>Ga0255336_100464_pt1 | contig 63385 bp, 55 predicted proteins | sample MeOH1_35cm_T3_17_FD_189102 | JGI IMG/M metagenome (GOLD analysis project Ga0255336, IMG submission 189102) | Sandy soil microbial communities from University of British Columbia, Vancouver, Canada - MeOH1_35cm_T3_179 | ecosystem: Engineered > Artificial ecosystem > Sand microcosm > Unclassified ... | reverse complement strand
CTCTTGTATCTGATGGGGCTGCGCATATCGGAAGTCGTGAGCAATCCGATGGGCGGCTTTTTTAGACGGCGCGATCGCGATGACCAGGACCGCTGGTGGCTCGCGATCACCGGCAAGGGCGACAAGGAGCGCCTGCTACCAGCGACGACCGAACTGATGGCGGAACTGACCCGCTATCGCCGACACTACGGTCTGGCTGCCCTGCCCTATAGCGGCGAAACGACACCGCTGCTGTTGCCGATCGGCGGCACGCACCGGACGATGACACGGAGCGGCGTTCATCTCATCATCAAGCAGGTGTTCGACAACGCGAGCGGACATCTGCAGTCAACGGGCGAAGCGCACGAGCGCGCAACCGAGCGGTTGCGCCAGGCGTCCGCCCATTGGCTGCGGCACACAGCGGGCTCACACATGATGGAAGGGCAAGTTGACCTCCGATACGTGCGGGACAACCTGGGGCATGAATCGATCTCGACCACCAGCCAATACCTGCATGCGGACGACGACGACCGGCACCGTGCAACAGAGGCCGGACTGAAACTCGACTGGTAGCAAGATGATTGGCGATTCAAGGTCTGGATGAGAAGGTCCATGACGGGTAACAACGAGCGGCCGCTATTGCGTACAGCTAACGCCTCTAGTCGACCTAGAAAGACACTGAGCCTTATACAAAGCGGACATACGAGGCGCTTACAGCGCTCGGCTAAGTTGCCGCTTTGAGCTCTTCGTCCAAATCAGCGACTGTGAGGCGCATTGACTCCTGCATCTGCTTCATTGTCTCGAAGAAGTCAGCAAATGCGGCACCATCCATTTTGCGTTGAGTATCGAACACCATGTCCACCTTGATACGAAACTGGCGGAACGTCGCGCCCACAATCATTGCGGACGATATAAGACTGGCTGGAAGCAGATGGAGCTCAATGCTGTCCAGTGCTCTTACCAGCGCATAGACTTCGGGCATGTCGAAAGGCAACCTGTCTTCAGCGGCATTCTGAATGGCATCTCTGGAATCACGCTTCGCTGCCACGTGCTTTTGCAGCTTCAGCGCGTTCTTTGCAATCTGGACCAGTGTATTTGCAACTTTCAGGTATTCCGAGCGACGTTGCTGCTCTAGCGCGTACAGCGTTTGTTGCTGCTGCTTTCTCGCTTGATACCCAGCGATAAGAACGGAAACAAGGATTGCCAGAATCGACCCGACCGCTTGAACCCAACCCGCCGTATCGCTTGTGGCTACTGGACAGGAGAACATAGCTATCCTCGTTTTTGAGTGCGCCGGCGTAGAGTGTAACAGCCAAGAATACGTATCCCTGAAGCGATGATCGTGGAGTTTTAATGAGCGAAAAAGAACATTTTCTGAAGCGCAGCGCGAGGAGCTGGCGCGGGCCTCGGGTAGCCGCCGCCGTTATAGAGGACGAACGCAGCTGCGATCAGCGGAGTAAAGCCGCCAGCGATCGCGCTTGCCAGTTGATAGGCGAAACCCGCTCCGCTATAGCGGAACGACGGCTCAAACATCTCGGTGAACAGCGGTTGCTGGACGGCCACCACAGGATCGTGCGCGAAGTTGGCGGCGAGCACGAACGCGAGGGCGAGGGCGAGGGCGATCAGGACACGTTAGAGCACCAAAGATTGGCCAAGTGCTCTGGCGGCCTGATACAACGGCTGAAAGTACCGCTTCGAGGCTTCTTGCTCGGTGATCAGGTTCCCGTGAATAATGATGTTGAGCCCCGCGACGTAAGTACCTGCGGCATCGCGGATCGGCACAGCGATCGAGCAGAGATGAGGCTCGATCTGCTCCCGCGTGAATGCGAAGCCATCTGTCCGCGCTTTCTGCAGCAAAATACGCAATTCGTCCGGATCAGTGACCGTGTGCTTGCTGTACGCATGGAAGCGGGTGTTTTTCAGATAGGCTTCCAGTTCGTGTTCTGGCAGGTGGGCGAGCAACGTCCGGCCGATCGATGCGCAGTAGGCTGGTAGGCGTCGACCAACATTCAGTGCTGGTGAGAGCACGCGTGAAGAAACCGACCGCGCGAGATAGACGATTTCGTCTCCATCGAGTACGGCGAGCGCACACCCGTGGCCAAGCGTTTCGCCAAGTCGATCAAGGATCGGTTGTGCCAGTACTGCGACCGGCGAGGTTGACAAATACGCGTGACCTAACGTCAGAATTCGAGGTCGTAGATAAAAATGCTTTGAGTCGTCCATCGCGGCGAAACCGAGCTTGGCAAGTGTGTGCAAACTCCGGCGCACCGCTGCCCTTGGGATTCCGGTAAGGTAGCTTACCTGGGCGATCGAAATCCGCCGCCGCTTCTCTGACAGCGTCAGAATCACTGCGAGACCACGCGCTAATGCGGTCACGAAGTCCGGGTCTTCGCTGTAGCGCTCGATGGCGTCGGCCAGCTGCGAATGAGGATCGAGCGCCACCGCGGGCGCCTCTGCAGCGGGGGAGGATTTGCCGTTCCCGGCATGATCCGATCCGTTCGTTGGACTCATACGATTTTTCCCTGGATAGGCCCGCACGCGCCGTCCGACCGCAACGCGCGTCCAAATTAATTGCGGTACGAACTCCGCGCCTCGCAAGGTATTCCAGCGTTGCCGGCATGCTCCCGGCCATCTCCCTGGACGCTCCATCATCCGACGAAACACCTTATGCGGTCGACGGCCGACCTCGGAATGGTGTCATGAAAGTGGGCGTATGTCGCACACTTTGTCGATAAGCGCCCTCTTTCTCAACAGCGAAGACGGTAGCATTCGATCAAACAAGAGGTGGTCGTTTATCAAAAAACGACTGGCCAAGGTCTTTATCGGGTTTGCCCGGATGACCGTGGAGCAGCGTGACAGAGACGCCGACGAAAACAAAGACCTCGACCTATTTAATAGTTTGACTACGCAATTCACGTCGCCTCGGCGTCAGTTGCTTGAGAAACAAAACAATAGGAGACGGAAGTGCAAAAATTAGACTCTCCCGCGAAACGCATGTCCTCCCTGCGCGCCAATGGCGCTTGTCGAGACACGGTAGAGATACAGTCTATCGCGTCGAGGTGTGCTGATACCCATCCGCATCGACCCAGAAGTGCTGCAGCCATTGCTTGACGCGCCTGGTCGATCATCTGTGCGGATTCCACTTCGATCGACCTGACGCATTTTCTCTGGTTGTGAGCTCGCGCCTGATCGGCCCTCAGCGTGCAGAACTTAAAAAAACATAGGAAATTAGGATGCCTAATAATTCGACAACCCGCTTCGCTCAAGGGCGCACTCACGACATCGTGTGTCTCGGGCGCCTCGCGGTCGATCTTTACGCACAGCAAATTGGCGCACGTCTGGAAGACGTATCGAGTTTCGCCAAGTACCTCGGCGGTTCGTCAGCGAACGTCGCCTTCGGCTGCGCGCGGCTCGGGCTCGCGTCGTCGATGCTGGCGCGCGTCGGCAACGACCATATGGGTCGTTTTCTGATAGAGACGCTGACGAAGGAGAGATGTGACGTCAGCCACGTACGCGTCGACAAGGATCGACTTACTGCGCTCGTTCTTCTGGGGCTGAAGGACAGGGACACATTTCCGCTTGTGTTCTATCGGGAGAACTGTGCAGATATGGCGGTCGACGAGACAGACTTTGACGAGTCGTTCATCGCATCGTCGAAGGCGCTTTTGATCACCGGGACCCATTTTTCGACGGATCAAGTGAACCGGACAAGCCGCCGCGCTCTTGACTACGCACGCCGTAACCAGGTCCGCACGGTACTTGACATTGACTACCGCCCGGTGTTGTGGGGACTGACCGGGAAAGCCGACGGTGAAACCCGTTTCGTGGCGAACGACGGCGTGTCCACGCACATCCAGAGCATTCTTCCTTTGTTCGACGTTGTCATCGGTACCGAGGAGGAGTTCCAGATCGCTGGAGGGAAAGAGGATCTAACGGAGGCACTCGCCGCGGTCCGCGCTGTGACAGAGGCAACGCTGATCATAAAGCGCGGCCCGTTGGGCTGCCAAATCATTGCGGGCGCGGTGCCGGCATCAATTAACGAGGGTCCGATCCATGGTGTAGTCCAGGTCGAAGTCCTGAATGTTCTCGGCGCTGGTGACGCCTTCGCATCCGGCTTCCTCTCGGGTTGGTTGCGCGACGAACCTCTTGAAGCCTGTGCACGCAAAGCTAACGCCTGCGGCGCTCTCGTCGTGTCGCGACACGGATGTGCGCCCGCCATGCCGACCGCTGCAGAACTCGAGTATTTTATCGACGCAGCGCAGCGGGACCCCGACCGCATGACGCGACCGGACCTTGACGCCAAGCTTGCACATCTGCACCGCGTCACGCCGGCGCGCAAGGAATGGAGTGAGGTGCTCGGCTTTGCTTTCGACCATCGTCCGCAATTCCTGGAAATGGCGCGGCAAACTGGAGCGGCCGAAGCAAGGATCTCCGAACTGAAGAAGCTCTTCGTGGAAGCCACGGCACAGAGCGAAAAGCAACTTGGGCTGGAAGGCCAGATCGCGGTGCTGATCGACGGCCGCTATGGGCAGGACGCGTTGAACGCTGCCACCGGACGTGGCTGGTGGATAGGCCGCCCAGTCGAACTTCCCGGCTCGCTACCCCTCGAGTTCGATCAGGGAAGATCGGTAGGAACGACACTCATCGACTGGCCGCAGGAGCACATCGCGAAGTGCCTCGTGCAGTATCACCCCGATCACCCTGTTGAGCTAAGGCTCGGACAGGAAGCTCAGATTCAAGGGCTTTACGATGCAGTTAAAAAGAGCGGCAACGAGCTGCTGCTCGAGGTCATCGTTCCGAAAAGCGGCCCCGCAATACAGGACGATACGGTATATCGGGCACTCACCCGACTCTACAACATCGGGATCTTCCCGGAATGGTGGAAATTGGAATCGATGAGCCCCGTTCAGTGGCGCGCTATCGACCGACTCATCACCGAGCGCGACCCTTACTGCCGCGGGGTCGTATTGCTTGGCCTGTCTGCGCCAATCGACAAAGTATGTGACGGCTTCAAGGCGGCGGCAGCGTCGACGACCTGCCGCGGCTTCACAGTCGGTCGCACGATCTTCAACGAGCCGAGCCGTGCCTGGTTTGCCGGTGAGATCGACGATCGCGAACTAATCGCTCGTGTACGCGTGACGTTCGAAACGTTGATTGCTGCATGGCGTGCCGCACGTGCGGACGCGGGCATCCTGGTCCCGCAGGAGCGTGCGGCATGACTCAGCGCGACAGCCAGTCTGACGCATTGGCGGCCCAACCGGCGTCCGGAACAATTCGTCTCACCGTAGCGCAGGCACTTGTGCGCTATCTTGGTGCGCAACGCACCGAAGCTGGCGAACCGCTTTTCGGTGGCATCTTTGCGATCTTCGGGCACGGCAATGTGGCCGGAATTGGCGAAGCGCTTTATCAAAACCGTGAAACGCTCCCGACTTACCGGGCGCACAACGAACAGGCCATGGCGCACAGCGCTATCGCCTATGCCAAAGCGCACATGCGCAAGCGCATGATGGCTGTCACGACCTCTATCGGCCCCGGCGCAACGAATCTGGTTACCGCCGCAGCGCTTGCCCATGTCAATCGGCTGCCGGTGCTGCTCCTGCCTGGCGATGTCTTCGTCTCCAGAGCGCCGGATCCCGTTTTGCAGCAGGTCGAGGACTTCCACGACGGCGGCATCTCGGCAAACGACTCGCTCAAACCGGTGTCACGCTACTTTGACCGGATTGTCCATCCGGCTCAACTACTGACTGCCCTGCCGCGAGCCATCCGCGTGCTTACCGATGCGGCGATGTGCGGTCCTGTGACATTAGCGCTGCCTCAAGACGTGCAGACAATGGCCTTTGACTACCCGGCCTGGTTTTTCGAGCCGCGTGTCGTCGAATTCCATGCACCCGCAGCGGTACCCCGTGAAATTACGCGGGCTGCAGAATTGCTACGTGCCTCCGAAAAACCGCTGATCGTCTCCGGCGGCGGAGCGTTGTATAGCGGAGCTACCGATGTTCTGCGCACGTTCGCCGAACGACACGGCATACCAGTCGTCGAGACACAAGCCGGAAAGAGTGCCATCGCGTGGGACCATCCTCTTCAACTCGGCGGCGTCGGTGTGACCGGCGCATCCTCGGCAAACGCGGCTGCCGAAGAGGCGGATTACATTGTCGGCGTAGGCACCCGGCTGCAAGACTTCACAACTGGATCAAATTCTCTCTTTCAGCAGTCGCGACTGATCAGCATCAACGCCAACCCGTTCGACGCGATCAAGCAGAACGGCGTCGCAGTGGAGGCCGACGCACGCGCAGCCCTCGAAGCGCTCAGCGCGGAGCTAGGCGAATGGCGTGCTCCGCTGCCGTGGACTGAAAATGCCCGGAGGCGTGCTCAGGAGTGGCGCGATATCGTCGCCCGCGTGACCAACACCCCACTCGACGGTGCGTTGCCCCGTGAAGCCGATGTGATTGGGGCCGTGCAACGCTCCAACGATCGGTCCTCATGCGACGACATTGTCGTCTGCGCCGCCGGGACTCTTCCGGCAGACCTCGAGAAGTTCTGGCGCACGAGCACGCCTGGTGGCTATCACATGGAATACGGCTACTCGTGCATGGGTTATGAGATCGCCGGGGGTCTGGGCGTGAAGCTCGCCCGACCGGAGCGTGAAGTGATCGTGATGGTCGGCGACGGCAGCTACCTGATGATGAACAGCGAGCTCGCAACGTCGGTGATGCTCGGCGCCAAGCTGATCGTTGTCCTGCTCGACAACCGCGGATATGCCTGCATCAACCGGCTGCAGCAGGCTTGTGGAGGCGCACCCTTCAACAACCTGATCGACGATTGCTGGCAAGCGCCCCAAGGCGCCCCGGACATCGACTTCGCGATGCATGCGAAATCCATGGGCGCCCTCGCCGAGCATGTCTCTGGCCTGGACGAACTTGGGGCGGCCATGCAGCGGGCGCGTGCGGCCGATCGCAGCTATCTCATCAGCATAGATACAGACCCCGCCCGACCCACCAACGAGGGTGGTTGCTGGTGGGAGGTCGCGGTTCCCGAAGTCTCGGAACGCGAAGCCGTGCGCTCCGCGCGATCGGCCTACGAGGACGCACTAGCAGCACGCGCAAACAGTTTCAAAGGGGACCTAGCATGAATCTGTTAGTCAAAGGGTCCTGCGAAGGACAGACTATCAGCCGCGTCACACCCGAGTCGGCGAACTGGAAACACGTAGGGTTTGCGGCGTACAGGATGGAGCGCGGCGATGTCGTGCAAATTGACGAGCCGCAACGCGAAGTATGCATCGTGGTACTCACGGGTACGGTAACTATCGAGGTGGCCGACCAGCGCTGGAAATCAATTGGCACCCGCCAAAGCGTCTTTGACAACGAAGCGCCGTACGCCCTCTATCTTCCGCCCAAGCTCGAGGCGCGTATGCGCGCCGAAAGGACTGCCGAAATCGGCGTTGCAAGCGCACCCGCGACTGGCACATATCCGCCGCGACTGATTACACCCGACCAGATGAAACGCTCGACGCGTGGTACCGGTGCGAATACGCGCTATGTCTGCGACATCCTTCCGCAAACCGAGCCGGCAGAGGGTCTCCTGGTCGTCGAGGTACTGACGCCGAGCGGACATTCTTCAAGCTATCCGCCGCATAAGCACGACCAGGACAACGTGCCCATCGAAAGTTCTCTCGAGGAAACGTACTACCACCGCCTAAACCCCCCGCAGGGTTTCGCGTTCCAGCGTGTGTATACCGACGAGCGCGATCTCGACGAGACGATGGCAGTCGAGAACCATGACGTCGTGATGGTGCCGCGCGGCTATCACCCGGTGGTTGTCCCGTATGGCTACGACAACTACTACCTGAACGTTATGGCAGGCGACCAGCGCACCTGGCATTTCAAAAATGATCCAGAGCACGACTGGATCGCCGTGCGGGACAGCAAGGCAGCAGCGAAAACCTGACCCAAAACCGCGCTAGCGTCCAGGACCACCGCAGTGACCAGTTCGCATTCCGCCCACAGGATTCACAAAGAGCAGCACCACGACAAGAGGAGACAACGATGAAAAAGCAATTCCGCAGTAGACACATTCTGTTCCTAGCTACCAGCATGACAACTGTGTCCGCCTTTGCGCAAAGCACGGTCACGCTGTACGGCATTGTGGATAACAGCATCGGCTATTCGAACAGCCAAACTTCACTCGGCTCTACGACTAACGGACACTCGGCGGTGAAGATGAGCAGCGGTGTATGGGCAGGTAGCCGGTTCGGCCTAAAAGGCGCAGAGGACCTGGGCGGCGGGACAAAGGCAATATTCCAGTTAGAGTCAGGGTTCAATTCGGCAACCGGCGCCCAGCAGTACACAAATGCGATGTTTGGGCGTCAGGCGTGGGTTGGGCTGACCAATCAGACGTACGGCACGCTCACCGCAGGCCGGCAATACACCTCGTATTATCAACTGCTTACTACGTACAGCCCGACGACCTGGCTCACCGGCTTCTACGGCGCGCACCCGGGCGACGTTGATGGTCTTGACTCAATTTATCGTGCCAACAACACCGTGGAATACACATCACCCAAGCTGTACGGCGTGACCGTGAGCGGTTCGTATTCACTCGGCGGCGTCGCCGGCAGCTTCAACCGCGGCTCGACCTGGTCCACGGCTATCCAATACGCAAGTGGTCCGATCGGCCTGGCTGTCGGCTTCTCCCGCATCAACAACGCCACGCTGGGCGGCGGTGCGTTCGGCGCAGATTCGACCACATCTAATGCAGGCGCGCAGTCCGGGGTGTCAGCAGTAACGAATGGCTATCAGACGGCGCAAGCGCAGCAGCGTTTTGCAGTCGGCGCAGGCTACACGTTCAATAGCGCATGGGACGTGACGGCTACGTACTCGAACGTGCAGTACATCCCGGGTATCGGTTCGAAATTCACCGACACCGAAGTATTCAATACCGGCGGGATTGTTTTGCACTGGAAGCCGCTCGTCGCTTGGGACTTCGCAACCGGCTACAGCTACACGCGCGCCACCAAAGCGAACGGAATCACCAGTAGTGCGCAGTATCAGCAGTTCAACCTCTCCGAGTATTACTCCCTCTCGAAGCGGACAGGCCTCTATGCGCTGCAGGCTTATCAGCGTGCGAACGGGCAGACGCTCGGTACAAATGGTTCGGGAAACATCATTAACGCTACTGCGGCGATCGGCGACGGCTTTCAGTCGACCCCGTCGTCGACTCGCGGTCAGTTTGCCGCGGGCGTGGGGATCATCCACCGGTTCTAGGCCTTGGCTCGCATCGGGGCGACCACGCGACTTCACAGTTTAGCGCGTGGTTATTTCAGGTGACAGTGGTGTCATAAAAAGTGGTCTCAACAGCAATGATATTCGTGCCGTGCCGTATTACGAGCGTAGCTTGATGCGCTCAGATTTTATAAGGGTAAAACGATGAACGGACGCAAGCTTGCGGTCAACGCCGAGATGACGTTTCTGGAGTTGCCATTTTATGAGCGGATCAGCCGGTTGCACGAACTGGGCTTCCGCGTGGGCCTCTGGAGTCTTGATGGATACGACGTCGAACGCCTCGCGCAAATCGGTGCTACGTATTCAATGATTGACGGCTTCGGCCGAGGCAATCTTGCGCTTCCTGACGCTGCGGACGCAATGGTTTCATCGATCGCCGAACAGATCCCGCTTGCCAAGGCGATTGGCCGGCCCCTGCTGAATCTGCACGGTGGCAAGTTGACCAAGGATGGACCTGCAGCGGAACCGATCTGGCACGTGACCGGTGAAATGTGGATGAACGCCAGACACACACTCTGCCGAATTGCAGAGCTTGGCGAAAAACACGATGTCTATTTTTCTATTGAAAACCTTAACCCGTTAGACCATTCGGGCGTGCCTTTTCACAGTGCGCTAGACGTTCTTGCGCTCGTCAAATCGGTCGGCAGCCCCCGCATCGGGATAAATCTCGATCTTTTTCACGCGCAGAAGGACGGCGGCAATCTGATTGACCTGCTTGGAAAGTGCCGCGATTTCACGGCGGAAGTTCAGATTGCAGACGTACCCATGCGCGACGTGCCGGGTCGCGGAGAAATCCACTATCCGAACGTTGTCGACGCGATGGTAAAGCTCGGATACGACTGTAGCGTCGGGCTTGAAGCATTCGCCCCGGGCGACTGCGAAGCCGAACTCGCGAGGTTCAGGACGATTTTCTCAGCCTTTCACGGCTGAGCTGCGAAGAACACTGTTTTGAGCAATAGGAGTTTTTCATGAAAATTGGTGCAATCACAAACCACATTAGCGAAGACCTCGAATACAGCCTGAAGGTGCTGCGCGAGTTGAAGCTGACCTATGCCGAGTTCTGCGGTGCGTGGAATCTCTCGGCGGGGTGTCATGATGACGCCCAGACAGAGGAAATCGTGCGGCTTATTTCCGCGTCGGAGTGCCCTGTTTCGGCCGTCTCGCCCCGATCGTTCTATATGCTCCCGGTTCTCACCACCGAGCCCACAGACGAAGGTTTCCAGCAAGACCTCGACGCGTTCCGCCGGTCCATCGCGCTCGCGAAACGGCTCGGCACGAAACTTGTTCGCGCGATGCCGTTTCAGCGACCACCAGTCATTTTCGGCGCGCACGGTGCTGAACGCTTCCTGGCCAATCAAAACCGGGCGTGGCCCAAGTTACTCAAGCTATACGAAGAGCCATTGCGTATCGCGGAAGAGAACGACATCGTCATCGCGGTGGAGACCGGCTTCGACACGATGCTCAGCTCCTGTTCGCTAGCAGCGCGGATGGTCAGAGAGATGGGCTCCAAGCATCTGCGCATTATGCTCGATACCGGCAATAACCTTTACTCCACGGAAATCCCCTACCCGGAGGCCTACGACCAGATCCGTGAGTATCTCGTCCATATCCAGTTAAAGGATGCGCGCGTCGACGTAAAGAACGGCGCCGTGGAATTCTGCGCTTTGGGCGATGGCGACATGGCCGAATATCTTGTGCCTCTCGCAAACGCACTTCGAGCCGACAACTTCGCCGGGGTCGTTTCGTTGGAGAACGTGTACCGCCCTGAAGGCGATTCCCTTGAAGAAAGCTTCCGTCGGTCTGTCGGGCGATTTGTCGAAGTGTTCGGCTCTGCCGCCTAGTAACAACAATTGTCGCCGCCTGGCGCGATGCCCTGACATGCTTCACCAACGCAGGTAGCCGCGCAATCGCAGGACATGATCGACCGCGTTTTTGAAAATTGATGGACCAAGCAAAAATTAACTTTTTTGGAGTACTGAATCATGAAGAACATCGGCGTTGTTGGTCTTGGAAACATGGGCATGGGGATGGCGAAGAACCTGATCGCCGCGGAATTTCCTGTCACAGCTTATGACATGAGTAACGAGAAATTGACCGATTTTGTCGCATATGGCGGCAAAGCTGGCGCTGACGTTGCTACCGTAGGCACATCCTCGGATATCGTCTTTGTGATGGTTGTGGACGCGCGCCAGACGAAAGACGTTCTGGTTGGCAACGGCAAGCTCCTCGCAGCGATGAAACCGGGTTCCGTTGTGGTTCTGACCGCCACGATTGGCAGCCCCGCCGTTCGCGAGATGGAGGAAGCGGCGAAGGAATACAAGATTCATGTCATCGATTCGCCGGTCTCCGGCGGCCGGACCGGCGCCGATGCCGGAGAACTGACGCTCATGATGTCCGGTAACAAGGAAGCTTACGAAATGTGCCTCGACGCGTTCAAGGCCATTGCAAAGAACATCAACTACATCGGCGAGGAAGTTGGCAAAGGACAGGTGATGAAAGCCTGTCTGCAAGGTCTGGTTGGATGTATCTATGCCGGCATTTTCGAAGTGCTCGCTTTGGGCGTAAAGGCCGGTCTTTCCGCCGAATCAATCTATTCGGTCATCGGCACGAGCGTCGCAAATACCCCCCTATTCCAGAATTCCGTTCCCGCGATCATGGCGCGCAAGTTCAGTGGCAGTGGATCCAACATCTACAACACCTATAAGGATCTGACCATCACCATGGCGCTCGCGCAGGAGAACGGCGTGCCGATGATGACCACGGGTGTGGCAACCCAGTTCTTCCAGGCGGCCAACACTCGCTACCCGAAAGACGACAACGAGTGCCTCATCAAACTTCTCGAGGAAGTGATCGGGGTCGAGGTCAAGAAAACAAATACCTGAGCGCACAAGCACGGGACAACAGTTGGAGGAGATGAAAATGAATACGTCAACAGAACGCGTTTCCGGCGATAGAGGCCAGGTAAACAAGGCAGCAGCCAGCGGCTGGATGGGATCCGCGCTGGAGTATTACGACTTCTTTGTCTATGGGACGGCGGCGGCGCTGTTCTTCCCGCAGCTGTTCTTCCCGAAGGGCGATCCCACGGTCGCGATCATGACCTCATTGGCAACCTACGCGGTTGGCTTCGTCGCCCGCCCGTTCGGTGCCTTTTTCCTCGGCCACTGGGGCGACAGACACGGCCGCAAGAGCGTGCTGGTTTTCTCCATGATTCTGATGGGGATCTCGACTGCGTGCGTCGGCGTGTTGCCCACATACGAGCAGGTCGGTGCCTGGGCACCGGCGCTTCTCATCGTCCTGCGTCTGATTCAGGGGTTCGCCCTCGGCGGAGAGCAACCGGGTGCCAACTCGATGGTTCTTGAACACGCCCCTTTTGGCCGTCGCGGCTTCTATGGAAGCTTCATCGCTCAGGGCACTCAGGCGGGGCAGATTCTGGCGGCGGGTGTCTTTTTGCCTCTGCTCCACTTCATGCCGCAACAGATGTTCTACAGCATTGGTTGGCGGATTCCTTTTCTATTCTCGGTGGCCATCGTGATTCTCGGTCTCTATGTCCGCAGGAAAGTTGACGAAACCCCGGAGTTCACGAAGGAGTTAAAGACTGGCCAGGTTTCGAAGGCTCCGATCCTTGAGACATTCCGATTCGCGTGGCGTGACATGTTGCGGGTCATCGGGATGGCGCTCGCTTACGTGGTCCCTGCAACGATCACTGTGTTCGGCGCCGCTTACGCCGCCCAGCCAGCCTATGGCATCGGATTTTCGAAGGAATTGTTTCTTTGGATCCCGGTATTGGGGAATGTGGTTGCGGTCATCACCATTCCGTTCGCGGGCAGCCTTTCCGACAGGATCGGTCGTCGCCCGACGTTCGTTGTAGGGATGATCTGCTCCGGCATTGCCACCGTGCTTTACCTTTACGCCATCAGTATCCACAGCGTCCCGCTCACGTTCATCATCTCGCTGATCGCATGGGGTGTGGTCTACCAGGGGTATAACGCAATCGTACCTAGCTTCTGGCCTGAGCTCTTTCCGACTCGGTTCAGGGTTGCCGGCAATGCGATCTCCCACAATATTGGCGTTGTGCTCGGCTCTTTCATTCCAATTCTGCTCGTTGCGGTTGCTCCGCCGGGATCGTCCAATATTCCGTTGCGGGTTGGCTCCATTGCTTTCGCGGTCGCATGTCTTGCCGCATTCGCGGCCTGGAGCGCACGCGAAACCTACCGCGTCCGTATGGAAGACCTCGGAAACAAAAACGCGGTGCCAGTCGACAAGCTCGAGTATGAACGCATCCGCATGGAGGCCATCCGAAAAGCCGGGCCGAGCCAGTCGTTTGCAGAAGGTCATAGGCGCTCCTGATTATTCGCGACGCAACTACCGGCCCTGACCCGATACATAGCGTCGCCGCGACGCCTGCAGTCGACCAACCACCATTCACGTCGTAACCTTTAACTGTAGACAGGAGATCCCAATTGACGGCACAAACAACTAAACCCGTCCGGATCGCAGTAGCCGGTGCTGGCCTTATCGGCCAAGAGCACATCAAGCGAGTACTCGAGGTGCCTGGCGCGGTACTGTCGGGTATCGTCGACCCCGCGCCAAAGGCAAGGGAGCAGGCAGAAAGCCTCGGCGTTGCGTGGTATCCGGATCTTGAAGTCATGCTGACGCAGGACAGGCCGGACGGCGTCGTTGTCGGCCTGCCGAACCAGTTTCATTTCAAGGCCGGCATGGAGCTGATCAAGCACGGTGTCCCCATGTTGATGGAAAAGCCTGTCTGCGACTCCGTTGAAGAGGCCATCCAGTTCGCCGACGCCGCAGAAAAAGCGAACGTACCGGTCCTCGTTGGTCATCACCGCCGCCACAGCCCGCTGACGCAGCGTGCGAAGTCGATCATCGAGTCCGGACGGCTGGGTCGCATCACAGCGGTTCAGGGATTTTGCTGGTTCCTCAAGCCGAAGGATTACTTTGAAGGTAAAACCGCCTGGCGCGGACAGCCTGGCGCTGGGGTACTTCTGCTTAACCTGATTCACGTTATCGACGACCTGCGCAACCTGTGTGGCGATATCGACAGTGTGCAGGCGTCATCTTCTAACGCGGCACGCGGTTTTCCGGTCGAAGATACGGTTGGAATCATCTTGCGATTCCGCAACGGGGCAATCGGCACTTTGGCGATCTCGGACGCGGCCGCATCACCGTGGAATTGGGAAATGACGGCCGGCGAGAACAAGGCGTTTCCCCGCACCGACGAAGCCTGCTACTTCGTGGCCGGGATGGAGGGCTCCCTGTCGGTCCCTCGTCTTGACCTGTGGCATCACGGTTCAGACCTGAGTTGGTGGTCGCCACTGCGCTCGGAGCGGGCCGCAACACCCGAACAGGACCCATTTACCCTGCAGTCGGTCGGCGATCCGCTGACGAACCAGATGCGTCACTTCTGTGAGGTCATTCGTGGGACAACGAAACCGCTTCTCGATGCGCGCGGTGGCGCCAGGACGCTGGCGGCGACCCTGGCCGTGAAAGAAGCGGCTGCGACCGGTCAGGTCGTTTCTCTTTCGTAGGCACGATGGAACGGGCGCTGCCCCGCCCCTCCCCCTCCCCTGTTCGAAGGCCGTCACCGGCGGCGGCTGCAGATCAGTGCCGAGCAGCGTCTTCGAGGAGAGCTGAAAGTGTCATCCGCTTTATTGTGAAACTTCCGCTGCGTGGCGGGTTCACCTCTTGCAGAGGTCAGTTATGAAGATTGGATTGGTTTCCGACAGTCTCTCTCATCTCCCGTTGAGTGAAACGCTGCAGATAGCGCAGGCGATGGAAATACAGGGCGTGGAAATCAACACCGGCAACTGGTCATCGGCCCCTCATGTCAACCTTGCCGGGTTACTAGCCAGACCGGAAGAGCGGCGCGCTTTCCTTGATGCTTTCGAGGAGTGGGGCCTTTCATTGATCGCGCTAAATGCAAATGGAAACCCGCTGCACCCAACGGATGGTGAACGTCAGTCCGCGGTGGTACATGACACGATCAGACTGGCCGGCGAGCTGGGTCTGGATAAAGTTTGTCTCATGTCCGGTCTACCTGGCGGAGCGCCAGGGGACCGGATGCCAAACTGGATCGTCTCGTCATGGCCGCCCGAAACACAGCAGATTCTTACCTGGCAATGGAATGAAGTCCTGCTGCCGTATTGGACGTCGCTCGTAAAGTTCGCGTCAGAACATGGCGTAAAGAAGCTGTGCCTCGAGCTTCACGGCAACCAGCTCGTCTACAACGTTCCCTCGCTTCTTAGGCTTCGCGAAGCTGTAGGTCCAGTCGTGGGCGCGAACCTCGATCCAAGCCATCTGATGTGGATGGGCGCAGATCCCATCGCGGCCGTCGATGCACTGGGTGACGCGATTTATCATGTTCATGCCAAAGACACGCTGATCAATGTGGCGCGCTGCGCCACCACAAGCCTGCTTGAAAATGGGCCGCTGGACGACGTCGCTACAAGAGCGTGGAGCTATATAACCCTCGGTTACGGGCGCTCGGAAGCGTGGTGGAAGGACTTCTGTTACCGCTTACGCATGAATCGCTACGACGGGTGGCTGTCCATCGAGCATGAAGATGTGCTTTTGTCGCGCATTGAGGGAGTTCGCCGCTCGGTTACTCTGCTCAAGGCAGTCGCGCCAGTGGACGGCGCCGATTTTGCGCCTCAGTCAATCTGATTTCAATGGAGCACACGGTGTCTCAAGCAAAACCCGCCATCCTTATTGGCCTTATCGGCACGAACCTGCAGTTTTCAAAAGCGCCCCAAATTCACATGCAAGAAGGCGAACTGAGCGGGCTACGCTATATCTACCGTCTGATCGACCTCGCCGCTCTCGGCCTGAGCACCGACTCCTTGCCAAGCCTCCTCCAAGCGGGTGGGCAGCTTGGGTTCAACGGCTTTGCGGTGACGCATCCCTGCAAGGAAGCTGTCCTTCCCTACCTCTCCGAATTGTCCAGTGATGCCCGCCTGCTGGGCGCGGTCAATACCGTTCTACTGAAGGACGGAAAATCTATCGGCCACAACACGGACTGGTTTGGATTCGCGGACTCGTTCCGGCGAGACATGGCAGGCGTCAAGACTGATAAGGTCGTGCAACTCGGCGCCGGAGGCGCCGGCAAAGCCGTTGCGCATGCGCTGCTCAGTTGCGGGGTCAGGCATGTCGCCCTCTGGGTTCGGAATCCAGAGAAGGCAAAGCCTGTGACTGAAAGTCTCGCGGCAGTGCACGGGCGGGATCGGATCAGCATCGTCGGCAATCTACCCGAGGCGGTGGCCAGCGCGGATGGACTTGTCAATGCAACGCCTATCGGTATGGATGCCCATCCCGGGTGCCCGCTACCGGAGTCGATGCTGCGATCGGATCTGTGGGTCGCGGACCTTATCTACTCGCCGGCGGAGACCGAGCTTCTAAAAGCCGCTCGTCTGAAGGGAGCCCTCACGAATAACGGTATGGGGATGTTTTTCTCGCAAGCCGCGGAGCAGTTTCGCCTGTTCACCGGAATAGCGCCGGATCAACGGCGGATGCAGGAACACATGAAACAGCTTGTGTCTGCGGCACGGTAACCCGTATCGCAGCGGAGATCGAGGTAGCTTGGAAACGTGACGCCAGTGAGCCCGATACACTGTCAACGGCGTTGGAAACGGACGCTCTGGCAAGCGACCGCCCGATGGTTACGCATTGTTGCCACTTTGAGGGCGAGAGCGGGCATGCAGCAGAACTGTGCCAATCCCGCTTAGCGCTATGACCGCCATGCCCAACGCTGTCCAGACGCTCGGCACCTGTCGAAAAAAGATCCAGCTAAAGACGGTGGCGAAACCGAGTTGTGCATACCCGAAGGGTGTCAAGACTGCCAAGGGAGTTCGTCGGAGCGCCTGAAGCATCAACAGATGTCCGAATGTGGACAGAGATGCCATCGCGAGTACACCGAACCAGCTACCAAACTCGACGCTTCTGATCTCTGGAATGAGCGCCGTCTTGTCAGCCCATAGCAGCAACGTCAGCGCGCAGGTGGAAACGAGGGCTGTGAGGAAATTTGTAGTGATAGCGTCTGCCGTTCTGGAAAGCTTGCTCGAGACAACCTGGAAGCAGGCAAACGTCGCCGCAGCGCCGATCGGGAAAATAACGGCCCAAGTGAATTGGCCGCTTCCTGGCCGTACCACCATCAACATGCCCGCGAAACCAAGAAACACCATGCACCACTTGCTTCTTGAGACGTCCTCGTTCAGAACCACTGCGGCGAGCAACGTCGACACGAGCGGAGCCATCATCGCGAGAGAGGTGGCTACAGGAAGCGGCAGTGACCTCAGCCCGGCAAAGGTGCACGCAGAATTGATGAGCAGCAGGAACGCCCTGAGCAGTTGCAATTTGAAAGTACCCGAGCTTCTGAGGCTAAGAGCACCCAGGCGCGCCTGCCACAGACCAAGCACGCCCGCCTGGAAAAGGTATCGGACCCAAAGCAGAGCGAGGAGCGGAACCGATGATCCGATCGCCTTCACGACGGAGTCGCTGGCCGCAAACGTCCCCGTCGCAGCTACCATGATCATCAATCCGGCCTCCGGTGTCATCGGGAGCGAAAGACGGAACCTGCGATGCGCACTTTCCATATCGGAGTTCATTGGTAATCGGCTGCACCTCGTCTCGCCATAGCGAATCAAAGGCACAACCGAATTTAAAGTTTAAGGAGACGAGTACGGGAACCGACGGAAGACCAAGGCTCCAAGACAGCAATCAGGCCTGTCCTATTTGTTCAATTTTAACTCTATTTATTGTTCTTTACTATGAACAGTTATTTCAATTTTATGGTGCTGTGGTTCACCGGTGCTTGGCTTAGACTGAGACTTGGGCCTCGGGTGTCGCCGCGCTAAATTTACTATGGATATCTTATGAATTTCTAATATAGAGCACGATAGCCGCACTGCAGCGTCAATGGATCAATAAGTTGACTCTGGGTCGCGAAGTCCTGTCTCGCAAGTAAGAGCGCCAACTTTTCCAGGCCTTATTGGGAGCGGACCATCGGGTAGATAGCTTACACAAATCTATGTGTCCACCCACGAATAGCAAGCGAAGTTTTGTCATTACCCGGAAGCCCTGTCGGCTCAAATCTATTCGGTCTCGGCAACGAGTTGCCGGCCGTGATGAGTAGTCTGTGGCGCCCAGGCCCACCGAACGACACTGGCGCAAAAAAATCCTCGTGCACTACCTGCAGGCTCCGGTGACCGGTGGCACCGACCCATAGGAGGTGTTGGCCATTCGTCGGCCGGCGGTTGCTATCGAATTACGGATTCAACCGGTGGATGCAATAGTTTGCTGGAATCGTTCGGCTGGTGTTTTGTAGTTCAGGGTCTTTCTCGGACGCTCGTTCAATCGTTTCTGCCAACGTTCCCATATCAGCGCTTTCTGGGTCTCGGTGTAGTAAATGTCGTCGACCGCAATAAAACCGTCACCGCCCCTAGCTAGCAATGGCGGTCGAAAGCCCTGGCGCGTTGACATTTTTAATAGCGGACAAAAGAGAGTGAACCAAACCGTGGGAGGTCAATTCACGCCGCTCGGTGCGCACTCGGCGAGTTTGCAGCTGCAGAAGTCTTGGTCAACACGGCAAGTTTCTTAACCGAGAATTCTTCGTTGAGAACAGCAACTCTGACCTGTGCCAGGCAGTGCGCTCCCTCGTCCGTCCATCGCATTTGTTGCTGCTTCGCCATGCGATGGCTGACCATCAGGTTCACCGCGGACTCGGCAATGCTGCTGCTGATCGGTAGCCCCTTGTGATAGCGCATGCCATAGTTCACGAGCGTACCGGTGTTGTTCTCAATGTAGAAGTACAGGCGGCGCAGGTTCCAGTACAACGTCGAGTGCTCATAGCCTTCCTTCGTAGACCACAATAAAGTTGTCACCGATTCCGAATTAAAAACGTCAATCCGGGTGAGTGACGCAAAAATACCGTTAAAAATCATAGTCTTATGTTCTGTTCATTAAAATTATCAACTGCTGCAACCTGTGACGGTGCCAACCGATAGACAGGACCCGAGATGCTGCCGGGTACTAGCCACCCGGCGATCCACATTGGAAAACAGCCAGAAGCACCGTGGATACAGCTGAATCACCCTCGTCGGCGATCCATGTACCGACGCGTAAACGCCTTGCGGTGCTCTGGCTTCATCGGCCGCGCTCGGGAAGGCGTCCAGAAGACATGCGCGTACGATGCAAGACAGTTGGCGCAGCGATATCGCGCCTCAAGAAGTTGGACGTTGATTCGATACGGTATCTCGTGGCCGCAGCGGCGACATGCCGACTCCACAGCACAGCGATGTGCGGGGCACACATTCAGACTCCCGAACTGATGGAGGATGCTGTGGTAGCCATAACCAAGACACAGTCGACAGAAGCGGAACGACGTGCTCCATCGCGGTCGAACCTCATCCTGTATCAACGCGGTTCGCAGCGACCTCCTGGATACCTGCAGGTTCGCACGCAGCCGATCAATATCGATGACATCCAGACGCGGCACGAGCCCTTCATAGGGGTCGACGTCCGGGCCCAACAGTCGCGCTACGATGTTTCCCGATAGTGCATTGGCCTTCTCGAATTTCCACAGGATCGAAATCAGCGACTCATACGGGTAAAGCCACTTTCTGTCGAACAGATAGCCCAGCGATGGCGTCAAACTGCCCTCTTCCAGCGTCAGGATCGGAAATCGGGGCTCCGTCAGGGTCATTACTCTACGCTGCTGAAGCGAGCACGCGCCCCGTGGCATGGCGTGACTGGACATAACCGCAATGCCTGACCGCGTGCAGCCACACACGGTTTATGTAAAATTATGTAGAAATCCGAAATATTCATCAGGCTTTTCGCAAGAGTTCACATTATCCCACATTGCCGCTGTTCGCTCACTTCGCGCCCGCGAAATTCTCACTCAGGACCGTCGAAGCGGCCGGTTCAGTTTCACGTTCACGTCTGCGCTACCGAGCACACAGCGCGAGCGCGTCAAACAGCTTGTGCACAGGCGCCACCAAGGTCTCCTGCGTGCGCGAGATGAGTTTCAGTTCACGGCTCGACCATTGCTCGTCGAGCTCGACGACGGAAAAAGGCAGCGTATCTCGCAGCCGGCGCGTTGTCGATTCAGGCACGATCGATACGCCGACGCCCGCCGCCACCATATGACAGACCGCCTCGAAGCTTTCGACCTGCGTGCGCAGCCGAATGCTCTGCCCCAGCAGCAGCGCAGTCTTCGATACGTATTGCTGATGGGATGAGCGCTCGTTTAGCCCGATGTAATTCCACTCCAGCACCTGATGAAAACGAATCGCGTGCTCACGGACAAGCGCATGATTATCCGGGACGATGACGACAAATCTGTCGTCGCGAAACGGCATCACGGCGAGTTTCCGGGTGTTCACGAGCCCGACGATGATGCCGAGATCCGCGCTGCCTTCGTCGACCGCGCGCACGGTTTCCGGACTGGTGTGTTCCTGCACGTCGACATTGATTTTGGGGTTGTCCGCGAGAAATCGTGCAAGCAACGCGGGCAGGAATTCGTGGATGGCATTTGTGTTGGCAAAAAGCCGGATGTTGCCTCGCATACCTGCGCCGAACTGCGACAGATCGTGACGTAGCTTCGTCGTTTCCCGCAACATCGTGATCGTATGCTGCAGAAACACTTCGCCGGCCGACGTCAACTCGACGCCACGGCTATGGCGCAACAACAGCGTCGCGGCGACGGATTCCTCCAGCGCGCGAATGCGCGAACTCGCCGCGGCAACGGCGATTGGCAGACTCTCCGCCGCTTTTGTGATGTTTCCGTACGCGGCGACAGCCGCGAAAAGCCTCAAATCGGTCAAATCGAACCGCATGGTGTCTCCATCGTATTGCTGGCGGAGTTGCTCCGTTGCGTCTTCGGCCTTGGCCGCGCACGCGTCGGCAAACCGTCGCCAAAACCGGTGCGCTGCCACTGGCGCGAGTCCCGGTATCGCGGCGACGTTACCACACGATGCAGATATTCGTGATCCGGCCAGATGTGGTGCGAGCGTTCGCGAACGGCGAATGCTCCGTCAAAGAAATAGCGACGCGAGCCCTAACCAGCTCGCGCAGAATACGGATCGTCAACGGGCGATGTGGCCAATACTGGACTGCAGCGTCCCCATATGAAGCGATGCCAGTATCGCCGGCTTCGTACCGACAATGAGGAGACTGATCTGATGACATGGAAACCAATCGCACGTGTTGCCGATGTCCCGGCCGGCACCGTCAAGGCGTGCCGCATCGAAAACATTCCAGTTGCTCTGTACAACCTCGACCGCGAATTTTTCGCTACGCACGATATCTGCACGCATGCTCACGCGTGCCTGTCTGACGGTTACCTCGAAGACGGCAAGATCGAATGCCCACTGCACCAGGGACTATTCGACGTGCGGACTGGCAAGGCCTTGTCGGGACCGGTGGACGTGGACCTGCAGACGTTCGCAGTGCGCATCGAAGGCGATGAGGTGCTTGTCAATGTCGAATGACTCTACAGGCGGCCGGCCGTCATATGGGTTCGCGCAGCGGGTGACGACGTGAGCGGGCGAACCGTCATCGTCGGTGCGGGACAGGCCGGCGCGAGAACCGCCGCAGCGCTGGGCCGGCTGGACGATGCCGCCGACATCATATTGCTCGGCGAAGAACAGGATCCGCCGTATGAGCGGCCACCCCTGTCGAAGGAAGTACTGAACGGCGGTTCGCCGTCAAAAGCGACCATCTTTCCGCGCACGTGGTACGAGGAGCATCGGATCGCGCTGCGTGTTGGCGTGCGCGTCATCGGGTTCGACTGGCGTGCAAAGCAGATCTCGCTCGCTCACGGCGAGTCGCTTGCCTACGATGATCTCGTGCTTGCGACGGGTGTGCGACCTCGGCCGCTTGTGGTGCCGGGTGCGACGCTCGATGGCGTGCTGACGCTGCGTACGATCGGGGACAGCACGAACCTGTCAGCACGGCTCACGGCCGGCGCGAACGTCGTCGTGATTGGCGGGGGTTTTCTCGGACTCGAAATCGCGGCTACGGCCATCGCACGACACTGTGCTGTTACCGTGCTCGAAAGCAGCAGCAAGCTGTTGCCCCGGATTTTTGGCGGCTTTCTGGGTCAGTATCTGTCGGACCTGCATCGCACACATCAGGTCGACGTTCGCACCGGCGTGACAGTTGCCGCGCTCGAAGGACATACCTTTGTCGAGGCGGTCAGGCTCGGAGACGGTACGTTGCTCGCGGCCGATGTCGTTGTCGTGGCAATCGGCGCGGTAGCGAACGACGAACTTGCCCGGACAGCAGGGGCCGAATGCGCTGACGGCGTGCTTGTCGACGCGCAGGCGCGCACATCGCTGCCCTCGGTCTACGCCGTTGGTGACGTCGCGCGACAACGCACGCACCGGCTGGGCGAATCCGTACGCGTCGAGTCGTGGGAAAACGCGGAGCTGCAGGCTCAGATCGCTGCGAACACGATTGCAGGCATCGCACCTGCCGCCGCCGCTGCGCCATGGTTCTGGACCGACCAATACGACCGCAACATCCAGATGCTGGGTGACCGCCGGGCCGACGATGTCGTCGTGATGCGGGGAGACGTCGCAGCGCCTTCATGGTGCGCGTTCTTCGTTGCCGACAGTACGATTCTCGGCGCGGTGCTGATGAACGCGGGACGCGAGCGGCGCCACGTCAAACGGCTGATCGATACGCAGCAGCGCATCGACTGTGTAGAACTTGGTGATGTGGGACGGCCACTTTCCAGTCTGGCACACCACTGAACCGAAGCTGCACCCGCACGCCGCGCGCGCGGGTGCAGCTCGCCTTGCATTCCTATTTTGTGGAGACGAAACATGGAAACCGAAATCAAATGGGCCCCGCGTGCCGCGGCGTCTACCGGCGACAGCGATCGCGCCGCGCCCGACTATGTCTGGCCTGACGGCGGCTGCTCGCGCATTCCGTTCTGGGTCTATACGGACGAGGAAATCTATCGCCGCGAACAGGAGCGGATCTTCCGCGGGCCGAACTGGGCCTACGTCGCGCTCGAATGCGAGATTCCGAACCCGGGCGATTTCAAGCGCAGCTTCGTCGGCGATCTGCCGATCGTCGTCGTTCGCGACACCGATGGTAGCGTCAATGCATTCAGCAACAGTTGCGCGCATCGCGGCGTGGCGTTCTGTCAGAGCGAGCACGGCAATACGAAGTCGTTCACGTGCCCTTATCACCACTGGAGCTACGACCTGAAGGGCAACGTCACCGGCCTGCCCTTTCGCCGTGGCTACAAGGGCAAGGGCGGCATGCCAGCGGACTTCGATCTGAGCCAGCATCGCGCGCAGCCCCTTGCGGTGAACGTGCGCAGTGGGGCGATCTTTGCGTCGTTCGACCCGAGCGTCGAGCCGGTTGAAGACTATCTCGGCCCGCGGATGCTGTCGTACTTCGACCGTGTGTTCGACGGGCGCAAGCTCGAACTGCTCGGCTACATGCGGCAGCGGATCGACGGCAACTGGAAGTTTATGTTCGAGAACCTGAAGGACCCGTATCACGCGAGCCTGCTGCACGTCTTTTTCGTGACTTTTGGCCTCTTCCGGATGGATGCGGAGTCGGCGATCGAGATGGACGAGACCGGACGCCACGGCGCGATGATCAACCGGCGCGGCGGCAAGCTCGACGAGGTGGCCGCACATGAAATGCGGCAGACGCTGCGCAGTGACATGCAGCTAAAGGATACGCGCGTGCTCGACCTAATCCGCGAATACCCGGGCGACGTGACTGCGGTGATGTGCACGTTCTGGCCGAACCTGATCATCCAGCAGCAATCGAACACGCTTGCGATGCGTCATCTCGTCCCGCGCGGTCCGGGCAGCCACGACCTGCACTGGACGTTCTTCGGCTACGCGGACGATACACCGGAGATGCGCGCACACCGTATCCGTCAGGCAAATCTGATGGGACCGGCGGGCTTCGTGTCGGTTGACGACAGCGAAGTCATGGTGATGTCCCAGGAGGGCGTAACGCCTTACAACGACCGCGCGGGCGTGGCTGAAATGGCCGGACGCACGGTCGAGGACCATGACCATACGATTACCGAGGTGGCCGTACGCGGCCTGTACCAACACTATCGCAAGGTGATGGGATTATGAGTACGTTGACTTATCAACGCATGCAGGCCGTTTCGGCGGACATACGCTTTGGCATCATGGACCTATACGCGGCGTACAGCGCGGCGCTCGACGAGGGCCGCTACAAGGACTGGGCCGATTGCTTCACCACGCACGCTGAGTATCGGCTGACGACTAAGGAAAACCATGAGCGCGGGCTGCCGATTGCCATCATTTACTGCGACGGCAAGGGCATGATCGACGATCGGGCGTTCACGACGTCGGAGACGACGATTTCGCAGCCGCGCGCGCTGCGGCACATCGTCAGCGGCATTTCGGTACGGGCGGATGGCGACGACTACCGCGTCGCCGCCGATTTTCTGATCCTGCAGACGATGCTTGACCGGATGACGGAAGTCGTGATGTCAGGGCGTTATATCGACCGCGTCGTGGTCGACGGTCACCGATTCTTGTTTGAAAGCCGAGTTTGCGTGACGGATACGCTGCTATACCCGACTTCGATTGCGGCGCCGGCTTAACCCGGTTGCGAAGGGTCGAAGTACGTCATCGACGAGTAGCTCGAGATCAAGTATCACTGCGTCGTTGGCATCTGATCGTGATCGCTTCGCGGCGGCTCGTAACGGTGAGGGGGCGCGTTCGGCGCCCCCCGGGAAAGATCAGTGCAGCCTTCGAGCACGTGTTGCACGCGCTCGCGGATACTCGACGCGTGCCCTCCTCACGTCCAGCTTGTCGTTAGCGAGTCTTAGAAAAAGTGGTTCATACCGAACGAGACGCCTGTCTGTTTGTCATGCCCTGATGGGTTCAGCGTTGCATTGGTCACGTAGCCACCCGTGAAATGCGTGTAGTCGATATCGGCGTAAAGTTCGGTGCTTTTCGACAGCACATAGTTGATGCCCAGAATGGCGACGTCCTTTCTGCCGTCCACGCCGTTCGTCGCGTTCTTGTTGTCGTAATACGCGCCCGTTACGTTGAAGTCTGGCGATGCCTGATAGCGAAAACCGCCCCACAGGTATTGATTGCGCGTCTGGCCGTGCACCGTGGACGGAACGGCTTGTGTTGCGAGCGAATAGCCGCTCATCAGTTCAACGGGACCGAGCGTCACGGCACCGCCCGCGGTGTATTGATCGTTGGCAAAATACGCGCTCGATGTGGCAGAAAACGGGTTCGAGCGATGCGTATAGCCTGCACCGAACTTGAACAGTTTGGTGTGGTAGTTCACGCCGCCCGCGAGCATGGTGCCGCTAGCGAGACTGCCTGCCACGCCGCCCGGTGCATAGACCGCGCGAGCGGTCCACGGACCGAAGTCGCCGTGGTAGTGGATAGCGTTGTCGTCGCGGCCGCTGGTGCCGCCCGAAATCGCCGCCGCTTCGGTAATGCCCAGATAGTGCAGGTCGAACGGCTCGAAGTCCTTGATCAGCCGGTGCTGCAGCGTGAACTGATGGCCTATGTTGACCTGGCCGAACGGACCGCCTAACCCGACCGTCGACGTCCGCTGAAACAATTGGTTGGTCGTGCTACTGTTGGCGCCAGTCGAGAGAATGTAGCCCGCTTCCAGGTTGAAGCGGACGTAGTATCCACCGCCCAGGTCCTCGATGCCGAGAAAACCCCAGCGATTCGATTTGTAGACGCCGTTCGATGCCATCGTCAGCGCCGCACCGCCTGCCTTCGTGCCGTTCACGACATTGCGCAGGCCGCCGTCCAGTGAGCCATACAATGTAACGCTGCTTTGCGCGTGAGCGGCGCCGCCTGAAAGCCCCAATAGGGTCATTGCAGCCAGCGAGCCCTTCAGACCGATCCTGCGCGCGCCGCTACCTGCTCCTCTAATCTCAAACATATCTCCTCCATTGACATCGTTAAATTCGTGAGGCGAGGGATGTGCGGTGCGCTGCACTTCCCGTGTCGTCAACCGTGGATTGCAAGAAACTCAAGTTCGAACTGCGTGCGACGACTTGCCATCCCGTCGTCTGAATTCGCGCGCCCGCCTCTCTCCCGTGGAGCTGAATCAGCAGGTCTCGTGCGTCGTCGGCGCCGGCAGTCGATCAGAACTGCGTGCGCAGACCACCGCCGATCGTGGTGCCGCTCGACATCTTGCTCGCGCGATCGGACAGCACCGCCGCATAGACGTCGGTGCGCTTCGAAAGCGGATAGTCATACGAGAGCGCCCAGGTGTTGCGATAAACCGAGCTATGGCCGGTACTCTTTGAACACGCGTCCGAGCCAAGGATCCTGCCGATGCCCACTGGAATCGCGAAGCCGACCTGGCCGGTATCGATGCCGACGTCGCCATTCGAGATCGAATCCCAGACGTGCTGGTACTGGCCATACAGCTTCACGTAGTTCAGGTCGTACGACACGCCGAGGTTCACAACCGACTGCGTCGTCAGTCCCGGTAGCACGGTGCCGAGGTCGCCGGCGTTCAGGCTGTACTTGATCTGCTGATACACAACCGACGTCGCGAAATCGCCGTTGTTGTACGAGACCTGGCCGCTCCACTTGTTCTGGCCGAGATGGCCCGGGTCGTTGCCGAACGAGTACATTGCGCGCCCGACGAGGCCGTTAAACGACGGCGAGGCGTAGTACACGGAGTTCCACCACTCGCCCGCATTGCCGAATACGCCTTGGCCATTCACGCCGACGTAGCTGTGCAGCACGATCGGCGAAAACACGAATGAGTTCCAGAATGGGTTGAATGTAATTGTCGAAAACCACAGCAGCGGCGGAATCAGACCGGCAGTCGCCGTACCGTATTGGCCGCTCACGCCAACGTACGCGTTACGCGAGAACAGGCCGTCATGCGGGAAACCGGTGCGGCCCATCGAGCCGTTCTGGATGTTGAAATAGCCTTCGAGGTCGAAGATGACCTTCGTGCCGCCACCGATGACCTCCGACCCGCGTAGGCCAAAGTACGGTGCCGTCATGCCGCCGTTGCCGGCGATCACGCTCGACTGCCCGTTCATCGACTTCTTGTAGCCGACGAACGCATCGAGAAGCCCGTATAGCTGCACGCTCGATTGCGCGTGGGCTGCCTCAGCGAACAGCGCTGCGCCGAGAATGAGCGCTTTCATCCCCACCTTTATTTTCATCTATGTCTCCTGCCTCTCCAAACCCTGGATTCACGGCTGCGAAGCGGGACGCCTTCGCACACGTTGGCCTGTGTCGAGTTGCGCTCCGAAGGCTAGCTCTCTTTATTGATACGTACTACAAAATATAAAATCTGTGCTGCCGGTTTTTTCTCGATGTCGGCACACGATCTTCAGAAATAACAGCGCGTCGAAGGATCCGGACGGGCAGCCCTCCCGGACATGTTTTACGGCCTTTCCTACGCCTGGTTCTGCGCGCGGGAACGCGCGGCCGACGACGTGCTCGACGGCTGCTGCTTCGAGCAAAGCAGCGAGTGCAATATGACGAGCGTGAGCCCGCCTGAGATCACCGGTTGCTGAAGCACAAGCTGGAGCATCAGCGGCATCGCATGGATGACATCGGGTGAGATGAAGAGACCGCCGAGGCCAACGAGAAACGCAAGGCCCGACGCAATCAGCCGGCGATCGTCCCACTCGACCTGCGCGAGAATGTGCACGCCATGCATGAAGACGATGCCGAACAGCAGCGTCGCGGCGGCAGAAATCACTGGAATCGGCACGACGACGAGCAGCATGTCGAACTTCACGCAGCCGCCGAGTACGATCAGAAGGATGCCTGCAGCGAGCGTTACGAAGCGCGAACCGACGCGCGTCGCGCGCAGAATGCCGATGTTGTCCGGATACGCGATCGTGCTGAAGCCACCCCACACTGCCGCGACAACCGAGCCGAGCGCGACGCCGAACAGCCCTTCGGACATGCGGCCCGGACTCAGCGTCTCATTGCCCCATTCGGCGACAGTCTGGTAGAGGGCCATCGATCCCATGCCCGCCGGAATCAGCACGAGCAGGAACACCGCAACGAGATCGGGGCGCACGCCGAAGCCGAACGGAAAGATGCGCGGCTCGACGACAAGCGGCGCGGCGGCCACCGCCGCGAACGAAACCGGCTGGAACAGCGTGTAGGCCAGCGTGCCGAGCGCGAGGCCGAGCAGGATCGCGACGCGACGCAGTCGGCGGCCGCCCCACAGCATCGCGAAAACGATACTGGCCACCGCGACCGCGCCGGAAAGCAGGTTCACGACGGGAAAGCCGGGGTTTTTAGGGCTGCCGATCCAGGTCGGCAGCGCGACGCTGGCGATCTGCACCACGATCAACATCACGATCATCCCGGAGATGAGAGGCACGCGCAGATGCCGCGCGAACATGCCCGCCACGCTGCGTCCGCGGATCGGCACTGTGAGCAGGCACCAGATCAGCGAAGCGACGAAGAACGACCCGAATGCCGTACCGAGGCCACCCGACTGCAAATGACCGACGGTCAGGAGCGCACCGAAGTTGCCTGCGTATGGACCCTGCGCGACCGGCAGGCGCAACAGGAGCACCGATTGCAGGATCGTGATAATCCCGCACGTCATGAAGGTCATCCCGTACAGGTACGCGATCTGCGGATCGGTCAAATGAAATGCGCGGCCGAGAAGTCCCGGGAACACAAACATGCCCGTCATTCCGAAAACGTTCTGCAGCGCGAGCACGGCCAGTTGCGGGAGTGGCAACCGCTCGTTGATTCCGACGTCGAAGACGCGCGCGGACGGATTTTCTGCGGTGGCCTCTCGGATTGAAGCGCCGGGTTTCGCCATGTCTGTACTCAAGGTGTGTTCCATTAGACCAAAAAAAAAATCCTGTCTAGCGTCGCGGACTGGGGCCGGTCGCTCTCCTTCCCTTCAAGCGTCATCGCACAAAGGAAACACCTGTATCCCCGAGGCGGACGACTCGCCCGCCTAGTTATCTTCAGTGATCCTCAGTTGTCGAGCGGAACGCCCTTTGTCTCCGGACCGAACCAGATCGACACCATGCCAACGATAAAGAGCAGCGACACCGCCGCCGATGCCGCCGGAAACGAACCAAACTTCGCGACCACCGCATTTCCTGCGATCGGACCAATACTTGTCAGCGCACGGGCCATGTTCCAGCAGAAGCCCTGCCCTGTCGCACGCACGCGGGTCGGGAAGAGCTCGGGCAAATAAGCGGCAAACGTGCCGAACGCGCCAATAACGAAGTAACCGTACACCGGCATCAACCACAGTACCCGACCGATGTCATGCACCGTCATGAACAGCACTAGCGAGACCACGAGCGACCCTGCCGAAAAGATGAAATACGACATCCGGCGACCGAGTGCGTCGAGCATCCAGATCAGCGTAAGGTAACCGAGCGTCGCGCCGATCATCATGAGAATGAATGCGTAGCTGATCGTCCTGCTGATGTCATGATGATCGACTGCTGCAACCGACAGCTGATGAATCCAGCTCGGCAGGAACGTGAGACCACCCCAGCAGCCAAGCATGGCAGCCGACGAGACGACCACGCCGATGATCGTCTTGCGGCGTAGTCCCGGCGCGAAGATGGCGGTGAAAGTTTGCCACGCCGATTCGGCTATGACGCTCTCGCGCACTTGCACCCAGCGTTGGGGCTCAGGCACGAAGCGGCGCACGATAATCGTGACGAGCGCGGGCGCGGCGCCCACGCCGAGTACGACGCGCCAGCCGAAGCGGCCGAGCAGTAGGTTGTCGAGCGCCGCCGCGAGAAAGCCAAACGCGAACGCCATCTGCATGATCTGCATGGCGCGGGCGCGTTGCCGGCCGGGCCACGATTCGGCGACGAGCGCGGCCCCTGCGGCCCATTCACCGCCGATGCCGAAACCGGCCATCGCCTGGGCGATAGCAAGCTGGGTCCAGTTCTTCGAGAATGCGCTCAGCAGCGTGAAGGCCGCGTAGATGAGGATGGTCCAGCCCATGATGCGCGAGCGACCGAACCGGTCGGCGGCTACGCCGAACAGCACGCCGCCGATGCCCCACGTAAGCAACTTGCCCGAGATGATGTAGCTGCCAATCTTGCTGATTTCGGTCGCGTCAGTACTGTGCAACAGTTGGCCGACGCTCGGCACGAGCACGAGCGTGAAGAGATTCAGGTCCATCGAGTCGAACATCCAGCCGAGGAACGCCGAAATCAGCGCCAGCCACTGATAGCGCGACAACTTGAATCCTTGTGGCTCGGCCGACTCCACCGACGCCGCGTTGGCGCCCTGCGTTGTGCCCATAGTGCCCGTCTCCTGATCTTCCGCCGCAAAGGCGAGCGATTCGCTTGATACGGGTCGTATCGCCCGGTCTAATCATTTGGCGCAGTATAGCGTAATGCAATTAGATTGCAATACAGATGATTGTATTACTGTCTGGCACACCCATTCGACGAGCGCGCCCCCCCCAGCGGCGTCGTAAGGCGCGGATCGGAAGAAACGGAAGATTTCCGCAGCCCGCAATCAGGCTAGGCCCGGGCCAAAAAAACACGCTGGGGAGCCATGGCGACGAATCTGGAGGTAAAAAGAGCGCTTGGGGCCGCGTGCCGTTCATCGGACCGGTCCGCGAGGCGACGATTCCACCCTCTGCCCAACGTATCGGGTACCAAAGAAGTCGGCAGAGGCGGCGTTTCGTTGACTTAATCGGCCGCGGCGGCGAGCACCCGGACCGCAAGCCTTTCAGCTTGCTCAACATGGCGCTTGCACGCCGCCGCAGCCGCGTCGGCGTCGTGCCGCATTACTGCGTCGACGATCGTCGCGATTTCGTCATAGCTTTGCGGAAGGCGTCCTTCCTGCGAGAGCGTCGTCGCGCGCAGCATCATCACTCGCGTATGGACGAGACGTAGCATCTCCATGAGTACTGGATTGCCGGCGCCCTCGAGCATCACGTCATAGAAACGCGCCTTCTGTTTCAGGAAGAGCATGATGCCCTCCTGGCCTTGCATGTCCCGTATCAACGCGAGCGCGTTAAACGCCTCCTTCAGCGCGACACGCTGTTCGTCCGTCGCCCGCTCAGTGAACTGGCGGCCCGCCAGCGCCTCGAGTACCGCGCGCACTTCATAGAGACCTCTCGCCTCATCTCCTGTCATCACGGAGACGATCGGACCTTTATGCGGAATGATCTGCACAAGCCCCTCGGCTACCAGTTGACTCAGCGCCTCACGAACGAGCGTGCGGCTCACGCCAAGCATTTCGCACAGCTCGCGCTCGATCAACCGGTCGCCCGGCTTGAAGGTCAAGTCGCTAATACATGCGCGCAAACCGTCGATCACCTGCTGGCGCAGCGTTGCCACTGATCGCACTACCAATCTGTTGGTGTTCATTCCATCCCTTTTGCCATTTGAATTAATGGGAGCCAAGCCAAACTTCGTAATACAATCATATTGACATTGCACGGCGAAGCTCCGATACTGCCTCTCATTATACAATCCTACAACAGCTGGACAAACCCCAAGGATACTCATGGAAGACATCACGCTATCCGAACGTCGTGCCATCGGCGCAAAGATCCGCAAGGAAGTGCTGGGCGCGAGCCACACGCAGAGCAACGCCACCCCCCACCTTTTCGACACCGTATTCCTTGAGTACACGGAAGACGTTTGCTGGGGCAACGTGTGGAACCGCGCGGGCCTCACGCGCTCAACGCGCAGCATGCTGAACCTCGCGATGCTGGCGTCGCTCGGCCGCTGGCACGAGTTCGAAGTGCACACGCGCGGCGCGATAAACAATGGTGTGACGGAGGAGGAAATTGCCGAGGTGGTGCTGCAGGCCGGCGTCTATGCAGGCATTCCCGTCGCGGCCGAAGGGCTGCGTCGCGCGAAGGCGGTTGTGCTCGACCTGAAGGCGAAAGCTACCGCTCCCGCCTGAAGGCGGCTTGCGGTTCGTGAAGGCGCGCCGCGATTCGTCATCTCACTCCAGGCGCGCATGCCTGGTAATCCAGTGGGTTGCAGGCGTTTCGCGCGGTGGGTTGCCGACCCGGTGGCCGATCGCGCACAGCACCTGTTGTCCCCCGCGCATTACCCGTATAGGTCATGTCTCAATCAACTTTCTGCGAAGTCCCAGCCGGCCGCATCGCCTACTCCCGTCGCGGGACGGGCCGGCCGCTGGTTCTGCTTCACCCGATCGGCGTCGACCGAAGCTGGTGGGACGAATACGTCGAGCACTGGGCCGCATCGTATGACGTCGTCGCGGTCGATATCCGCGGCCACGGGGGCTCCAGCCTCGTCACCGCCCCCATCACGCTAGCCGATCATGCGACCGACGTCGCCGCAGTGCTGCGCCAGGAACACCTTACCGGTGCCACCCTGATAGGCGTGTCGATGGGCGGCATGATTGCGCAGCGTGTTGCGATCCAGTTCGCCGAGCTTGTTGGCGCGCTGATTCTCTGCGGAACGGCCGGAGGATTCCCCAACGAAGTGCGCCCGCGCATTCTCATGCGCGGCGACATGAGCCGCCAAGGCTCGATGTCCGAAGTGATCGACGAAACTATCACGCGCTGGTTCACCGCGGACACGCCGCGCCCCGACCTTGTCCAGAAGTGTCGCACGCAGCTCGCCGCGGACGACTGGTACAGCTGGAGCGCGAACTGGCAAGCGATCTCGCTGCTCGACAATCTCGGCGAACTGTCAGGCGTGCCGGCACCGACGCTCGTCGTCGCGGGCGATGCCGATGCGAGTATTCCGCCAGCGGTATCGCAGAAGATCGCCGACGCGCTGCCGAATAGCCGTTTCGTCGTGGTTCCGGGTGCGGCGCACTTTGGAGCGTTCGACATGCGCGAAGTCTTCGCAACGGTATTCGACGATTTTCTGTCGACCCTCGCTCGATGAAATGAAACGCGAGCCCGCTCGCGCATTGGGACAGTTTCACGCGCCGCGCGGCTTAGTAGTGACTAAAAAGTGGAGCGGCGCCCGCACGGGCCGATCGCTCCTAGGAGGCAGTATGGCAATCACAATCCGTTCATCTTTCACCGTCGAAGCACCGCCCTCGGACGTCTGGAAGACCATGATCGACATCGAACGGTCCGCGCCGTGTTTTCCGGGCGCGGAACTCAAGGAACAGCAGCCCGACGGCAGCTACAAGGGCGGCTTCACCGTCAAGCTCGGCCCGCTCACGCTGAAGTTCGCAGGCAAATTCAAGATTGCTGAACAGAACGACGCCAACCACACGGTCGTGGTGTCCGCAAGCGGCACCGACACGAAAGGCCGTGGCGGCGCCGATGCGCAGATCAACGCGGTCGTCACCGACTCGGGCGGCGGTAAGACTAAGGTCGACGTCGTCTCGGACGTCAACCTGTCGGGCACGGTCGCGCAGTACGGTCGTGGCGCCGGGATGATCGAGGCGCTCTCGCAGCAACTGCTGAACCAGTTCGCAAAGAATCTGGCCGCACTCATCGAGGCGGACGCGGCGCAGTCCGCCCAAGCCGCTCCGGCCGCCACGCCAAACACCGCTGGTGAACCGGGTGCGTCGAACACGGCCGGTGAACCGGATGCGTCCAGGCCATCTACCGAAACGCGTCGCCCGCCACCCGCAGCGGCACCAGTCGCGCCTCTCGACGCCGGCGCACTTGTGCGCAAGGCTATGTGGCAGTCGATCCGGAATTTCTTCGCGCGGCTCTTTGGGATCAAGCAGCATCACTGAAGAAGCCACCGCCGCACTATCGGAGCACGCATGAAACCCAGTGAATTCCAGTATCACGCGCCGACCACCGTCGATGAAGCCGCGCAGTTGCTCGGCACGCTCGAGGATGCGCGAGTGCTCGCCGGCGGCCAGTCGCTGATGCCGATGATGAACTTTCGGTATCTGATGACGAGTCATCTGATCGACCTGAACGGCGTCGAGGCACTGACCCGCATCGAGGAGCGCAATGGCCGCCTTCACATTGGCGCAATGGCGCGGCAGCGCGACATCGAACTGTCGCCGCTCGTCATGAATCGCGCGCCGCTGATCCGCGAAGCGTACCAGCTCGTTAGCCACAAGCAGATCCGCAACCGCGGCACGCTCGGCGGCAGCCTGTGTCAGTTGGATCCGTCGTCGGAGCAGCCGTGCTTCACCGCCGCGCTCGACGGCGTACTGACGATCGCTCGCTACGAAGACGGCGCAGTCACGACCCGCGAATTGCCGATGTCCGACTGGGCGCTGATGTATATGACGCCCGCGCTTGAGGAAGGCGAACTGCTCTCCGGCATCTCGCTCGACATCTGGCCCGAAGGCCATGGCTACGCATTCGAAGAATTCGCGCGGCGCCATGGCGATTACGCCATCGTCGGCGTCGCGGCGCTCTGCACTGCCGACGCGCAAGGGCACCTCGCCCGCGTTTCGCTGACGATCTGCGGCGTCGCTCCCGGCCCCGTGCGGATGCACGACGTCGAGTCCGCCCTGCGCGGCCGCTCGATAGACGAAAGCGCACTGCGCATCGCGAGCGACGCCGCGCGTGCGCTCGACGTGATGACCGACGCGCACGTGAGTACCGACTACCGCCAGCATCTCGCCGGCGTCCTGACCGAAAGAGCGCTGAAGACAGCCTTCTCGCGCGTCGCAAGACAATCATAAAGTGACAAAGGAGATGGACATGGAGACTCGTACCGTCAAAGTCGTCGTCAACGGCACCGCTTACGAGCGCGAGGTCGAATCGCGCCTCATGCTCGGTGACTTCCTGCGTCACGAACTCGGTCTCACCGGCACGCATTACGGTTGCGAGCACGGCGTATGCGGTGCCTGTACCGTGCTGATGGAAGGCCGCACCGCGCGCGCCTGCCTGACGCTCGCTGCCCAGGTCAACGGCCGCTCGCTGACCACCGTCGAAGGACTCGCCCACGCGGATGGCACGCTCAACGAACTGCAAAAGGCCTTTACCGAAACGCACGCGCTGCAATGTGGGTTCTGTACGCCTGGCATGCTGATGACGCTGACCGAACTGCTGAACGAAACGGATGCGCCAACCGAAGCCGAGATCCGCGAAGCGATCACGGGCAATCTTTGCCGCTGCACGGGCTACCAGCCGATTGTCGCGGCTGCCCTGCTCGCCGCGCAGCGCATCCGCGATCAGCGTGCCGCTGCACCGGCGGCACAAGCTACGGAGTAACACGATGGAAATTTCCGACCTGAAAGGTGCCCCCACCGACCAGCGCTACATCGGCAAGCGCGTCCTGCGTACCGAGGACAAGAAGCTACTGCAAGGCCAGGGCTCCTACGTGGACGACGTGCATCTGCCAAACATGTTGCAGGCCGCGGTGCTGCGCAGCCCGCACGCGCACGCGAAGATCGTCTCGATCGACTGCACGGCCGCCCGCGAACTCAAGGGCGTGCACGCGGTCTACACGCACTCGGACTTGACCGGCCGCGCACGCGGCCGCGCGCCGTCGATGCTGCCGAACCCGGCGATCCGCTTCGAGCGCACCCAGGAACTGCTCACCTCGACGGAAGTCACGTTCGCGGGCGAAGCGGTGGCGTTCGTCGTCGCGGACAACCGCTATATCGCGGAAGACGCCTGCGGACTGATCGAGATCGAGTACGACACGCTGACCGCCGTCGCCGAGTGCCGCGACGGACTGCGCCCCGAGTCGCCGCTCTGTCACACCGACGCGAAAGACAACGTCGTCGCGCATATCGACATGGGTTTCGGTGACATCGACGCAGCCTTCAACAATGCGCCGCGCGTCGTCGAGGAAACGTATTGGCAGAACCGCGGGTCCGCGCATCCGATGGAGACGCGCGGTTATCTCGCCGAATATCATCCGACCAACGGCGAGTTGACCGTCTGGTCGTCGGGTCAGGCGCCGCACCACGAGAAGAAGAACCTCGTCGAGCTGCTCGAGTGGGATGCCGAGAAGCTGCGCGTGCTGATGAACGACGTCGGCGGCGGCTTCGGTCCGAAGCTACCGTTCTATCCGGAAGAGGCACTAGTCGCGATCGCGGCGATCGCGCTCAAGCGTCCTGTCAAATGGATCGAGGATCGGCGCGAGCATTTCCTCGCAGTCACGCAGGAGCGCGACCAGTGGTGGACCGTGCGAATGGCGCTCGAAAACGACGGCAAGATCCGCGGCGTGAAGCTCGAGATGGTGCACGACAACGGCGCGTTCCTACCGTGGGGCATCATCACGCCATACATCTCTATCACGACGACGCCCGGCCCGTACGTGATCCCCGCGATGGCCGCAAAGCTCGACGTCGTCTACACGAACAAGTGCGCAACCTCGCCGGTACGCGGCGCAGGCCGTCCTCAGGCGGTGTTCGCAATGGAGCGGATTCTCGACAAGGCCGCGCGCGCACTCGGCATGGACCGCGCGGAGCTGCGCTGGCGCAATCTGATCCAGCCGGAGCAGATGCCGTATGACGCGGGCTTCATATATCGCGACGGCAGCCCGCTGCGTTACGACAGTGGCGACTATCCGGCCTGTCAAAAAGCAGCGCTCGAGCGCGCCAACTACGCGAGCTTTGCTGCGCGCAAGGCCGAAGCACGCCGCCAGGGCCGCTTCGTTGGCATCGGCATGGCGAGCTTCGTCGAAGGCACGGGCATGGGCCCGTTCGAGGGCGCAACGGTGCGCGTGCAAGCGAACGGCCGCATCGTCGTGATCACCGGCGCATCGCCGCAAGGTCAGGGCCACAAGACGACCTTCGCGCAGATCTGCGCCGAACAGCTGAACGTGCCCCTCGAAACGATCGACGTCATCACCGGAGACACCGGCGGCATCTCGATGGGCGTCGGTACGTTCGCGAGCCGCGTGACGGTCAATGCCGGCAACTCGGTCTACATCGCCGCCCAGGCCGTGGGCGAGAAGATGCTCACGCTCACTGCCCACCTGTGGAAATGCGAAACCGACGAACTCGTGCTCGTCGAGGGCCACGTGGCGCGCCGCTCGGGCATCGAACAGCGCATGAGCTACGGCCAACTCGCGAAGATCTCGCAGGGCATGCCGGGCTTCACGATGCCGAAGGGCCTTACCGCCGGCCTCGAGGAGACGAAATACTTCTCGCCCGCGCAGTCGACGTACTGCAACGGCACTGCCGTCGTCGAACTCGAAGTCGATCGCGAGACCGGCCACATCACGATCCTCAACTACGTGATGGCGCACGACGCGGGCAAGCTCATCAATCCGATGATCGTCGACGGCCAGGTGATCGGCTCGGTCGCGCACGGCATTGGCAACGCGACGCTCGAATGGATGCAGTACGACGAGAACGCGCAGCCGACCACTACGAACTTCGGCGAATACCTGCTGCCGATGGCGACCGACGTGCCGAACATCGACATCGTGCACCTCGAAACGCCGTCGCCGCTGAACCCGCTCGGTGTCAAGGGCGCGGGCGAAGGCGGCACGATTCCGGCCGCGGCGGCAATCGTCGGGGCGATCGAGGACGCGCTCTCGGAATACGGCGTCGAATTCACCGAAGCACCGCTCGTACCGCAGCGTGTGTTCCAAAAGCTCAAGGAGGCCGGCGCCTACGCGCGCTGACCTGCGCGGGCGCTCGCTCATCGCGGACGCCCATCCACTGTTTTCATTGTTTGGACCTTTCTCCATGACGACCGAATTCACCGCAGCGCTCCACGATTCCGAATACCGAATCACCCTTGCCCAGCCGGACCTGGGCAACACGCTGACGCTCGACGCAATGCGCGCGCTCGCCGCCGAGATCCGCAAGGCTGGCCGCGACAGTGCCGTGAAAATCATCCGGATCCGCGCGTCCGGTCCCGCGTTCTGCCGCGGCCGCGCGGTCAGCGCGCCGCCCCCCACGCCGCCGACCTCCGCGCAGTTCCGCCGCAACGTGGCCGATCCGATTCTCGACGTCTACCGCGCGATGCACGAAAGCGAAGTGCCGCTCCTCGCCGAAGTGCAAGGCGATGCGGAAGGTTTTGGCTGTGCGCTCGTCACCGCGTGCGACATGGCCGTCGCCTCGGACAGCGCACGCTTCAACCTGCCCGAGTTACAGAAAAACCTGCCGCCCACGCTCGTGCTGTCCGTGCTGCGCCACAAGGTGCCGCCGAAAGCGTCCGCGCACATGGTCTACCTGACGGAGACTATCGACGCCGTGAACGCGCGCGAGTGGGGCATCGTCGCCGAAGTCGTGCCGGCTGCGAGCCTGAGCGAGCGCGCGGACGCGATGGTCGCCTCGATCTGCACGCGCGACCGGATCGCCATCGCGGCGCTGAAGACGTACTTCCGCGAGATCACGATTCCCGACTTCTCGCTCGCGAGTGAAGTGGCGGGAGCGTCGCTCGCGAACGCAATGACGTCGATGCGCCGCTGATACGCTGATACGCCGCCGAAGTGCCGTCGCACCGCGCGCGCGGCACGTGCGAGACGGATCGAACACGCAATACCCCGCCCGCGTCGGGCAACACTTCAAGCAATAAGGGCGCCGCGCAGCGCGGCGCTTCACGGGACCTCTAGCCATGGCTGATCAAGACACCACTTCCACGTTTTCCGCGAACACCGGTTACGCGGACTTGCACGAACACATCGCACGCCTCGACGCAGCAGGTCTGCTGTACCGGATCGACGAGCCGGTCAATAAAGACACTGAAATGCATCCGCTCGTGCGCTGGCAATTCCGCGGCGGCATTCCTGAGGCCGATCGCAAGGCGTTCCTTTTCACGAATATCGTCGACAGCAAGGGCCGCAAGTACGACATTCCGGTCATCGTCGGCGGCATCGCCGCGAATCCGGAGATCTACCGGATCGGTATGAACGTGCCGACGCTCAACGACATCGGCGACGCCTGGAATCGCGCAATCGATAATCCGGTGCCGCCCGTCGTCGTTGAAAGCGGCCCCGTGCATGACATCGTGATCGACGGCAAGGACCTCGAAGGTCCGGGCAACGGCCTCGAATCCCTGCCGCTGCCGATCTCGACGCCGGGCTTCGATGCCGCGCCGTACATGACGATGACCGGCGTGATTTCGCGCGATCCGGACACCGGCGTGCAGAACATGGGCACCTATCGCGGCCACCTGAAGTCGGCGACACGCCTCGGCATGATGATGCTCGTGAACTTGCGCGCGGGGGGGCTCGACCATTGGCGCAAGTACGCGGCGAAGGGCGAGAAGATGCCGGTCGCCATCGTGCTCGGCGCACCGCCCCTCGTCGCGTTCCAGGGCCCGCAGAAGCTGCGCCCGAACGTCGATGAGCTGAGCGTCGCGGGCGGCCTCGCCGGTGCGCCGATCCGGGTCGTCAAGGGCCGCACCGTCGATCTGCTGGTGCCGGCCGAAGCGGAAATCGTCGTCGAGGGTTACGTCGATCCGCAGTACCTCGAACCGGAAGGTCCGTTTGGCGAAAGCCACGGTTACGTCGCGCTCGAAGACTACAACCTTGTCATTGAAGTCACGGCGATCACGCGCCGCAAGGACGCGGTGCTGACATCGATCATCTCGCAGGTCACGCCGTCCGAATCGAGCGTCATTAAACGTCTCGCCTACGAGCCCATGTTTCTGCGCCACCTGCGCGACCACCTCGGCATTCGCGGCATCCGCAAGGTGTCGCTGCACGAGCCGCTCACGAACCTGCGTCGCTTCGTGTTCCTGCAGTTCGAGCGCGGCGCGAAGCGCACCGAGGTCTGGCGCGCGCTGTACGGCACGATGTCGCTGCAGGCCGCGATCGGCAAGTTCGTGATCGCGATCGACGACGACATCGATCCGAACAACGCAGACGCCGTGTTCTGGGCGATGGGCTATCGCTGCAATCCAGTCGAGGACGTGAAGATGATTCCGTACCGCGAGCCGGGCCACGGTCCGCGCTCGGACCACGCAACCGGCCTCGATTCAGCAATGCTGATCGACGCGACGATGAAAACACCGATGCCGCCGCTCGCGCTGCCAAAGAAGGAATACATGGAGAACGCGAAGGTGCTGTGGGAACGTCTCGGCCTGCCGAAGCTTACGCCTGAGTCGCCGTGGTACGGCTACTCGCTTGGCGACTGGACCGAGGAATGGGACCGCAACGCCGAGCAGGCGACGCGCGGCGAATGGATGCAGCGCGACGCGTCCTACCAGGCGCGCCGCCGCAGCGGCGTCGAGCCGAATTCGCCGGTGCGCGGCATCGAGGGCGATCGTGGCGACGAATAACAGTACTCCGGAGCGGATCATCGTTGGCATCACCGGCGCGTCTGGCGTGATTTACGGGATTCGCGCGCTCGAACTTCTCGCCGAGGCGGGCGTCGAAACGCATCTCGTGATCAGCAAGGCCGCCGAGCTGACGATGACCTACGAAACCGACATCCGCGCCGCCGATCTGCGCGCGCGCGCGTCGCGGTGGTATTCGGCGGGAGACATCGGCGCGGCCATTTCCTCGGGCTCGTTCAAGACTAAGGGAATGCTAATCGTGCCGTGCTCGGTGCGCTCAATGAGCGAAATCGCCACCGGCGTCACGAGTTCGCTGATCAGCCGCGCGGCCGACGTCGTGTTGAAGGAGCGCCGGCGTCTCGTACTCGGCGTGCGCGAAACGCCGCTGCACGGCGGACATCTGCGCACGCTCGTGCAGCTCTCGGACATGGGCGCGATCATCGCGCCGGTCGTCCCGGCGTTCTACTCGAAGCCGCAAACGATCGCCGACATCGTCGATCACACAATCGGCCGCATGCTCGATCTGTTCGACATCGATACCGGTGTGGTCAAGCGCTGGAAAGAGCACCAGCAAGAGCCGTAACGCGCGCGCCGCTCCGCTTTTCACCATCCTCATAGGCCCGCCGCGACGCAAGCGCCAGCGGGCCGCCCTTTGCGATGACCATGACTGAATCCAACCTGCTTTCCCGGCTCGCAGACCCGAGCCTGTTGCGCACGCTCGCTTATGTCGACGGCGCATGGTGCGGCGCCGACGATGCGCGCACGTTCGCCGTCGACGATCCCGCCACCGGCGAGAAAATCGCCGACGTACCGCTCATGACCGGCGCCGAGACGCGCCGCGCGATCGAAGCCTGCGAACGCGCGCAGCGCGGCTGGCGCGCGCTCACCGCGGCGCAGCGCGCGGCGGTCCTGAAGCGCTGGCACGCGCTGATGGTCGAGAACACGGACGACCTCGCGAAGATCATGTCCGCCGAGCAAGGCAAGCCGCTCGTCGAAGCAAGAGGCGAGATCGGTTATGCGGCGTCGTTCATTGAATGGTTCGCCGAGCAGGCCAAACGGATCGACGGCGACGTGCTCGCCTCGCCCGCCGCCGACAAGCGGATGCTGGTGACGAAGGAGCCGATCGGCGTCTGCGCCGCGATCACACCGTGGAACTTCCCGGCTGCGATGATCACGCGCAAGGTCGCGCCCGCGCTCGCCGCCGGCTGCGCAATGATCCTGAAGCCAGCAGAAGCCACGCCGCTCTCGGCGCTCGCGCTGGCCGAACTTGCGCATCGCGCGGGCGTGCCTGCCGGCGTGTTCAGCGTCATCGTCGGCGATCCGCGCTCGATCGGCGCGGAGATGACCAGCAACCCGATCGTGCGCAAGCTCTCGTTCACGGGCTCGACGCCGGTGGGCCGCATGCTGATGAGCCAGTGCGCGCCGACGGTCAAGAAGCTCTCGCTCGAACTCGGCGGCAACGCGCCGTTCATCGTGTTCGACGATGCCGACCTCGATGCGGCGGTCGAGGGCGCGCTCGCCTCGAAGTACCGGAATGCCGGTCAAACCTGCGTCTGCACGAACCGCTTCTACGTGCAGGACAGCGTGTACGACGCGTTCGCAGAAAAATTCACGGCGGCGGTCGCCCGAATCATGGTCGGCAACGGTTTCGAGGGCGGCGTCACGCAAGGCCCGCTCATCAACGAGGCCGCTGTCGAGAAGGTCGAAGCGCATATCGCCGACGCGGTGGCGCACGGCGCGCGTGTGCTCACTGGCGGCAAGCGTCATGCGGCCGGCAAGCTCTTCTTCGAGCCGACTGTGGTGGGTGGCGTCACTGCTTCAATGCGCTTCGCGACCGAGGAAACCTTCGGCCCCGTCGCCCCGCTTTTTCGCTTCCGCGACGAGCGCGAGGTAATCACGGCGGCGAACGCCACCGAGTTCGGTCTCGCCGCCTACTTCTACAGCCGCGACATCGGCCGAATCTGGCGCGTGTCCGAGGCGCTCGAATACGGCATGGTCGGCATCAACACCGGCCTGATCTCAAACGAAGTCGCTCCGTTCGGCGGCGTCAAGCAATCCGGCCTCGGTCGCGAAGGCTCGAAGTACGGCATCGAGGAATATCTCGAGATCAAGTACCTGTGCATGGGTGGTCTCTGAGCCATGCCGCTTCAGCAGTTGGCTACCGGCCGAATTCATCGCTTCAAAACCGACGCCCAGCAGTCGTTCGACAGCAGTCCAGACGCCACTAGGGCGCCATGCGTGAGTGGGTAAAGCCGCGTTGACACCCATAATACTGTTATGCAATCATACAATCACACTAATTTACCCATCCGCTGGGTCTCATATTAAGGAGACAGAATGTCATCATCACCTCGCGATCTTTCGCGAACGGAAACTGCCGGCGGTGCCCCGCGCGACCTGCAGGAACATATCGCCCGGCTGGAGGCAAAGGGGTTGCTGATCCGCATCGAGCGGCCGATCAACAAGGATACGGAGCTGCACCCGCTTGCGCGCTGGCAGTTCCAGGGCGGGCTGCGCGAAGATCAGCGCCGCGCTTTCCTGTTCACCAATGTGGTCGACAGCGACGGCCAGACTTATGACATCCCGGTGCTGATCGGCGGCCTTGCCGCCTCGCCGGAGATCTACGCCACTGGCCTCGGCCTGCCGGTCGAGCAGATCGGCCGGGCATGGACGGACGCGATCGCCGAGCCGGTGCCACCTGTCATGGTGACGCAGGCGCCCTGCCAGGAGGTGGTGATCAGCGGCGATGCGCTGAAGGAAAAGGGCTTGTCGCGCCTGCCGGTGCCGGTTTCCACGCCAGGCTTCGACGCGGCGCCTTATCTCACCGCGACGCTCTGCGTAACCAAGGATCCCGAGAGCGGCGTCCAGAACATGGGCACCTACCGCGCCGCGCTGAAGTCGGAGAACCGGCTGGGTGTGCGCATGGCGAGCCGCCTGTCGGGAGCCGGCGGTTATCTCCATTGGGAGAAATATCGGGCCAAGGGCGAGCAGATGCCGTGTGCCATCGTGCTGGGCTGCGCGCCCGCCGTGCTGTTCACCGGGCCGCAGAAGCTCCAGATCGACCAGGACGAGATGGCCGTTGCCGGCGGCCTGATGCGCGCGCCGGTCGAGGTGGTGCGCTGCAAAACCATCGATCTCGTCGTTCCCGCCGATGCCGAAATCGTGATCGAAGGCCTGATCGACACCGATGCGCTGGAGCCCGAAGGCCCGTTCGGCGAAAGCCACGGCCACGTCGCGCTCGAAGACTACAACATGTCCATGCACGTCACCGCGATCACGATGAAGAAGAAGCCCGTCTTCGTCTCGATCATCAGCCAGGTGACGCCCAGCGAAAGCTCCGTGCTGAAGAAGGTGGCCTATGAGCCGTTGTTCCTCGAGCATCTGCAGAAGGTGATGGGCGTGCACGGCATCCAGCGAGTGGTGATGCACGAGCCGTTGACCAACCTGCGCAAGGTGATCTTCCTCCAGTTTGCACGCGGCACGCAGCAGGCGGAGGTCTGGCGTGGCCTGCAAGGGGCCGCAACGCTCCAGGCGCAGTGCGGCAAGCTGGTCATCGCCGTCTCCGAGGATATTGACCCGGAAAACGCCGATGCCGTCTTCTGGTCGCTGGCCTATCGCTCCGACTTCACGCACGACGTGCATGTGACGCCCTATCGCACCAGCGGGCATGGTCCCAAGTCCGGCCGGGCGCCGCTCGAAAGTACGCTGCTGATCGACGCAACGCTGAAGCACGCCATGCCGCCGCTGGCCCTGCCGAAGGAGGAATACATGACCGCGGCACGCAAGATCTGGGAAGAGCTGGAACTCCCCTCCCTCACGCCGCAGCCGCCATGGCATGGCTATCACCTAGGCGACTGGGACAAGCGCTGGGATGAGTATGCAGAAGCGGCTACCTCTGGCGGCTGGCGCGAGACGGGCGAGCGCACCTGGGCCAACCGGCGCGGCGGGGTGAAGCCGGAAACACCGGTGCGCGAAGCCTCGGGCGACCACAGCGAGTGAGCGCCAACGCGCCAGCCGCATGTAAGCAACCCCAGGAGCAGAGGCATCCGGAGACCGCCATGACCCAAAACAATACCGTCGATATCGCCGAAGTCGTCGAGACACAGGAGCGCAGCTGGTTCACCGTGACCCTCTTCGTTCTGTGCGCCCTCGTCATGCTGGCGGACGGCTTCGACAATCAGGCTTTGAATTACGCCGCCCCCGGCATCATCAAGGAATGGGGCATCAACCGGGCCCTGATGACGCCCGTGTTCAACGTCAGCATCGTCGGCTGGATGGCGGGTTCGGTCGTCTTCGCCATGCTGGCCGATCGCATCGGCCGGCGGCGCGCCATCCTGCTGGCTACCGCGCTGTTCGGCGGCTTCACTTTCGCCGTCCCCTTCGCCCACAATCTGGTCGAACTGTCGATCCTGCGCTTCTGCGCCGCGCTCGGCATCGGCGGCGGCATGCCGATGGCGGTCTCGCTGATCACGGACTATGCCCGCTCGGGTAAGCGCGGGCTGATCATTACCCTCCTCTATCTCGGCTACACCGCCGGCTCGTCCGGCGGCGGCCTTCTCGCGGCGGAGATAATCCCGGCGTATGGCTGGCGCTCGGTCTTCTATGTCGGTGGCGCCGGCGCCGTGGTGGCGGTCATCATCCTGTTTGCCGCCCTGCCTGAATCCATCCGCTACCTGATCCTGCGCAACCCCACCAGCGAGCGCATCCTGGCCTATGCCCGCAAGCTAAAGCCCAGCGCGCAATTCGCGGACGACACGCGCTTCACCATCCAGGAGCAGGCGCGCACGGGTGTGCCGGTGAGGCACCTCTTCACCGAGGGCCGTTCGGCCATGACCGTCTTCCTGTGGCTGGCGCTTGGCTTTTCCTTCGTCACCCACTTCTTCCTCTCGCAGTGGATGACAACGCTGCTGACCGACGAAATCGGCTTCGCCAATGCGGCCCGCAGCCAGGCCCTGTTCCAGCTTGGTGCCGGCTTCAGCTGGTTCTTCGGCTGGATGATCGACAGGAAGGGCGTACGGGTGATGACGCTGACGATGATCCTCGGCGCCATTCCGGTGGCGGCCCTCGGGCTGGCCGTCGGTACGAGCGCCAGTCTCACCATGGCAATGGCGCTGGTCTCGGGTCTGCTGGTGCTGGGCGGGAATATCGGCCTCAATGCCATTTCGAGCATGATCTATCCGACCTTCATCCGCTCTACCGCGACCGGCGCCTCCTTCGCGGTGGCGCGCATCGGCGCCATCGTCGGCCCGCTGCTCGCCGGTGTCCTGATCTCCATCGGAACGCCGATCGGAACGATCTTTCTTCTCGGCGCGTTGCCGTTGCTCGCGGCCGGTGTCGCCTGCTTCATGCTCAACAGAACCATCACGCCGGAAGCCGCGCGAGAAATGTCCTTGCGCTCGGCGCTGTCGCGACACTGACGGGTTTCTTCCTAAGTCCAGGTTATGGTCAGGCAATCACTCGGTATTTTTCATGGACAGCGTCAATCTCGAAGTGCTGAAGGCGAGCGTTCGCTGGATCGAAAACGGCCGTCGCGTGCTGCTCGTCACCGTAGTCAAGACGTGGGGCTCCTCGCCGCGGCCTGAAGGGGCGATGCTGGCGATCTGCGAAGACGGCTCGGTGCTCGGCTCGGTATCCGGCGGCTGCATCGAGGACGACCTGATCGACCGCGTGCGGCGGCTCGGCATCGAGCAGACGTGCCCGGAAGCCATGAAATACGGCATCTCGGCCGACGAGGCGCATCGTTTCGGATTGCCGTGCGGCGGCACGATCGAGCTGGTGCTCGAACCGCTGACGCGCGCGAGCGGCATCGACGATTTGTGTCGCCGGGTCGTTGCCGGGGAGCTCGTCGCGCGCTCGCTCGACATGGAAAGCGGCGCGGCGAAACTCGTCCCGGTGTACTCGACCGACGGCGTCGATTTCGACGGGCGTCGACTGCTGACCATTCACGGTCCGCGTTACCGGATGCTCGTGATCGGCGCCGGTCAGCTCTCGAGCTATCTTTGCCAGATCGCGCTCGGGCTGGACTATCAGGTGACCGTATGCGATCCGCGCGAGGAGTACACCGACGCTTGGCACGTGCCCGGCACGACGCTCGTGCGTACGATGCCGGACGAAGCCGTGCTCGACATGAAGCTCGACGAGCGCTGCGCCGTGATTGCGCTGACGCACGATCCGAAGCTCGACGACCTCGCGTTGCTGGAGGCGCTACGAACGCCCGCGTTCTACGTCGGTGCGCTGGGTTCGCGCCGGAACAATGCCGCACGGCGCGAGCGGCTCGAAACGTATTTCGATCTCGGCAAAGATGAACTCACCCGGCTGCGCGGACCCGTCGGCATTTATATCGGCAGCCGGACGCCACCAGAAATCGCGGTGTCGGTACTGGCCGAGGTGACTGCGGTCAAGAACGGCGTGGCGTTGCCGGAGCAATTGCGGGTCGAAGAGGCAAAGGCCGCGCTTGATATCGCGGCCAATGAAAAGACGAGCTGCGCCGTGGACGAGCGTCGCTGATCCAATGTTGTTGGCGAAGACACCGCGATTCAAGGGTGGAAGCGTCTGTTATTGCGCTGCCGTTTCCATCACGGGCAGCACTAGCATTGCGAAAAGGACCAGTATGTCGGGAGTAATTGGGTTGGTGCGTGCAGAGACGCTGCGCAGCCAGATTGAAAATACGCTGCGGGACGCCATCACGACAGGTACGCTTGCTCCGGGGGCACGGCTGGTCGAACGCGACCTGTGCGAACGCATGGGTGTCAGCCGGACTTCTGTGCGTGAGGCCCTCCGAAGGCTGGAAGCGGAAAAGCTCGTGCAGATCCTGCCGCACAAAGGGCCGATCGTCGCGACCATGACGAAACAGAAAGCCTCCGAAGTATATTCGTTACGTGGTCTGCTGGAGGGCTTTGCCGCCCGCGAGTTTGCGCGGATCGCCGATGACGCTGCGCTGAAGCAATTCGACGATGCCGTCATGGCGTTACGCGTCAGCATACTGGCGCAGGACCGCAAAGCGTCTTGCCGGCGAAGACGCGCCTGTACAGCACATTACTCGACAACTGCGGCAATGTGCTAATCAAGGAAATGCTCAGCAGCCTCTACACGCGCATCAATCTGCTGCGGGTCACGACGCTCATGCAGCCGGACCGGTTGTCGGCAAGCCTGCGCGAAATCGACGAGCTGCAAAAATGCATCAGGGCGCGTGACGAGGACGGAGCTGAGCTGGCGGCGCGAACCCACGTCGAGAATGCGCGGGTAGCTGCGATGCGCTTTATCGAGGCTAAAGAGTCCTAATAGAGCGGTGGTCTTTGTCACGTTGACGGAGTGGTAGCGTAAGATCTGGCCTCCGTGCCGGAAATAGCCGGGTGTGGCCCTGTCCACACCGTGCGGCTCTGGCAGAGATGCTAACCCGCGTTTGTTTCCCTCGGCGGGCCAGCCCTTGCCTCACGAAGTCATACTGACTAAACAGTCGCCACTACCCAACAGGTCAGTGTGAAGTCCTTACGTGCCTTAATTTTCTCTTTACAATAGAATCCTCAACATTTTGGATTTCTAACGGCGATTCCATCCAATCGCAAACAGGACAAGTGACAAGCAAATCCCTATGCGAGTGCTGTGAAACACCTGCGTCGATACTGTCAACTTGTTGGTCGACATGCGGCCGAATACGTAGTATTTAAGGATAGCTAACTTAATCGGCAAGGCGCTCGAGCATCGGAGCGCACGTCACGCCTTCCCACGTCTCGAAGGCTTGGGTGCGTAGCGCCCGCTTCTGCTTTGCGTCGGTGTGGTAGCGGCCAATGCATGAAGAAATTGGCGACCTGATGGTGGACCGATGCGAATTGTTGCAGATGACGCGCCGACTTGAAGCGGCGCATCACCTTCTCGCATACCCGCGTTGGCTGGTGCGAGTTTTTTGCCCGGTTGTTCAGCCCCTTGTGCTGGCGGTGTTCGACGCTTATCCCCAGAGCCCGGTTCGCCGCCGCGTAACTTTTTAGCTTATCGGTTACCAGTACACGTGGGGCGCGCCCGTGCTTCTTTAACAGCTTGCGCATGAGCCGCCTGGCTGCCTGGCTGCCTGGCTGCATGCCTGTCGCGTCGGCTTTGCACCAGCACATCGAGCACCGCGCCATGCTGGTCCACCGCGCGCCACAGCTCTTGCCGTTAGTCGTGACGACCACTTCTCAAGGTGCCACTTGCCGCCGCGCGCCAGGGCAGCGGACCGGATATGCCGGGCAATGCCCAGGCCGAACTTCACCGCCCAGCGTCGCACGGTCTCATAGGTGAGTTCAATGCCGCGCGCGGCCAGCAACTCCTCGACCATGCGCAGGCTCAGCGGGAAACGGTAGTACAGCCACACCGCGTAGCTGATCACATCGGGCGGGAAGCGATAGCCTAATAGGACAGCGGGTTATCGGTGACGGGTGTGTTCTTCTGGCTGGCTGGTTTCATGGCCAACATTATCGACGTATCGACGCCAAGCTGCCAACAAGTTGACAATACCCCTAGAACTTATGCAGAATGGCCACCCGCACATCGCTCTGATTATCACTCGTCGATGGTGCAAAATGTCCACCAATCACCGGATACACGCCACTCGAAGCACGAAGATAATCAAACCCACCATACACGAACGTAGCCTTCGACAAATGGTAAGTCAGACCCGCCGCAAACTGATGCCAATGCGCACCTTCGAAATTCGTGTACTGGTAACCCCCCACCGCCTGCAGCGCCGGCGTGAGATTGTAAATGGTGCCCGCCTCCCCCACCCACATGTTCGACGTCACCCCGTCCGCCTTGAAAGTCGTACGCGTAACGTTACCCATAAGCCGCGCCGGGCCAAGCTGGTAGGAACCGGCAAGCACCAGCGCGCCAGAATAATCGAGCCGAAAATTGCCCGACGAAAACAGGTCCGTCACCGCACCCGTTGTCGGATTGACCCTGGCCACGGGCTGTCCCAGGAACGACGTGAAACCAATCTTCGCAAAAGGATCCGTGGTGGTGCCATTCAGCCGGGTATAGGCCAGACCCACCTGCAACGGTCCGCCCGAGTAGTTGCCCCCCGCACTCCAGCCGCTGCCGTCGTAGAAGTCGCCTGCCGTGTTGCTGAACGAATACATCCCGCCGAACGAGAAGCCATGCATCGAAGGACTCACGTACTTCACCGCGTTCGGCAACCGGTCCGTACCCATCCGGTCGTAGTCGCCCTGGTGCGAGCCGTAACCGGTCACGTCGCCGCTGACGTTGTCGTTGGCCGCATAGTCGTTGATGAAGTCGTATTGCAGACCAAAAGTCATGGTACCGAAGGTGTTGTCGCTCAACCCCACATAAGCCTGCCGGCTGAATGCCGCTCCGCCGCCGAGCGCCTTGCCCGTACCCAGCGTAAAGCCGCTCTCCAATTTGAATACGGCGCGCGTGCCGCCGCCCAGATTCTCAACGCCAGTCATGCCCCAGCGATTGCCGGTGTACACGCCATCGGCAAATTGATACTGCTTCTTGCCACCGGCATTGCCCGTATAGGTGATCCCCGCATCGAGCAAACCATACAGCGTGACGCTGCTTTGTGCCTTGGCAGGCAGGTCGTACAGCAACACACCCGACAATATAGTTAGGAATACAAATTTTATTGTTGTGGTCTGGTCAGGTAGTTTCACGGATATCCCAAGAAGTCGATCCTTTCCCTTATCCGCGACGCCGAATATCAGAGTTCCATATTCGCCACGCGGCGCTTTCACATCACTTGTCTGCTTTCGATCCAGGACAGTTTTGGCGTGGTGCTATTGCCGCCAATCGCTCACTGTTTTTCAGTATTCCTCCCTGAAACACGCGTTTGAGATTCGCGTCGTATCAGGGGCAGGCTGAGCCAGTAGCTTCTCAGTGTCTTGTCTCCGTGAAACAAGATTGACCGTGCAAAAAACAAGCGTCTAATATTAATTAGCTGTCGCTCTTAGTGGCGAATCCTATAAGCCCGCAGCAATTCAAGAAGCGCTTAACGACCTCATCCCTGCGCCAGCAATGCCCAGCGCATTCATGCAGCGCCGGCCTGTCGGCTCTAATTCGACGCCACGATCCGCTTGTACGGCCCGAGCTTCGAAACAGCGGCCTTGGCGAATGAGTCGTCGACCACGTCGCCCACTTCGATCTTGCCGGTCACATAGCCTTGCGCCTTGAAATACGTCAGGTCGTTGGCAAGCGCCACTGTATTGACGCGGCCGTCCGGATTGGCCGCATTCGGGGTAATCCTGCGATACAGTCCGGCGTCCTTGACCTTGGTGTTCTTGACCAGAATATCAATCACCTCGCCCGATGCCGGCCCCGCAAAATGACCTCCGGAAAGCGCATCGTTGTAGAAACGGATGGCGCGGATATACGCCACCATGAAGCGCGTCGCGAGATCGCGGTCCTGCATGAACTTGTCCGAATACACCATCACGGCGTTTTGCTGGCCCGGATAGATCGCCTTCGGGCTCGCCTTCACCGCGATGCCGCCCTCGATCGCGCGAGTATTGGTCGGCTCGTCCGTGATGCTGGCGTCGATCTTCTTGTTCTCCAGCGCGACCAGATGATCGGGAAAGCCGAGATAGACCACGTTGACGTCATGTATCGTCAAGCCGCCTTTCTTCAATGCTTCGTTGAGCGCCGACTCCGAGCCCGCCCCCTTGGCCGCGACCGCCACCGTCATGCCCTTCAGGTCGGCGAAGGTTTTATAACGGCCGCTATCGACCAGATCCTTGCGGACCAGCAAGGTCGAGTAGTCGTAGCCTTCCTGCACCGAGCCCTTGTCGGCAACCACCTTGATCTTCACGCCGCGCAGCACCGCGTTGTAGAGGCCGGCTGACGCGGTGCCGCTGCCGACATCGAGTTCGCCGGTGGCGAGGGGCGCAATCATCAGCGCCGCCGATGCAAACGGCACCAGTTTGACGTCCAGTCCCACATCCTTGAAATAGCCATTCGCCTGTGCGATCAGAAAGCCGGCGTCCGCGCTGGTATTGACGATGCCGACCGTGACTGTCTTCTGGTCCTCGGCATGCGAGGCGGTGATCAGCGAAAATGCCAGGCAAAGGGTCGATAGAAATTTGAAAATGGACATTTGTTTCACCTCAGTACTCCCAGATGTTTAGGACTGTTCGACAGGCATCGACAGATGCACGTCGACCGCGGGCCATGCAGTAAGGCAAAAAAATGAACTCCGGACCTCGGGATCTCACCCCTGCGCTTCACGCGAGTCGACCGCGCGCGCAATCTCGTTCGGATCGATCTCGACGCGTCCGTCCACCACATGCGCGGTCCAGCTCCGAACCGGTTCGGAACAGGGCGGCGCGGTAGGCTGGCCGGTACGTATGTCGAAGCGCCCCTGGTGAAACGGACATTCGACCTCGCGCCCTTCGACGTAGCCGTCCGACAACGACCCCGGGCCGTGTGAACACATATCGTTGAGGACGAAATAGTCGCCTTCCAGAACGAACACCGCATAAGTGACGCCGTTCCGCTCGCAGCGTAACGGCACGTCTTCCCAGACATCACTGCTGTCGCAAAGCGCCAAACGCGTCGAATCATTTGCCATGAAAAGCTTCCTCGTAATGATGAAGCGCGCTGTCTGTTTCGCGAACTCCCTGTTCGGAATGAAGCTCAGCGCGATTCGGTACCGCGTTGCAACGGTTGCCGGCCACTCAACTCCGCGCCCGCCATATCCGCCATCGCGAGAAACGGCCAGACGGCACCCAGCGCAATCGCGCCGATAGTCAGCAACGTGATGCGCATGTCGAATGCCGTCAGCACCCCGCGCCCCGCCGATAACCGCAGCAACAACGCGCTTGCGGCAATGCCGGCGGCCGATGCCAGCGGTTGCAGCATGCTGGCGAAACTGGTGGCCGCACTCATCAGCGGCGGATCGACGTCCGCATAGACCACGGCATTGAGCGCCGCGAACTGCAGGGAACGGACAAAGCCTCCAACCAGCAACGCCATGGCGATTATCAAAAGCGGCGTCGTGAGACCGAACCACATACAGACCAGAATGGACAACGCGCTCAAGGCACCATTGCAAAGCAGTACCGAGCGAAATCCAAAACGGCGCAGGATGGGCGGCGCCGAGCCTTTCATCACGAAGGCCCCAAGCGCCGAACCGAACACCAGTACGCCAGCCAGGAAGGGCTTCATGCCGAGCACAATCTGCAGCAGAAGCGGCAATACAAAACCAAAGGCGGCAGCCGCCAGGCGAAACAGAAACGTGCCGCTCGCGCCACGGGAAAACGTCGATGTCGCAAGCAGCTTCAATTCCAGCAGCGGATGCGGGTACGCCCTCAGGTGACGCACCGCCAGCACCCCGCTCACAACGCCGACCACCAGCAAGGGCACCGCAATCGACATCTCCGCGGACGACGCCATCATGCTCAGTCCCGCGATGACGCATCCCACCCCCACACCCACGAGGCCGGCGCCGCGCCAGTCGAACTGCGAGCGCAGTTCTCCGGGTTGTTCATCCATCAACAGCGTGACCAGGCCGATTCCAAGCAGCCCGATCGGCAGGTTGACGAAGAAGATCCAGCGCCAGGTCAGATAACTGGCGAAGAAGCCGCCCAGCAACGGCCCCATGATCTGTCCCACCACGCCGGGCATGGTGACGAGCGACATCGCCCGAACGTACTCGGCGCGGCTCGTGGAGCGCAGCACGATCAGGCGTCCGACTGGAAGCATCATTGCGCCGCTGATACCTTGCAGCGCCCGCGCCGCGGTAAATTCGATCAAACCCGAGGACACGCCGCACAACATGGAGGCCAGCGTGAACAGGCCGATCGCCGCGCGGAACACGGTCTTGCTGCCGTAGCGGTCGGCAAGCCAGCCACTGACCGGAATGAAGATCGCAACCGCGAACATGTAGGCCGTGATGCCCGCACTTGCCGCCGGCGCGCTCGACCCAAACGAATGTGCGATCGACGGCAGCGCCGTGGTAATGACGGTGCCGTCGAAGTTCTCCATGAAATACGCGGACGCGACTATCAGCGGAACGATCGTGCGCTTCCCCCGTAGCTTGTCCATGTGCGTGTCCCAGGATGACCGCGCCCTACTCGATCGTGATCATGAGATCGGTGAGGCCGTCGACGTGCCCATGCATCGTCTCGCCCTTCTTCACCGCCCCGACCCCTTCCGGCGTACCGCTATAGATCAGATCGCCCGACGCCAGTTCGACGAGACCGGACAGCGCCGAGATCGTCTCGGCGATATTCCAGATCAGGTCGGAGAGATCGCCTTGCTGACGCGGCTCGTCGTTCACCTTCAGCCAGATCGCGCCGTTCGACGGATGCCCAACCTCGGAGACCGGTGAGATCGTCGAGCACGGCGCCGACTGGTCGAAACCCTTCGACATGTCCCACGGCCGCTGCATCTTCTTGGCCACGCTCTGCATGTCGCGGCGCGTCATGTCGAGCCCCACCGCATAGCCGTACACCAGTTCCAGCGCCTTCTCCACCGGCACATCGCGGCCACCGCCCTTGAGCGCGACCACCATTTCGATTTCGTAGTGATAGTCGGCAGTCTGGCTTGGATAAGGAATCGTGCTGCCGCTCGCGACGATCGCATCAGCCGGCTTCATGAAGAAGAATGGCGGCTCACGGTTCGGATCGTGGCCCATCTCGCGCGCATGCGCTGCGTAATTGCGGCCGACGCAGTAGATCCGGTGCACCGGAAACGACTCGCCGTTGGTCACTGCAACGGTAGTGACGGCAGGAGCGGGTATGGCGTATTGCATGAATGTGTCTCCAAGGCAGCAACTGACAAATGAATCGTTTCCGACGCGGCGCTGCGAAGCCTCATCGTTGACGTGCTTTCTCCACTTCGTCGCGCAGATGTCCCCATATCTCGTAGACGATCTCGCCGTAACGCCGGTCATGGCGAAGCTCGACCACATTGCGGGGACGCTGCAGCGGCACGTCGATGATCTTCTTGATGCGCCCTGGCTGCGCCGTCATCACGATGATCTGGTCGCCGAGCGTGACGGCTTCATCGACGCTGTGCGTGATGAACACCACCGTCTTGCGGTGTTCCTCCCAGATGCGCAGGAGTTCGTCCTGTAAGATGGTCTTGTTCTGCTCGTCGAGCGCCGAGAAGGGTTCGTCCATCAGCAGGATCTCGGCGTCGTTGGCGAATGCGCGCGCGATCGACACCCGCTGGCGCATCCCGCCGGAGAGCTGATGCGGGTACATGTGGGCGAATTTCGTGAGGCCGGTCTGGTCGAGGAAGTGGCCGACAGTGGAACGTATTTGCGATTGATGCACCCGCCGCATCTTCAGGCCGTAAGCGGCGTTGTCCCACACGGTCATCCACGGGAAGATCGAATCGCCCTGGAACACGACAGAGTTGCCCGGCACGCCCGGCGCGGGATTGCGCACTGAGACGCTGCCCGACGTGGCCGTATCCAACCCCGCGAGAATACGCAGCAACGTGGTCTTGCCACAGCCGCTCGGGCCGACTACGCAGCAGAACTTGCCATCGGCGATGTCGAATGTCACATCGTCCAGCACGGTCATGCCGTCATAGCGGCGCGTGAGCCCATCGACCCGGATCTTCACCGGCGCACTGGCTGCACCGGGCGAGACCTCAGCTCCGCTTCTCACGATGTTGAGAGACGACGCATGCGTCATTTCGATGCCCCTTTCCAAGGCACGACGCGGCGCTCGAGTTCGTTGAAAAGCACCGTCAGCAGATAGCCGATCAGCGAGACCACGAACAGGCCGACATACATCTGTTCCACGTCGAACGTCTCCCATGCGCTCCAGATCATGTAGCCGAGGCCGGTCTTCGCCCCCATCATCTCGGCAATCGAAATCAGGATCAGGCCGAGCCCCGCGCCGAGCTTGGCTCCCGTCATGATGAAAGGCAGCGCGCCGGGCAGCGCCACGGTGCGGAAGATATCCCAGCGGCTCGCATTGAAATTGCGCCCTACATCGAAATAGATCGGGCTGATCTCACGCACGCCGCTCGTGGTGTTGATGGCAATGGGATAGAAGGCGCCGATCGCCACCATCACCACCTTGGACGACTCTCCCAGCCCGAAGATCAGCAGGATCAGCGGCAGGATCGCGCTCTTCGGGATCGGGTAGGTCGCGGCGATCAGCGGGTCGAATATCAGCCTCAGCGGCCGGTAGACCCCCATCAGGATACCCACCGCCAGCCCCGGCAAGCCGCCGAGCACGAAGCCCAGCACCAGGCGTTGCAAGGTCGCCTCCGTGTTGGTGAGCAGCTCACCGGAGCGCAACGACGTGAACATCGCTTTCGCGACATTGCTCGGGGCGGGAAAGAATCGCACGTCGATCCAGCCGAGTTGCGCGGCGAGCTCCCAGATCGCGAGCAATACCAGCGGCACGAGTACGCCCATCATCCGGTCGCGTGTCGACAAGGTGTTCCGGTGTGAGCGGGCGGCCTTCGCTGATGCTTGCCGCGGGGCGGAAATGCTGTCATGAAAAGCGGTCATATCGTTCTCCTGGAAACGGGCTGCTTCGATCCCGACGTCGCTCCCGACCGCCTGCTCTCACACGGCAACGTGCGCCTCGCCTTCCCGGACCCTGACCGCGTCCTCAATCGTTGCGCGAAAATTGCCGTCGACGGGTAACACGAAGGATGCCGAGCGCAGCCGTTGGTCGTCGGGCGCGATGCCGGGAACCGGGCTTTGCTGCTGCGCCGCCTTCGCGGCCTCGGCAAGACGCTGCCGGGCCAGGATGATGGCGTTGTCGGTGGACACCAGATTTTCGACCGTCCGATCGGCGATGGGGCCCATGCTTTCCTGCAATGAGGCATCCTGGATAGCGATGCCGCCAATGCCGCTGTAGTAGCGCCCGGACTTTTGGGCCTCGCGGTTCATCAGGTAGTCGTTGTCGCGATTTGCTACCGGACGGAATGTGCCCGGGATCAGGTCCACGTGCACGCCGCGTCCGCTGCTCATTGCCGCGACTTCTTCCTCGGAGAGCGGCCGCACGGGATGGAAGGTCATGCTCCAGGCCATGCAGTTTTCATCGTCGATCGGCACCCATGCGTGGCCGTTCAGCGCGTGGCCGCCGCCATAGGGTGGAATCAGTGTGTACCACGGCATAATCCATTGCGTAATGCGCCAATAATTGAAGCCGGGCTCCGCGTCGCGCCGCGCGCCGATGATGAGGCCGCCGCCAGACTCGACCACGTCGAACGTGGTGTTGGTGGAGCGGGAATACTTGGCGCCCGCGGTGTTGCGGTGCAACGGGTCAGTATCGAGCTCGCCGCGATGCAGGAACGACACGTGGCTCGAATCGATGCCGCCTTCCATCGCCTGCAGGTAGTTCGTCTCCTGAATCCGCTTGGACAGGAAGCGATGCGACGTCGGCAAGCTGACCCATTCGAACGACGGTGGCTCAGGCTGCAATTCGGGCGGCCCCATATAAGTCCAGATGACGCCGCCCATCTCGATGCACGGATACGACGTCAGCTTAATCTTCTTGCAATAGCCGCTCTGGGCCGACTCCGACGGCACTTCCGTGCACTGGCCATCGGTATCGTATTTCCAGCCGTGATACGGGCAGCGAATGCCAGCTTCCTCGTTACGGCCGAACCATAAGGACACGCCTCGGTGAGCGCAGAACTCGCTGATCAAGCCGATCTTGCCGTTGGTATCGCGAAACGCCAGCAGCTTTTCCGACAGCAAGGGTACGCGGACCGGCGCGCAATCCGGCTCCGGCAGTTCTTCGGCAAGCAACGCCGGAATCCAGTAACGCCGGAAAGTATCGCCCATCGGCGTGTCCGGGCCGGTGCGGGTGAGCAGGCGATTTTGTTCTGCGGTGATCATCGGTCAATTCCTCTGCAATTCGATTTTTCAGGCGATATTCAAGCGATGAGCGCACGTGCGTCTCATTCGGCGGCGAGCGGCACGTCCACCTGTGCGGGTGCGTCGAATTCAAGCAGCTCCATCAGGCTCGTGAGGTCGGGCATCCGCTCGAGCGACAGCAACGCTTCGCCCAGGCGTTGCGCGTGGCTCTTGCCGATCAACGGTGCCGCGTTCTCGCTGAGCTTGGCAAGCAGATCGCTATCCGAGAAGGGATTGTCGGGATGACCGGGGAACGGTCGCGCCGCGCCGTGGATGACCTGGCCGTCGAGCGTTTCGAATTCCACGCGCGACAAATAACCCGCCGCCGCCCGCGCATGCTTGCCGCCTGCCAGTGTGCCGAGTTCGGGCGCAGGACTGACCTTGACCTTGTCCTTGAGGAACTTGCGCCGTGCCGGGTCGAGCACCTTGCCCAGATTGAAGCTGTCGACGTGCACGTAGCCATCCATCGCGGCCGTGGCGACGATATAGGGCAGCGAGTGGTCCGCCGTCTCGCGCGAGATCGGCTCCCACGGCGCCGTGCGGATCTGCACCAGGTGTTCGTAGGCGCCTTCCTCGGCAAAGACGCGGATCTCCTTGATACGGTCGATGTCGCCTACCTGTGCGCGCGCATCGAGCGTCGCCTGGATCGCGCTCTGCCCCACCGAGCCGACCGGCCAGCGCTTCATCATGGCTTGGCCGACGCGCGCAAGCGGGCGCTCGGCGACAAGCACCTCCCGCAACACCTCGAGCGGATCCCAGCTGTTCTGCATTTTCTTCACGAAGCCGCATTTGCCGACGAACGGACGGATTGCGCCTTCCACACCCACCGATGCCAGCAAGCAAGCCTGCAGCGCATTGCGCACCGCATCACTGCCGTTGAAGCGCTTCCACATCGTCAGGTCGCCGCGTGCGTTCAACTCGCCCGATTCGATTTCATCGCTGGCGAAGTGCGGGACCACGGTCATCGCCAGCGCTTCACGCGTTTGCGATTCATCCAGCTTGAGCACGGTCGCGATTGCGGCGGTCGCGCCGATGGCGGTCAGGTTCGTATAGTCCCAGCCGCCGGGCGCGGTGGAAAACGCATCGAACGCGGCACCGACCAGTTCATAACCGACCGCGAGCGCCGATAACAACTCCGCGCCCGACGCGCCGGACCACCCGGCCGCAGCGATTACGCCGCCGACCATGTCACTCGGATGCCCGCTGTTGCGGTTGCCGACCATGAAGTCGTTATAGTCGTAGCAGCGCAGCAGGACGCCGTTGGTCAAAGCGGCCAGTTCAGGACTCGTGCGTTGCTTCGTACCCCATATCAAGGCGCCACCGGCCGTGTCGGCAAACCGATAGGCGTGCTGCCTTGCCTTCTGGGCGGCCGGATGGCGTAGCGCACCAACCGACACCGCCATGGCGTCGATCAGCACGCACTTTGCGGCGCGTCCGGTGCGCGCATCGAGATCCTTCGATACGCCGACGACATATGACGCGATCAGTTCGGCGATTTCGTCTGGGAATGCTTGATTCGTGGGCGAGCTCATTTATGCATAACCTCTTTGCTTGGTGCCTTGAACGGCTGAATCGCCGAATGCTGCGGCGATTTCCTTATCCATCGCCGACGGAATCAGCGACGAGTCCTTGGCCAACGTGACGAATCGAAATCCCTTGTCGGCGAACTTGCGCGCCGCGCGGCCGGAGCCGCACTGAATGCCCGCGACGATTCCATGCTTCTGGCAGGCCTGCAACACCCGCTCGACCGCCGCGACGTGTTCCGGCTCCTCCTTGTCGAGATTGGGCGGCAGGCCAAGACCGAGCGCGAGATCGGCGGGACCGACATAGATGCCGTCGAGACCCGGCGTGCTCGCGATCTCGTCGATCCGTTCAACCGCATCGCGCGTTTCCACCATGACGAAGCACAGCATGCTGTCGCCGACAATCGCGACGTCGCGTGATTCGAGCACCATCGAAGCGCGCACCGGGCCGAATGAACGGGCGCCGGCCGGCGCATAGCGGCAGGCGGCTACCGCTGCCGCGGCCTCCCCGCGGTTGTTGACCATCGGCACCACCACGCCTTGCGCGCCCGCGTCGAGCGCCTTGCCGATCATCCAGTTCTCGTTCGCAAGCACGCGGGTGAGCGGCACCACGCCGCGCCCTTCAATAGCGCGCAGCATGCCGACCATGTCGGCGTAATCGACCAGCCCATGCTGCTGGTCGATGCACACATATCCCACGCCCGGCACGCACATCAGTTCGGCCGCAAATGCGCACGGCAAAGCCGCCCAGCCGCCGAATACCGTTTCTCCTTGAGCCCATTTTTTCCTCAACTCGATCGCCGTCGTCATCGCACTGCCCTCCTGTGTTTTTGTCCCGATGGATCGGGCTCCGCGGCGTGCTGGCATTGGCGTCCTGGCAAACCGTGAGGAGACAGTACGCGCGTCATAAACAAGCTTCCAATATCGAATCGCCGCTGCTCTTAGAGGAAAAAACTATAAGAAGAGCGCCGAGGCCCCGAATTCGCTCTTAGCGATTTCCGCCCTTGTCGTTTCAAATACGGACGCATATCCTCGTGCCGTTCTATCGGGTAACGAAGGAAACCAGCGTCACATTCGGGGACGGAAAAATGATTTCGACATTGAAGAAGCGCCTCGCGCAAGGCGGCAGCATCGTGATGCTGAACCCCAGCCATATCTCGATGACGCTCACCGAGAAACTGGCCGTCGCCGGAGCGGACCTGATTTTCGTGGACTGCGAAAGCGGCACCGCGAGTTATGACCAACTGCAGCAAATGACCAAGGGTGCGCGGCTCGGCGGCGGCCACACGATTGCGCGGCCGCAGAATCAGGAGCACTCAATGCTCGCGCGGTGCCTGCACTGCGGCGCGGACGGCTTGATGGTGCCACTCGTGAATACGGCCGACCAGGCGAAAGAGGTGGTCGCGACGGTTCGCTACAACTGCCCGGACCAGGAGATCGACGAGAAGCTGATCATCGTCATGATCGAGACTACCGAAGCCGTGCGCAATCTCGACGAGATCCTGGCCGTGGACGGCATCGACATATTTTTCATCGGCCCGGGCGACCTCTCCATCACGATGGGCTATTCGCCCCGCGTGCCGCCGGGTGGCAGGCGTCCCCAGCCGGTGCTGGACATGGTGGAGCACATCATTGCCCGCATCCACGCGGCGGGCAAGGCGACCGGCACGCTGGTCACGAAGCGCGATATCGCTCACTACGCCGCGCTCGGCACGCAATTGCTGTACTACCACGTGGACCCGTTATTGGCCGAGAGCCTGCAGGCAATGCGTGAACTGGCCACGATCGACAAATGACGACGCGGCAAATGTGCAACACACGATTCCCGGCTTTCTAGCGGCGGGAATTAATTTCCAGAGGCCATGAACGGAGCAGTGCGCTATCGTTAGCGTATTGGGATTCGGACCGCCTGCTCCCAAGGGTGGCCGGATTCTTTTAGCCGCGAGCGTACGACGCCCTGTCCCCTGGCCGGCCCACGCGGCCCAGCGCTGTACGAAGTGGAATGGGGGCTTACTGCACAAAGGCAAGCCATGGAACTCCGGCATTTCCGCTATTTCATCGCCGTCGCTGAGGAGCTCAGCTTCACCAAGGCGGCGAGACGGCTGCATATCAGCCAGCCGCCGCTAAGCCAGCACGTTCAGGAAATCGAACGTGAGCTCGGCGCGCTTTTGTTCAGGCGCAATCGCAGTCACGTGGCCTTGACCGACACGGGCCGGCTGTTTCTCAACGAGGCGCGCTCGGTGGTTCAGCAGGCATCGCACGCGGTCGACATGGCCAAGCGCGCGGGACGCGGCGAAGTCGGTGTGCTGCGGATCGGCTTTACTGCCACGGCGCCCTTTACCCATGTGTTTTCCGCCGCGATCCGCGCGTTTCGCCGTGAGTCGCCCGGAGTGCGGCTGAATCTCGAATACTCGATGACCGAGCCGGTGATCGAGGCGCTGCGCACCAGCGAACTCGATGTCGGCTTCGTTCGGCCCATGACCGACTCCCTTCCCGATGACATCGCGACCATCCTCGTCATGACCGACAAGCTGATGGCGGTGCTGCATGCCGACCATCCGCTCGCCGCATCGAAACAGCCGATACCCATCGAGATGCTTGCCAAGGAACCGTTCGTGCTGCGCGCAAGCGGCGCTCATTCGGGTTACTACGAACAGATCTATCAATGCTGCGCTCAGGCGGGCTTCTTTCCGCAGATCGCACAGGAAGCAAAGGAAGCGGCGACCATACTCGGACTCGTGGCCGCGGGGCTTGGGGTGACCATCCTGCCGGCGTCGCTCAGCGCGATCGCTGTCAGCGGCGTGGCCTGGCGCGAACTGAAGAGCCAGTCCCAAGCCACGAGTCAAGTGTTGCTCGCGTTCAATGCCAAGGAAAACGACACCGCGCAACGCGCAGCCTTTATCCAGCTCGTGCAGGATGAAGTCGAACAATCGGATCGCTGCGCGACCGGACTGCATCCGTCGCAGGCGCGAGATACGAAGAACGGCTGGGCACTCGACTTCGCAAGCGACACCACGGCGAAGGCATGCACCTGTCACTGCAGATGAGCGGCTTGACCGTAGCGCGTTCGCCTACTCGCTAGCAATGAAATCGAACTAGTCGCTCGCTGGCGCGTAGATCTCGAACGGCTCGCTTGATACGTCTCAGCGAATGCGTTATCCCGCTGGGAATGAAGACGATATGGTCCTTGTGGCGCCTTCCACGATCAGCTCGCCCACGCCCTTGGGCACAATGTAGACGTTGTCGGCCGCGCTATGTTTATGCAGCTTGCCGCGCGGACCGCTGGGGGCGAGCACGTTCATGTGTACGTCGACAGCCTGCCTGCCCAGCGACGCATCCACCAGTTTCGTTTTCCTGCCGCGCCCGCCGTCCATCGGAATTGATCTGGCATGCGCCAGATCGATGATCTTCAGCGTCGGACATCCTCCTTCGTTCCATCAGGTCAGGTTGCGCAGCATCGTCGCGTAGACGAGGGCGGCGTCGCGAATGCGTTCCACCGATACCATGTCATGGTCCGTGTGGACGGTCATCGCGAACTGCACAGGTGCCCAACCCGCATTTGGGATGGGCCGAGATCTGCCATCCGTTCCATCCACTTAAAGGCCAGCGCTTTCCCGTACTGAAGACGCGTCGCGTCGGCGGAGTTGACACAATGGGTGGCCGCTATTTCTACGCGATAATAACCCGCGATACGCCAGGCGCACTGCCCGCTCATCGCACCGTCGTGGCGCAGCCGGGCACTAGCCCTGTGCGACGAGCCGGCCGCTTGGGAATCGAAAACCCGACGGCATCGTGTGGCAGCCCGCGAGCCGCGCCACAACGTCATCGCCCCGACGGGCACACTCTCTGCTTGAGGGTCGCGAATTCTCCGTCGACCAGCATCTCCAGGGACCAGTGAAAATGGAGCCGTTTGTGAGCCACGCTCTTTTCTTTAGCGAAGGACCCTTCCGCGATAGTCCTCAGGAACACCGGACAATCGGAGCAGCGCCCTTGTCGCTCGCCAAGATAGATTTCCCAGCTCATGAGACGTCTGAGCCTGCCACCGAAGATCTGGTGATCTGCCTGGCCCTGAAGGGGTCGGCGAACACCCGCTTTCGTTTCGGCGAGCGCTGGGGGCGCGGCCTGGTACGCCCGGGCATGTTCGCGCCCATCACCCCACCCCGCACTGTAGGCGAATGGCAGATCGACGCGCCGCATCAGCACCTGGTCGTCTGCCTGCCCGAGCGCGCCCTTTTGTCGGCTGCAACCGCTTACGAGCACGGCACATCCGGCGCGGACCTTGGGTGGCTGCACGAAAAAGTCTTCTGCGACGCGTTTCTGTACCAGCTGTGCCTGACCATCTGGGACGAGGCCCGGCATGGCAACCCGCTCGGACCGATGTTCGGCGACTGCGCCCACCTTGCGCTGGCTGCCGGCCTGCTGCGCCGCGCCGGCCGTCACGGCAAGGCGGAACGGGAAACGCGCAAGCTCTACGACGGGGAACTCAAGCGCATCCAGGCGTATGTCGACGAGCGGCTCGACCAGCCTCTTTCGCTGCGCGACGTGGCAGGCGTGGTGGGCTTGTCGCAGCAAAGCTTCGCGCGCGCCCTGAAGAAAGCGAGCGGACTGTCGCCTCATCAATATCTGATCACGCGGCGTCTCGACATAGCCAAGCGGCTGCTGCTGGACCCGGCTCGCAGCGTTGCCGAAATCGCAGC
>Ga0255336_100463_pt1 | contig 63432 bp, 53 predicted proteins | sample MeOH1_35cm_T3_17_FD_189102 | JGI IMG/M metagenome (GOLD analysis project Ga0255336, IMG submission 189102) | Sandy soil microbial communities from University of British Columbia, Vancouver, Canada - MeOH1_35cm_T3_179 | ecosystem: Engineered > Artificial ecosystem > Sand microcosm > Unclassified ... | reverse complement strand
GCGTGAGTCAGCGGCTACCGATCTCGGTATTGGAAAACGTAATTTCTAACGCGGAACGGCGAGCGGTGATGGAGGGATCGAACATTGCGGTGCCGCGCATTTCCGATATCTACGCGGCGATGCCATCGATCACAGGCAAACTCGAACTGGAGTACGAAGGCGAAATGAAGGGCGCGGATACGGTGGCACGCGAAGTTATCGTGGCCTCGGTGGCGAAGACGTTTGACCGCTACTTCGGCGTTAACGATCTGAAGCAGGTGGTGCAATGGTTCGAGTTAGGCGGGCAGGTGACGTTGACAGACCGTACGCGAACTCACGAGGGTCTGAAGAGCATGGAGAAAATTCAGGGCCTGCTGGAGAAAACTGAGAAGGTCGGCGCGGGTGAGGGGGAACCTCCGGAATCGATCGTCTCGGCTGCGGAGTTCATTCTGGAAGGACTGCACGCACACAAGCGAATTGGGAGGACGGAGGATCGGGTGTTTACTTCCGGCGAAAAGCAAAACAAATACAACGAACGCGATGACACGAGGAGCGAGTTTGAGGCGGATTGGGAGGCACGCAGAAAGAATCGGCGGCCGTTCAATTAGGCATGAGTGGACGAAGTCAAGGACAAGGTCAACTACCCCACTCAACGAAAAGAGCGTTGAGTGGGCCACCCGCCCGCCACCCACCCGCCACCCGCCCGCCTTTTACTAAAACTGGAGTAGATGATGAAGCGCGTCAAGTACAGCAAGTACATCCCGAACATGGCCGACGAGGTTAGTCTCGACGACTTGATGGACGCGCTCTCCGACTTTCTGCTTGAGAGCGGATTCGAAAACGACCTTGGGCGCTATTACAAGCCAGGCAGCGGAGAGAATGAACTGGACGCGTTGCGCGAAGCCATTCGCGATGCGCTGCTGAACTCCGATCTGTTTGACGAAGAGATGCGCGAGCAGATGCAGGAAATGCAGAACCAGGGACAGATGGATGACCTGATCGACGAAGTGATCGGGAGGATGGAGGAAGAGGGATTCGTCACGGTTTCGCCACCGCATGACCCTACGAAGATGTCGACGACCCCGGGAGGCGTGGGGCAGGATCAATCACGGCAGAAACCGGTGAAATTCGAAGTCACGGATAAGGGGCTGGATTTCCTGGGCTATCGCACGCTTCGCGATCTGCTTGGGTCGCTTGGACGATCTAGCTTTGGGCGACACGACACGCGCGATACGGCGACGGGCATTGAGACGAGTGGATCGAGCAAGTTATACGAGTTCGGCGACACGATGAATCTCGACATCAACGCGACGCTCTCATCGGCAATTCAGCGCGAGGGGCTCACGCTTCCGCTGCAGATCGAGTATAGCGACCTGCATGTTCACCAGTGCGAGTATCAGTCATCGTGCGCAACGGTGCTGATGCTGGATTGCTCGCACTCGATGATTCTGTATGGGGAAGACCGATTTACGCCGGCGAAGAAAGTGGCGATGGCGTTATCGCAGTTGATTCGCACGCAGTATCCGGGAGATACGCTTTCGCTGGTGTTGTTTCACGATTCGGCGGAAGAGTTGCCGATATCGCAGTTGGCGAGAGTTAGAGTGGGGCCTTATTACACGAACACTCGCGAAGGACTAAAGCTGGCGCAACGCATTCTGCAGCGACAGCGCAAGGACATGAAGCAGATCATCATGATCACCGATGGCAAGCCTTCGGCGGTGACGCTGCCCGATGGCAGGATTTACAAAAATGCTTTTGGACTGGACCCGATGGTGGTGAGCCAGACGCTGGAGGAAGTTGCAAAGTGCAAGCGGGCCGGAGTGCTGATCAACACGTTCATGCTCGCTTCAGATCGAGGGCTGGTGCAGTTTGTGCAGAAGGTGACGGAAATGTGCAGGGGCAAGGCATACTTCACTACGCCTTACACGCTGGGACAATATCTGCTGATGGATTACATGAGCAGGAAGACGAAAACCGTGCACTGACGTCGCGTACTCGGTGCGAGAAAAAGTCAAGAACACTTGCGGGGATTTCAGCGGTTGCCTGGTCCCCACATTTGCCAACTGAGGGCAAATGTGGGCCACCATGCGCTGACGTCGCGAACTCGGTGCGAGAAAAAGTCAAGAACACTTGCGGGGATTTCAGCGGTTGCCTGGTCCCCACATTTGCCAACTAAGGGCAAATGTGGGCCACCATGCACTGACGTCGCGTACTCGGTGCGAGAAAAAGTCAAGAACACTTGCGGGGATTTCAGCGGTTGCCTGGTCCCCACATTTGCCAACCGAGGGCAAATGTGGGCCACCCGGTTTTTATTTTTTCTCTTCGGAGCGAACGGCAGCTTCGGCAGCTTGGAAGCCCATCCGGGAATGAGCGCCGTCGCAGAATGGCTTGTTGACACTGGCTCCGCATCGGCAGAGCGAGATGCCGGGTTTGGCCGGGAGAGGATATGGATTGCCGTCGATGTCCACAACTTCGACAAGTCCTTCCGGATCTTCGACGCGATAAGGGCCATTCGGGCGAACGATTATTCTTACCTTCGACATTGTTCCTCCATAATTCGGACTCAATTGTCGCACATAGATCAGTGGCGGAAAGCGACATTCACGAGAAGTTTGTCGCCCGCTATATCAACCACGTTGCAGAAGGTGCGGTGATCGCGCCTCGTGAAGTCGAGGCCTACGCGCGAGTTCCCTATCTTCAGGTTGCGGATATGCAGGTGGCCGAGCCAGTCTGGCAGTTGCGGATTGATGACGTTGAGTTCCTTGCGATGCGCGGAAGGACGAATGCCGAGGACGGACGCAAGGATGAGGAAGATGGATCCTGAAGCCCAGGCTTGGGGCGAGCATGAGACTGGGTAGTGTACGGGCTCGTCATATGGACGACGCTGCACTCCGCAGAAAAGCTCGGGGAGGCGATAGTCGCGGAATTCCAGCGCAGCCTGGAAAAGCGCGCTGAGAACCTGAAGCGCAGGCTCACGAAATTCGTTCAGCGACATGCCATGCGCGATCAGCGAATTGTCGTGGGGCCAAACCGATCCGCGATGATAGCTGAGAGGATTGAAGACCTGCTCGGTTTGTGCCATGGTGCGCCATCCCCAGCCGCTGAACATATCTTCATTCATCATGCGCTGAGTTACGACGCGTGCGCGCTCGCGATTTATGATACGGCTCCAGAGCAGATGACCGGGATTGGAAGAGATGACCTCCAGAGGTTTCTTCTCCGAATCCAATGCCATGGCGTAGAAGTTGCGCTCAGGCATCCAATACGTCTTGTCAAAGCGGCGCGCGAGTTCGTTGGCATCACGCCGGGCTTTGTCGGCGCGATCATGGTCGCCGAACATTCGCAGCAAGGATGACATGCGGTACTTCGCGTCATAGACGTAGCCTTGCACTTCGCAGAGCGCGATGGGCGGCGAGGCTACGCGGCCATCGCGATGAATGTTGGCGTCCCAGGAATCCTTCCATCCCTGATTGATAAGACCGCGCGGCGAGCGGCGCTGGTATTCAACGAATCCATCGCCATCGATATCGCCATAATTGTCGATCCAGTCCAGCGCGCGATAGGCGTGCGGAAGCATTTCGCGCACGAGAGCTTCGTCGGAGGTCCAGTTGAAGGTCTCGCTCAGGAGCACGAGCCAGAGAGGCGTGGCATCGACGGAACCATAGTAAGGACCGAAGGGCATTTCGCCACAGCGGGTCATTTCCCCTTCCCGGGATTCGTGCAGGATTTTTCCAGGCTGGGCGTCGCGCCAATCGTCAACTTCGCTGGCCTGATAACGCGCGAGCACTCGAAGCGTGTCCTTGGCGAGTTGGGGATTCAGGGGAAGCGTCTGGTAGGCGGCGATGATTGAATCGCGTCCGAACATGGTGGCGAACCAGGGAATGCCGGCGGCGATGATGTGCTCGTCGCCAACCGGAATACGCAGGGCGTGGAAGTCTCCCATCGCATTGCGTAGTAAGTTGTCGAAGACCGAGTTGGAGCTGGAGAAACTGGTGGACGCGGAATCGAACTCGTGGAAAGCGGCGCGACGGGCGCGGAGCTGAGAATCGTATTCGTAATTGGTGGCGCGGGTTTCGGTGTGCTCCACGGTGGGAGTAACGGTTATCTCGAGTCCAGTTTTCTTCAGTGGCTCGAGGCGAAGCTCCCAACGCCCGGTGGTGGCGTTGAAGCCGACCGGTGGCGGATTCATGCGAATCACGGTTTGGCGTAAAACATCATCGCGTCCGCGATAGCTGAAGATGAGGCCATCGCTTTCTACTACCGGCTCATAGTATTGACCGTGATCGGCGCGCGCTACTCCGCGCACCTGGAAGACATCGACGAAATCAGCGTTGAATGCGAGCTCTACGGTGAACTCTATGGGACAGCGGTTGAAGTTTTCGAAGGTGTAGCGGTCGAACAAAATATCAGAGGCCAGCAACTGTTCGCGCCGGATGTGGACAGTGTTCTCCGGAAGGTCAAAGGAGTCGCGAAGAGTGATGTTGCCGGTTGTAAGTTCGATTTGCGAGACGAAGGTCTTTTCGGTGCTGCTGGACAGGACGACCGAGCGCTGGCCATCGAGCTTGAATTCGAGATGCGAGAGGAAGCGGGTGTCTTCATGGAAGAATCCGACATCGGGAGCGCCCGGGGGGACGATGTCTCCCGCTACGTTGGTGGCGAGAAAGGTCTTGCCCTCAATGAGGGTGAGATTGTTGACCTTACGCGGCTCCTGCGCCTGGTGAGCGAGTCGAGGCTCGATGTGCGGAGACTCGACCGGTACAAGTTGCTCACGATAAAGTATTCCGGAAACACTCATGCCGCGGCCTGTCTCCCGAAATCGCTGTCTTCAACGAGCGCAACTTCATCGTACAACTCACGGTAGAGTTCAATGTAGTCCTGTACCATGCGTTCGACGGAAAACCTCTGCTGTGCGAAGGCCCGGATCGCGGCGGGCTTGATCTTCCGCACCTCGCGAATTCGCGCGACCGCGTCGTCAACACCTGAGCAGACAATTCCGCTGACGCCGTCGTGTACGACCTCAGCCACGGAGCCGCCGGGAAATGCAACAACCGGAGTGCCGGTGGCCATGGCTTCGATCATGACTAATCCGAAGGGTTCGTCCCACTCGATGGGGAACAACATGGCCATGGCGTTGCCGAGCAGCTCATTCTTCATGGCCAGATCGGCTTCGCCGATAAACTCGATGAACTTGCCGTCGATGTGAGGCTTGATACGGGATTCGAAATACTCGCGATACATCGGCTGCACTTCACCAGCAATCTTCAAAGGAATTCCACTCTTCTGGGCTATTTCGATTGCGTTATGAATGCCCTTCACTGGAGCAACGCGTCCAACAAAAGCGAGGTACTCGGACTTATGTTCGCGAAGATGATAGGCCGCAAGGTCGATGCCGTGATGAATGGTGCGTATGTGCTTTATAGATTCCTTCTTCTTCTGAAAGTCGCTGATAGAAACAAATTCTACATTTGGGAAACCGGCGTAGAACTCAGAAAGAGCGGACAGGTGAGGATGATGAACCGTATAAACCCAGCGCGGGCCTCCCAGTCGCGAAAGCGCAAGGCCAGGAGCGTTATTCAAGTGAATGACGTCGGCATTGTCCCAGCAATCCCTTACTGCCCACGAGGTGTGGTTAAGGTCTTTCAGGCTTGAATATAGTTCACTATCGAGCGGCCAATCGTCTTTCGCGTAGAGCCAACGCACCTCCGCGTTTACCGTGCTCTCTCCATTTGCATACACCACGACGTCGACACCGAGCTGCGTAAGTCCTTCGGCAAGTTCAGAAATGAAAAGCTCAGTACCGCCGTATTTTTTGGGCGGAATGCTGATAAATGGTGAAGCAATCAAGGCGATTCGCATTGGTACTCCCGGAGCAGGATGGGTCTATCGGACTAGGCAGTAACTTTTAGTTAAGATGCCACCCGGAGCGTTGCGGTTATCACGGCAGCTTTGGAATGGTGAGCTGACCGCTTAATCGGCCTCTGAAATAACGAGCGAAACACGTTCACCGCGTGGCGCGGCTTCGATTTCATTTTCGAATTCGATGGCGCGCTGCTGGCTGGTGTGGGCCACGAGAACTCGTTTCCGCGCGGCCTGTCCGATGGCTCGCAACTCGGACTCATCGACTTCGCGAAGATAGCGATCGATATCTTCGGGACCGGTGGGGAGAAGTATTTCGCGCCCGGGCTCGAAGAAGTTGTCGAGTCCCGGCCAATTATCGCTGACAATGGCAGCACCACAAGCAGCCGCCTCAAAGAGACGCACCGATGGCGAATAGCCGGCCACGACCATATCGCGGCGAGTTACGTTGAGAGTCAATCGCGACGACGAATAAAGGTGCGGGTGCCAGCGCGGATTGAGGTGAACGATGCGCCGCACGTTTCGGGGAAACTGAACACTCTTAGGATACTGCGGACCGGCGACGATAAACTGCTCGTCAGGCAACAGGTTGGCGGCGCCAAACAAGAGCTCTTCGAGCTTGGGCTGGCGATCGGGAGCGTAGGTGCCCATGTAACTCATGGCGCAGGAGAATCGTTGGGAACGAGGATAGGCGAGATAACGTTCGGGATCAAAGCTGCAATAAAGCGGCGCGGCGCGGCGGACTCCGAAACTGTTTTCAAGCTCAGTAAGCAGCGGCCCGCCCGTGAAGCTGAAGTACACGTCCAACGCAGGAAGTTGATCGGCGCGAACGTAGTCGGTGGTGCCGCGCTCGCGCAGGCTGGCGGCGGTGATTGGAGTGTCGATGTCGTAAAAGGTTCGTACCGGAATTTTCGAGTCGAGCATTACGTCCATGGCGGCAATGCCGTCTGGAAAATAAGAGCCCACCATGGCGACATCCGACGACGCAAGCGCGCGCTGCACGGAGGGAAGCACGTCTGCCCAATTCGTGTACAACTTTAGTTCGCAAAATCCGGGCTCAGGCAGATCGCGATTGGAGGCGTACCACTCCACATCTTTTTCAAAAAATATTATGTGATGGCCACGCGCATGGAGCGCGCGTGCCAGGGCGCGAAATGTGGTCGCGTGACCGTTTCCCCACGAAGACGTGATTGACAGGCCGAAGATGACAATCTTCAATGCATTCACCTTTCAATGACTCAGGCTTGCCGCTCGGCAGGCTGAAGAACCAATGGATCAAGGGCGCTGGGATGACGGTCGGCGCGTGCCGCGCTCAGAATCTTCTCGACTTCATCCGCACGCTGCGCATAGGTATGCGCACTCAGGGCACGCCTTAACATCGCAGAGCCGATTTCATGCGCCTCCGCAGCGGACTTGCCGCGAAGGTATGCAACGATGTCCTCGGCATTTTCGGCAACAAGGATTTCTTTCCCAGGCTCGAAGAAGGTCTCGATACCCTGCCACTTATCGGTGATGAGGCAAGCTCCGGCACCGGCTGCTTCGAAGACACGCGTGGGGGGTGAGAATCCTACATCGGCCATGGAGTCGCGATTGATGTTGAGCGCCATGCGCGCAGAGGCATTGATGCGATTGTGCGATCCGGTACCGACGTGTCCAATCCAGCGCACGTTGGGCGGAATTGCCTTGCCTCCCCAACCCTCGCCGCCAAGAATGAAGCTCATCTCGGGAGCGAGCTCGGCGGCGCGGAGGAAGAACTGCTCGACGCGACGTTCGCGGTCAGGAAGGCGGTTGCCGACGAAAACCAAATCGCAGGCCAGTGCGGGATCGGGCAATTCGGGATGGTGCGTATCAGGATCGAGCGCGTTATAGATGGGGTGACAGTTGCGCGCGCCCAGCTTACGGTAGCGCCGCTGCACCTCAGGGCCGCCACCGTAGGTAAAGATGAAATCGTAGTGCGGAATGCAGTGACGGAAAGGGTCCAGCGGATTACCTTCGACGCGGAGCAGTGTAGCGGGCGCATCGACATCCCAGAATGCGACCTGGGTGTGCGACGAGCGGCAATCGAGAACGCGGCGCTCCAGCAGATCGTCGTCGCCACCGACACCGCTGTGCTTGATGACGAGGTCCGAGGTGCAGGCCAACTTCATCAAGTCATCGATATCGCGCGGAGTCTGGTAGATGATGACCTTGGCGTACTCTACTTCGCTGAGATCGCGGTTCTGCTGACGGTTGAAGATGTCAGGTTCCGCGAAGGTGATCTCGTATCCCAAGGCTGCGAGATTCTTGTATATGCCACGGTAGTATGTCGCGGCGCCATTCCAATAACTGGAAGTAATGCTTGACCCAAATACAAACACCCTCATAACTCGATCTCTCCGCAAATCTCCATCAACTGCTCGGCGCGATGCCTGCAGGTATGATGCTGCCGGATGGTTTCCAGTCCACTATTTGCAATTTGACGGCAAGCGGATTCGCTGTCCAGCAACTCGGCAAGCATCTCACCCATCCGCTCGCCATTGCTTGCGATTAGGTAATCCTGCTCGGGACGAAAGAGCCCCTCGGTATCCATCCATGGAGCGCAGACCAGCGGGATGCCACAGGCAAGCACTTCGAAGACACGAATCGTCGGCACACCGCTCAATCCGTTTGCATATTGGCGGCGCGGGACGTGGAGAGCGAGGCGGCTACGCGCATAGACCTCGGGAGTGCTCAGGTTTGGAAGATAGCCGGAGTACTTGATTCCGGAGCGCCGCAGGGTTTCCTTCGCCTCGTCCGGGTAGCGGACTCCATGCACTACGATCTGCCGATGTTCGGCGACGAGGTGTGCGGCGGGAGCTACAAGGAACTCCATCAGTTCCTGCGTGCGCTCTTCGTCACCCCAGTTTCCGATCCACACTACATCGTTCTGCTTGGGACGGTCGATGGGGCGAAAGACACTGACGTCGGCTGCCTCGTGAAACGTCCACGCCTTCGGAATTCCAAAGCCATCCGCGTAGATCTTGCGAATCGCCTCACCGAAGGCGAGCACTCCATCGAAGAGGTGAAGTTGGAAACGCAGGATCTCCTTGGCGTTGGTGTATGCACGATGATGAGTGTCATGAAGAAGTGTGCGAAAGCCGAAGCGCTGTTTGCGTGCCAGGATTTCATTCACCAGCTCGGGCTCGTTCCATTCGTGGATGAGGACGAGGTCGGCATAACGAAGCTCCTGGTCGAGAAACGCGGGCAAGGTCTCGTCACGCTGATAGAAGCGAACATCGAGCTCGGGATAGATGAGGTGGAAATTTTCGATGGCCGCGGACGCGATTTGTCCCTCTTGCACGAGGTTGGTTAAGGACCACCCACCGATTTCTTCATAACAGCGCACCTGGTGCCCCATGCGCACGAGTTCGCGCGCAAGGCCACGCAGAAAATGCGCGTTGCCGTGATTCCAATCGCTGATCCATGAGTGGGCAAAGATCCGTATGCTCATTGCTTGCGTCATGCGGCGGACATCCGGCGCTCCAGTAGAGCTGAATAAAGTTGCGCGTATTCTTCGACCATGCGGTCGGCGGTGTAAAGACGGGAGGCGCGTTGGTAGGCTCGATTCGCGTAATCGAGTCGAAGGCCGCGCTCACCTTGCAGAGTCGTGAGCGCATTTCGCAAGGAGTCTATGTCGCCGGGGATAAAGTAGAACGCTGCGTCGTTCCATATCTCACGAAAGCTTGGAATATCGCTGGCGACGAGGGCGCAGCGCGAGAGTGCGGCCTCCAGCGGGGCAAGACCGAAGGGCTCGTATTTCGAGGTCGCGACGTAGATGGAGGCGCGGCTCAAGAGCTGTCTCATTTCGCCTTCGGAAAGCTGTCCCCTGGATTTAATGGCTGAACGATCAGCATCGGGTTCGAGTTTCCTGGATTTTCCGGAAGGCTCATCGGCGAGGCTTTCAGCTCCGGCGAGGAAAATGGGGAGCGGCGAATCGGTGAGGTGCAACAGCAACTGCGACTGCTTGCCTTCATCCCACAGGCGTCCAACGCTGGCTGCATAATTGTGCTTCGTGACCAAAGGGTTGAACAGGGCGGGGGATCGCCCGTTGTAGATCACGCGGGAGCGCTGCTGCTTGCCGTAGCAGCTATCAATGCAATCGAGCATCCAGTGCGAAGGGGCGACCACCATACTTGCTCCGGCCAACCCTTGCTCGACGGTTCGGCGATACCAACGCGCCCAGGAATCATCGGGCTTAACGCCGCGCACAGTCTGGCTCCAGCTCATGACGTCGCTGTGAGCAACAAGGATTTTTGGCAGCGGCACATCCATCGATCCGTAGCAGAACTGGCCGAGGTGGAGAAGATCGGGTTTCAATTCCTCAATGATGCCGTGAAGGTAGGCAGTGGAATCTATGATGTCGCTGGCGGAGTCCTGCATCCACTCAAGGCGGAAAGCGGTGGGGAAATAGGTGACGCCAGAGAGCTTTTCCAGCCACGCGGTTTGCGGCGGTGCGGGAATGCCTCCGAAGCTGACGAGCGTGATGCGGATGCCGCGCGAGGCTAGTCCGGTGACCAACTCTCGCGTGTAAGTCCAGACACCTCCAACGGTGTCCGCTGTGACGAGAATGTGCATTCCGCTCCATATGAACGGCTCCCGCGACGGCATTTTCTCCGTCGCGGAAGCCTCTAACTCGGCGCGAGCAATGGGCTATGAAGCCCGCGTTCGCGCCCCGTTCTCCCAGGCAGGTACTCCATGGTGAACGGAAACGTCATCATGCTGTCAAACCATAGGAGACGAGCCGACTGGAAGCCTCCTCGACCCGATCCACCGAGCTTTGCGAGCGCAACCACTCGGCCAGCTCTCCCACCGCGCTTTGCAACGTGTGGCGAGGGCTGTAGCCTAACAGCCTCTGCGCAAGTGAGATGTCTCCGAAGCAGTGACGGATATCTCCCGCGCGATATTTTCCTGTTATCTCGGCAGGCACCTGCACGCCAAGGGTCGCAGAAAGAACATTTGCGATATCGCAGATGGTGATCTGCTCACCAGAACCAATGTTGAGAGCATGGCCATCGGCTTCGCTGCGCTGCATGGCCAGCAGGTTTGCCTGCACTACGTCATGCACGCTGACGAAGTCGCGAAGCTGCCCGCCATCTTCGAAAATCATCGGAGCGCGTCCGTTCAGCAGGCGCGAGGCAAAGATTGCGGCAACCCCGGTGTAAGGATTTGAGAGCGCCTGACGAGTGCCGTAGATATTGAAGTAACGCAGGGCTACGACGGGAACGCCATAGGTGCGTCCGAAGAGCAGGCCCATCTCTTCCTGATCTTTCTTGCCCAGGGCGTAGATCGAGCTGCACTGCAGAGGTTTGCTCTCAGCAGTGGCCACGGCTCCCAAGGGACGTCCGCATTCAGGACACGGCACCTGCCATTGCCTGGCCTTCAACTGTTCGGTGGGACGCGGCGGAGGGGCGACCATGCCGTGCTGCTCGCAACGATACTGGCCTTCTCCGTAGATCGACATGGAGGACGCAATGATCAGCTTTTCCAGCGGACGGTTGCGATCGAGCACGGCTTGCAAGAGGTTCGCAGTGCCCTGCGTGTTGATCTCCATGTAGCGGGAAATCTCGTACATCGATTGTCCGACGCCAACTGCCGCGGCGAAGTGATAGACAACATCCACGCCGGAGACCGCGTTGCGAAGCGCATCGGGGTCGCGAACGTCGCCGCGTAGAAACTCTACATCTTTGGAAAGATAGGCGGGCATGGCGCCGTGATGGACCTGCTCGCTGAGATTGTCAATGACTCGAACGGAATGCCCCTCGCGCAAAAGCGCGTCCACCGTATGCGAACCGACAAATCCAGCGCCACCGGTGACCAGAATCTTTTTGCTCATGCTCCCTCCGCTCCCACAACGATTTCGCGCTCTCCCGGTGCGCTGACACCGGAGGTACGCCCGCGGGGCGCGTAACGCAGAACAGACCAGCGCGCAAATTCCGCAAAGTCCGCCGGGTCCTTCGCAGGACTGGTGTAGTGGGGAGCTACTCCGAGATGCTCCGGAGTGAAACACAAAGTGATGGTGGTATCGAACTCATCGAGCGCAGCCATCTGTTTGTCGAACCAAGCCTCCGATCCGGGCCGGAACCAATCGGCCCAGCTGATGCCGGTGCGCACGGAGCGTACGCCCAACTCCCGCAGCCGCTCGACGCCGAGCCCCAGTCGATGATCTTCAAAGTGGAACCACTGACAGACGCCCAGGCCCGCGGGGAAATTGGAGGCAGCCAGTTTGGGCGAGCCGTCCTCACGGAACAGTCCCATGTAGTAGTGGCGGTAGTAGGCGCTGCCTTCCGCTTCCTTGTGACGCGTGGTGGCCGTCCAGGTGGCAGGCAAATCGAAAAGACTGTACCAGTGAACGCGATCGACGAGCGGAAGCAGGAGTTCGGCTGTTTTCTGCAAACCGAAGAGCTGCACTTCCTCGGCGCCAAAGGAGGAGGCGCCGGCTTCGCTGACCCAAATTGCCTTACCGCCCACGACGGCGCGAATCTCTTCCAGCTTCTTAGGCCATTCGGCGATATTCCAGTGATTCCAGTCGAGCGGAAAACCGTGCACGGCAATGATGTCCACGGCGTCGATTACGCCGTAACCGGCAAGGAGTTCGAGAAATCGGGGATCGATGGGGGAAATGCCGCCGAGGACGATCTTGATGTCCGGATTTACCCCGCGGATCGCCTTGGTTCCGGCGTGGACAAGGGCGGCAAACTGCTTCCACTCCGGATCGATATTGAAATCCCAATGCGAGAGATTATTGGGCTCGTTCCATAACATTACGGCTTCGACCATCAGGGATCGTACCTCACGGGAAATCGCGTTCTTGGCGCGCAACGACGAGCAATACGGTTACAGCGACACGTTACAGCGAAGCGTTACAGGGAACCATTCAACTCCATGTGATGTACAAATTGCTCTTCGCGTGACCTCTGATTAGGAGTGCAAATCCAGGTTTCGCTCTCGGGGCGGGATTCAATATCGAGACCGGAGGAGCGCAACATGGCTTCGGCAGCGGCACGGTTGGGTATCCACCAGTTCGTCTGGTCGTTCGAGTAGCTCTGCTCGACGAAGTACATCTGGGGCCAGCTTGGATCGGAGAAAATGTCTTTCCGCCAGAAATCGTAGTTGTTCTCCCAGGGCTTCACCTCTTCGGAGCCACGAATCATGGTCTGGAAGACGAGCTTGCCGCCCACTTTCGTTACGACCTTGTCGAGAGCGTAGAGGGGATAGCGAAGGTGATAGAGCACGCCCATGAAGATGACGAAGTCGAACTTTCCGGCAATTGCTTCGACTTCATAGACGCTGCGCTTTTCGAGTTCAATCTCAAGCCCCAAGGTGCGCGAGGCGAAGCGCGCTTGTTCAAGATAGCGGTCGCAGATATCGATGCCGAGCACCCGCTTGGCTCCGCGCTGCTTCATCTGCAGGGAGTAGAAGCCGCCATTGCAGCCGACATCCAGAACGGTGGCCCCGGTCAGGTCTTGTGGAATTGACTGAGAAATGTGACGCCACTTGATGTTCGGGAAATCGCCAAGGAAGTGGTTGGGAGCCGTATGGATTCCGTGCAGATCAATGTTGTGGAACCAGTCTCCAAGCTCTGATATTTGCTGCGCCAGTGCGTCGGGTGTAGCAGGCGGTTGAGTGGATGAAAAACTCTGCAATGGTGGCATCGGACCTGTTCGGCAGCGGACCTGATCGCGCAATCCCCGCCCATTTAAATTAGAGGCACCGTCATCTACTCGGGATGCCTCTACCGCCCTTGGGAGGCCAAAACAGAAATTGCTGGCCCGAAGCAAAGATGCACAGGCACAGCAATTCTCTTCTCCAACGCAACTGGTACGGAGTTGCAGCCGAGTGAAATTTAGACAGTGCGCCGTCCGGTCAGCAGGTTCACGACGGCAATGACCAGCGCGACAACCAGCAGTAGATGGATGAGGGAGCCAGCAACGTGGAAACCCCATCCAAGCAGCCACAGCACGAGCAGAATCGCAAAGATTGTCCAAAGCACGATGTTCCCCTCCGGTGGCCCCAGCGAAAGCGGCCATTCTCGCTAAGAGGGAAACAGCACGTCTGAAGTTGGCTGCCTGGGAACAAAAGTGTGTACCAGAAAACGGCGTGCGCAGTCTGGAAGCCGCGCACGCCGGATAAAGCAGACCAGAATTGGGCAAGACATGTTCGCCTGAGAGCGATGCTTGCCGCTAGTTCACACTTTCCAGACGGGAACGGACAGAGCTGGCAAGCTGGCACACCGAAGTCAGCTTCTCGATGGCGTCGGCGGGAATCTCCGGCGTGCGCATGGCCAGTTCGGCGGAGAGCAGGATTCCGGTGATGGCATCGCGAATTTCGCTGCGCAGTTGGGATTCGGCGGCGCGAACGGCAATCATGCGCGATTCGCGATTGCGGCGCAGTGCGAGACGAAGCTCGCGCGCAACACGATCCGCATTGCTGACAGCAAGGTTTACATAGACCGGAACGGCGAGGCCTATGTTGTTTAGCAATGATTCGAGCGCATCGCCATCGGCTTCCACCATGGGCTCGTCCATGACGACAGCCGAATACTCGTTGTTGCGCAGCATGGACGCGGCTTTGCGAACTGTTTCGCAGACTTCGACCGACTCTCCGATAACGATTTCCAAGGCGGCACCGCATTCCATGCGGCGATTGCTTGATGTGACCAACAAAATCATAAATTCCTCCATAGAGCCCAAGCGAGTGCGTGGGCAAGGCGCAGAACTTTAATCCAGGTAGCGCATCTACGTCGCGATTCGGTGACGATGCTCTCTGTCTACTGGAGGGCGCCGTATTCTTTTAGCTTGCGATACAGGGTCGTTTTGCCGATGCCAAGCAGGCGCGCCGCTTCGAGCTTGTCTCCGTGCAACAGGTCGATGGCTCCGAGGATGGCTTGCTTTTCGATCTCGGCAATCGGCAGAATGCCGCGCCGTGGAATCGCTTTTTCGGCTGACGGTTGGGTCAGTTCCCGCCAGTTCTGAATGGTGGTGGGAAGATCGGCAACGTGAATGGTAGGACCGCTGGTGAGCGCACAGGCGCGCTCAATGCAGTTTTCGAGTTCGCGGATGTTGCCGGGCCAATCGTAGCTGAGCATGAGCTTTAACGCGTCATCGCTGATGTTGCGCTGAATGCCCGTGGAACGGGTGAGCCGCTCCAGAAAATGACCGACCAGCAAGGGAATGTCCTGCTTGCGCTGTCGCAATTGGGGAATTCTGAGGCTGAGCACGTTGAGCCGGAAATAGAGGTCCTTGCGGAAAGTACCCTGGGCAACGGCATGCTCAAGATCGCGATTGGTGGCCGCAAGCACGCGGACATCGATGGGAACGGGCTTGGTGCCGCCTACCGGACGAACCTCCTTTTCCTGCAGGGCTCGTAAGAGCTTCGATTGCAGATCGATCGGCAACTCGCCAATCTCGTCGAGGAAAATAGTTCCACCATCGGCGGCTTGCAGCAGGCCATCTTTGTTTTTGTTCGCGCCGGTGAACGCACCTTTAACGTAGCCGAACAGCTCGCTCTCGATAAGCGAGGGGACCAGCGAGCCACAATCAATGGCGACAAACGGCTTGTCTCGGTAAGGGCCGGAGAAGTGAATGGAACGCGCTACCAGCTCCTTGCCGGTACCACTCTCGCCGAGGATCAGAACAGGGTGCGAGCTATGCGCCGCCTTGGAGATGATGCGATAGAGCTTTTCCATCTCAGGCGAGCGGCCCACGATGGCTCCGAAACCTTCCTTGCTCTTGACCTGCTGACGCAGGATGCGGTTTTCGCTGGAGAGCTGGAGATGGCCGAGAGCGCGGTCGAGAATGAGACGCAGCTCTTCAAGATTGAAGGGCTTGGTGACGTAGTCGTAAGCGCCCTGCTTCATGGCCTGCACGGCCGACTGCACGCTGGCATAGCCGGTCATCACGATGACCACGGTTTCAGGACGGCGGCGCTTGACCTCTTTCAGGACTTCCAGGCCGCCAAGGCCGGGGAGGCGAAGATCGAGCAGAACCACATCGATGCTGGTGGTGTCGAGCACGCGGAACGCATGTTCTGCGTTATCTGCGATATAGGTGGAATATCCGATGGACTGGGCGACGTCGCGACACCCCTCGCGGATGGACCGCTCATCGTCAACAATGAGGAGGTTCAGCAGATTTGCTTCCGATTTGTCCTGATTTGGGTCCATGGCTATTGCGCCTAAAATTGTACTGATAGCCACCTCGGAATGAGTAGTGTTGGCGTCACGTCGCGGTGTGCCGCCGGACACGTAAGAGTTGTGATCGGGCATCCGCTCTTGCTTGGTTCCTGTGCCTGAATACATTATGGCCATTGCCTCCACCTGCTCGTAATCCATTGAAGATGCGCTGGTTATCTTTGGGGCGTTCCAAGGTCGTCCCGTGAACTTTCAATTTCGCCACAGGCGGCCAGTAACTGGCGGCAAATCTCTCTGACCAGGACGCAGCCCCGTTCGCTGCCTTCGCAAATATTTGAGGCGTATTGGTGCAGTGGCCCGGCCTCCATGTGCTGCAACAGCAATTCGCCTGCAATCGTGACTCCGGTGAAAACATTGGCAAGTTCGTGAAGGTTGTAGCGAATGGCCTTGACCCCGGCAGAGTCGATCACCGCTAGGTGTGGCAGTAGATTCTTTACCGAAGAACCACTTGCTTGCGTCATGTTCGTTTCGGAATTCATGCAATTCCTAAAAGCAATACGCGTGCCATATTGGGTTAAAAATCGCAAATGCAGGCGAAGTCAGGGTTTACATGTGCAACCGAGGTTCAATCTGATCTCCGCAGCGGTCAAAAGAATTCCCACAATAGAACGTGAAGCATCGAACGAAGCGATATGTCGTTTATTTTGAGTCAATTGCTGATGTGGGAAAATTCCTAAAAAGGGAGAAGAGAAGCGGGCGGGAACCGGGTTGTGGAAATTATCGGGGACTCCGTTCGCGGAGGGAACGGAGTCTCCGAAATGAACAGAAAAGCTATTGGATCACGACCGGTTGGCGCAGTTGGAAGGTCAGTTGGTGCTCCACGTTGAACGCTACATCGTGCTTCCCGGTTGCGGCAGCAGTTGCGGTTCCCGCACCGGCGCCGGCGGCGGCTCCGATTGCAGCGCCTTTTCCGCCGCCCATGAGGCCGCCGAGCAGAGCGCCTCCACCGGCGCCTCCGCCGATCCAGCCCAAGTTGCGTTTCTTATGCGAGGTTCCCTTGGCGGTGACCCTCGAGGTTTGGATGGCGACATTTCTGCCCCTTACCTGGATGGAGTCGAGCTCCAGGGAGAGCATGCCGGGGTGTTCGAGCCTGCCGGAGTGTTCGGCGGCGACGACCTTGCCGACAACTTCGCTGCCGGAGGAGGCAAGAGTCTGCCCATGCACCCGCAGGGGAGAGTTGAGCACAGCGTGGAAGCGGTCTCCGGGCTGGGCGCTGGCAGAGGAGATGGAAGACTGCAAACGGACGCTGAGCGAGGTGCCTGAGGGGATTTCAATCGGCTGATAAGTAGCGGTTGCAGCCCCGTTGGCGGGAGCGTTATCTACCGGCGCGTTGTACGCATTGGCGGGATTGCCAGTCGCGCTGCTTCCGGACGCAGGGTTGGCGGGCGCGGGATTGGCGTCTGCGCGGGTCGAAAGCGTGGGCGAGGCGCCAACGCCGTTAGCGGCGCCGCCGGCAGCTTGTGAATCAGGGGAAACCTTTGCGCAGGAGACCGTCAAGGTCAAGGCGCTTGCAAGAAAAAGAACATGAATCTGTGACTTCATCGAGCTCCCTCCAGAGTAGTACCTGTTATACAGCAGATATGCTGCCAATCCTGATTTTGCTTTGTTTCTGGCGACTTAGGACTATGGCACAGGGCAAAACGTGAGTAGTTTTGACATGCTTCGGGAAGACATCGCCGATTGGCGACGGAAATTTGCCTCAGGGTCGGGGGAAGCTAAACCTCGGACATGACATCGAATATCGGTCATGCCCGAGGGTTTGAAAACGAGCTTAGTGAAGGCCGGTGGCTGCCGCGGTTTGGGAGTCCTCAACGAGAACACCGTTGTGCCGGGTGCTGACGTAGAGCGTGCTGCCCTGCATGACGGCTCCGGTGATTTCAAACGATGCAGCGGGCTCGGCGCTCCAGGTTTGTCCTTGGTTGCGGCTCACGTACATGGTGCGGGAGCCGAAGGCGGTAGCCAGAAGCAGTCCTCCTTCCGAGCGAATAGAACTGACCTCGCGCGCAGGGAGACCACTGAGGACGTGTACCCAGTCGGGCGAATCTTGCGACGCCGGAGGCTGTGCCAGGCGCAGCGCTCCCTCGCGAGTGGATATCCAGACCGCACCATCGTCGGCAACGGTGACCGAATAGATTCGGGTGACCCAGGTTGGCACCTTTTGATGCAACCAGTGCTCGGCTTCGTCCTTGCTGTACCAGACGTCGCGGAGGGTCGCGGCGGCCACGTTTTTGTCGTGGGCGGCGACGGAGAAGATGGCCTTTTCCCCATCTACAGCGCCGCCGGTCCAGCTCTTGCCATCGTTCTGGCTGGTCAAAACGCCGTCATTGGTGGCGGCGAACCAGCGATGGTCTCCAAGGGCCACGGCGCGAACAGGACCTTCATAGCTGGAATGGGTGACGACGGGCGGAAGGGATTTCGGGGTGATCATCTTGCCGTTCTTGCCGCGCACAGGTTTGCGGGCAGGAGCCGGCTTTTCGCGCACCACATCCTTGCTGATCTCCCAGCGCTGGCTTTTTGCGTCGAGCAGGTAGAGGCCGCGATTGGTGGCGGCGATCAGTTGTCCCTTTGCGGACTCGCGAAGGTCGAACACGTCACGTCCGCCGAGGCCTTCGCTGAGCTGCGACCAGACTCCGTCGCGAGCACGGAAGACTCCGCCAAACTCTTTGTCGTTCACCACACTGGCATAAATGTCAGAGGAATGAATTGAGGCGGCAATAACGGAAGTGATCTGGCGCTGCGAGAATCCGTCGTTGGAGGGACGGAAGGTTGCGCCCGCATCGTCGGAGACGTAGACGCCGCCACGATCGATAGCGATGAGTACACGGCGGGGATTTCTGGGATCGACCATCACGTCGTTAAGGATGAAGTTCTGCGGGGAGATCAGCTTGAAGCTCTTGCCGCCGTCAGTGGTCTTCCAGAGGCCCTCGGTGGTTCCGGCATAGACGGTGTTGGCGTCTTTGGAGTCCTGCTGCAGAACGCGCGTGCGGCGGGCAGTGCCGGGGATTCCCTGTACCTTGCGGAATAGCTGGCCGCCGTTTTCACTCTTGTAAATTCCCGAACAGGCGCTGGCAAAAACGATCTGCGGATTGGCGCGGTCGAGGATGATGGAGAAGACGTCGGAGTCATCGATGACGCCCTGCTTGATGCTGCTCCAGGTGGCGCCTCCGTCGGTAGTCTTCCAGGGAAGATGCCAGGTTCCGGCGTAGATAATCTTAGGATCGTGGGGATCGATGGCAACCGATTCGAAGTTTTTCAGGTCGGCGTGACCGGGGGGGCTGATACGCGTCCAGCTCGCGCCACGGTCAGTGCTGCGGAAAAGTCCGTCGAGCGCGCCGACGACAAGGATACTAGGGTCTGAATCTGCCAAGGCAAGAGCCTGAACGCTTTTGCCACGCAGATCGGCAGGCTCAGTCCAGCTACGCCCGCCATCGCGAGTTACGAAGAATCCGCCGCCTGTGCCATTGACGCTCCAGCCAGCGACGTAGATGGTCGCGGGATGAGAGGGATCGAAGGCAATGTTTTCGAGCATCAACTCATGGCCAGGACCGAGGTGGGCAAAATGTTTCCAATGTCGCCCGCCATCGGTGGATTCGAACATGGCTCCAGCACCGGAGCCGAGAAGAATGTGATCAGGGTTGGATGGATCGTAGGCGAGGGCACGAGCATTGCCGCCATAAGGCCCAACGGAACGCCATTGGGCATACCCGGTTGTAGAGAGCAGAACCACCAACACACAACAGAAAATCGACCAGCGTTTTAACATCGAAATCCTTTTCACTTACTTAGGGCAAAGCTGCCCGACTGAAAGATATCTCGTGAATGAGGATGCATTCAAAATCAACTTCGGCTTCGGGCGGCAATCATGTCGCAGCCTGAGTTCCGTCCGGAGCAAAAAAGTCCCGGGCAGATGCTAAGAGATTAGCGCATCTGCCCGGGTTGCAGAACATCGGGCGCAGCACGTAGGTGCATGCGCCCGGCGACCTTATGCTTTACAACTTGTGAGCCTTCCGGTGAGTTACCTTTGCGGGCGCAACTCGCGGAGTGGCCTTTACCGTGCCTTCGTCAACGACGTGGGTTCCTTCGGCCGAGAACGTTGCTCCGGCGGGGACGACCCACAGTTCGGTCTTCTGGTCTTCACCGGTTCCGGTGCGGGCTTCGATGCGGGAAGGATCGATTCCCTTCTCCTTCACCAGGTAGTCCTTGGTGTTGACGGCGCGCTCGGCTGCAAAGTTCGGGGCCTTCTTGCTTCCCTTCTTCGCGGTCGATTCGGCTGCCGTGGCGTATCCAACAACAACACCCTTGGAATCAGGAGCCGCGGCCAGAGCATCGGCGAAGCGGTCGAGTTCACCCTTGGCTTCGTTGTCAACGCGGGTCGGGCGCTTCAAATCGTGCTTGAATTCGATGGAACCGAAATCGCTGGCGGTCGGCGGCGGTGGCGGAACATTTACCTTAACCGACGTGTTGGACGATGCCGTGAGATTGCGGTCATCGCTGACCGTGCAGTTGACGGTGACGGTGCTGTCCGGAACACCCGCGGTGTCCAGAGTGTAAGTTGTCGGACCATTGCTGGTCAGACGGCCACCGGTCGAGGTGCAGTTGTAGCTGAGCGGACGGTTGTCCACACTGCTTCCGGTCGCGGTGATCGTCGAAGAATCTCCGGCGACGAGCGTGTTCGGATTAGCGGAGATCGACAGCACGGGAGGATGCTTCGGCGGTTCGTTGACCGTGAATGAAGTCTGGCAGCTTGCAGTCTGCTGATGCTTGCCCTTGCCATTGTCCACGGCCTTGGCAGTGACGGTGTAGCTGCCCGGCGCGAGGCCGGTGGTATCGACGGTTGTCGCCGACGAGGTTCCGGCAACTTTGCCGCCCGTGGTGGCGTAGGAATAGGTCAAAGTGCGCTTGGGGAGGAAGCCGGTAGGAGTGGCAACGATCTTTACCGGAGCTCCGGCGTCGACAGCCTGCGGATCAGCGGTACACGCGGTAGATACTGCACCTTCTTGTGCGGCTACGCCGAAATTGTAGATGAGACCGGCCTGAAGACGAACGCCACGAAGGTCATCAGTGGCATGTGAGGGATCGTGATATGAGGAGAAGACATAATCGGCCTGAATGGGACGAATCGACAGCCGACGGGTAACCGGATAATCGATTCCGCCGCCAGCCAGGAACGCAAACCTAAACTGATTGTTGGACAGGACCGGAGCAAAATGCTGGCCGCCAACCAATCCTTCGACGAACGGCGTGAAACCCTCCCCGCGGAACTTAATCTGCGGTCCGATGGCGAGCGAGTGAACTTTGGCGAAATCATTGTAGTGGCCGCCACCGTCAATCGCGATTCCAGCCCAATGGTTCAGATTGTAGGTGAGCTGGGCTCCCCAGCCTTTATTGAAATCCGGAACCTTAACACCGCTTATGTTGCCGCCAGCGTGGTACCACGAATATCCACCAAACACCTCGACCTTAGGCACATCCTGAGTTTGCGCAAACAGCGCAGTCGTGCAGAGGACAAAGGTGGACAGTAACATTACTAAAAAACGACGAAGTGACATTTGATCCTCCAGAAATTCTTAGACAGCTCGACAGAACAAAGAGTTGGGCACCGGCGTTTCGAGTTTGACTTGGGAGGTCAGAGACTTGCCTTCCACTCGGGTAAGGGGAATACCCATGTTCTTGCATCGCTGTTGATTCTAGCTCACTTACCCGGGAGTTGGACAGCGTACAGAATCTTTTCATTCAACTTTTGCTATCGAGGCCAGTAAGGTGTGAAATAAATTCCACGCAAAAGTTACGCGAAGCAAAGTTCCTGCATCTAAATTACACGGTTGCCAACTGCACTATTTTTCGCGTATTCATCGCGCCATAGCTGGAAGCTACGAAGGGACTCGTTCGAATGGGGTGGGAAAAAGTACTTATCGTTGAAGATGAAGAGCATGAGCGCTCTGGCCTTGCGGAACTGATTTCAGCCTGGGGATACAGAACCGAGACCGCACGGGACGGTATGGAGGGTTTGGAGAAGATTCAGTCCTGGAGTCCAGGCATTGTAGTTACGGATCTGAAGATGCCGCGCATGGATGGTATGGAGTTGCTGGAGCGAGTCTCGCAGACTCCTCGCGAACTCTCGTTCATCCTGCTCACGGCGCAAGGCTCGATCGATGCGGCTGTAGCGGCCATGAAGCTGGGAGCTTACGACTTCATCGAGAAACCGGTGAACCCAACCCGGTTGCGAAACATTCTGCAAAACGCCGCCCGGCAGCGCGGAACAGATCGTGAGCTCGAGGCGACGCGACGACTGCTGCGCGACAGCGGCCAACTTGGTTCGCTGGTCGGTTCCTCGCGCAAAATGCAGGAGATATTCCATCTCATTGAACTGGTGGCGCCCAGCACGGCATCCGTGCTCATTACCGGCGAGAGCGGGACCGGCAAAGAATTGGTGGCGCGTACGATTCATGAGCTTTCGCCTCGCAAGAGTAAGCCCTTTGTGGCGATTAACTGCGCGGCAATTCCTGAAACGCTGATTGAAAGCGAAATTTTCGGTCACGAGCGCGGCGCGTTTACCGGCGCGCTGGAGCGGCGCACGGGATGTTTCGAATTAGCGGAGAGCGGGACGCTGTTGCTCGACGAGATTGGAGAGATGCCGATTGGCACGCAGGCCAAACTGCTTCGCGTGCTCGAAGACCGCAAGCTGCGGCGATTAGGCAGCAAGTCCGAAACCACGGTGGATGTACGCGTGGTGGCCGCGACCAATAAAGTTCCCGAAGAGGCGGTGGCTCGGGGGCAACTGCGCACTGATCTTTACTACCGGCTAAATGTTTTCAATATCCACATGCCTCCGCTGCGCGACCACAAGGAAGACATTCCCAGTCTTACCGACACGCTGATCAAGGAAATGAACGCCAAGCACCAGCGTAACGTTCGAACAGCCAGCGATCCGGTGATGCAGTTGTTTGAAGAATTCTCGTGGCCCGGCAATGTGCGCGAGTTGCGCAATGCGCTGGAGCGCGCGGTAATCGTCTGTGACTCAAGTGTGATTGAACCGCGGCATCTACCGCCTTCGTTTGGAAACAGCCCGGTCCGCTTCCCCATCAACGACGCTGACGCCATCCACGTTGGCGTGGGCACAACGGTGGACGAGGCGGAGCGTCAACTGATTGTGAAGACTCTGGAGTCAACGCACAATAACAAAACCAGGGCGGCTGAAATTCTCGGCATCAGCCTTAAGACGTTGCACAATAAACTGAAGGAGTATGGGACACAGGGTCAGGTCACCTCAGGCGCGGTTGCTGGACAACAAGCCGGAAGTTGAGATGAGGCCGGCTACTCCGTCTCCTGATTCAATGCCCAATGCCGCGACTTAGACTCAAGACTAAGTTGGTGCTCGCCATTACCGGAATGGTCTTCATCCTGGTGGCGACGCTTTCGTGTCTCTACGTGTCGCAGATACTCCGCCAGCGCATCAACGAAAGCTATGACAATGCAGACTTCATCGCCCACCAGGTGCTGCACGCGGGACGGCAGGCGCTGGAAACAGAGCTGCCTGGCAATCATCTTGAGCCGCAGGATTCAGCGCAGGCGCACGATGCGATAGCCACCATTCTGCAGCAGGACAAAGCGATAAGCACGCTGCTGCAATCCGTCATAGGGTACAACGCGGAGGTTTACGACACGGCACTCGTGGACCGAAACGGAATCGCACTGCTCGACACGGATGAGGCTTCGGTTTACAAAGCTATGCCGCCACGTCCGCCGCTGTCTGGACTTCGCGATGGCGGCTTCCTTGCGCAGGTTCGGGCGGTGTATGGACCGGCACGGGTTTACGAAGTCACGCTGCCGGTGCAACGCCAGGGAATGCCCTTCGGTGAAATTCGCGTCGGGCTCTCCACGCTTTTTCTGAAACAGGAACTGGTGCCGCAACTCAATCGAGCCTTGTTGCTCTCCGGTTCCGCGGTGCTTTTGTCGCTTATCATCGCCGCGGCATTATCGAACCTTGTACTGCGTCCTCTGGAGTTGATTGCACGCCGCCTCGACGCCATGACCGTCGAGACCGAAAAGCCCGAGCCGGAAGCTGAGAAGACCGACGAATTCGGCGCGGTCAGCAATCGAATCGATCGCCTGGGCCGACAGATGCACGATGTGCGCGAGGTCTTCTCCGCATTGAAGGAGAATCTCGATCAACTGATGTCCACCTTGCAGGATGGACTCATCCTGTTTACGCGCGATGGGCGCATCGTGCTGGTGTCGGCCTCTGTCGAACGCTTCCTGGGACGACCTCGCAGCGAAATGCTAGGAAGTATGGTCGAAGAGATTTTCGACGACTCGACCCGGCTTGGACGAATCGTGCTCGACGCGTTTGCATTGCAACAGGAAGTTTCATCGCGCGAGATCGAGATGGAGCATGGCCACCGCGTTCAGATGTCGCTGGATTTCATCTCCGAGCGCGGCGTGCCGATCGGCGGACTGCTCACGGTGCGCGATGCGGAATCGGTGCGGCGCATTGAGAACGAAATCGAACTCTCGCGCCGCCTTGCCGCTATAGGACGGCTGACGTCGGGCGTGGCGCATGAAGTCAAGAATCCTATCAATGCAATCGTCATCCATCTGGAAATTCTGCGCGAGCGAATCCTGCAACTCGACCCCGAGACGCGTCGCCACATGGATATCATCAATTCGGAAATTCATCGGCTCGACCGCGTGGTGAAAACGCTGGTGGACTTCTCCCGCCCGGTCGAACTCAAACTGACGAAGCTGGATCTGCGCTCTCTGGCCAGCGAAGTCGTATCGCTCTCAGGTTTGGAAGCGCGCTCGCACAAGGTGGAAATCGTTCAGGAGATGGGAATACAGGCACTGCCGGTGCGCGTGGACACCGATTTGATGAAGCAGGCCATACTCAACGTGATCATCAATGGCGTGCAGGCGATGCCTGAAGGCGGCACGCTTACGCTGCGCGCGTTTTCGTCGGCACAGGCGGCAGTGCTCGAAGTGCATGACACGGGCCCCGGGATTTCGCCGGAAATTCGCGATAAGATTTTCAATCTGTATTTCACTACGAAGAAGTCAGGCAGCGGAATCGGACTGGCGTTGACCTATCGGGCGATGCAGTTGCATAACGGAGCGCTCGACCTTGATTCGGCCGCGGGAGAGGGCACGACTTTCCGTTTCATGCTTCCGCTGGCCGAGCAGGAGTCATCCGCGGAGAAAACTCCCGACGCGATGAACGAAACCGTGATCCCTCCGCCGCATATAAGATAAGAAGAGCAAGAAGAAAAGCTGACATAAGCATGACGTTCTCTCTCCCCTTTCATCTCCGAGTTTTCTCGCCGCGCTCCGTCACCGGCGCAGCTCTTTGCCTCACTCTACTCGCGGCTGGATGCGCAAAAAAACCTGTTCGCACTACTCCGATGGTGCTGGTTCCGACCATTGAGAGCCAGCCACAGCCCGAAACTCAGTCGCCAAATCCTCCTGACACGAATACAAACACAGCGCCTCAAACGGTTCCGGCCAACACGCCGCAACGCGATGCGCAGAAGCCGAAACCAAAACCGCGCAAGCCCATCCCGCGTAAACCTGTACAGCTACCGCCAGCAGTGGCCGAAACTCCAAAGCCGGAGCCTGCAAAACCTGCGCTGCCTGATACTTCGGTGCAGATCACGGCAGACGTACCTCGTGCCGCCGTGCAATCACAACGACAGAACACGGAGAATTTACTGCGCAACTCGGAAGGCAAGCTATCGCATATCAACCGCGGGTTGAGTGATGGAGAGCAGGGGATGTTGCGTCAGGCACGCAATTACATTGCACAGTCCAACCAGGCGCTGCAGGGCGGAGACATTGAACGCGCCTACAATCTGGCGGTCAAGGCAAATTTGCTAGCGAATGAACTCGCAAAGTGATTGCCGCTCACTTAACCCAGCCCTCGCCGAACTTCAATCAGGAACTCGCCGGATTATTCATCGCTTCATTAAGGCCGGTGAAGACCTGGTCGTAGTGTCCACCTTCGGCGGCAAAGCGAAGAGGCTTCACCCGCTCGACACAGATCTCGCAGGCCTGTGGCTGGGTGTTTAGGATTTGCATGACCTCGGCGATGAACTCCTTCAATGGCATGGCGCGCGGATCGGAGGCGCCGTCCATCAGGTCCGTTTGTACATAGGGAGGGATCAGTTCGAGCACCTCCGTGGTGCTGCCCTTCAACTGAGAGCGCAACGATTGCGAGTAGGAGTGAATCGCAGCCTTGGTTGCGCAATAGGTTGGCGTCGAGGTCAATGGAACGAATGCCAAGCCTGAGGAAACATTCATGATCGTCGAATAAGGCTGCTTCCGCAGCACGGGCATCAGCGCTGCCGTCAGACGAATAGGACCGAGCAGATTTGTTGCGACGATAGATTCAGCATCGGCAAGGTCATCGGGCGGCGTCAGCAAATCTTCCGGACGCATGATGCCCGCATTGTTGATCACCACGTTCAGCGCCGGATACTCTTTCGCGATTCGCGCCGCGAACGAGCGTATGGCGGCGCGATCCTCGATGTTGAGGATGAGAGACTTCATCCCCGGATTCGCGGCCGTGACCTCATCGAGTACCTGCTTGCGGCGTCCGGCGATGATGACATGGTTTCCGTGAGCGTGAAAATTTTCAGCCAGCGCGCGGCCAATGCCAGATCCGCCTCCGGTAATGAGGATGGTGTTGCCGGTCATTTTCATGGGTGTGGCGCTCCTGAGTAGATAAGTGAGATATACCATCAAGATGCAGTTTGCGGGGGAGCGATTCACCGCGGACACAACAAAGCCCGTCGCTAAGACGGGCTCCGTTACAGCGTTTATGAATGAAATGAATCCGATTCTCGAAGGTTTACAGCTCTTCCGCCTTCTTTAGGGACTCAACCAGAACCGCTAGAACTTCCTTACAGTTGGCGCCTTCGTTCAGCGCCTTTTCGGCTGGTTCAAAAATGCGATCTACTTCCGGACGCATGGAATCGCGAATTTTGTCGCATTCCGCGTCCCAAGTCTTGTTGTGGAGCACGCGCAGGAACGTGTGCGCTGCACGAGAGCTGAGATGCTGCTCCTTGCAGAACTTCACGAACTCAACACAAGCTCCTCGTTGCGGCTCGAGGACGGACAATTTCTGTCCTTCAGGAACCGCGGCCGTCGTAGCGAGAGTCTTGGTCGTCATAAGGACTACAACATAGCGATGTTTTCTTCGCATCGATGTGATATGGCTCACAAAGCCTTATGATTTTTTCGGAGTTACTGAAGGAATATCTTGACTTACGGCCCCCAAACCTCTTCTCGCAGGGCCAGAAGTTTCCTGTTCTGTCCATGGGCTGATATTCTTTGAACACAGGATTCATTCTAAGTTCATAAATCAGGAGCACGTAATAGATGGCAAATAGCCTGGAAGGGCGCGTGGCCGTTATTTTTGGCCTGGCAAACAAGCGCAGTATCGCCTGGGCCATCGCCCAGAAGCTGCAAGCTGAAGGCGCGCAGATCGCAATTACCTATCAAAATGAGCGCTTGCGCTTGGAAGCCGAAGAGATGATCTCCAGCCTGCCCGGCGCGCAGGGATTTCAGTGTGACGTTACCAAAGATGAGGAAATCACTGAGGTCTTCCGGCAGATCGGCGAAAAGTACAACGGCAAGATACATACGCTCGTTCACTCGGTGGCCTATGCCCCGGCCGAAGACTTGAAGAACGACTTCCTGCTGACCAGCCGTGAAGGCTTTCGCATTGCCCATGACACCAGCGTTTATTCGTTGATCGCGCTGGCGCGCGCCGCCGAACCCTTGATGACCGAGGGCGGCAGCATCATTACACTGAGCTACCTGGGCGCGGAAAAGGTGATGCAGGGCTACAACGTGATGGGCGTGGCCAAGGCCGCGCTGGAAGCGACCGTGCGTTACCTGTCGGCATCCCTGGGACCGAAGGCGATTCGCGTTAACGCCATCTCAGCAGGCCCCATCCGGACACTGGCGGCTCGCGGAATCGGATCGCTTGGGGACTTCCTCAAGATCGTCTCCGAACGTGCGCCGCTGCATCGCAACGTGGACCCGGCAGAGGTGGGCAGTACCGCTGCATTCCTCGCCAGCGACGGAGCCTCGGGAATCACCGGAGAGGTGATCCACGTCGATTGCGGCTACAACGTAATGGGCTACTAGGTCAGATTTCAGGGAAGGTATATCCCCGAGAGCGAGGAAAATAGGAATCGATGGCGGACTGAAGAGCTTGAGGCCGCACTGGAGACTTGGGCATTACTGGGGTCCTTCGCTTGCGCTCAGGATGACCCTCTCAGCACGGGGCAAACACATCTACTATGGAACCGCTTTAAATCGGATTTGGTCTCAAAAGATCGCCGCGCCCGGTTCAGCGAAAGTTGCGACTGGGCGCGGCGAAGTTGTTTCAAATCTCTTTGGCTCAGGATCCGATGGTTAGACGCACCGAGCGCTCGTCGTGACCGACGCGGCGAATCACGATTTCGGCATCTTTCTGCTGCAAAATGCGCGGGAACTTCTCTCCCCACTCGATCAGGAGCACGTTGCGCTCCTCGGTCATCAGGTCTTCGAGGCCTAGCGAGTCCACCTCGCCGGGCTTCTCAAGCCGATACAGATCGATGTGGAAGACGTCCTTTTCGGGACCGTGGTATTCGTGAATCAGGGTGAAGGTAGGACTGGTGACATCATCGGCCTCGGCGGCCCCGAAGCCTTCGGCGATTCCTTTGACGAGAGTCGTCTTGCCGGCTCCTAGATCGCCTCGCAGCAACACGACGTGAGCATTTCGCAACTCAGCGGCGAACTGTCGTCCGAGTTCAACCGTGTCATCGGCGGAATGCGAAGTGAAATCGCGCGTCATTGCCCGAATCATAGCATCGTGCGCAGGAAATATTGCGCAGAATGCGTCAGCAAAGACGAATGTTTTTGGCTTTGGCGCGCTGCCGCATTTCGCGGAAGCCAAGAGGCAGATAGCGTAACAGGTCGGTGGCTATGAGCGACTCCTCGCCCATGTGCTCACCGGCGACGTCGCCCACCAAGCCATGCAAGTACACGGCTGCTCTTACGGCTTCTTCGATATGGCTGGGGAACTGCGCGACGGCCCCGGCGATCATTCCGGTCAAGATGTCTCCGGTCCCTCCGGTTGCCATGCCCGGATTTCCCGTGGCGACCACCCAGACATCTCCGCCGGGATAGCCGATTACGGTGCGGAATCCCTTCAACACCAGAATGCAGCGATGGCGCTTTGCGAAGTCTCGCGCCAGAGCCACGCGGTTGGCTTGAATCTCGGCAACCGTGCTCCCGGTCAATCGCGCCATCTCGCCGGGATGAGGGGTCAAAATCAGAGGACGGCTGCCTCCCTGCAGAAGATCGACGGAGCCGTCAAAGGCGTTCAGCCCATCGGCATCGAGCACGACAGGAGAGTGCGCGCCCTTCACCATGCGTTGCACGAAGGCAGATACTCCGGGGCGCTGCGAGAGGCCAGGGCCGATGGCAAGGACGTTTCGGGATTTTGCCAGTTCCAGACAATGAGCGGCGTCTCCGGGAGCGGCATTAACAGCGTTGCTGTCGCCCAGAGGCTCGGTCATCAGTTCCGGAGCGAAGCCCGCGACAGATGAAAGCACAGAGGCCGGAGTGGCTACCGTTGCCAGTCCGGCACCGATGCGAAGGGCCGCCATGCCGCACATGGCCGCCGCTCCGCTCTTGCCGAAAGAGCCTCCAACGACGAGCACGTGTCCGAAGCGGCCCTTGTTGCTATCGAGCAGCCGCGGCGCAAAAAGCGAGGAAATCTCGTGCGGCGTTACGGCATAAAGATTCTGCGCGGAGACGATTGCACTCTCCGGCGAACCGATGGGCGCGACCACGATGGGCCCGCGTGTGAGCGGGGCTAACATATGCGCAGGTTTGGGAGCGGTGAAGGTAATCACCGCAGAGGAACGGCACACCACCGAGGCAGCATCCGGGGCGATTGAGACGGCGTCGGCGTCCGAACCGGATGGCAGGTCAACCGAGAGCACAGGGGCCGATGCCGCATTAATGGCCTGGATGGCGGCGTTTGCGAGTCTCTGAGTGGGCGTGGCATCGGTGCGCACTTTGTATCCCGTGCCGAAGATTGCATCGATAATGAGGTCGGCTCCGGCAAGACTGCGCGCATATTCCCGCGCAACCTCCTCCTCGCTTCCGAGCACGATGGGACGCAAGGGGAGGCGCGCCAGCATGTTTGCGGCGTCGGCTTTCAGTCCCTCCACCGGACCAAGCAACAGGACCTCAACCACTTTTCCCGCGCTGTGCAAGCGCCGCGCCGCTACAAGTCCATCGCCGCCATTGTTGCCCCGACCGCAGACGATGGCGATGCGGTTGGCATTCGGCCAGTTCTCACGGGCAAAGCCTGCCACGGCGGTGCCTGCATTTTCCATCAGCCCGAGTGAATTCACACCATGCTTCTGGCTGGTGACGCGATCGATTTCAGACATTTCGGCGGCGGTGGCGATCTTCACTTTTTTGCTCCGGCCAGCACTTCCAACTCACGCAATTTCGACGGTTCGCCCATCACGATGAGATGATCCCCCGCACCGAGAAGAGCGTCCGGCGCGGGACTATACTTCATCTCCTCACCCTCGCGTTTGATCGCGAGAACGGTGATTCCGAGATCGTGGCGAATTCCCGATGTGCGCAGACCTTGGCCGACATAGACCGAGGACGAATCAATCGTCAGCTCTTCCAGTTCCAAGCCGAGCTCGTCACTGCGGAGAAGAGCGACCTCGAGGAAGTTGATGACGTGAGGACGCAGAAATGCCTGCGCAATACGGAATCCCGCGAAGCCGTACGGCGAAATCACCTGGTCGGCTCCGGCAGTCCTCATGTGTTTCTCGGCACCTTCTTCGCTGGCCCGCGCGATGATCTTCAAGGTCGGATTAAGACTGCGCGCGGTCAGCACCACGTAGGTATTGGTAGCGTCGGTCGTGGTGGCGGCTACCAGTCCGGCAGCGTGATCGATTCTGGCGGCCAACAACTGTGCTTCCAAGGTCGCGTCAGCATGAACGACCAGCCAGTTTGTTTCCGTGCGAATGCGCTCGGCCTTTGCTTCGTTACTTTCCAGAATGACGAATTGCGCGGGCTTGGATTCAAGTTGACGAGCCACTGCGCGCCCGACTCGTCCGGCACCGCAAATGATGTAGTGCCCCTGCAAACGACCGATCTCACGTTCCATTTTGCGCCTGCCAAATATGTTGTTGAATTCAAATTCGAGGAGAGCCTGACCCAGCGCTCCGAGGATGAGAAATACCAGTCCGACCCCGGCACAGATGAGCCCTACGTTGAAGTATCGCCCCGCCTGGGAGAGCGGATGCACCTCCTGATAGCCAATCGTCGTCAGGGTGGTGAGCACCATGTAGAAGCCGTCGAACCAGCTCCAGTGCTCGATGAAGTGGAAGCCCGCCGTGCCGATGATTGCCACGCACAACAAAGCCGCCGCTAAGACGCTTATATTTCGCATTGCACGCATAAATGCTCTGGCGGCGATTGTACTCGGACAGGAGATGCGGAGAAAAGACGCAAGCATGATGCCTGCAAGAAAGGAAAGCGCCCCCACGAGGAGAGCGCTTCCGATTCGGGTTGGCTGCTCATTCCGCCGAGAGCACAGCCTTGGCGTTTGCCGCCTGTACCTTACTGTGGTGACGTCCGTAGAAGAAATAGATGAACAAGCCGATAATGAGCCAAATGATCAATCGCGCCCAGTTGACCCAACCCAGCTTGTACATCATATAGCCGTTGAACAAGACGCCCATCACCGGCACAAACGGCACCCAGGGAGTGCGGAACGGACGATGCTGGTCCGGATTGGTGCTGCGCAGAATGACAATCGCGATGCAGACGATTACGAAAGCCAACAGCGTTCCGATGTTGACCATCTTGCCGATATCGTCGATTGGGGTTACGCTCCCGACGATGGCGGCAAGCAGGCCGACTAGAATCGTATTTTTGTAAGGCGTGCGGTACTTGTGGTGAATCGCGCTGAAAAACTTACTGGGCAGCAGACCGTCGTTTGCCATCGCATATAGCACGCGAGTCTGTCCCAGCAACATCACCAGCATTACAGAGGTCAGACCGGCCAATGCCCCGGCCGTGATAATGTGCGAAGCCCAACCAAGATTGCGGTCCGAAAAGGCGTGCGCAATCGGGGCTTCGATGTTGACCTCACGCCATGGAACCATGCCAGTCAGCACAGCCGCTACCGCTATGTAGAGCAACGTGCAAACGACCAGCGAGGTAATAATCGCGATGGGCAAGTCCCGTTGCGGATTCTTGGCTTCCTGCGCTGTCGTGGAAACCGCGTCGAAGCCGATGTAGGCGAAAAAGATGTATGCGGCTCCTGCGCCGATTCCGGAGAATCCGAAAGGCGCGAACGAGTGCCAGTCAGCTCCCCAATTTGTGTGGTTCACGTAACGCATGCCGAGGACGATGACGAAGAGCACAACAGTGACCTTGACGGTCACGATTCCGGCATTGAAACGCGCACTCTCCTTGATTCCGACGACAAGCACGGCAGTGATGAGCAGAGCGATCAAGAATGCCGGAAGGTTGAAGCCGATCTCCACACCGAAAATTTGCGGTGCGCCGAGCAATGCGTGTGCGCGCTGGGCCAGTTCGGCGGAATCGCTATGTTTCAGCACGTCCAACGCCTGGAGGAACGCCTGGGTTCCCGGAGCCAGTTCCGGATGCGCCAGGTGTATCATCTGGCGAGCGACAATGTCCTGCGCCGCACGCAATCCCGTCCAGTGGTCGTAGGCGAGCCACAAAGGGATGTCCAACTTGAAGATGTGCATGAACTCAATGAAATGGTTCGACCATCCTGAGGAGACGGTGCTGGCGCCCATCGCATATTCGAGGGTGAGATCCCAACCGATAATCCAGGCGAACAACTCGCCGAGCGTCGCGTATGCGTAGGTGTAGGCGCTACCGGCCAGCGGAATCATCGCCGCAAATTCCGCATAACAAAGACCCGCGAAAGCGCAGCCGAGTCCGGAGAGCACAAATGACAGCATCAATCCGGGACCTGCGTAGTGGGCGCCCAAGCCCGACAACACGAAGATTCCGGCGCCGATGATAGCTCCGACTCCGAGCGCGGTTAATGATACCGGGCCAAGTTCGCGCTTCAAGCCGTGTTCACTCTGTTCGGATGCTTCGCTCAGAAGCATCTTCATCGGTTTCTTTGCCAGCAGATTCGACATTCGCTTTCAGCTCTCCTTCAAAAAGGGCCTAGGATGACTCCGCAGCGCTGCCAGCGTTGGCGTGGCGCGACCACAAGAAATATACCGGGATGCCGAGCAGAACGATCACCAGTCCCGGCCAAGTATATTGAGGTTTATAGAGCAATAAGACTACATCAATAAACAACGCCATCACAATGTACACAGCGGGCAGCCATGGATAGCCAATCGCTCGATAAGGTCGCGGTGCGTCGGGGCGCGTGCGGCGCAGAATAAAGAGGCCGACAAGGGTGAGTATGTAGAACAGCAGCACCGCAAAAATGGTGTAGTCAAGCAATTGGCCGTAGCTTCCGCTCAGGCACAGGAAACTGGCCCAGATCGCCTGCACCATAAGAGAGAGGTGCGGGGTCTTGAAACGCGGATGCAGACGGCCTACCGAGTGGAAGAAGAGTCCGTCGCGGGCCATGGCGTAATACACGCGCGAGCCGGCCAGAATCAGTCCGTTGTTGCAGCCGAAGGTAGAGACGAGGATGGCCAGAGCCATCAGTTTGGCGCCACTCTGTCCCATGATCTGCTGCATCACGGCTGTGGCCACGCGGTCTTCCGAGGCGTACTGGATGCCGCGTCCCACGCTGGTCATGGAATAAGGGTCGCCCCACAGCGGAAGCACGAGCAGGTAGATGAAATTCACCGCGATGTAGATAAGGATGACAGCGCCGGTTCCAATGGCAAGCGAGAGAGGAAGATTGCGCTGCGGATTGCGAACTTCTCCGGCGGTAAAGGTCACGTTATTCCAGGCGTCCGCCGAAAACAGCGAACCGACCTGGGCGACGGCAATCACGGTGATGGTGGAGACCAGCGCGGTTGCCCCGCTTACGCCGATGAGAATTTTATGCAGCGCGCTCCAGCCCGCGTGTAGCCAGAAGTTCGCTCCGAAATTCGCACTGAGCGCCTCCGGCGTGCTTCCGGCCCAAACGCCGAGAAGGATGAGACCGAGCAATCCCGCGATCTTGGCCGTGGTGAATACGACCTGCACGATGGCTCCGGTCTTTACTCCGAAAATGTTGACTGCCGAGAGCAATAGGATCGTCGATATGGCCACCAGGTTCTGGGTGTTCAGGCCCACTTCCATATTGCCAAGAACCACGGGGCCTATATGGATCGCGGGAACCTTCCAAATATGCAGAATCCAGTTTGTGGAGGATACGGAAGGAAGAAAGACTCCGAGGAACTTGCCGAAGGCTACGGCAACCGCGGCAATCGTGCCGCATTGAATGACCAGGAAGAGCGTCCAGCCATAGAGGAAGCCCCACAAAGGGCCGAGCGCCTCTCGCAGGTACACATACTGGCCGCCAGCCTTGGGCATCATGGCGGCCAGTTCGCCATAGGAAAGCGCGGCAACCACGGTCATAAAGCCGGTTACCAGCCAAGCCGCGATGAGCAATGCTGGCGAATCGACGACGCGCGCAATGTCGGCGGCGACGATGAATACGCCCGATCCGATCATCGAGCCCATGACCAGCGTGGTTGCGCTGGTTAGCCCTATTCCTTTGACAAACTCCTGATCCTGGCTGGAATCAGACACCTTTGTAAGCTGACTCACTCGTCTCCTTGAGCACAGAAAATCACTCAATGTGCCGGCTGGCCGGGCAATGACACACTCCGGCTGTTCCCAAACGGTTGAAGAGAACTCTACATCATCAAGCGAAAAAATTCCCTAGCCGATTCGCGCGGGGTCCGGGAAATGTCACCAATGACGGCCACGGAGTCGGCGCCAGCCTTCAGAACAGACGCGGCATTATCTCTGGTGATGCCTCCGATAGCGACCAACGGAAGATCGCGACCCGTAGCATCGCGCAATTTTCTAACTTCGGAAACTCCGTCCAAGCCGACAACGGGGTCGGGATTTTGCTTGCTTCCGGTGGCGAAGACCGGACCTATCGCAAGGTAATCGACCGGCTTCGTGAGCGCCTCGGTCACCTGCGCGAGGTTGTGGGTGGAGAGTCCGACAATGCGCTCCGTACCCACGATGCGACGTACGCCTTCGGGCGAGAGGTCATCCTGTCCTACATGAACGCCATCAAATCCGGCAGCGAGGCAGAGGTCCGCGCGATCGTTCATGATGAGCATAATTCCCGGGAGCAGTCGCCGCAGTTCGCGGGCATGAGAGAGAGCCTCGCGGGCGCTAAGACGTTTAGCCCGATACTGCATGACCGTGCATCCACAGTCTGCCAGCGCAAGCGCGTGGGAGCAGACAAACTGCATCGGATTGCCGCCTTCGGAGGTGGCGGCGAGCACGTCTGCATCGAGAATCGGATAGAGCAGTGGAATCTTCATGGCTGCGTTCGATCTATTTCTTGACCATGAAGCGTTCCATAAATTTCGTATCGAACTTTCCGGCTTCAAAATCAGGGTCCCGCAGAATGCGTTTATGCAATGGAATCGAGGTATGAATGCCTTCCACGATAAACATGTCGAGAGCACGCTTCATACGCACCAACGCCTCTGGACGATCCTTGCCATGCACGATGAGCTTGGCGATCAGTGAATCGTAGTACGGAGGCACAACGCCTTCCTGGTACTGCGCCGTATCGACCCGGACTCCATTGCCGCCGGGAGTGTTGAAGACCGCAATTTTGCCTGCGGAGGGGGTGAATTTCTCCGGATGCTCGGCGTTGATGCGGCACTCGATGGAGTGGCCGCGAGGAACGATGGGCTGATGAATGATGTCGGTGAGTTTGGCTCCGGCTGCGATGAGAATCTGGCTCTTCACAAGATCGATGCCGGTGACGAATTCCGTGACCGGATGCTCGACCTGGATGCGGGTGTTCATCTCGATGAAGTGAAGACTGCCATCTTCGTCCATGAGGAACTCGACGGTTCCGGCGTTGATGTAGCCGATTTCCTTCATCGTCTTTTCGAGAATGCCATTTATCGTCTTGCGCAATTCAGGAGAGACGGCGGGGGAGGGCGATTCCTCTACCAACTTCTGGTGACGGCGCTGGATGGAACAGTCACGTTCACCGAGGCTCACTACGTTGCCGTGCTCGTCGGCCAATACCTGGAACTCGATGTGGCGGGGGCGCTCGATGAATTTCTCCATGTAGAGATCGCCGTTCCCGAAGGCGGATGCGGCCTCCGAGTGCGCCGCATTGAACATGTGCGGCAGCTCCTCTGCCGAGCGGATTACGCGCATGCCGCGGCCGCCGCCTCCGGCAGAAGCCTTTACTATCACCGGAAAGCCGACCTGTTTCGCCCATTCCAGAGCCTCGTCCGGTCCACCGATCACTCCATCGGAGCCAGGCAGGATGGGAACTCCGCAGCGCTTCATCGCCTGACGGGCTTTATCCTTTTCGCCCATCATACGAATGATTTCCGGCGGAGGGCCGATGAACTTGAGGCCGGAAGTCTCACACACATGAGCGAAATTGGCGTTCTCGCTCAACAGTCCGTAGCCGGGATGGATGGCATCGACGTTGGCAATTTCGGCAGCGCTGATGACGGCCGGAATGTTGAGGTAGCTCTCGCCAGCGCGCGCCGGTCCAATGCAAAGCGCTTCGTCGGCGAAGCGAACATGCAGCGAGTTGCGGTCGGGTTCGCTGTACACCGCGACAGCCTTTATGCCGAGTTCCTTGCAGGCGCAAATGATGCGGAGCGCAATCTCTCCGCGATTGGCAATCAGAATTTTCTTGAACATACTTCCGTTTGCTCCTGGATCCGGACGGTTGAGGCAATCGCGAGCCCCGTTTCGTGTGGGACTCGCGAAATGATTTGCACGGACGAAGCGCTCGCAGCTACGCCTCAATGACCGCTGGGTCCCCGGCTTACTTGGTTCGGATCTTGAAGAGTGGCTGGCCGTATTCGACCGGTTGGCCGTTCGAAACGAGGACCTTCACAATCTGGCCCGCCGCTTCCGATTCGATTTCGTTCATCAGCTTCATGGCCTCGACGATGCAAAGCACCTGGCCGACTGCGACCGTGTCGCCTTCCTTCACAAATGCAGGAGCTCCCGGGGAGGCTGCCTCGTAGAAGGTGCCAACGATGGGAGACTTGATGACGTCGATGCCTGCTTCACTGTCAGCAGCAGGGGGTTCGGCCACGGCAGGAGCGGGCACATGGGCGACAGCAGGCGCAGCCACGGGCATCGTAACCGGCACTGCGGAATAGGCAGCCACGACGGCCTGCGGACGCTTTACTCGAATCTTGACATCGCCGCGCTCCAATTCGAACTCAGCAATATCCTTCTCGATGAGAAACTCGATCAACTCTCTGATTTCTTTCTGATTCATTGGCTGCCAGAAGCGCCGCGCAATTGGCGACGCAGCTATGGATTTTTCACCTTTTTGAATTAGCCCGCGAAATCGAGCATTTAGTTTAGTTCAATCAATTCTTTGCTTACCGGGGTCAGAACTTCGTATCCACGTTCGGTAACCAGAAGCATGTCTTCGATGCGAATCCCGCACTTCCCAGGCAGATAGATGCCCGGCTCAATTGTAATTACCATGCCAGGGAGCAGAACCGTGTCAACTCCTGCTGCCAACCTTGGGAATTCGTGGATTTCGAGTCCCACACCGTGCCCGGTTGAATGCGTGAAGTGTTTATCCAGCTTTGCGCGCTTTAACTCCTGCCGTGCCGCCTGATCGACCTCTCCCGCCGTACCTCCGGGATGCACCGCACTGATGGCCGCAAGTTGCGCCTCCAAAACAGCAATATACAAAGCACGCGCTTGAGCCGAAGCTTTGGCAAGATGCACGGTACGGGTCATGTCGCTGCAATACCCGTCCAGTACAACTCCGTAGTCTAACACTACAAATCCCGATGCAGGCAGCTTCGCGGACGATGCAACGCCATGCGGTAATGCCGAGCGTTCTCCCGAAGCCACAATCGTTTCAAAGGACATCCCTTCCGCGCCAGCTCTTCGAGCCATGTATTCAAGCCTCGCGGCGACAGCCGACTCTACGGCATCGGGACGAAGGGAACGCAGCAATGGCCGGAATAAGCGGGAAGAAAGCTTGACCGCGTTGCGCACGAATTCGATCTCATCGGCATCCTTTATGGCGCGCAATTCCTCAACCGTGCCGGAAAGCGGTACTACTTTAATTCCCTTGCCCAACGATTCTTCGATGGCGCGAAACTGAGCCACGGTCAGATGATCGGACTCGATTGCGATGCGTTTGTATCCCGCTTTCACGGAGGCTTCGGCCGCAGCGGCCAGCGCACCGGACTTCACGATGGAGAGGCGGACACCATCCACCTGGGCGGCGGCCTGCTCGGCATACCGCCCATCGGTGAAGAGCACGAACTGTCCTGAGGCCGCCAACACAACTCCCGCGCTCCCAGTAAACCCGCTGAGATAGCGCACATTGGGCATGTGGGATACGACAAGCGCATCCACCTTATGCCGTACCAGTAACTCGCGCAGACTCTTTTGACGTCGCCGAAAGTCCATCGAAATGATTGTAAATGCTCCAAAGCAATGTGGGCTCCCGAAGAAGCCCACATTGCCCAGAGATATGTTTCGATCCACTAGGTCTGGATGATTTTGGGTGTGATGAAGAAGATCAGCTCATCAGTCTCGGTTTTGACTGAGCGCTGCTTGAACAAGTTGCCGAGCCACGGAATGTCGCCCAGAAGAGGGGTCTGCGAAGTGCTGACCGTGTTCGTTGTTTGAATCACTCCGCCGATCACAATCGTGCCGCCATCAGTCACCAGTACCTGGGTCGTAGCCTGCTGCGTCGTGAGGACGTAGTTGCCGTTGATGAGGTTACCCGGTTGCGTGTTTTCCACATCCACCGTCAGGAAGATCGTGTTATCCGAGGTAATCTGCGGAACTACTGAAAGGCGAAGAACCGAGTCGATGTATGTAACACTGGGATTGGAATTGGCGGTGGACGCGGTATAAACAGGGATCTTGACACCCTGTTTCACCTCGGCCTTTACGTTGCTTTGGGTAACGACCCTTGGACGAGACAGAATCTTTGCCAAGTTGTGGCTCTCTGCCGCCGTAAGGATCGCGTCAATTCCATACGTTTTTGTAACGTTGCTCAGAGACAGCCCTGTCGTCGCTCCAGCCACGGGGAAATTTGTGAATAGAGGAACGGAATTCGACGGAGCTGTGGTTGTGGTAGTAGTACTTCCGGTCGTCGGATTTGTGACTGTGGTGCTCGTGGTTCCATTCGGATTCGCTCCACCGATCGCGCTGACGCCGTTGCCCCAGTTAAAGCCGAGCTGTACACCCAGGTCGCGAGAGAATGATCGCGTGGCAGATACCACGCGTACCTCAATCTCGACCTCCTGGCTCTTCTTGTCCAACTGCGAAATCAGGCGATCCAGGTTTGGCAGCACGCTTGGAATATCCGAGATGATAAGGGCATTGGTGCGTTCATCCGATATGACATCGCCACGCGGGGTAAGGAATTTCTTGATGGTAGGCACGACGTCCTTGGCCTTCGCGTAGCTTAGGAAACGAGAAATCGTCTGGCGATCCACCGCCAGGGCGACGGCTTCGGATTGCGCACGGCGGTCGACCGCCTCGCGCCTCAAAGTGTCTGTGCCCGCGATGCGCAGGACATTCCCCTGCAGCTCGCGATCCAGCGAATTGTTCTTCAGCACGATGTCGAGAGCCTGATCCCATGGCACATCGTCAAGCACCAGAGTCACGGAACCCTTCACATTGGGATCGAGGACGATGTTCAATCCGCTGATCTCATGAATGAGGCGGAAGAAATCCTTCAAATCCACGTCCTTCAGGTTCACCGAAATAGGTTCGCCGGTGTACTTCGAGGCGGAGGACGAAGTCCTGCTATTTTTTGCAAGCTGTTCGACCGCCGTTGTGGATGATTTCGCGATCTCCTGCGGGGTTTCATCTCGCTGCGGGGTAGCCGCCAGGGTGTCTGCAGCAGCTCCGGCTCTCAGCTTGGGGTCGCGAAGCTGCGACTCTCGAACTTGCGTGTCCCGGGCCTGGGGAGCAACTGTGGCTGGAGCGTTGTTCAGAACGGGGGCAACTGCTATCAACGGGCTGGCTGGGGGCAGAGCGACGTCATCGCCCTTTGCCTTACGCGATGCACTTGCCAGCGCGGAGTGAGCTCCGGAACGATTCCTCAGACTCGAATTCGAGATGCCGGTTCCTCCCGCGACCACAGGCGCTTCGGCGGAAGCCAGCGCCGGAAGCGGAGCCGCTTTGACCGGAGCCGCCATATTTGCGGATTGATCGCTCTTCACACGCACGATCACTTGAGTTGCGGAAGGCACGACCTCAAACGTGCGCGGCCCGCTCAGATCGATGACAATTCTGGTAACGGGAGGCTCACCTTGATAGCGTCCGACCCGGACCTGGCGCACATCCTTCGAGCGCACCAGAACGTTCTTAACGGAAGCCTTCACCACCGCGTTGCTGAAATCGACTACCAGGCGGTCGGGGTTCTCCAACACGAACGGACTTGCGGCGGTAGGCCCTTCGATGATTACGTCGAGCGTACCGTTTCCGCGTTGCACACTGATGTTACGAATGGTGGTCGTGGGCGCGAGAGCTCCTGCGACGGCGGGCGCGGCAGAATGATCACCAGCACGTTGAACCGGTTGCTCGATCACCGACGCCGGGGCTGCGGGCTTGGGTGCAGCAACGGTTGCAGTCGCAACGGGGAAAGAACTGGCGACAGAAGACACTTCTCCGCGAGAAACCGGGGCGGTCGAGGCGTTGCCGCTCAGTAGGATTTGCAGACCGTCACTACGATCTACGACTTCGACACCGACGCCATCGCCCAACGCCAGTTCGATGCGTGTCACATGGGAGCCCGAGGCGCTGGTGTAGTCAGAGAGTTTATAGCTCTTGAGCACCGCCGAACTTACCGTTGCCACGCGTTCTATTGCGGCATCGGCATTGACCCCAGTGAGATCAACCAGAACCGTGTGCTCGCTTGGCCGGTATTCCTTATGGGCAAACGAACCGGTGGTCCGAAGGTTCACCACCGCGGTGTTTTCCTTCGGGGTCACTTGCAGCGAATTCAGTTGCGAAGCCGCCATCGCCGTGCCGGCGCAAAACAGCGCCATTAATAATACCGTGAGCAGTCGCTTACACTTCATCGTGGCTCTCCCCGCGATTCCTGTTGCCAGGCTTCGCGCGTCCCCCCAGTAACATGCTTTCCAGTTTCCGGGCTCATCTTCTCAGTTGCTTCCATCCATGGCTACCAGCTTAGACCGCTGGTACTCCGAGCTTTCTGGTGACTTCGCGCGTAAACGGCCGTCCCAACGCATCGGACGTACGCTCACGCATTACGATTGCATCCCGGGTAATTCGCTCCACGGCTCCATTGGCCAGAGGATCGTTTTCACGCAGGAAATATGTGTGATCGCCATGCACCACTACGGCGATAAAACCGTTGGGGGAGCTGACGACACCATGCAAAGCAATCTCGCCAACCGCTAAACACTTGCGGCCCGAGCCGGTACAGCTTGCCCCACTCCCTAGTCGCTCCACCAAGGGACTGACAAATGGATCGCGCTGACCTCTCACCAAGGTGGGAGAAGGCTTTCCGCTAACCACGGTCGCTGCCTTGATGAGTGGCTGCCCCGCACTCCTGCTTCGGACATGTTTCTTTCGAGCAGAATGGGCTACATGGATCGTGGCCGGAGCCGGTTTGGCCGGCGAGGCTGCGGGCGGCTGGGAAGGCTTCGCGACGGGTGTCGCGGAAGTCGCGACCGGCTTAGCAGGACCGTTCGCCGACGGCGCTTTTGGAGGAGTCGCCACCATCGGTTTCACTGACTGCGCCGCGCTCGGCTTCGCCTCGACGGGAGGATGCGCCTGCGGTTTCTGCGGCAGTGATTGGGCCCACGCACTAGCGCCAAGCCACAACGCGAGAATGATTTTGCTGCTCCTCATGGCCACTCCTATTTCTTTGCTGCGACGGCGGTCGAAGGCGCTTTGCCGTTGGGATTGCTATAGAAAGTCGTCAGCAGGCAACTTGCCGATACCGTCTCATTGGGCGACCAGTGATAAGTCTTCTTCGCTGGCATTTTTCCACCCTTCAAGGCACCCATGCTGAGGCGCCCCACGTTTACGATCCGGTCCGCCTTCTGCAGTCGCTCATAAAAGTTCAATACCGAGTAGTAGGGCCCGTCCACGTCGATTTCAAATGGAACCTCAACGTAATAATCCTTTGTCGAAGTGTCCTTTGGGGTGTAGCGACGTACCTCCACACCGGCGACGTTTGCTTCGTTCTCTATCATCGTGATGAAACTCGGAACTTCCTTTTCCTCCGGCACAATTCTGCGTTGTGCCTCCATCTGTATCTTTAGAGCTTCCGTTTGCGCGTTCAACTCCGCAAGCTTTGTGCGGTAGGGAGCCAACTGAGCGACTTCGGCCTGTTTGCTTTTCAGTGTCAGAGCATCTGCCTGATTCGCCTTTGCCAATGGCCGGAGGGCAAACAGATATGTCCCAACCCCAATCAGGAGAATCACTCCCGCCACTATTCCGATTTTTGCCACATAAGGCAGTTCTTTGAAGTTCGTCATGACTTACGCCTTCGACTTTTCGCAAACCAAGCTGAAGCTGAATGTCTGAATCTTTGGATTGTCTTCCTGGGCAGTCTCATGCAACTCAACGTTCTTGAAATAGCCGGAGCGCCGCAGATTTGTCATCAGGTTCGCCACCGAATTCGGCCCAAGCGCTACTCCATCCAGAGACACGTTGGCTCCATCGTCCTTCATGTTCAGGAGCCAGACACCGTCGGTCTTGTTGACCGTGGAACTCACGTTGGTCAGCAATGGAACCGGACCCACCTGCCCGGCGCGCAATTGGTCAATAACGTCGAAGCGACGTTTGAACGCGTCATAATCCTTCTGTCGTTGCAGATACGCCTGCTTCACCTTCGTCATTGAGGCAATATTTGCGTCGGCTTCCTTGATCGCGCTTTGCAGCTGCTCATGCGTGCTCTGCAACTTCATGTGGTACATGTACAGGCCAGCGGAAGTCACCACCAGGATCGCAAGTCCTGCAATCAACGGAGAAGGCCCGTCTGTAGTAAGTTGCGGCATCACGAACAGACGCCGGCCCTTCTTCCCTTTCTTCGGCTTTGCCGTGCCCAGCAGATTGATCCGGATCATAGTTTTTCAAAGCTCCTCAAAGCCAAACCCACCGCCACCACCAACTGCGACGCGTTCCGGTCAATCAGGTCAGCGCCTTCGCCAATCGGCGGCACGATCTTCAAAAAGGGATTCATCGGATCTACGGGAATTGAAAATTCCTGTCTCAGTCCCTCGATCAATCCGGGAACCTGCGACGAACCGCCGGACACGTAAATTCGTTCAATGTGCTCGCCACCGGCAGTCGCGCGGAAGAAATCAAAAGTCTTCTGAATCTCAAGCACGATGATTTCAGTTACCTGCTGCAGAATCGGCAACTTGGCGTCTTCACTTACGGTCCCTACCTTCTTGCCAAGTTTGAGCGCTTCCGCATCGTCAAAGCTCAGGTCCAGTTCCTTCTGCAGCGAATCCGTGTACTGATTGCCACCCACGCTTACGTCACGGGTAAAGAGCGGAATCCTGCCTCGCACGATGTTGATGTTCATCACGCTGGCGCCAATGTTCAACAATGCGACAGTGGTATTTGGCGCTGGATCGTAGTTGAACTCGTAGCAGTTCTGCATGGCGAACGCATCGATGTCCACGACCGCGGGCTGACGCCCGGAAAGCTGCAGAGCGTTTGTGTAATTCAGAATCTTGTCCTTCTTGACTGCCACCAGCAGGACATCGATGGTCGGGCCGTTCGTGCTGTCGCTCAGGACCTGGTAATCGACGTTCACATCCGACATATCGAATGGAATGTACTGCACGGCTTCATTCCGTACCGCGTCGCCCAGTTCCGGCTCTTCCATGGTTTGCATGGAGATCTTCTTCACGATTACGGAATGTCCGCTGACGGAGGTGGCCACCTGTTTGCCCTTAAACGCGTGCTCGGCAAAAATCTTGCTGATTGCGCTGGCTACGCTGCCGCTATCGACGATCATGGAATCAACAACGATGTCGCTGGCCAGAGGCTCAAGGCCGAGATGGCTCACCGAAACCTCACCGCGGCTTCGCTGCAGTTCCACGGCCTTGATGCTGTTCGACCCAATATCCAGGCCGACAATCGTTTTGTTCGACTCAAATAAACCAAACATGGCGGACGCCCTCGTTACCTCACCGCAGTGGCGCGAACCGCTCGCGGCTTCTTCTTCAGTATTCCTTCTCCCCCGCTGCTCTTACTTTCCATCCAGCGGTCGAGTAGTGCTTTCTTGAACTTCCAGCGGTTTCCCAGCTTGAACGCCGGTATCTTGTCTTCGGACACATACTTGTAAAGTGTGTCCGGGCTGACGCCCAGATACGCTGACGCTTGCCGAATGTTCATCACCTCAGGCGAATCGGACATAACTCTTTGCCCTTTCAACTGCCAGAACTCCACCTGCCGTCCTGGCGAATTCCAGGCCGTTCACTGTCAGCGTGCCTTAACACCTACTTGCAGCCGACTCTCCTCCGCGAGAGTCTCAGTGTGCTTCGTGAGATTCGGGTCGCTCGCTGACTTATAGCAGAGTTGCTGGGAGCTGAGTCAACCCGAAACTTCCTGAGAAACCTGGAAGATAACAGGTGTTTTCGGCTTATTCCGGTACTGAACCGGTCCCAATTCGCCATACTTTGTAGCTGTTGAGAACATACACCACAAGATAAAGGGGCAGTAACAGAAACGATGCTCAACCTAGTTCTGAAGGATTACGAAGGGTCGTAATCATTGGGAAGTCAGACAAGATGTTTCACGGTACTCTCGTTTTTTTCCTCCCCAAAGAGGGCGGCCCGGGTTGGCGGATCAATTCTGGAAAGCGGCTGGTCGCGCACTGGAGGACGATGGATTCGGTGCTTGGTTCAGAGATTTTTTCGCCGATTTCAAGTAGACTGAAGCTGTCTTGATCCTGTGCAATCATTAAAGGCCGGACCTTGCGTCCGGCCATTTTATGAGTGAAAAGAAGCCCGCCATTTCAAGGCGGGCTCTTTCGTTCTTGAACGCTAGACTAAGAGCTAGTAGTTCATGTCGAACTTTTCCTGATGCAGCAGCGAGTCGCTCTTCACCAGGACGGGGTGACCGATCAACTCTTCCATTTCCTGCAGCCACTTACCGTTTCCGGCCTTCAGCTCTTTTGCAACTTCAGGATTGACCCGAAGAATGACTTCCTTGCTTTCGATGTGACGACGCATCTTGCGCATCTCCACGTAGATCTCATTGCAGATCGTTTGTACCGACTTCACAAAGCCCGTCGCGTCGCAATAGGGGCATGGCGTGCCAAGTGTGCGCTCAAGCGATTGCTTGACCCTCTTACGCGTGATGGCCACCAGCCCGAAGTCGTTGAATTGGAGAATCTTCGAGGGCGCACGGTCCGCCTTCATCGCTTCTTCCAACGCCTGCATCACCTTCTGGCGATTCTTGCGCTCGTCCATGTCGATGAAGTCGACGACGATGATTCCGCCAAGGTCGCGCAGCCGGATCTGCCGCACAATCTCCTTAACCGCGTCACAGTTGGTTTTGACGATCGTATCTTCCAGGCGCGCCGTCTTGCCGACGTACTTGCCCGTGTTGATGTCGATGGCCACCAGCGCCTCGGTCTGGTTGATCACGATGTACCCACCGCTCTTCAGCCATACCTTGGACTTCAGGCTCTTGTTGATCTCGTCGTTGATGCCGAACTGCTCATAGAGTGGCGTGTCCTTGGTGTACAGCTTGATGCGGCGCACCAGGTTCGGCTGGAAGCGCGATGCGAAGCGCACAACACGCTCGTATTCGCTTTCGTTATCCACCCAGATCTGCGAAAAGTCGCTGGTCACCTGATCGCGCAGAATTCGCTCGACCAGGTTCAGATCGTGATAGATGAGCGCCGGGCTCTTGCTGGATTCGGCGCGCGTCTTGATCTCAGTCCACAGATGCTTCAGGAAGCGAATGTCGGCGCGAAGTTCGTCTTCTTTGATATTGGAAGCCGCGGTACGGACGATGAAGCCGCCATGTCCGTTCTCGCGCTCGCTGGAAACGATTCTCTTCAGCCGCTGACGCTCTTCTTCGCTGCTGATCTTGCGGGAAACGCCGATGTGATTCACCGTCGGCATGTACACAAGGAAGCGGCCCGGAAGCGCGATGTGGCTGGTAATGCGGGCGCCCTTCTTGCCAATCGGTTCCTTGGCAATCTGGACCAGAATCTCCTGCCCTTCCTTCAGCAATTCGCTGATCAGCGGCAGGGCGCGCGACTGCTGCCGGGGACGCATACGTCCACCACCGCGCTGCGGAGGTGCTCCACGACGGCCACGCCGTTCACGGCGCTCGAAACGCTCGGGGCGCTGGCGTACACCAGGTTCCCTGGCGACTGCGGGCTCGGACCGCTCGGCCTCCTCCTGCTCGTCCCCTTGCTCTTCTTCTTCGACGGCTCCATCGGCCAGCAGTTCCGACTCTTCGAACTCTTCGCCTTCAAAGTCGTACTCTTCGTCATCGATTGCGCTCTCTTCGCCGCTCTCACGAACCGCCGAACCGAGCTGAGAACCGTTTCCTTCCTCTAGAACTTCTTGATCTACGTCTTCTTCATAGCGATCGAAGTGCTCGGCCAAAGCCGGCATCTCTGCCTCGTCCGCGTCGAGCTCCTCATGTTCAACGTGGCCGCCCTCGATTACAAAACTGCCAAACTGACTTCCATACGCAGGCTTCTTCTCCGCAGCCGCTTTGACTTCAGGAGCAGCCTCGATGTTGGACTCCTGCACTTCCGCCGCCGGTGTACGACCATCTTCTCCCGCGGTTTGCTCGGTGCGAACTTCAGCTCCCTCGGGGGTAGCGCCGAAAATTTTCGACACGCGATCACGCCAGGTGCGACGTCCCTGGCTATTCGGCTTCGCCTCATTTTGCTCGGGTGAAACCGGCTCGGATTCAACCGGCACCGCTTCGTGAGCTTCACGGGCATGAGCTGCTTCAGCCTGCGGCTCCGCTGCATGAACGTGTTCCTCACTCGCAGGGCTTTCCGGAATCGTGGTCTGATCGCTGGTGAATACTGTCGGCATGGCAGCCGCAGTCTCCCCCAACATCGGCTCCTGCATGGATTCCTGCGTCAGTTGCCGGGGTTCCGCCGCCGCTTCTTCATTGATCTCTTCAACAACATCGTGGCGCTGGGTAAGCGAGGGAAGACCGCTTGCGCCTGAATAGCTGGCGCTAGCCAGGGGCTCGTCTTGATTCGACTCGCAGTGAGTCTTCTCCGCCACCGGGGCTACGGTTCCGAAACTCTCGACGGCTTCCGGCACAGTTACCGTCTCGGAGGGAGCAGCATCCACAGCACTCTCAGGAATCGAGACCGGCTCAACTCCGCGATATTTCGAGATTGATTCACCGGGCAGAACGATTGGTGTGTAATTCTCAGGCAGTACAAATGCCTCACGTTCACGCGGCTCACGGGGCTCGCGGTCACGGTCACGGTCGCGACCTCCACGGCCACGATCGCGATCGCGGTCACCACGACGTCCGCGTCCTCCGCGATCGCGGTCTCCGCCTCGATCACGTCCACGGCTGTATCCGCGATCCTGCTCTTCGCTTGCACCGCTCTCGGCGGCGGGAGCTGCCGCAGGGGTTTCTCCATCGGCGCGGTTGTATTTCGAAATCGATTCTCCAGGCAGCAGCATGGGAGTGAAGGTTGCGCCGGTAGGTGTCTCTTCTGCCGCGCTGGCCACAGGCGCTTCGGTTACTTCAGGCTCGACTTCAACCTCGGCGGCAACCTCGGGCTCCAACTCTTCCGAATCGTCGACCGTTCGGTTCAAACCATGAACCACCAACCCGCGAGGTTCGAAGCCGCGCAGTTCACGCTTCCTCGGTTGCCCGCCAGACTGGGGCCTACGTTCGATGGGCTCCTCTGGACCCTTATCGGAATCTTCGACGCTCTCCTGCTCGCCAGCCTGCGCTGCAGGCAAAGTGCCAGGCTGCGCCTCCGCTGGACGGTCGCCGTTAATGCGATCGCGTCCGCCGCGTCTTCCACGACGGCGGCGACGTCCACGCCAGCGCGGCGCTCCGTCTTTTCCTTCGGCTCCTTCGGCCTGCGCGCTCCCACCTTCGGCGACTGCATCTTCCTCAGGCTCTTCGGCAGCTTCTTCTTCGACCGGCTCCGGTTCGGCAAGAATCATCCCGTTCGCGTGGGCCAGCGTCGATCCGGTGACTTTCACGTCACCGAATTCGGCATCCTCTTCTTCGTCCTGCAGTTCAAGGAAATCGGATACATAGAGGAACGCGTCGCGCTCCAGTCCGATGTCGACAAACGCCGATTGCATACCGGGAAGCACGCGCGTAACACGGCCCTTGTAAATGGACCCCGCAAGGGTGTACTCGTTCTCGCGCTCGAAGTACACCTCGGCCAGCTGATCGTCTTCCACCAGCGCCACTTTGGTCTCGTGCGGCGAGGTTGAAACGTAAAGTTCTTTGTTCATTTTCGCTCCCGGCCTGCTCGCAATGAGCAGGCTGTTGTGAGCCGGAAGCATGAAGGCAGGCAGTCAGTCTTGAAAATCAATGCGACAAATCGCGCTCTCCGGCTTATGCCGGGGCGCGAAGCGAAGTTCGCCCGCTCAATTGGTTCGAGGGGATCATGCGGCCAGTTCCGCTGTGGCGCTTAACGCCATTCAGGGCTCCGGCTGCGTTTGATGTGAACCTATGCACCGATTCCGTACTCCCCAGGTCTGTTGCACCTAGTCCGGTTACGCTTCGTCTAGGTTTTGTGGCCACTTCTCTCCTGCATTCCCTGGAGATTCCCTGAAATGCCGAATGGGGCCGTTCCCTGCCCGAACGCTGCGCAATTCTTTAATCCTGACCGGCCTGGTACCCTTACTCGCCGGCTACGCCCTCACATCGAGGGTTTCATCTCGTGTATGCGGCGGGAATTCCCCGCCGAAAGCCTCGACTATCGCTGTCGAAGACCCATTCCCTCCGCCTTATTCCGGCGGATTTCACGGGATTTTTGCAAAGATCTTTGTCCCGCCAGCCTCGCTTTTGTTCAAGGCCTTAACCGGACGCTGCGGATTGCTACCGTGGTTCCGGAGCCTCCGCGCGCTTTCCACGCCATCCTAATTCACAAACCGGCGCATACGAACATTCATCACAATGCCCAGTGCCAGGAACGTAAACAGAATCGACGATCCTCCGTAGCTCATTAATGGAAGCGGAATGCCCGTCACGGGCATAAATCCCACCACCATTCCCACGTTTACCAAGACGTGGAACGCCAGCACCGCGACCACTCCCATAATCAGGAAGACCCCGGCCCGGTCAGGCGCCGTTTGAGCGTCATGGATCAGACGCATCAACACCCCGAAGTATAGCAGCATTACGGCCAGTGCGCCCACAAAGCCGTGCTCTTCACTCCAAGCCGCAAAAATGAAATCCGTGTGCGGAACGGGAAGGAATTGCCCTTGCGTCTGCGTCCCTTTAGCCACGCCTTTCCCCCACACACCGCCCGAACCTACGGCCACCAGCGACTGAATCACCTGGTAACCCGAGCCTTTCGAATCCGCCTCCGGCTCCACGAACGTTGAGAGCCGCTCCTTCTGATATGGCTTCAGCCCCCACTTCCACATGGCGGGCATCAACACGGCCGCCAAAAGCAGCAGAACCATCGCATGCTTTGGCCGCATGCCGCCCAAAGCCAGCGCCATGATCGCAATCGGAATATAGGTGAGGGAGGTTCCCAGGTCCGGCTGCTTCAGCACCAGCAGCATCGGGAACAGCACAATCAGACCGGCCTTCACCAACTCACGAAACGGCAGATCGTTTTCCCTGTATTCGGCAAAATATTTCGCCATCGTCAGAATCAGGATGAGCTTCACCCATTCCGAAGGCTGGAAATGGAAGACCTTAAGGTCGATCCACCGCCGCGCGCCAAGATACTTCTTGCCGAAGAGCAGCACCGCCACCAGAGAAACCAGGCTGAAGCCATACATCCACGGCACCAGTTCCAGCAGCTCCTGATAATTGATGAGGCTCACCAGGAACATCAGGACAAGCCCAGCAAGAATCCAGTACACCTGCTTGACGTGCATACCCTCGAACTTCGTGTGCAGGGTTGCCGAGTAAATTTCCGACACACCCAGCGCGCAGATCACCAACACGAAGATGAGCAGCACCCAGTCAAAATCGCGGAATCGTATGTAACGGCTCACTTCGCGCCTCCCGTTCGCCACACCGGCTCCGGCAAGGCAGCCACAACGCCAGGGAACTCCCGCCATGACCGTCCGTGACCTTTTGGCTGCGGCGAATCATGAGTCTCCGTATTCTGCGCGTATTGCTCCATGCCCGGCGCTGCAATGGCCCGGCGATACTTGCGTTTCACATTCGCGCTTTCAAAGCGCGCCGCCTGCAAGTGATCGGCATCGCTGCCGCCATCGCTCCAGAATCCCGTCACTTCCAGTGGCTGGCCTGCGACCGCGCCTATCGGAGAATTCTTGGCCTGTGAGGGCGGAGGCGTGCTCGGAGACGGCGGAAGTTCGGGAAGTTCTTCTCCCGGAGTGCCATCATCGGTCGGCGCCTTTATGTGCTCCATCTGCTTATGGTTCTTCTTGTCCGAGTAGGCTTTGATAACCTGCGTTGCAATCCTCGCCGCCAGTTTGCCATGCTCGCCGCCTTCAAACAGGACGCAGATGACGATGTCAGGATTGCGTCTCGGCGCGAAACCAACAAACCATCCGTTCTGTGCAAACGCCGCCTTATTCGCGTACTTGGCGCGGAGTGCAAGCGATACGATTTGCGCCGAACCGGTCTTCCCGGCGATATCCACCCCGGGAATGTGGGCGCTGGGAGCGGTGCCCTCGGGCAGCAGTACGCGACTCATCGCATCCGTAATAGTCTCCCAACCTTTGGGATCCATCTCGATATTCTGAACGTCCGAATACTTGTTCACTTCCAGATAATTATTCGGCAGCCCATCGGGATTGGCTACGTGAGGACGCACCATTCGGCCTCCCATCGAGATCGCGCCAATGGCGCGCATCATCTGCACGGGAGTCGTAGCCACAGCACCTTGTCCAATGCCGACCGAAATAGTTTCGCCGGCAAACCACTTCTGGCGAAAATTCTTGAGCTTCCATTCTTCGCTGGGGATAATGCCGCTGACTTCATTCGGCAGATCGATTCCGGTCTTTCGCCCCAGCCCGAACATGGTGGCGTACTTCGCAATGCGGCTAATTCCCAGGCGTTCCGCGAGATTGTAGAAAAACACGTCGCAGGACTGGTAGATTCCCCTGGTCAAATCCACGCCGCCGTGCCCGCCCTTGACCCAGCAGCCAAACCGGCGTCCATAGAAGGTAGCGCCGCCATTGCAACTCACCTTGAGCGTCTGCGCGATTCCCTCCTGCCAGCCCGCGACCGCCATGATGATCTTGAAGGTCGATCCCGGAGCCAACTGCGCCTGAATGGCTTTATTCAGCAGCGGCTTTGCAGGATCGTTGATCAGCGCCTGCCAATCCTTATTGGAAATGCGGACAGCGAACGCGTTGGGATCGAACGCTGGACGACTGGCGAGGGCCAGCACCTCACCCGTCTTTGGATCCATGGCGATGATCGCGCCGTTCTTCTGATCGCCCAGTGCCTCTTCCGCCGCGATCTGGAGATCGATATCGACCGTCAGCTTCAGGGTCTTTCCCGGAATCGCCGGAGTATCGCTCAACTCGCCGACTTCTTTTCCCTTGCTGTTCACCAGCACACGCCGCGAGCCATTCTTGCCCATCAGCATGTCGTTGTACTCGGCTTCCACGCCGCTCTGCCCCACCACGTCTCCCGAGTTGTAAAGCTCGAAGCGCGGATTGTTCAGCATCTCTTCGCTGACTTCGCCGACGTAGCCGATCAGGTGCGCCATAAATCCGTTCTTCGGATACAAACGGCGATGCACGGTAATCGTGTCCAGCTCAGGAAACTCGTTGCGGTGCGACTCGACGAACGACAGTTCATCGGGCGTGATGTCGTATTTAATAAAGATGGGCTGGTATCCCGGCATGGCCGACAACCGCTTTACCCGGCCCTTCAACTCGTCGGGATCAAGGTGCAATCCACTGGCGATTGCGTCCAGGTTCGCGTCCGTGATCTTTCCCTGCGAACGCAGCAGCAGAGCCGAAAACGAGGGATAGTTGTCGACAATCGGACGGCCTTCGCGATCCAGCAGTTTCCCGCGCGGCGCAAGAATCGGAACTTCTTTGACGCGATTCTGCTCGGCCATACTCGTGTAGTAATCCGAGTGCAGCACCTGTAAACGCCACAGTCCATACACCAGCAAAAGAAAAATGAAGAGTATGACGTACTGTGCGATTGCCAACCGAATTAGTGGTACTTTTTCTTCACGGCCAAACATGAATTGCGACTACCCAGAATCCTTTTAATCTCGTATCTTGAAGCGATTCAACAGCGCGAACAAGAACACTGCCATGACGGAATTGGCCAACGCCGCGCCCGCCTCATGTCCGAGGTTCACATGAATCGACTGTCCCATCAATTCGCGTTCCACGGCCACGAACACCGCCTGATGCACTGCATAAAAGAAGAACGCCAGCAGAAAACGCGAGCCCGGATTCTCCACGTCGATCCGGATTCCAATCGATGAAGCGCCATACCCAACCAGTGTTTTTGCGATTCCAAAAACGCCGAACGGCGTGTGAGTCAATCCGTCCTGTAGCATCCCAATTGCAGCGCCGGTAAGCGTTCCGCTCAACTGGCTGCGCCGCGAAACCGCAAAAAAGATCGTCAGTAATAATCCAAAATCGAAAACCCGAAAGTAGTGCAGCCTTACCGGCAGAAATGCCTGCAATGCCATCAGCAGCAGCGGCAAACCCACCGATACCGGCCAGGAGAAGCGGTAAACTTCCACCTGCTCGCGCGAGGTATAGCTCAAGTTCAACGCTCTCATTGCGGGTTCGCCCCCTGATTCGTCTTTTGCGTTGAGCCCTGTTTTGCGTTTTGCGGTTTCGTTCCATCCGTTGCGGCTATCTTCGGCTTCACTCCACTCGCAGCCGGAGACACCGTCTTCGGAGTCACGGGTTTCGAAGTTGCGGGAGTCGGCCTTTGAGCCGCACCGCCCGCCGAGTTTTCATTTGACGCAATCGGAGCAGCCTGCCCACTTGCCGCGTCTTGTTGCGGTGTTCCCGGAGACGGCGGCACGCCAGGCAGATGCTGCGCCAGAATATCCGAGGCACGAATCGGACCCAGCCCCGTCGTATCCGGTGTGCGTGCCTTCTGCTGCGTGATCACCAGAACTTCTTCGAGGCGATTCAAATCCACGGCCGGCTTCAGCTTTATGTCCAGAAACAGATTTCGTCCCGGGCTCGCCTTGGTCACCGTGCCCACAGGCAATCCCTTGGGAAAGACGTGGTCGCCGCCGCTGGTCACCAGCGGCTCTCCTGCCGGCACGGCTTCGTCGCTCATAATGTAGTTGAGCTGAACCTCACCGGTAGCCGTTCCCTTCACAATCCCCTGTAGCCGCGAATTCACCAGCGTCGCACCGACTCCGCTCGTGGGATCGTTGATCATCAGGACCTGTGCGGTCTCGCCGTACACGTTCAGGATTTTGCCGACAACTCCATCCGGGGTAATCACCGGCATATCAACCTTTATGCCGTCCTTTACGCCTTTGTCGAGATAAAGAAGCCGGGAGTTTTCACTGCCGCTCGTCCCAATCACCTGGGCTGCCACCGTAGCATCGATCCATTGTTCCTTGAACCCGAGCAATGCCTGAATGCGCCGCGCCTGCCGTGCATCTTCCTGCTCCCTGGCCCGTTCCAGGCGCATGCGTTCGGACTCAGCCTTGAGCTGTTGATTTTCACGCCGTACGCTGCGCAGGTCGATATAGTTCGACCACACCCCGCGCACGCTTCCACCCGCATAGATCAGCATGCGCTCGAATGGCGCAATGGTGCTCACGGTCACCAGCCGGATCAAACGCACCGGGCCCTCAGCCGTCTGGCGCTTCACCTGTACGGCCAGCGCCAATAGCTGGGCCAGCAGCACCGTTGCCAGAACCACCGTGTTCTTGTGCCGCGAGAAAAGATTCATGTCTTCAGAATTTCATTACTGACGCCGGGATTGCCCGTGCCATTCCTGATCGCTCCGCCCCGTAAAGCGAAGTCTTGCGGGTGCTGCCGGTAGCCCTCAGCACCCGCAAATTACGAGGCCGGAGCACCCGCTCCGGCCGCCTGGTGTCTTTCTTACTCGATACTGATCTTGCGCAGCAGTTTGAAGTCACTGAGCATTTTGCCCGTGCCCAAAACCACGCTCGCCAGCGGGTCGTCTGCGATTGAAACCGGCAACCCCGTCTCTTCGCGAATGCGCTTGTCCAGATTCTTCAGCAGCGCGCCGCCACCCGTAAGCACAATGCCGCGGTCGCTGATATCGGCGCTTAACTCCGGAGGAGTGCGTTCCAGCGCCACGCGAATCGCGTTCATAATCGTACCAACGCATTCGCTCAGGGACTCGCGAATCTCACTATCGTCGATGGTGATTGTTTTTGGCACGCCCTCAATCAGGTTGCGTCCCTTGATCTCCATCGTCAGCGGCTTCTCCAGCGGATAGCCGGAGCCAATCTCGATCTTGATCTGTTCCGCCGTGCGCTCGCCGATCAGCAGGTTGTACTTGCGCTTCAGGTAGTTCATCACGGCTTCGTCCATCTGGTTTCCGGCCATGCGAACCGAACGCGAGTAAACGATGCCGCTCAACGAGATCACCGCGATATCCGTAGTGCCGCCGCCTATATCGACCACCATGTTGCCGCTCGGTTCGGTGATCGGAAGACCTGCGCCGATTGCCGCCACCATCGCCTGCTCCACCAGATGTACTTCGCTGGCCTTGGCGCGATACGCCGAATCCATGACCGCGCGCTTTTCCACCTGCGTAATCTCGCTCGGCACGCCGATGACGATTCGCGGATGCACCAGCATCTTGCGGTTGTGCGCTTTCTGAATGAAGTAGTTCAACATCTTTTCGGTGATTTTGAAGTCGGCTATGACGCCGTCTTTCATCGGCTTAATGGCAACGATGTTGCCAGGCGTGCGGCCAAGCATTTCCTTGGCTTCTTTGCCTACCGCTTCCACTTCATTTGTGTTCTTGTTGATTGCGACAATTGAGGGCTCATTGACAACGATGCCTTTGCCTCGCGCATAGACAAGCGTGTTCGCCGTGCCCAGGTCAATTGCAAGGTCGCTTGAGAACATGCTGAACAAAGAACGCAAATTCCCGAAACGCGAACCGGTGTGGAAGCCATTGTTTGACATCTTCTGCTATCTCTCTTTTTCGTACGAAAAGAATTACGTTCCCGGCAAGGACCACCCAGGCGGAACCTCACTAGAGCCTACCCTTCCCGTTCAGGAAAAATCTGTTTTGAATCTTCTATTCAGATAATACGGGTAGGACAGCTATATAACCAATGCGATAAGAGCACTAGCCGGGACTAGTCACTTATCTTACTACTCCGGCGTCTTCGCTATCGCTGCCAACACAAATTTCATACTGTTCCTGGAGCTATTTCGGAGCTTGAGACTACATTGTTCTGCCATTCACCGCATGTGACCTTAGCTGTCGTCCTGTTTTCGGCCCGATCCGCGGAGCCGCAACTTATTTTCCCGGCGGCAACTCTCCGGTCGCAACCCTGCTGACGAAATACCCTCGCATGCCGTACTCTGGTGACAGAGGAGGCGCCATGGCCAACGTGATCCCCTTCAACGATAAAATTGCGCAGATTGCCGAAATCTGCCGCCGCCACGGTGTCCGAGAACTCCTGCTCTTCGGCTCCGCCCTCGGTCCGGACTTCCGCCCCGACAGCGACTTCGATTTTCTGGTCGAGTTCCTGCCGGATAAGCACATAGGTCTATTCGAATTTGCGGGCATGGAGCGCGAACTTGAGGAACTGTTGAGACGTCCGGTTGATTTAGTGTCCAAGAACGGATTAAGACCCAGGATCAAAGAATCCGTGCTGTCACGGACGGAAAGCATCTATGCGGCGTGAAGAAGACCGTCTTCGAGACATTCTGGAGCAGGTTGATTTGGTGCTGAGTGCGGTGCATGGCAAGAGTCGGCCATGGTTCGATTCCGAACCCTTGGTACAGGGTGCGGTTCAATACGCTCTGATTGTACTCGGCGAAGCAGTCTCGCATGTGTCAGAACAGTTGCAGTTGAAATATCCTGAGATTCCCTGGAAGAACATTCGTCGGCAGCGAGACTTGCTGGCTCATCAGTATCATAAAGTTGATCTCGATATGATCTGGCAAACCGCATCCCAAGACATGCTCCCGTTACGCACCCAGATTGCCGAAATCCTGAAAGCCGAGTTCCCTTTTTCCGTTTAGCCCTGCCCTTGCCACTCCGCCTCTCCTCCGACTACGATATCCGGTCGCTTCATCCTTGGAGAGAACTGCATGTCCACCACCGCTTCCGACGTCAAAACATTCAGCAATTTCATCGACGGCCAATGGGTTCCGGCCAATTCCGGACACACCTGCGAGAACCGTAATCCGGCCGACACCCGCGAGTTGATTGGCGTCTTCCAGCGCTCCGGCGCCGCTGAGGTCAACCTCGCCGTCGAAGCCGCCCACGCAGCCTTCAAGAAATGGAGCCGCGTCCCCGCCCCGCGTCGCGCCGAAATCATCATGAAGGCCGCCAGCATTCTCGAGCGCCAGAAGGAAGCCTTCGCCCACGACATGACCCGCGAAATGGGGAAGGTCATCAAGGAGACTCGTGGCGACACTCAGGAGGCCATAGACTGCGGAAACTTCTTCGCCGGAGAAGGCCGCCGCATGTACGGCCTGACCACGTCCAGCGAACTGCCCAATAAGTTCGCCATGTGTACCCGCAATCCGGTCGGTGTTGTCGGAATGATCTGTCCGTGGAACTTCCCCATGGCAATTCCTTCATGGAAGCTCTTCCCCGCCCTGGTCGCCGGCAACACCTGCGTCATCAAACCCGCTGAGGACACGCCGCTCTCGGTCTTTAACCTCGTAAGCGCACTCACCGAAGCCGGAGTTCCCGCCGGAGTGGTCAACATCGTCACGGGACACGGAGCCGAAGTCGGCACGCCACTGATGGAGCATCCCCTTGTCCGCGCCGTCTCCTTCACCGGATCGAGCGAGGTAGGACGCATCATCGGCGAGAGTTGCGCCCGCACCTTCAAGCGCTGCTCGCTCGAACTCGGCGGCAAGAATCCCATGATCGTTCTCGACGACGCCAACCTCGATCTGGCGCTGGAAGGCGCGCTCTGGGGAGCCTTCGGCACCGCCGGACAGCGCTGCACCGCCACCAGTCGCATTATTATCCAGAAGGGCGTGTATAAGCGTTTCATCGATGAACTCGTCAGTCGCGCCAAAAAGCTTCGCCTCGGCAACGGGATCGACGAAAATGTCGAAGTCGGCCCCGTCGTCAGCAAGCAGCAGATGGAAACCGTCCTCAGCTACATCGATATCGGCAAGAATGAGGGAGCACATCTCGCCAGTGGCGGCCATCGCGTCGAACGTGGCGACTTCGCCCACGGATTCTTCATCGAGCCTACCGTCTTCTCCGATGTCGCTCCGAAGATGCGCATTGCTCAGGAGGAAATCTTTGGCCCCGTCGTCTCCTGCATTCCTTGCGATGGACTTGAAGACGGCATCGAGATCGCCAACGACGTAAAGTACGGACTCTCTTCCGCGCTCTACACCAAGGACGTCAACCGCGCTTTTGCCGCCATCCGCGACCTCGACGCTGGAATCACCTACATCAATGCGCCCACCATTGGCGCCGAAGTCCATCTCCCCTTTGGCGGAGTCAAGCAGACCGGCAACGGTCACCGCGAAGGCGGCGTCGGGGCTTTCGACTTCTACACCGAGTGGAAGGCTGTGTACGTGGACTATTCAGACCGCCTTCAGAAGGCCCAAATCGACCGACCGGAGTAAGGAATCCGATTGAGTCCGGGAAGGGCGCGGGCATCAGCTCGCGCCCTCGTCACTTCCACTGCCGCGCGTTACCAAAGGCCAATGACTTTGGTCCTTCCCGGAAATTGCCATTCGTACACTACACTTGTGAGCCACGCAGATTCCTTTTTGAATGACCCGAAGGCGTTTCATCCGTGCCTAAGTCTGCTGTGCACCAACTTGGCTTCAATGGTGAATAATGTCACTTCCCGAAGTTCTTCTATCGCTTCCGACCGATGACAATGACTATCAGCGGGCACAGGCCGAAACAGCCAAGTCCGCCGCGCGTGCTCACGGGATGCGCATTGAAATTCAGTATGCCGAAAACGATGCCGTTCTCCAGGTTCAGCAGATACTGAAGGCTCTGCAGCAAAAAGATCAGCGTTACGCGGCCATCATTGCCGAGCCTGTCGGAACCAGCATGGAGCAGGCTGCCCGTCTTGCCTCAGCCTCCGGAGTGGCATGGGGAATTCTCAACCATGAGACCACCTACATCTCCGCCCTCCGCCGCAGCAGCAAGTCGGCCCTCTTTGAGGTCACCAACAATCACTACGAAATTGGACGCATAGAAGGCCAGCAAGTGGCGGCTCTTCTGCCCCAGGGCGGTGTTGCTCTCTACATCGAGGGACCGTCCACCGGAGGCGCTGCGCGTCTGCGCACTGAAGGAATGATGGCTGCAAAGCCTTCGAACGTGGAACTCAAAATTCTGAAAGGCGACTGGACGCAAGCCAACACACGCAGAAGCGTCGCGAACTGGCTTGGCATTCGGACATCGCGCAGCCTGGGCGTGGCCGCCGTCATTTGCCAGAACGATGCCATGGCCCTGGGCGTGCGTGAAGCTTTTGAAAGCACTTTGAGCGGTGCCGAGCGTGAAACCTGGCTCGAACTTCCCATGACCGGATGCGATGGCCTGCCATCCGGTGGACAGGAACTGGTGAAGCGCAAAATTCTCACTGCCACCATCATTGTTCCGCCGAACGCCGGAGTCGCCCTGGAGTTGCTCGCGAAATGCTTTCGGGGAGAGCCGATCCCCGAAAAAACAGTCGGTGTCGTCTCTTCTTATCCGGAGATCGAAAAACTTCGCCAACGTCGAGCCAGGGCAGCCAGTTCCATTTTTTAAGCCGATAGCAAAGGAGCGGAGACAGTCGGTAAAGCCCAAATTTTTTATCGCCTCTTTGCTCACTTGCACTTCGCTCCAGCATAGGGTTCAATAACTATTCCCTCATGTGTTCCGTGGAGCCTTTTGAAATGACTGCCAACGTAACGTATCGCATCGCCCCCGCAACCCGCATGGCGAACGTAACCTATGCCATCCGCGACCTCGCGGTGGTCGCCGATCAGGTTGCGCGCCAGGGCCACAAAATTCTCTACCTGAACATCGGCGACCCCTGCCGGTTCGACTTTCCCACGCCGCCCCACATGGTCGAGGCTGCGGAACGCGCCATGCACGAGGGTTTCAACGGTTACGGTGAATCGCTAGGCGAACGCACCGCCGTCCAAGCCATCCGAGAGCGCGCCGAAGCCAACGGCTTTCGGAATATCCAGGGCATCATGGTCGGCATGGGTTCCGGCGAACTGATCGACAACTGCCTTACCGCGCTGCTCAATCCGGGAGACAACGTCCTTACGCCCTGCCCCGATTACCCCCTCTACGGTGCGGTTCTTGGAAAGCTCGGGGTCGAACCAAACTCGTATTACCTCCGCGAAGAGAATAACTGGCAGCCCGATCTCGAAGACCTTGCCGCAAAGATCAATCCGCGCACCCGGGCCATCCTGCTCATCAACCCGAATAATCCGACGGGTGCGATCTATTCCCGCGCTACGCTTGAGCGCATTGTGGAACTGGCCCGCCAGCACAACCTGCTCATCTTTGCCGACGAAATCTACGACCAACTCATCCTCGACGATGAATGCAAGCATGTCTCCATCGCCACGCTTGCACCCGACATCCCGGTCATCACCTTCAACGGACTCTCCAAGGCTTATCTCGTCCCCGGATGGCGCATTGGCTGGGCTGTAGCCACCGGCCCCGCCGAGTCGCTCGGCGACTACCTGGAATCTGTCTATAAACTTTTGCGCGCCCGCCTTTCGGCTCCTCACCCTTTCATGCGCGCTATCGCCCCCGCCCTCGAAGGGCCGCCGGATCACCTGAAGGAAGTCCGCGCCAAACTGCGCCGCCGTCGCGACCTCACCGTCGAGTGGGCCGCCCGCACCCCGCGCGTGTCGCTGGTTGCTCCTCATGGAGCCTTTTACGCCTTCCCCAAACTCGACATCCCCGAGGACGATAAGCTGTTTGTCACCGAACTGGTGCAGCAGAAACACGTTCTCTGCGTTCACGGTTCGGGATTCGGCGAGCGCCCCGGCACACGCCACATGCGCATCGTATTCCTCCCCCAGGAGGAGGTGCTGACCGAGGCTTACGCCAGCATCACCGAATTCATCGCCGAGCGCTACGGCGACTAAGCCGGAATTACACCCTGGCATCGAAGGTGGCCCACATCCGCCCTGCAGTTGGGCGAATGTGGGAAGCAGGCAAACGTCACATTGCCCGCCCTCCGCGCCACGATTCCGCCTCTCGCTGCTCTAAATCGTCGTTTCGGGAAAGAGCGTTGGTACGATTCGCCGATGTCAACCCCTTCAAACTACTGTTAATAAACGATTAACGAGCCATCAGCCAGCGCCATGCACCTAATCAAATCATTCGATAGCCTATTCACCCCAAATTCACCATCCTAAGCACTTCCCCGCCTATCATATGAGTATGGCCAATATGGGTGAACCTATGATTAAACAGTATTTATTCGCCAGTGACTTCGACCAGACACTAAGCTTTAACGACTCTGGCCTCGTCCTCACCGAGCTGCTTGGCATTCCAGTCGAGGAGTTCCAGGAAAAGGCAGCAGGTATGGCGCAGTTGAATCTCGTGCAACAGGGTGCGGAACTCGCCTACCTGCTGCTGCACGATCCGGCCTTCAACTCCAAGGTGCGCCGCAAGCACCTGATTGAAACCGGCAAGCGTATCCCGCTCAAGGAGAACATCGAGCTCCTCTATCGCACTTTGCGCGAGGGAATTCCCGGTTATGAGTTCGATTTCTACGTCCTGTCCGCCGCACCGGTCGAAATCGTACAGTCGGCGCTCGAGGGCATTGTTCCCGCGGATCACATCTTTGGAACTGAGTTCGAATACGGAGCCAACGGTGCCATCCAGCGCCTTATCCGAGCAACCGCCGGATACGGCAAAGTGACGCGCATCATGCAATTGCAGGCCGAGCGATCCATTGGGCTTGATCACGTAGTCTATTCCGGCGATGGCAGCTCTGACATGAACGCCATGCTGCACGTCAACGAAGGCGACGGGCTTACTATCGCGGTTTCCGAATCGCGCTGTGTTACCCAGATCGCCAAGCGCACGGTGCTCAGCGACAACGCCCTCAGCGTCCTCATTCCCATCCTTGAGGAGGTGGCCCACTGGACGCAGCCGCAGATTCGCCGTTTTCTGGAATCCCAGGGCTTCCTGGTTCAGGAATGGGCGCGCATGCGAACCGATGTCGTCACCCTGCGCTCCACCTCCGCCCCCAGCGGGTTGGCGGTGAGCGCGGAGGCCCAGTGATGCTGAGCTGGATCGGATGGATCGCAACTGCCTGCTTCGGGCTCTCGTACTTTTTCAAGAAGCCGGCAACTCTTCGTCTCATCCAAGCCGGTGCCGCGATTCTCTGGATCAGCTACGGACTGCTCATCCATGCCATGCCGGTGGTCGTCGCAAACGTGATCGTTGCGCTCGCCGCGCTCTACTCAACGTTTTTCGGAAACGCGCGGAAACCCGAAAGCGCTGTTTAACGCGATCCTAAACCTACTAAAAGCCCGCCACCCGGCGGGCTTTTAGTAGCTCTCGTCCCTATCGGACGTTGAGAATCCTTTGCAAGCATCCCACTTTTTACACCACATGTGCCATCCTTTACCCCATGGAAAGCTACCGATCGATGCGCACTCTAACCCTTGTTCTCCCGGTTTTCTTCCTGGCCTTTCCCGCCCTCGCGCAGCAGCCCGCCGATCCAGCACAAAAACCCGCTGCCTCCACCATCTCCGTCAAGGTCAAGGAAGTAAATCTAATCGCGACGGTTCGCGACAAAAAAGGCCAGCCCGTCAACAGCCTCGGCAAACAGGATTTTGTGCTTGAGCAGGACGGACGCCCGCAGGCAATCACGCAATTCGCGACTCAAAGCGATGCGCCACTCACCTTCGGCGTACTCGCCGACACTGGCCCGGGACAGCGCAAGGCTCTCGCCGAGGAGCGCAAGGCGGGCACCGAATTCGTCAACCGTCTGCTGCGCGAAGGCAAGGACAAAGCCTTCGTCCTCCACTTCGACAAGGAGGTCGAACTCCTGCAGGACGTGACAACCTCGCACGAAAAACTTGCCAAGGGCGTCGACCAGATTTCCGTCGGCGAGCAGCCACGCAACACCTCCAACACCGGACGCAAGCGCGACGAAGAAGACCGCGAACACCCTCATTTCTTCTTCGGCGGCAGCATGCTCTACGACGCCATCTTTCTCTCCTCCGATGAACTGCTAAAGAACCAGCCGGGACGCAAAGCCATCGTTCTGTTTTCCGACGGACAGGATCGCGCCAGCAAAACCTCGCTCGACCATGCCATCGAATCGGCACAGCGCGCCGATACCCTCGTGTATTGTGTTTACGTCGAATCCGAGCATGACCAGCAGCAAGATCGCGGTATGCGGCGCGGAGGAGGCGGCGGAGGAGGATACCCCGGCGGTGGCGGTCCATTTCCGGGCGGAGGTGGTGGATACCCCGGCGGTGGCGGCCGTCGCCCCATGCCTGAGGAACGGCCGCGCGAGGATAAAGGTGCCGGAAAGAAGGTCCTGCAGCGCATTGCCAAGGAAACCGGAGCCAAATATTTTGAGGTTTCCAAGAAGCTGACGCCCGAACAGATCTACGCCCAGATCGAAGACGAACTACGCCACCAGTACAGCCTCAGCTACACGCCCGACAAGGCCGAGGGCGGCTACCACAAACTGAACTTGGCCACGAAGAATGCAGACCTCACGGTCCAAACCCGCGAAGGTTTCTATTCGGAGTAGAGCGCTCCTGCTCTCGAGGGGGCGTTCTGCTCTTGACTTTGCTCTTGACTTTGCTCTTGACTTTGCTTTTGATTTTCGGGTCATTCTGAGCGCAGCGAAGAACCCCTACGCCGCTCAAATCTCCCGTACTGATCCAGAGTCTTCTCCACCAGTTCTCTCGCCTTAC
>Ga0255336_100462_pt1 | contig 63570 bp, 51 predicted proteins | sample MeOH1_35cm_T3_17_FD_189102 | JGI IMG/M metagenome (GOLD analysis project Ga0255336, IMG submission 189102) | Sandy soil microbial communities from University of British Columbia, Vancouver, Canada - MeOH1_35cm_T3_179 | ecosystem: Engineered > Artificial ecosystem > Sand microcosm > Unclassified ... | reverse complement strand
TTGTTCACTGCTTTCACGTCTTCACGGGAGTGGGAATGTCCAATCTGAGCAATGCATTGCAGTTGCGGTCTGTCCACAGCCAGCTGCCAGTCACGGCTTACTTTGACGAAGCGCTTCTAACGCGCGAGATCGACACCCTTTTCAAGAAAGGTCCTCGCTACATCGGCCACGATCTCATGGTGCCCGAGGCGGGGAATTATTTTGCTTTGCCGAGCGAGAGCGAAGGGCGTGTGCTCGTCCGTAACCAGCAGTCGCAAGTCGAGCTGCTGTCGAACGTGTGCCGCCACCGGCAAGCCATCATGCTCAACGGCCGCGGCCAGACGGAGAATATCGTCTGCCCCTTGCATCGCTGGACATACGACCTGAACGGCCAGCTCCTCGGTGCGCCTCATTTTGCGGATAACCCCTGCCTGAATCTCGGCGCCACGCCGCTGCAGAACTGGCAAGGCCTGCTGTTCGAAGCGCAGGGACGCGACGTCGCGCGCGATCTGGCGCGCCTCGGCACCAAGGAACATTTCGATTTTTCGGGCTTCATGTTCGATCACGTCGAAGTGCACGAGTGCAACTACAACTGGAAGACCTTTATCGAGGTCTATCTGGAGGACTATCACGTCGCGCCGTTCCATCCGGGCCTCGGCAGCTTCGTCAATTGCGACGACCTGACGTGGGAGTTCGGCGACTGGTACAGCGTCCAGACGGTTGGCGTGCACAAGGATCTGGAGCAGCCGGGCAGCCCGACTTACCGCAAGTGGCACGACGAAGTGCTGCGCTTTCGCGGCGGCAATCCGCCTGACTTCGGCGCGATCTGGATGGTGTACTACCCGGGCATCATGATCGAGTGGTATCCGCACGTGCTGGTGGTGTCGTGGCTGATCCCGCGCGGCCCGCAGAAAACCACCAACGTGGTGGAGTTCTATTACCCAGAGGAAATCGCGCTGTTCGAGCGGGAGTTCGTCGAAGCCGAGCGCGCCGCCTACATGGAAACGGCCCGCGAAGACGACGAGATCGCCGAGCGCATGGACGCCGGCCGCCGCGCGCTGATGAATCGCGGCGAATCGCAGGTCGGCCCGTATCAAAGCCCGATGGAAGACGGCATGCAGCACTTCCACGAGTTTTTGCGGCGTGAGCTCGGCACGATCTGATTGGCGCCTCGCCAGATAACTCAGGCAGCACCCACGCATGGAAAGACGGACTTCGGTCCGTCTTTTTTTGTTTAGACTAACGGGATAGCTCGGCCATCCGGTGTCGGCGGGAAAGCCGCCTGACGGAGCCGCCATCGCCCGTATCGGGTTTTACATGAGACCAGAGTAAGGCAAATAAAGCGCCAACTCTGGTCGACCGCTTTGCATGGGACCAGAGTAAGGCGCTAAAGCGCCAACTCTGGTCGACAGGAGACGTCATGCCCCACACTCATTACACCACTCTGATCTCCGCGACCAATCTCGCGGAGCGGCTCGCCGCCGCGCCGGGCAGCGTGTTCGTCATCGATTGCCGTTTCGATCTGGCCGACCCGGAGGCGGGCGAAAAAGCCTATCTGGCCGGACATCTGCCGGGCGCGCATTATCTGCATCTCGATCGCGATCTGTCGGGGCCGAAGAACGGCCAGAGCGGCCGCCATCCGTTGCCGGATCGTGCGCGGCTGGTGGAGACGCTGGAGTCGCGCGGCCTGAAGCAAGGGCAGCAAGTCGTCGCCTATGACGCGCAAGGCGGCATGTACGCCGCCCGCGCATGGTGGCTGCTGCGCTGGCTCGGTCACGACGCGGTCGCGCTGCTCGACGGCGGGCTGCAGGCATGGGAGGCCGGCGGTTATCCGCTGACGCAGGACGCGCCCGCCCAGAACACCGGCGACTTCAAAGCCGGTGCGCCGCTGTCCGTCACGGTCGATGCGCAAACGGTCGAGCGCAATCTGGGTTCGAAGGAACGCGTGGTGGTGGACGCGCGCGCCGCCGACCGTTATCGCGGCGAGAACGAGACGCTTGATCGCGTCGGCGGCCACATTCCCGGAGCGCTCAACCGCTTCTTCAAAGACAACCTCACCGCCGACAACCGCTTCAAGCCGGCTCACACGTTGCGCGAGGAATTCCACGCGCTGCTCGCCGACACGCCGCCGGAACACGTGATACTGCAATGCGGCTCGGGCGTGACGGCCTGCGTGAATGCGCTGGCGATGGAAGTCGCCGGCCTGCACGGCGCGGCGTTGTACGCAGGATCGTGGAGCGAATGGAGTTCGGATCCGAAGCGCCCTGTCGCTACGGGCCCGAATCCTTGAGTACACCAGCGAGCGTCACAGCACCTGGTTAGCAAAAAAGGCCGTTACCGCCCGAAAGCGGCAACGGCCTTTTTTATCGCAAGCGGGGGAGCGCGAACCGCCTCAAGCCGCAGCCTCAGGCCACCCCATGCTGCTTGAACCACACCAGCGCACGGCGCCAGCCGTCTTCCGCATCGGCCTTTTTATAGCTCGGCCGGTAATCCGCGAAAAACGCGTGCCCGGCATCGTCATACACGACGAACTGCGAGCCGCGTCCTGCTTGCGGACCCTGCGCGATGGCCTGCTTCATCTGTTCGAGCGTGTCCTGCGGAATGCTCTGATCCTGCAACCCATAGAGCCCCAGAACCGGCGCGTGAAGCTGCGCGACCTCGTCGAGCGGATTGGCCGGCGTCATCGCGTTCTTCGCGCCCGTGACTCGCCCATACCACGCGACACCCGCCTTCAGTCGCGGATTATGTTCGGCATACAGCCACGCAATGCGCCCGCCCCAGCAAAACCCGTTCACGCCGAGGCGGTTCAAATCGCCGCCATGCTCGCCGGCCCACGCGACGGTCGCGTCGAGATCGCCCATGACCTGATCGTCCGGCACCTTGCTGACCAGTTGCTCGTTGAGCTGCTGCATGCTCGTATAAACGGTCGGATCGCCCTGCCGCTCATACAGATTCGGCGCGATCGCGAGATAACCTTGTTTGGCGAAACGCCGGCACACGTCGGCGATATGCTCGTGCACGCCGAAAATCTCATGCACGACGATAATCACGGGCAAGTGCGTTTTACCCTTCGGCTGTGCGCGATACGCCGGCACCAGCGTGTCGCCGGAGCGCACGGCCACTTCGCCGGCTTCGAGACCGTCGCTATCGGTATGGATGGTTTGCGCCGACACCGGCAGCACGGCTGCGGCGAATCCGGTGCCGAGCGCGGCCTTGATAAAAGTACGCCGGTCGAAGGGGACGTGCGGGACCAGGCTGTCGATCTCGGGTTTCAGCATGCGGCGCTCCTCGGTTGAACGTTGGAGGCAACAGGATACGCCCGACACGCATCCTGTTGCAGAGGCAACGTTCCCGGGCGCCGGCCGGGCGCATCAGCGCACGTCAGTGCAGCTTGACCCGCGGCAGCGTGGTGCGGCGCAACCAGTGCGCGAAAGTATCGAGCACCATGCGCGCATAGCCGTGCAGCGCGGCGATATGCAGCCGGTACAGCGACATGTACATGAAGCGCGCGAACAGCCCTTCGATCAGCATGTTGCCGCCGATCACCCCGCCCATCAGATTGCCGACGGCACTGAAATGCCCGAGCGACACGAGCGAACCGAAGTCGCGATAGGTAAATTCCGGCAGCGGCCTGCCGTCGAGCCGCGCCGTCAGCGCTTTCATCAGGAAGCTCGCCTGCTGGTGAGCCGCCTGCGCGCGCGGCGGCACGTTGCGCTCATTGCCCGGCCACGGACAGGCGGCGCAATCGCCGAGCGCGAAAATGTTGTCGTCGATTTCGGTTTGCAGCGTGCGGCGCACGACAAGCTGGCCCAGACGATTGACCGGCAGGCCGTCGAGCTCGCTCAGGATCGCCGGCGCCTTAATGCCCGCCGCCCACACCGTCAGATCGGCGCGCACGGTTTTACCGCTCGCGGTGCGGATCACACCGGGCGCGACTTCGGCCACGGTTTCGCTGGTCATCAGCTTCACGCCGAGCTTGGTGAGCAGTTCGGCCGTAGCGGTCGAAACCCGTTCCTGCAAAGCCGGCAGAATGCGCGGCCCCGCTTCGATCAGCACAATGCCGACGTCATGCCGCGGGTCGAGCTTATGCAGGCCGTAGGCGGACAGCACCTGCGCGGTGTTGCGCAATTCCGCCGACAACTCCACCCCCGTCGCGCCGCCGCCGACAATCGCCACCTGAATGCGCGGCTCGTCCGTGGACGGCGTGCCCGGCGCCGACTCGACGGGCTCGTGCACCTGATGCTCGGCGCGCATGCAGGCCGCGATCAAGCGCTTGCGGAAACGCTCGGCCTGGCTGACCGTGTCTAGTGCGAGGGAGAATTCAGACGCACCTTTAACGCCGAAGAATGCGGTCGTGCTGCCGATCGCGATGATCAGCGTGTCGTATTCGAGTTCGCGTTCGGGCAGCAGTTCGGCGCCGTCGTCGTCGAGCACGGTGCCGAGCGTGAGCCGCCGGTTCGCACGGTCGAGGCCCGTCAGTTCGCCCTGCTGGAATTCGAAGCCATGCCAGCGCGCTTGCGCTGCATATTCGAGTTCCTGCGTGAAGGGGTCCATGCTACCCGCCGCCACCTCATGCAACAGCGGCTTCCAGATATGCGTGGGATTGCGGTCGACGAGCGTGACCTGCGCGCGCACTGCGCCCTTGTTCTTATGGGGTGCGTAGCGATCGCCCAGGCGTGTCGCCAACTCCAGTCCCCCCGCGCCCCCGCCAACGACGATAAAACGATGCATTGAACTCTCCGTGTTTGCCGATGGGTTAAGCGTCGCGGCGGCGCGCACGGAATATCACCCGGGCACGCCGTCTTTGACCGATTGTCCGCGAGCAACACGGGTTGTCACAAGCCATCAATACGCATGTGTGACATGCGCACGACGATATCGCACCCCGTCATACGCGCGTCAATGCGCTTCTTCCCAGTTCAGACCGGCGCCGACTTCGGCGACCAGCGGCACTTTCAGGTCGGCGACGCCGCACATCAACTCGGGCAAGCGCTTGCGCACGTCGGACAATTCCGCGTCCGGTACTTCGAGAATCAATTCGTCATGCACCTGCATGATCATGCGCGTGCCGATCTTCGACTCTTCGATCCACTTCTGCACCGCGATCATCGAGAGCTTGATCAGGTCGGCCGCCGTGCCTTGCATCGGCGCGTTGATCGCGGCGCGCTCGGCGGCCTGGCGGCGTGGACCATTGCCGCCGTTGATCTCGGGCAGCCACAGGCGGCGGCCGAATACCGTTTCGACGTAACCCTTGGCCTTCGCGCTCACGCGCGTTTCGTCCATATAACGCGCCACGCCAGGGTAACGTGCGAAATAGCGGTCGATATAGAGCTTGGCGGCGTCGCGCGTGATACCGAGGTTCGAAGCGAGCCCGAACGAACTCATGCCGTAGATCAGACCAAAGTTGATGACCTTGGCCACGCGCCGTTGGTCGTTCGACACTTCGAGCGGCGTCACGCTGAAGATTTCCGCCGCGGTGGCGCGGTGAATGTCTTCACCTTGCGAGAACGAGCGCAGCAAGGATTCGTCGCCGGAAATGTGCGCCATGATGCGCAATTCGATCTGCGAATAATCCGCGGAGACCAGCTTGTGTCCGGGCGGTGCAATAAACGCTTCGCGAATACGGCGGCCTTCGCCGGTGCGCACGGGAATGTTCTGCAGGTTCGGATCGTTCGAGGCGAGGCGCCCCGTGACCGCCACCGCCTGCGCATAGTTCGTGTGCACGCGGCCCGTGGTGGCGTTGACCATGCGCGGCAGCTTGTCCGTGTAGGTCGATTTCAGCTTTGACAAGCCACGGTGTTCGAGCAGAATCTTCGGCAGCGGAAAATCTTCGGCGAGCTTTTGCAGCACTTCTTCGTCGGTGGAGGGTGCGCCGCTCGGGGTCTTCTTGACCACCGGCAATTCCAGCTTCTCGAAGAAGATCTGCCCGATCTGCTTGGGCGAGCCCAGATTGAATTCGCCGCCGGCCAGCACATACGCCTCGCTTTCCAACTGGATCAGACGCGTGGCGATTTCGCTGCTTTGCTGACGCAGTTTCTCCGAATCGATCAGCACACCGGTGCGTTCCATTTTCCGCAGCACGCGCGAGGTGGGCAGCTCGATGTCGTGATAAACGTACTGGAGCGTCTTCTCCGCCGCCACTTGCGGGTACAGCACCTGATGCAGCCGCAAGGTGATGTCGGCGTCTTCCGCTGCGTATTCCGCGGCCTTGTCCAGCGCGACTTCGTCGAAACCGATCTGCCCCGCGCCCTTGCCCGCCACCTCTTCGTACTTGATCGTCTTCACGCCGAGATGGCGCAGCGCGAGGCTGTCCATGTCGTGCGTGCGATGCGATTCGACCACGTACGACTGCAGCAGCGTGTCGTGTTCGATACCGCGCATTTCGATGCCGTAGTTCGCCAGCACCTGCTCGTCGTACTTGAGATGCTGACCGACCTTCTTGTGCTCGACGCTTTCCAGCCACGGCTTGAGCCTCGCGAGAACTTCGTCGCGCGGCAATTGCACGGGCGCGTCCGGGCCGCGATGCGCGAGCGGCACATAAGCCGCACGGCCGGCCTCGACCGACAACGACAGCCCCACGATCTGCGCGATCATGGGATCGAGCGACGTGGTTTCGGTATCGAAAGAAGTGAGTTCGGCCGCGTTGATCGTCTCCAACCACGCGTCGAATTGTTCCCACGTCTGCACGGTGTCGTAATGCCGCTCGTGATCCACGGACAAAGCCGGCGGCACGTCGGTTTCAGGACCCTCCACCGCGTCCGCGATTTCCACTTCGCGCAGCCATGTCTTGAAGCCGTGGCGCGTGAACACCTCGCGCAGTTCCGCGCGCGATTCCGGCTGGCTTTGCAGGCTTTCCTCGATCGACACGATATGGTCGGTCAAGTCGCAATTGCGCTCAACGGTAACGAGTTTCTTCGCCATTGGCAGAAAATCGAGCGCACGGCGCAGATTGTCTCCTACCGCACCTTTGATTTCGTCCGCATGTGCGACGATGCCATCCAGCGAGTCGAATTGCGTCAGCCATTTGACCGCGGTTTTCGGCCCGCATTTCTCGACGCCCGGCACGTTGTCGACGGTATCGCCAACCAGCGACAGGTAGTCGATGATGCGCTCCGGCGGCACGCCGAACTTGGCGAGCACGCCGGCGCGGTCGAGTTTTTCGTTGGTCATCGTATTGATGAGGGTGACATGATCCGACACGAGCTGCGCCAGATCCTTGTCCCCAGTCGACACGATCACGTTCATGCCGCGTTTTTCCGCCTCGGTGCTGAGCGTGCCGATCACGTCGTCGGCCTCGACGCCTTCGATCATCAGCAGCGGCCAGCCGAGCGCGCGCACGGCCACATGAATCGGCTCGATCTGACGCGAGAGATCGTCCGGCATGGACGGACGGTTCGCCTTATAGTCGGCATACCAGTCGTCGCGGAACGTTTTGCCCTTGGCGTCGAACACGCACGCGCTATACTCTGCTGTGACTTCCTTGCGCATGCGCCGCAGCATGTTGATCATCCCGTAGAGCGCACCTGTCGGACCACCGTCGGGCCCGCGCAGATCAGGCATCGCATGGTAGGCCCGGTACAGATAACTCGAACCGTCGACCAATAGCAGGGTCTTACCTTCAAGGCTTCGTTCTTCAGGCATTATGACTAAGAGAAAAGTGATTCCGAGTCTGCGATCACTCGCAGATCAAGAGCGCGCAACGGCCAAAAAGGCACGCGCATCGTGGCAGATGTTCACGATTATGGCAGAGTTTATCGAGGCGACCGAGTACCTCTCGGAGATTCGCCCGGCTGTCAGCATATATGGTTCGGCGCGCCTGAAACCGAACTCGCCCTATTACAAACTTGCCACGCAAATCGCGCGCAAGTTGTCGGACGCGGGCTTTGCGGTGATCTCGGGCGGCGGCCCGGGCATCATGGAGGCGGCCAACAAGGGCGCCCATGCGGGCAAGGCGCCTTCGGTCGGCCTGAACATCGAATTACCGCACGAGCAATCGGGCAATCAGTGGCAAGACATCTCGTTGCGCTTCCGCCATTTCTTCACGCGCAAGGTCACGTTCGTGAAGAACTCCGACGCGGTGATCGTGATGCCCGGCGGCTTCGGCACGCTGGACGAACTCGCCGAAGTGCTCACGCTGATCCAGACCAAGAAGTCGCGTCATGTGCCGATCATTCTGGTGGGCGCCGAATTCTGGGAAGGCCTGCTTGCATGGTTCAGGAACTCGCTCACGCCAATGGGCCTGATCAATCCGGCCGACATGGACCTCATGCAGGTCATCGACGATCCCGATCAGGTGCTCGAAGCGGTGCTGAAGTTCTATGAAGACCGCGAAGAAGCCGAGCCGCAACCCACCAAATCGGACGAAGACCGGATGTTCTATCTGTGAGGCTGCTCGCGCCGCGGCGCGAAGCGAGTGCAACGCCACGCGATAACATGCGGATATCAACGGGTAGCCTCGACGCTACCCGTTTCGTTTTCCTAGGTTTGATCGCCTTGCGCCTGCTGCCATTCACAGAACTGCTCGACTAGCGGCGCATGCGCGACCTCGCGCCTCGCGACCCACCAATAGCCGCGCGCATCGATACGCGGACCCGCCAGCGGCACGACGAGCCGGCCCGAGAGCAATTCATCCGCGAGCAGCGGCAACGGGCCGAGCGCGACGCCAAGACCATCTACCGCGGCCTGCAAGGCGGACAGGTAGCGCCGCCCACCGTCGGTCAGGCGCACGCGCTTGCCGCGACGCTGGAACACCTGCACGCCGAGCAAAGTTTCGAAAGCTGCGACTTGGCGGCTGATTGCACCGTGCGTCACATGCAACTCGTTCGCCGCGGCGGTGAAGCTTTGATGCCGCGCGGCGGCTTCGAAGGCGCGCAGCGCCGGAAAAGGAGGAGGGTTACGGGCCAGGCTTGTGATTCCAGATCACATGGGCGCGCGTAAAAATCGTTTTGCTCGACGCCGGTTCGGCGCTAACCTCCTGAGCTTGAACCGCAAGCTAACCGATATGGATCACGACCTCACCACGCCCGAACCCGCGCTGGCGCGTCCGCCCACCGTATGGGAAATCTTCGGCGGCTTTCTCGGCCTCGGGCTGATTTCCTTCGGCGGCGCACTGCCGCTGGCGCGGCGCGCACTGGTCGAACAACGCCGCTGGCTGAGCGCCGAAAAATTCACCGACCTGCTGGGCCTCTGCCAGTTCTTGCCGGGCGGCAGCGTGATCAATCTCTCGGTGGCCGTCGGCATGCGCTTTCGCGGTGTGCCGGGCGCGCTCGCCGGGTTGCTCGGCCTGATCGCGGGACCGTCCCTGATTGTGATCGGGCTTGGCGTGCTGTACGAACACACGCAGAACGACCCGCACGTTCGCCATCTGTTTGCCGGGCTCGCCGCCGCGGCGGCCGGCCTGCTGATCTCGATGGCCGTGAAAATCCTGCTGCCGCTGCGGCACAAACCGGTGGCCGCGCTCATTGCCGCGCTCGGCTTCATCGCGATTGCGATCATGCGGCTGCCGCTTCTGCCCACCATGCTGGTACTGACGCCGTTCAGCATCTATATCGCGTCGAGGAAGGCACGATGAACGACACGCTCATTTCCCTCGCGGTCATCTTCAGCCAGCTTTCGCTGCTCGCGTTCGGTGGCGGCAATACGATTCTTCCGGAGATGCAGCGTCAGGTGGTGGATGTGCATCACTGGATGCCGGCCAGCGAATTCAGCGCGCTGTTCGCGCTCGCGCAAGCCGCGCCGGGGCCGAACCTGATGGTCGTCACGCTGGTCGGCTGGCATGTGGCCGGCTGGGCGGGCATGCTGGTGACGTCGGTGGCGAAGTTCGGGCCGTCGTCGCTCGTAACGGTACTTGCAATGCATGCCTGGGAGCGGTGCAAGGACCGCCCGTGGCGACGCTACGCGCAGTTGGGACTGGTGCCGGTGACGGCCGGCGTCGTCGCGGCGAGCGCCGCACTCATTGCCGAAGCGTCGAACCCAACGGCGATTGCGTGGGCGATCACCGCGTTCACGGCTGTCATGGCGATAAAGACGCGCATTCATCCGCTATGGCTTCTGGCGGCCGGCAGTCTGATCGGGCTGACCGGTATCGGACAGCTTTAGTCGAGCCTGGTGAGCGAGGGCGAACCTGCGCTCGCCTTGCGTGCTTAAAAACCGCTTACTCCTACTGGAACGCGACCTCAGCGAAGCTCCGCAGCTTGCGGCTATGCAAGCGATGCAGCCCGTTCATTCGCAATAGCTCCATCGCTTTCACACCGATCTGCAGATGCTGATCGACCTGCGCGCGATAGAACTGGTCCGCCATACCCGGCAACTTCAATTCGCCATGCAGCGGCTTGTCCGACACGCACAGCAAGGTGCCGTAAGGCACGCGGAAACGGAAGCCGTTCGCGGCGATCGTCGCACTTTCCATGTCGAGCGCAATCGCGCGGCTTTGCGACAGCCGCTGCACCGGCTCGCGATGATCGCGCAATTCCCAGTTGCGATTGTCCACGCTCGCCACCGTGCCCGTGCGCATCACACGCTTCAATTCGACGCCGTCCAGTTGCGTGACCTGCGCGACGGCGCGTTCCAGCGCGACCTGTACTTCGGCGAGCGCCGGAATCGGCACCCACAGCGGCAAGTCGTCGTCGAGCACGTGATCCTCGCGCACATAGCCGTGCGCCAGCACGTAGTCGCCGAGGCGTTGCGTATTGCGCAGGCCCGCGCAGTGGCCGAGCATGATCCACGCATGCGGACGCAGCACGGCGATGTGATCCGTAATGGTCTTCGCATTCGACGGCCCGACGCCGATGTTGACCATCGTGATGCCGCTGCCGTCGGCACGTTTCAGGTGATACGCGGGCATTTGCGGCAAGCGCGGCGGAGCCGTGCCTTCCTGCGCCTGCTCGCCGAGATTCTCGTTGTACGTGACCACATCTCCAGGCTCGACGAACGACGTGTATTCGCTGCGATAGGCGCGCAGTTCTTCGTCGTCGGTATGGGCCATCATCGTGCGGCCGAGTTTGACGAACTCGTCGATATAGAACTGGTAGTTCGTGTACAGCACGTAGTTCTGGCAATGCGTGGGCGAGGTCGCCGTATAGTGCTTCAGCCGATGCAGCGAAAAATCGACCCGCGCCGCCGTGAACAGCGCGAGCGGATGCGGCTCGCCCGGCAGCGGCTCATACGTGCCGTTGACGATGCGATCGTCGAGCAGCGCGAGGTCCGGCGTGTCGAACACGTCGCGCATCAGGAACAGGCGCTCGCGATCCAGATCGCCTTCGAGGTGGATGCCTTCGGCGAAAGCGAAATGAATCGGAATCGGCTGATCCGATACGCCGACTTCGATCTGCACGTGATGGTTCTTCGCCAGCAGGCGCAATTGCTCGCGATAGTAGTTGCCGAACAGATCCGGCCGCGTGACGGTCGTCTCGAACACGCCCGGACCCGCGACGAAACCATACGACCGGCGCGAATCGATATGCGTGTTGACCTCGGTACACACCCGCACGAACGGATAGCAGGCGCGCACGCGGCTCTGGAACAGTTCGTTGCGGCGATAGCGCGCGAAGGCGTCGCGCAGGAACGAAGTGTTCGCTTCGTAGATTGCCGAGAGGCGGGTGACGGCCTCGGTGGCGTCTTCGAAGGATTCGGTTGGGAAGCTGTTGGCGGGAGTCTGCACCGCGCGTTGATTGGTATCGTTGTTCATCTTCATTCGCCTCGATTGATGAGGCGACATTACCACGGAACTTGCGATCGCCAAATGACCTGGCGGCGCGCCGACACACCCCGGCACACGGCTCGCAAGATTGCGGGCACGCCGCGCGAAAGCGGCGCAAAATAAGGCGATCGCGCCCGATGGCCAGGCTGGATTTGCTAGAATCGGGGCACCCTATCGGAGAATCACCATGAAGCCGCTCCTTCCCGTCGCCGTTGCACTGGCTCTCGCCTTTGGCAACGCCGCGATGGCTGCCCAGCCTGTCGATGACACTCCGCCCCCCGGCGCGCCCCAGTCCGCCAATGAACGGGCCGGTCTGCCCGACCTGGAGAAGATCAATCGTCCGGCCGCGGAGGTCAGCTCGAAGGTCGAAATCAACGTTCCGCGCACGCCGAGCTTTTACGAACGCAGTGCCAACGGCACCGAAATCACCGAATACCGCGACAAAGGCAAGCCCGTCGAAATCAACGTGCATTCGAACCTCGGCACGCGCTACCAGATGAGCGCGCCGCTCGACACGTCGCCCACCGTACGCGACAACGGCCGCGCGAGCACGCGTTTGCCGTCGGTGCACCTGACCTATTGATGCGTACCGGGGCGGCGCCCCGGAGTAAGCCGCCGCCCGGATTCACGCGCCTGCAAGGCGTCGTCCCGGGCGTCAGCCTGGCTGGCGAGTTTCACCCTGGCGGTACGGCTTTGAAATGCCGCAGCGCTTCACGGCTCCTGAGAACACATTTTCAATACCGCATTTGCCGCACATCGCACTGGCCGCACCGCGCCAGCCCGACCAACCTGATCTGACGTTTCCCGCATGGCTGTCTTCACCGCTGTCACTGAACCCCAACTTGCAGAATGGATGCGCCATTACGATCTCGGCGACGTCGTCGAATTTCGTGGCATCTCCTCCGGTATTGAGAACAGCAACTTCTTTCTGACGACAACGCGCGGCGAATACGTCCTCACGATCTTCGAAAAGCTGACGGCCGAACAACTGCCGTTCTATCTCGATCTCATGCGGCATCTGGCCGCGCACCGCGTGCCGGTGCCGGACCCCATGCCACGCGAAGACGGCGCCCTGTTCGGCCTGTTGCAAGGCAAGCCCGCCGCCATCGTGACCAAGCTCGAAGGCGCACCGGAGCTGGCGCCGGGCGTCGAGCACTGCATCGAGGTCGGACAGATGCTCGCGCGCATGCATCTGGCAGGACGCGACTACCCGGCCTATCAACCGAATCTGCGCAGCCTGCCGTGGTGGAAGGAAACCGTGCCGACCATCCTGCCGTTTCTGGAAGGCGGGCAACGCGAGCTGCTGTCGTCCGAACTGGCGTACCAGGAAGCTTTTTTCGCCTCGGCCGATTACGCCGCACTGCCTGAAGGCCCATGCCACGCCGACCTGTTCCGCGACAATGCCATGTTCGCCCACGCCGCGCCCGGCACGGGCCACGAGGTGCGCCTGGGCGGTTTTTTCGACTTCTATTTCGCGGGCTGCGACAAGTGGCTGTTCGACGTGGCGGTGACGGTCAACGACTGGTGCGTCGACCTCGCCACCGGCAAACTCGACGAAGCGCGCACCGAAGCGATGCTGCGCGCCTACCAGACCGTGCGCCCGTTCACCGCTGGAGAAAACCGCCATTGGGGCGACATGCTGCGCGCGGGCGCGTACCGTTTCTGGGTCTCGCGCCTGTATGATTTCCATTTGCCGCGCGCGGCCGAGTTGCTCAAACCGCACGATCCCGGCCATTTCGAGCGCATCCTGCGCGAACGCCTGTCCGGCGTTGCACTTCCAGGCATTCATACCTCATGCAATTGATCGAAGTCCCCGCGAAAGCCGGCTATGTGTGGTTCCGGCAGGGTATCTGGCTGTTCCGTAAGAACCCGCTCGCGTTCCTGACGCTGTTCTTCACCTATCTGCTGGTGATGACGCTCGTCTCGCAGATTCCGGTGATCGGTGGCGTGCTGCCGCTGGCGTTCATACCGGGCGTTGCAGTCGGTTTCATGGCGGCGTGCCGCAACACGATCGCCGGCAAGCCGGTCTTTCCGACCATTCTGGTGGACGGTTTTCACTCGTATGGGCCGGTGGTCGCCAAACGGCTGCTGGTGCTCGGTGTGCTCTATGTCGTCGCTATGGCGCTGGTGCTGGCCGGTTCGGCGCTGGCCGACGGCGGCATGCTGCTGAAGGTAATGCTCGGTGGCGCCACGATGGACCAGGACGCGATCGCCAACAGCAATATTCCGCTGGCGGTACTCACGGCTTTGGCGCTCTACATTCCGGTCGCAATGATTTTCTGGTTCTCGCCGATTCTCACCGCATGGCATGACGTGCCGCCCGTCAAGGCAATGTTCTTCAGCATCGTCAGTTGCTGGCGCAACCGCGGCGCGTTCGTCGTGTTCGGCGCGCTATGGTTCGCGGTGGCGATAACGGTGTCGCTCGGCCTGTCCGCGCTGATGCAGGCGCTGGGTGCCGGCGACTTCGCGTTCGCGGTCCTGATGCCCGCCACGATGATCGTCACGACCATGCTGTACTGCTCGTTCTATGCAACCTATCGCGGCTGCTTCGGCGTGCAGACACCCGAGACTCCGGACCTGCCGACCACGCCAGCGGCTTGATTCCCGTTCCGGGGCGGCCGCTATTCTAGCGGCCGCCCCGGCGCCGATCCCCATCGCGACGCTTGCCCTCGCCGCTCCAGGAATACCTCACCGCACTCGTCAGCGTGCGCCAATTTGCGGCACAATAGTTTGCGCGCAATCGATTTGCACGCTACTTTTTGCGAGATGCATCATGACCCAGCGCCCGGCTTTGCCCTTCACGCTCGACGAGCAACTCTGCTTCGCCCTCTACTCGACCTCGCTCGCCATGACGAAGGCGTACAAGCCGCTGCTCGACAGACTCGGCCTGACGTATCCGCAATATCTCGCGATGCTGGTGCTGTGGGAGAGCGACGACGTCACGGTCAAAGATATGGCGGCACGCCTGAACCTCGATTCGGCGACGGTCACGCCACTGCTCAAGCGGCTCGAAGCTCAGGGTCTGGTGGAGCGGGTACGCGGCGTTGAGGACGAGCGTCTCGTGTACATCCGGCTCACCAAGGCCGGTTCGGCACTCAAGCGCCAGGCGCGCGAAGTGCCTGCCGAAATCTTCTGCGCGACCCAGCAGACACCCGAATTTCTGCTGCGTTTGCGTGACGACCTGACGCGCCTGCGCGGCACGCTCACCGATTACATGGACCGCTAGCCCAGCGGCTCCAAAACGCGTGCTATCGCTACGATGCGAAAAATCATTTGCACACAAATGATTTGTACACTATCTTTGTCACATGCCCGCTCAATTGGCGCTCTGCCGGAACGGCAGGCCAGCAACGAGCGGCAAACACGCAGATCCTGACAACCCAGACAAAGGAGCAGCATCATGAACATCCTCTACAAAGCAAGCGCAACAAGCACCGGTGGCCGCGACGGCCGTGCGGTGTCGTCGGACAATGCATTGGACGTGAAACTGGCGGCACCGCGCGAACTCGGCGGCACCGGCGCGGCGGGTACGAATCCAGAACAACTGTTCGCGGCTGGCTACTCGGCGTGTTTCCTGAGCGCAATGAAGTTTGTCGCCGGCCAGCACAAACAGGCTTTGCCGGTAGACACGCAAGTCACCGCGGAAGTCGGCATTGGTCCGAATGACAAGGGCGGCTTCGCGCTTGATATCGACCTGCGCGTCTCGCTGCCGGGTCTCGACGCAAACGCGGCAAAGGAACTGGTCGACGCGGCGCATCAGGTTTGCCCGTACTCGAACGCCACGCGCAACAACGTCGCGGTCCGTCTGCAAATCGCCTAAGCTACGGCCTCGATGCCGCGCTAAAGAATCGCTAAAGCGGCGCGGAAAACCGCGTCGCCTGCCAAAGACAGCGCCCGCACCCTGCACAATAGGGGCGGGCGCTGTGCTAATTTGCGGACGCGGCATGCAATGTGCAACAGGGGTCGTGCCGTTGCTCGCTGCGCTTGCGGTTGGCCAAAGCGCAGTCATCCGCCCTGTTTCAACGATCCACCTCCCTGATGACACGCGTCCGACGACTGAACGACACCTTCGATACCGGGCTGGTCTGGCTTCGCCGCGACCTGCGCAACACGGACAACGCCGCGCTCTACTACGCGCTCAAGCATTGCGAGCGCGTGTGGTGCGTATTCGTGTTCGACACGACGATCCTGCAACCGCTGGTCGACGCCTGGCACGCCCGTCATCCGGACACACAGCCGCAGGACCGGCGCATCGAGTTCATTCTCGCGGCGCTTGGCGAACTGGACGAGGCACTGCGCACCGATGGCGGCGGTCTGATCGTGCTGTACGGCAATCCGGCCGACCTGGTGCCAACGCTGGCCGATGAACTCGGCGCGGACGCGGTTTTCGCGAATCACGACTACGAGCCGGTCGCAATCGAGCGCGACGAGACGGTACGGGAGCAGCTTGCCGAAGCCGGACGCCAGTGGCTGACGTTCAAGGATCAGGTGATTTTCGAGCGTGACGAGGTGCTGACCGGCCAGAGCAAACCGTTCACGGTGTTCACACCGTACAGGAACGCATGGCTCAGGCAACTGAGTACCTTCGATCTGAAGCCGTATCCCGTGGAAACGTACGCGAAGCATCTGGCCGCCTTGCCGTCGAGGCTCGATCGCCAGTTGCCGACGCTCGAACAACTCGGCTTCGCGCCGAGCAACCTGGGCGAGTTGAGCCTGCCCACAGGCATGAGCGGCGCGCAGCGTCTGCTCGACGACTTCATGACCCGCATCGACAGCTACGCGGACCGGCGCGACTTTCCCGCCGCCAAGGGCCCGAGCTATCTGTCGATACATCTGCGCTTCGGTACAGTCTCGATTCGCACACTCGCGCGCCTCGCCCACGAATTGTCGCTGCAACCTGACGGGCAAGGCTCGGCGACGTGGCTGTCCGAGCTGATCTGGCGGGACTTCTACTTCATGATCCTCGCGCATCATCCGCGGCTGGCGCGCGGCGCGTCGTTCAAGGAGGAATACGACCGGTTGCGCTGGGAGCAAGGCCCGGAAGCGGACGAGGCGTTCGCCGCATGGTGCGATGGACGCACGGGCTACCCGCTGGTCGACGCCGCCATGCTGCAACTGAACCGCACGGGCTACATGCACAACCGCCTGCGGATGGTGACGGCGAGTTTTCTGGTCAAGGATCTGGGCGTGGACTGGCGGCTCGGCGAGCGGTACTTCGCTGAACAGTTAAACGACTTCGATTTCTCGGCGAATAACGGCGGCTGGCAATGGGCCGCTTCGACGGGATGCGATGCGCAGCCCTACTTCCGGATTTTCAATCCGGTCACGCAGTCCGAAAAATTCGACGCCGAAGGACGCTTTATCAAGCGCTATTTGCCTCAACTCGCGAAACTGCCATCGAAGTGGATTCATGCGCCCTGGCTGGCGGGCGCGGAACGGCTCGCCGAATGCGGTGTGGTGTTGGGCAAAGACTATCCGGCACCGATCGTGGACCACGCCGAAGCAAGGGCGCGCACGCTGGCTCGCTTTGGCAAGTGAGCGCCCGCTTACGTCGCTTCGCCTTGCTTTGTTCGCGTCGGCACGTCTGAAGAAGACTCAAGGATGAGCCGATTGCCGGCGCTGCTCGCGCCTGCTTAAACAAACGGTTGGGCAGGCGGACTTGTTGATACGTTTTTTTCAGCTTGGGGTGGTGTTCGCCGCAGTGTTGAACCACGCGTTGCGGCAATTGAATGCGGCTGTCTGAGCGCTAGCGACGATCTGCGACAACTTGGGTGCTTCACCCCGAAACACCGGCGTCTCGATACGCGCCGATGCTTTTAACTTGCGCAGTTTAGTGCTGCTGGCTCATCCACGACGGTTGGCGAACATTTGCCTCGCGGTCGAGCTTGCGCATGCGGAATTCCAGATCGTACAGATCGGTTGCTTCAGCGAGGAATGCGTCGGCGCGTTCTTTCGCGAGTTGATCGGGCGACTTGGTCAGAAACAGAAACAGGCGGCTAAGCAGATACATGGTCGACCTCGACAATGAATTTAGGTGTTAACTCCTAAGGGATAACCCGTATTATAGGGAAAACCCTAGTTACGCACCAGCATTCATTTTCCGAAGTGTTGTTCCCATGTCACCGCGCGCCTGCGGTGGCGGCTGTGGTAGCGCCTTCCGCGATATGACCGGCGCCCGTGCGACGCTGATGCCTGAAAAACTCCCACATCATGGCGCTGGCATCCGGACCTTTGGCGGAATGAAACGGCACCGCGTCGTCGCCGCCGCTCCAGGCATGAGCGAGCCCTTGCACACGACAGAGTCGCACGATGCGCCGCCCGCCGCGCACGTAATCGCGCATGACCACGCCGCCCTTGCGCTCTTCGCGCACTTCGCCGGATTTGCGCGCGCCGGTTTCATCGACGATGCGATTCAGGCGCAGAAACTGCACCGCCAACTGGTCCGCATTGACCGGTGCGACCACATGGTCGGCGTCGCCGTGGATGATGATGGCAGGCATGCCCGGATAATTGGCAACGTTGGCGGCTTCGTCGACCAGTTCGGCCGGCTCACGGCGCGCACCGCGCCGCATCACGTCCATCGCCGTAATGCCGGAATGAGCCTCGCCGAAAGCGGGGCCGGAATGCAGCGCGACCGCAGCGAAGTGCTCCGGGTACTTGACGGCCAGCAGCGCCGTCAGTCCCGCGCCAGCAGAGATTCCAGCGACGTACACGCGCTCGCCGTCAAAACCGTACTGCGCGACCAGCGCGTCCACCAGCGAAACCACTGCGCGCGCTTCGGCCCCGCCGGCGCTTTCGCCGGCGTCGTACCAATGCCAGCAGCGATGCGAATGCACATGCTTCGACTGTTCCGGATAAACCACGGCAAAGCCGAAACGGTCGGCCAGCACGTTCATCCGCGTACCTTCGGCGAATTCATCGATCGACTGCGTGCAGCCGTGCAGCATCACCACCAGCGGCATGGCCTCGAGCGCGTGGCCCGCCGGCACATACAAGCCGTACTGAAGATGATTGACGAGCCGACCGGGTGCGGCAGGCGCGGAGTGGAACGAGCGCGTCCACGAGCCGCTCGCCCACGCCGACGCACGCGGACGCACACGCGATTCGCGAGCGGCGGCGCGCGGCGCTTCGCGCTTGGCGGGCGCACGCACCGCCGCTGCCGGCTTGAGCGGACGAACCTTGGTGGACGGCTTGGCGGCGGCGGCCCGGGCCGGTCGCGTCGTGGTGCGCTTGGTGGTTGTGCGAGCGTGCTCGGTTTGAATCGCGAGCAGCCGCTTGAAACCGCGCAGCCAGATTTTCGATAGACTTTTTGCCATCGGCGGATAACCTCGCAAAAAGGGACAGGGTCCGTTCGGTAGAACAGAATTCCGTTGTGCAATGCACAATAACACCAATCCTCATGCGATGCTGGAACCCGGACGCATCATCCCTCTACCGAAATTGCCGCGCGGCGAACCTTGCTGCAAAGCTGACGTCAAACCTGTGCAACGCCCGGCTGCCGCTTGTTCGGCAGCCCACGCCCAACAGCAAAAAGCCTCGCGCGCGGCGCGACCGCGCTGCAGCACCCGTCTATACTGGCGGTTGAATCTCCGACGTGCGGGCTTGTTCAAAGTCGGCGAGTTGCGACTCTCGCGCGTTATCTCATTACCAACCCGATTCTACGCGGCCTGGGTCGCGCTTTTTGCCATGCCCGATTTACCTGCCCACCTCTGGTATTCGATCACCAACCTCGGCGGCGCCGGCCTCACGCTGCCGCTCGCGTTCGCCATCGCGTTGTGGCTGGCGGTCGGCTATACCTGGCGCATGGCCGCGGGCTGGCTGCTGCTGCTTGGCGCGGCCATTGGCATCGTGACCGTAACGAAGCTGGCGTTTCTCGGCTGGGGTGTCGGCGTACGCGAACTGGACTTTACCGGCGTAAGCGGCCACGCCATGTTGTCCACTGCCGTCTATCCGGTCGTGCTGTTCCTCATGCTGTTGCCGGCGCGTCCGGCCATTCGCCTGATCGGCGTGGTGCTCGGCCTTGCCGCGGGAATCGCGGTGGGGTTGTCGCGGGTGGTGCTGAGCGCGCATTCGCCGTCGGAAGCCATTACCGGCTGTCTGACCGGCGCGCTGGCGGCGCTGGTGTTCGTCCGTCTCGCGTGGCATGCCGAGCCAGGCCGGCTGTCGGCGCTGCCAGTCGCTGCCAGCATGATGGTGCTCGCGCTGGTCATGCACGGCGTGCACGTGCCGACGCAGCGCTGGGTCACGCATATCGCCCTGAAAGTGTCCGGTCACGACCGGCCGTTCATTCGCGCGAAGTGGAAAGCCGTGCGCGATGTCCGTCCGGCCACGGCGCCGTTGTCGCAAACACTCAATACGCTGGCGCCGCCGCATTCGTCCCGCGCCTGAATCCTCTTCCGCTGTAGAACGAACCGCCTGAGGTGCGCGGCTGAATAACGATCGTGGGCCACCGTTATAACCTTTCATATATTACGATAGCATTTTAACCCACTGATCCGGTTTCCCCGGACCTCCTGACCTTTATGACACTCGCCCGCCGCCTTTTAAAGCAAGCGCTGTTCGTCGCCAGCGTCGTCTCCGTCGCCGTCAGCGTCAATGCGCGCGCCGACGAACTGGTGGTCTCCGCCGCCGCCAGCCTGACCAACGCGTTCAAGGCGGTCAGCGAAGTGTTCGAGCAGCAGCATCCGGGCACCAAGGTGCTGCTGAACTTCGGTGCCTCCGACGTGCTGATGCAGCAGATCGTCAAAGGCGCGCCCGCCGACGTGTTCGCATCCGCGGACCAGAAGGCAATGGACAAGGCCGTCGCCGAAAAAGTGATCGTACCGGCCTCACGCAAGGACTTCGCCGCCAATTCGCTGGTGCTGATCGTGCCGACGGACAGCCGTTTTGCGCCGACAAGCCTGAACGATCTGACATCGGCGAGCGTTAAGCGTGTCGCGTACGGCGATCCGGCTTCCGTGCCGATCGGCCGTTACGCACAGGGCGCGCTGCAGGCTGCGGGCGTATGGGACGCCGTGAGCGCGAAAGCCGTGCTGGCGTCGAACGTACGTCAAAGCCTCGACTATGTATCGCGTGGCGAAGTCGACGCCGGCTTCGTGTTCAGCACCGACGCCGCCGTCATGCCGGACAAGGTCAAGGTCGCAATGAACGTGCCGACGCAAACGCCGGTCACCTATCCGATCGCGCAAGTGGAAGGCAGCCACCACGCCGCGGACGCACAGGCGTTCATCAACTTCGTGCTGTCGCCGGCCGGACAGTCCGTGCTCGCCAGATACGGCTTCAAGCCCGCACATTAACTTCACGACACGGCGCACGCTCATGCAACAGGCCTGGATCCCGCTCCTGCTGTCGCTAAAAGTGGCGGGCTGGGCGACCGCGCTCAATCTGGTGTTCGGCGTCGCGGCGGGCCTGGGTCTGTCGCGCTGGCGCTCCGGCGCGCGCGACGTGGTCGATTCGCTGCTGATGCTCCCGCTCGTCATGCCGCCCACCGTGCTCGGCTATTACCTGCTGGTCCTGCTCGGACGGCGCGGCGTGATCGGCAGTTGGCTCGACCGCTTCGACATTCAGTTGGTGTTCACCTGGCAGGGCGCGGTGATCGCGTCGACCGTGGTGGCCTTTCCGCTCGTGCTGAAGTCCGCGCGCGCCGCTTTCGAAGCCGTCGATCCGCAACTCGAACAGGCGGCGCGCACGCTCGGCGTCAGCGAAACGGCCGTATTCTTTCGCGTCACGCTGCCGCTCGCCGCGCGCGGCATTCTCGCCGGCGGCCTGCTGGCGTTCGCCCGGGCGCTCGGTGAATTCGGCGCGACGCTGATGATCGCGGGCAATCTGCCGGGACGCACGCAGACGCTTTCCGTGGCGGTCTATTCAGCCGTGCAGGCGGGCGACGACAGCACCGCGAATTTCCTCGTGCTCGTGACTTCGGTGACGTGCGTCGTGATCCTGTTGCTCGCGGGGCGCCTCGTGCCGCAGCACACGCTCCTGAAGTCCGGTTGATATGCTGCTTGCCGTCGACATCCGCAAGACCTTCCAGAGCGCCGAGCGCCGCTTCACGCTCGACGTCGCGTTCCAGGCCACCTCGCAGCGCGTCGTGCTGTTCGGACCATCCGGCGCGGGCAAGAGTCTGACGTTGCAGGCTATTGCGGGCCTGCTACGCCCCGACGAAGGCACGATCACGCTGCATGGCAACGCGCTGTTCGACAGCGCGCGCGGCATCGATCTGAAGCCGCAAGCGCGCAAGGTCGCCTATCTGTTTCAGGACTTCGCGCTATTTCCGCATCTGAACGTGCGGCAGAACATCGGCTTCGGCTTGCAGCACGGCTGGCTCAATCCGCGTGCGCGGATCTCGCATCCGCAGATCGATTACTGGCTGGATGCGCTGGAATTGAAGAGCGTGGCCGGCAATCATCCGGCGCAGCTTTCCGGTGGGCAAAAGCAGCGGGTGGCGCTGGCGCGAGCGCTCGTCGCGCAACCTCGGTTGCTGCTACTGGACGAGCCGTTTTCGGCGCTCGACAGCGCCCTGCGTGAGCGCATGCGCCGCGAGCTGTCCGAGCTGCAAACGCGGCTCGATATCCCAATGGTCCTGATCACACACGATCCCGACGATGTCGCCGCCTTCGGCGATCAGGTCGTGCAGGTCAACAATGGCCAAGTGCGCGAGAATCAGCCGTTCGCCGGCTACGCGCGCAGCGAGCCCTGAGTTTCAACCGCGGATCTTTCGGACGCTACCCGTTCCCTTGACGCCGAACTGGGCGCTTGCCGCGCTCAATCCTTCAAAGAAGGCGCGAACATCTCGCCCGCTCAGTCCTTCACACCGAGTATCACACTCGACGCCTTGAACGCGGCCACGGCGCGGCCGCCTTCCACGAATCCGAGCGTGTCGACGCTTTCATTGGTGACGACCGCGGTGATCACCGCGCCGCCCGCCAGCACCAGCGACACCTCGGCATTGACCGCGCCGCGCTTCACGCTTTGTACCGTGCCGCGCAACTGATTGCGCGCCGAGAGTTTGAGCGGCAGGCCGCTTTCGTTGTCGACGAACAGCACGACCCACGACGCCTTGATCAACGCGAACGCCGCCGCACCCTCGACGAGGCCGAGCGTTTCGGTGCTTTCATGCGTGATGACGGAGACGATCGCATGGCCGCCGGGCAGCACGAGTGTGACTTCGTCGTTGACGGTGCCGCGCGTGATTGCCGACACCGTGCCATAAAGCTGATTGCGCGCGCTCGTCTTCACGCCGATGCGGCCGATCAGATCCCAGTCGGTCGCGAACCCTTCGATCGCCGCGCCCGCGCGTTCGAGAAAGCGCCGGTGCTCGCGTTCCACCGCGCGAAACGTCTCGATCAGCTTCACGGCGCGTGGCGTGAGGGTGGTGCCGCCACCGCCTTTGCCGCCAGTCAGGCGCACCACGAGAGGCTCGCCGGCGAGGTTGTTCATCGTGTCGATCGCATCCCACGCGCCTTTGTAGCTCATGCCGACCGCTTTGGCCGCGCTGGTGATCGAACCGGTCTCGCCGATCGCCGCGAGCAGCGCGATCCGCGACGCGCCGCCGAGCGTCTGCGCGCCCGCCTGAAACCACACGGAGCCGCCGAGTTCGAGGGTTTCGCGGGAAGGATCGGTGCGGTGCAATGTCATAGCGGGAAGCGGCCAGCGACCGCGAAAATGACGACAAATCATTATAACGACGCAGACCCGCGCTCCTGCCTCGCACCCAGCCGACCTCGCATGCGGATAGGTGGGATACTTTCCGTTCGACGCTTCGAACACCAGTCCCTTTGCATTTTTCGGCTCGGCCGGCCTTGGCCGGTTCGCCGCAACTTCAACGAGGAGCAAGACAGTGAACATCGATCTATCGGGCAAGACGGCGATCGTCAGTGCATCCACGGCGGGCATCGGCTTTGCGATCGCCACCGGCATTGCCGCATCGGGTGCGCGGACCATCATCAACGGACGCAAGCAGGACGCGGTGGACCGCGCGATCGAGGCGATCCGCAAGAGCGCGCCGCAAGCGGATCTGCAAGGTTTCGCGGGCGACCTCGGCACGCCGCAGGGGTGCGACGCGTTGATCAAAGCCGTGCCGCAGGCGGACATTCTCGTGAACAACCTGGGCGTCTTCGGCCCCGGTGACATCTTCTCCACCGCAGACGACGACTGGGAGCGCTACTTCCAGGTGAACGTGATGTCGGGCGTGCGGCTCACGCGCCACTACCTCAAAGGAATGATGGAGCGCAAATGGGGCCGCGTGGTGTTCATCTCGTCCGAGTCTGCGCTGAATATTCCGCCGGACATGCTCGCTTACGGCTTTTCGAAGACCGCGCAGTTGAGCATTGCGCGCGGCATCGCCAAGCACGCCGCCGGCAGCGGCGTGACCGTGAATGCCGTGCTGCCCGGACCGACCCTGTCCGACGGCTTGCGGGCGATGGTGGAAGAGACGGCCAGACAGCAGGGCAAAACGGTCGAACAGGTCGCCACGGAGTTCGTGCGCGAGCATCGCAGCAGTTCGATCATCCAGCGAGCGGCCACCACCGAGGAAGTGGCCAACATGGTCGTCTACGTCTGCTCGCCGCAGGCTTCGGCAACCACCGGCGCGGCGCTGCGCGTGGACGGCGGCGTGATCGATACCATCGCGTAACCGTGCCGCGTTTCTGACGTTTCTGACGTTTCTGACGAACGACGGGCGGCATGGCCGCCCGATAGCGCACCCGGCATTCGCGCTATCGGGCAGACATGGCACTCACAGCGCGTACTGCGCAATCCCGTTGCCGAACGACCAGTTTTCCTTCAATACCTCGACGAGATTAATGAAAACATCCTCTCGTCGCAGCCCCGGCGACTCCGCCAGTTCGTCCGCCATCCGCTTGTAAAGCGTCTTTTTCTGATCAAGCGTGCGCGTGTTGTTCAGGGTGATCTGAATGATCACGAGGTCGTCGCTTCGCTCGACGTTCAAGTAGTGGTTGTCATACACAAAATTGCCGGCTTCATGCTCGGTGATCAGCATGAAGATGTCGTCTTTCGGCACGTTGAATGTTCCCACCAGCGAACGCTGGATGCTCTCCGTCAGCGCCTTCCGGTATTCGACGGGCTTGCCTGCGCGCAATGCAATTCGGGTGATCGGCATGATGAAAACTCCTTGGTTGCGTTGATTGGGTCAACACAGGTTAGGCTCGCCCAATCATAATAAACAGACATCATTGATGATTTCATCTATATTGGTTTGAAATGAAAGTTCTCGATCTCGATGCCGTCCGCGCGTTCGTTCTGGTCGCCGACCTGCACAGCTTCACGCGTGCCGCAGACGCGCTCGACACCACGCAATCGGCCGTCAGCCTGAAGCTCAAACGGCTGGAGGCTCATCTCGGCAAGCAATTACTGGAGCGTACGCCGCGGGCCGTGCGCCTTTCCGCGGACGGCAACGCGTTCCTGAGCGCCGCACGCGAGCTGCTCAACGCGCATGAACGCGCGCTGGGTTCGCTGTCGGTGGAGCGCCGGCGGCTCGCGCTGGGGCTCAGCGAGCACGTCGCGGGGCCGGACTTGCCGCTTCTGCTCGGCAGGCTCAATGCGCACGATCCGGGACTGGTGATCGAATTGCATCTGGGCACCTCCGCCGCGCTGCTCGCACAATTCGACGAACGGCGCCTCGACGCGGTGATCATCCGCTATGGCGCCGACGAACCGCCGCGCGACGACGCGCAGGCGCTATTTACCGAACCGCTCGGCTGGCTCGCCACGCCGGCGTGGTTGCCGCGAGTCGGCGAGCCGTTGGCGCTGGCGCTGTTGAGCCCGCCGTGCAATGTGCGCGATGTGGCGCTGCGAACGCTCGCGCAGGCCGGCATTGGGTGGCAGGAGGTGTTCGTTGGCGGCGGGGTGGCGGCTGTCGGCGCAGCCGTCGCGGCGGGGCTCGCGGTGTCGCCGCTGGCGCGCCGGGTCGCACCGCGCGGTCTGGTCGATGTCGGCCCGCGGCTGGGCTTGCCGCTGCTACCGGAATCGCGCGTCACGCTGCATTCGCGGGTCAGGGACGAGCGGTCGGCGGAAACGTTGCGGCTGGTCACTAATGGGTTGGCGAGCGCTTGAGGTATCTGTTCATGAACAGCTGTTGCCTAGCTGCGTGAGACCATACTGTGGCGCGTGAAGCATTCATCAGCAGCACAACGCGGCTCATCATGACGTAGCGCAGAGACGAGCCTGAGTTCGAAATCAGTGGATGATCGGCGGCAGCGAGCCGCTGCTGGCCGTAGCGGGATTGCTCGATGCATTCGCCGGATTGGCATTAACTTTCGCGGATGCCACCGGGTTTGCCGACGGAGCCGGCACATTCACGCGAGATGCAGCCGGTTTTGCGGCATCGGATTTCGCCGTGACTTTGACCGCCTGCGGATGAGCTGTCCTGCGTTGAACCAGATGATTGGCGTGCACGACTTTGCCCTGCCCCGGTTTTGCCTGAACGACCTGTGCGTGCGGCTTTTTACTCTGCGTCATGCCGGCCGCTTTCCTTTGGGTCTTGTTCGCGCCTGCTGCCTGGGTCTTGCTCTTCGTGACGCCGCTGGCCGCCACCTTCCTGATGCTTCCGTGCGCCGAGGGCTTGTTGCCATGTGCCGACGCAACGCTCGGTGCAGCGTGCCCAGCGCCTGCCATAGGTTTGGGAGCGGCCTTTGAAGCTCCTTTCGAGCCAGCAGTAGACTTGGCTCCGGTGGCTGTCCCGGTCTTTTTCCCGGCCTGCTTCGTGATGTGTCCGGTTTCCTCGGGCGGATTCCACACCTCGGCGTAGCCCGCGGCCACGGCCGGACCCGACATACACCACACGGCAAGCGCCGCCCCTGCTGCTGCTCGAACCCTCATCTCCCGCTTCTCCTGAATTTCGACTTTCATACCGAGCCGGGGATTATATTCTCTTGCAAAAATCCATATTTAGACTATTATAAATTTCAAGTACAGATAAGGACTTGCCCGCTCATGGCTCACGCTGCTCGTGCCACCCACCCCGAAGAGCCGATTCGTCGGCCGTCTTCCGCGCCCACGCTAACGGAAATGTCCGCGGCGGGTCTGCGCGCGTTCTTCAATATCGCTCGTGACTGGGACTTGAGCGCGGAAGAGCAGATCGTGCTGCTAGGGTCGCCGGGCCGCTCCACCTACTTCAAATGGAAGGCGGCGCCTGAAACGGCCCGCCTCGGGCGCGACACGCTGGAACGCCTGTCGCTACTGCTCGGTATCTACAAGGCGCTGCAAATCCTGCTGCCGCAAGCCAGCGCCGCCGACACCTGGATCAAACGCCCCAACAGCGCGCCGCCGTTCGGTGGCCGCCGCGCGCTGGACCGCATGCTGGCGGGCAATATCAGCGACCTCGTGGCCGTGCGCCAGTATCTCGACGCAATGCGAGGCGGCTGGGCGTGACACAACCGCATTGGCAGGACCGCTGGCGTACCACGCCGCTCGACTGGGCACCGGCATATCGCGTGATTCCAACGCGCTTCCCGGCCGTCAATCTGTTCGACCGGGTCGCCTCGCCGGAGGATTTCGACGCGCTCTACGCGCTCGAAGCCATGACCAACGACCGTCTGCGCACCGAGATCGGCGAACTCGATCTGGTGCCGCGCGAAGAGCGCCGCTTCGGGCCGGGCTATGGGCCGATCATGGCCGCGCTGACACACCTGAATCCGCTCGGCAGCCGCTTCTCCGACGGCACGTACGGCGTGTTCTATTGCGCCCGCTCGCGCGCCACCGCAATCGCCGAAACGCGCTATCACACGGGGAAATTTCTCGAGGCGACGGCCGAGCCGCCCATGCGCCAACAGATGCGCCTTTACACCGTCGTGGCGCGAGGCAACGTGGTGGACATTCGCGGAGACGAGTCGGTGGGCCTCGCGGTGCTGTCGCCGGATGATTATCTGGCCGGGCAATCCCTCGGCCGAGCCATCCGCGAGGCAGGTGCGCCGGGCATCGTGTATCCATCGGTGCGGGACGACGAAGGCGAATGCCTCGCCGCGTTCAAAACCACGCTCCTGCGCGACTGCCATCACGCCGCGTATCTGGAATACAACTGGAACGGCAAGCAGGTGGACATGGTGTTCGAGCTCAGCCAGGTGGGCTAGGCTGACAACCCGGCGCCGAGGCCCACCGTCGACGCGGCGTCAACACAGCGTCAAGGTAGCGCCAACGCTGCCGCCCCTTCCGCGCGGGCCTCTTCGACCGAGATCGACCAGCGGCGCAACGCCAGCGGCTCCACGATCGTGAGCTTGCCGCCCGGCCCGAACGCGCCGGTATCGATGAACACCTGCGAGCCGACCTGCTTGATGTCGCGCATCGGCGTGTGGCCGCAATAGGTCAGCGAGAGACCGCGCTGCCGCTGCGGATCGCCATTGCCTAGCGCCAGTTCGCGTCCCCACAGCAATTGCTGGCGGGTTTCGGCGGAGAAATTCCCCGCGTCGAGTTCGGCGTCCGTGCCGAAGAATTCCGCGTGCAGCACGTTGAAGCGCTCCTTGCCGCTGCCGACCACGCGCGCGAGCGGCAAACCGCGCAAAAGCTCCGCGTAGTGCTGCAAGCGTTCGTCGGATAATTGCGCCGCCCATAGGCCGCCGATTCCATACCACCACTGGCGCCGCACGCGCCCATCGGCGACGGCGCACAGCATGTCTTCGTGATTGCCGAGCACGGCGAAAAACCACGGCTTGTCGAGCAGGGCCAAAGCGAGTTCGGAATGCTCGCCGCGATCCACCAGATCGCCGACCGAAAAGAGCCGGTCACGCGCCGGGTCGAACGTGATCACGCGCAGCAGATAGCGCAATGCATCGACGCAGCCATGCAGATCGCCGACCACGAAGTCGCGACCGCTCCGGTTGGCCGGGTGATGTTCAACGGAGTTGACGAGTACGGAAACCATAAGCCTATGATAATGCGGCATCTGTGACGTGTATGCGCGCTGCCCATCGTATCCTGGCGCCGTGGCGAGCGAGAACGACGCAAATTGACGCAAAACTGTCGAATTCGCGGCAGACCTTACCGGAAACACGCCATCTGCGCGGTCACTATCGCTGAGTGCGTAGTTTGGCGACACGGCGTGGATGCCGGTCGAAGCACGAGTAGAATCCGCGACACCGAAAGCCTTCCCTACTCCATTCATGTTCACCAAATATATTCCGCAGGTTCTTCGCAATCGGCCACGCATGCTGGTCGGCCTTGCGCTCGGTATCATCGCGGCGCTGGCCATGCCGGAACACCCGCGGCCGATGGTTCGCGTGCTGGCCGGCTGGGACGCGGCCATCTGGAGTTATCTGGCGATGATCTGGGTGTACATGGCCGTTGCCGATGAAGGCAGCGTGCGCGAATCCGCTCGTCGCGACGACGAGAACGCGGGCGTGGTGCTCATGGTGATCTGCGTGGCCACCATTGCGAGTATTGCCGCCATCGTGCTGGAACTGGCGTCGGCGAAGGGAACAGCCGGTGCTTCCACGGTCTGGCACTACGCGCTGACGGGACTCACCATGTTCGGCGCGTGGTTCCTCATCCCGACCATCTTCACGCAGCACTACGCGCGCCTTTACTACGATCCCGATGCAACGGAGACGCCGCTGCTGTTTCCCGACAAAGCGCTCCAGCCGGATTACTGGGACTTCCTGTATTTCTCGTTCACCATTGCCGTGGCCTCGCAGACGTCGGACGTCGTGCTGCGCTCGCGTTCGATTCGCCGCGCCACACTCGCGCAATCCGTCCTGTCGTTCTACTTCAACGTCGCCGTACTGGGCTTGTGCGTGAACATTGCAGCAGGCCTGCTCGGCTCGTAAAGCTGCCGGCACGAGCGCGCTGCTTGCCGACGCCGCTGCCGTATAAAACTCCGCCTTTTGCGGTCCTCGCGCCGCCCGTAACGCACCGCATGTAAATCCCGGGCGGCGCCGCCCGTTTTACATACAGCGACCGTTCACGGCCGCGCGCCAGCCGCTCGCGCCTGCCGTCGCATCTTCCTGCCAAGCGTACTGCACGACGCTCTCCCACCCCGTCCATCGCTGTTTCCGCGCCTCACTGGCACAGCGTTTGCTGCCTCTTCCGAATCGATCTGGCCGGCCCGTGCAATCGACGCCTGGCGTCAAAGCACCTCTTACTGGCCAGCGGCGTGACGATCTTTGCACTACATTGACCAGTACGCGCCTTCGCTTCATGCATCGCGCGGTATCCGGCTCTGGAAGCCCAATGAGCGCTGTGATCGCATGCCAATTGCATCCACACCGCAGCAGGACGAATCTGGAAACGACCGATGGAATCTCCGAACGGGTACGCGCCGCGGATCTACTTTTTTCATTCACTTCTGGTTGGGCCGCTCGATGCGTGGCCTGCGCAGTTCGCACATGCAGCCGCGCTGGGCTTCGATCATGCGTTGATCGGCAGCCTCTTCGAGCCTGGACAGGCCGGCCACGGACAGGTGGTGGGCAACCACGCGCGTCTGCATCCGGTATTCGAGGCCCAACAGCCCGCCACCGAGGCGATTCGCACGCTCGCGAACGCCGCCGCCCAGAACGGCCTGACCTTGCTGGCCGATCTGGTGATCGACCGGATGGCCGCCGATGGCGCGCTATACGCCGAACATGCCGACTGGTTCCACCCGTTCGAGTCTGAAGAGGCGCGGCTCGACCCGCGCCATGTGCATCGCGAGGACAACGTCGCGTATGCGAACTTCAACGACCCCGGCAGCAGCGCTGCATTGGTCGGCTGGTGGACGCAGCAGTTGCTGGCGCTCGCCGACGCCGGCGTGGGCGGCTTCCGGTTCGATTCACCGCATCGCGTGCCGGGCGCCGTCTGGCGCCAATTGGGCGATGCGGTTCGCGCGAAGCATCCCGAGGTGCGTTTTCTCGCCGCCACGCCCGGCCTGGCCCGCGAGGATCTGCGCGGCCTCGAAGGCGCGGGTTTCGACAGTGTGTTTTCGTCGGTGCGCTGGTGGGACTTCCGCTCGAGCTGGATGGTGGAGGAACACGCCGCGCTCGCGCGCATCGGCGCGCCCGTCGCGTTTCCCGAAGCGCCCTACGGCACGCGCCTCGCCGCTGAGTTGAGCGATGCGCACGACGCGGCCATCGTCGAGCGGGCTTACCGGCGCGCGCTGTTCGCGTCGGTGGCGATCGGCACCGGCTGGATGATGCCGATGGGCTTTGAATACGGCATCACCGAGCCGATGTCGCAAACGCGCGGCGATGCTTCGCAGTTCGCCGTCGCTGCCCAGGCCAAACAATTCGATCTATCGGAACGCATCACGCACGCGAACCACGTGGCGCGCAATACCAAAACGCTGCACGCCAACGGCGAATTGCGTCCGCTGAGCGGGCCCGGCGCACCGGCGGCGATATTGCTGCGCGCCGACCAGCCCGACCTGCGCGACGCCGATGAGTCGATCCTGATCGCGATCAATCCCGAACTCGGGGCGCCGCTGCGCGTCGATCCCGCGCGCTTCCTCGCAGGCGTGCCGGGTAACTTCACGCGCTTTGTGCCGCTCGACGCGCCCGCCAGCGCTTCGCCCGCCACGCTCACGCCGTTCACGCTCGCGCCGGGCGCGGTCCGCCTGTTCCGCGCGGTCACGGAGAAGCCGATCCGTCTCGCCCCGCCCATCGACAAAGCGAACAGCAAGCGCAGCGGCCGCAAGACCGTGCTCGAAGCGATCAACGCGCCGCGCGTGGCGATCGAGAGCGTGACGCCCTCGGTCGACAACGGCCGCTTCGCCGCCAAGCGCACCGTGGGCGAACGCGCTGAAATCACCGCCGCGATTTTCGCCGAAGGTCACGACAAGATTGCCGCCGCAGTAATCTGGCGCGCCGCCGACGAAACCGCCTGGCACGAAGTGCCGATGACGCCGGCCCAACCCGCCGGCCTCGATATCTGGAAAGCGCGCATTCCGCTCGAACGCCTGGGCCGTCACGAATTCACGGTGATCGCATGGCGCGACGACTTCGCTTCGCTGGTCGAACATATTCAGAAGAAGCTGAAGGCGGGACAAACCGTCGAACTCGAACTCGACGAAGCCGCGCATCTGTTCGCGCTGGTGCTCGCCGAAGTGGAAACCTCGGAAGGCGCGGTCACCGCGCCGCTCGAACATATCGTCAAGGAATTCACCAAGGCGGACGCTGAAACGAAGCTCGCGCTGCTGCTCGCGCCGACCACGGCCAAGGCGATGACCGCCGCGCGCCACCGGCCGTTCCTCAGCCGCGACCCGGTCATCTACAAGATCGATGCGGACCGCACCGCGGCGCGCTTCGCGAGCTGGTACGAGATCTTCCCGCGTTCCATGAGCGACGACGAATCGCGCCATGGTACCTTCGCCGATGTTACGAAGAAACTGCCGCGCATTCGCGACATGGGTTTCGACGTGCTGTATTTCCCGCCGATTCACCCGATCGGTGTGGCGAATCGCAAAGGCCGCAACAACACGCTGAACGCGCAGTCGGGCGACGTCGGCAGCCCGTATGCGATCGGCGGAGTGGAAGGCGGCCACACGGCCGTGCATCCGCAGTTGGGCACGTTAGACGACTTCAAGGCGATGCTCGCCACCGCGCATGAGCACGGCCTCGAAATCGCGCTCGACTTCGCGGTGCAATGCTCGCCGGATCACCCGTGGCTCAAGGAGCACCCGACGTGGTTCGCATGGCGCCCCGACGGCACACTGCGTTACGCGGAAAATCCGCCGAAGAAGTATCAGGACATCGTCAACCCGGACTTCTATGCGCACGACGCCAAGCCGGATTTATGGCTCGCGTTGCGCGACGTGTTCCTGTTCTGGATCGAAGCGGGCGTACATATTTTCCGCATCGACAACCCGCACACCAAACCGCTGCCGTTCTGGGAGTGGGTGATCGGCGACGTGCGCGCGCGCTATCCCGACACGATCTTCCTCGCCGAAGCCTTCACGCGGCCGCGCATGATGAACCGGCTCGGCAAGATCGGCTTCTCGCAGTCGTACACGTACTTCACGTGGCGGGAATCCAAGCGCGATTTCATCGAGTACATGACCGAGCTCACGCAAACCGGTGCGCGTGATTCGTACCGGCCGAATTTCTTCGTCAATACACCGGATATCAACCCGCGGCATTTGCAATCGCAGGGACGCACGGGCTTTCTGATTCGCGCGGCACTCGCTTCCACGCTGGCCGGTTTGTGGGGTGTGTATTGCGGTTTCGAGCTATGCGAAGCCGCCGCGCTGCCGAACAGCGAGGAATATCTCGACTCCGAGAAGTACCAGTTGCGCGCGTGGGACTGGAACCGGCCCGGCAACATTGTCGGCGAAATCAGTGCGCTGAACCGGATCCGCCGTGCGAACCCGGCGCTGCAAACGCATCTCGGCCTGACGTTCCTGCCCGCGCACAACGACAACATCCTGTGCTTCGAGAAGGCGACCGAATCGCGCGACAACGTGATCGTCGTCGCGATCAATCTCGACCCGTTCAACGAACAGGGCGCGGATATCGAATTGTCGTGGGAGACTTTCCAGAAATGGAATCTGCACGATCATGGCCCGCTGGAAGTCACCGATCAGATGACCGGCGCGCGCTTCGAATGGCACGGCCGCTGGCAGCATGTCCAGCTAGGGTCGGGCCAGCCGTTCTCGATCTGGCGCATCGCGCCGTTCGGCGGCTTGCCCGCCGAACGGCCGGATGAAGCCGACAGCGACTATCACGCAGACGCTGGCAACCCAACCCCCACGGAAGGTGCGACATGAAGCGTGACGATCCAGCCCAAACCACGTCGCAAGCCCACACGAGTGCCGCCACCGGCGGCGTCGCGAAAGCGCGTACGCATCGGCGCGGCAAACCCGCGGCCTTGAGCGACGATCCGCTCTGGTACAAAGACGCGATCATTTATCAGGTGCACATCAAGTCGTTCTTCGACGCGAACAACGACGGCGTCGGCGACTTTCCCGGCCTGATCGCGAAGCTCGACTACATCGCCGAACTCGGTGTGAACGCGATCTGGCTGCTGCCGTTCTATCCGTCGCCACGACGCGACGACGGTTACGACATCGCCGATTACCGCAACGTGCATCCGGACTACGGCAACCTGTCCGATGTGAGGCGCTTCATTCAGGAAGCGCACGCACGCGGCATTCGTGTGATTACCGAACTGGTGATCAACCACACGTCGGACCAGCACCCGTGGTTTCAGCGCGCGCGCCGTGCGAAACCGGGTTCGAACCACCGTAACTACTACGTGTGGTCCAACACCGATCAGAAGTACCTGGAAACGCGGATCATCTTTATCGATTCGGAGCCGTCCAACTGGACGCACGATCCGGTGGCGGGCGCGTATTACTGGCACCGCTTCTACTCGCATCAGCCCGATCTGAATTTCGACAATCCGGCCGTTTTGAAGGAGGTGCTGCAGGTCATGCGCTTCTGGCTCGATATGGGCATCGACGGGTTACGGCTGGACGCGGTGCCGTATCTGGTGGAACGTGAAGGCACGAACAACGAGAACCTGCCGGAAACGCACGCGGTGCTCAAGAAGATCCGCGCCACCATCGACGCCGAATATCCGAACCGGATGCTGCTCGCCGAGGCCAACCAGTGGCCGGAAGACGTGAAGGAATATTTCGGCGACGAAGACGAATGCCACATGGCCTTCCACTTCCCGCTGATGCCGCGCATCTACATGTCGATTGCGAGCGAAGACCGCTTCCCGATCACCGACATCATGCGGCAAACGCCGGACCTCGCCGAAACGAACCAGTGGGCGATTTTCCTGCGCAATCACGACGAGCTGACGCTGGAAATGGTCACGGATTCCGAGCGTGACTATCTATGGAACACCTACGCAAGTGATCGCCGCGCGCGCCTGAATCTCGGCATTCGCCGCCGTCTCGCGCCGCTGATGGAGCGCGACCGCCGCCGTATCGAGCTGATCAATTCGCTGCTGCTTTCCATGCCCGGCACGCCCGTGATCTATTACGGCGACGAGCTCGGCATGGGCGACAACATTCACCTCGGCGACCGCGACGGCGTGCGCACGCCGATGCAATGGTCATCGGATCGCAACGGCGGTTTCTCGCGCGCCGACCCTGAGCAACTGGTGCTGCCGCCGGTCATGGGCTCGCTCTATGGTTTCGACGCGGTGAATGTGGAAGCGCAAAGCCGCGATCCGCATTCGCTGCTGAACTGGACCCGGCGCATGCTCGCCACGCGGCGCGCAAAACAGACTTTCGGGCGTGGCACGATCCGCTTTCTGAAGCCGGAAAACCGCAAAATTCTCGCGTACCTGCGCGAGATGCCGGGTGAGCCGCCGATTCTCTGCGTGGCGAACCTCTCGCGTGCGCCGCAAGCGGTGGAGCTCGATCTGTCCGAATTCGACGGTTCCGTGCCGATCGAAATGACTGCGGACTCCGTGTTCCCGCCGATCGGCCAGCTGACGTATCTGCTGACGTTCCCGCCGTACGGCTTCCTGTGGTTCATGTTGTGCCCCGGCGGCCAACGTCCTACCTGGGCGCAAGCGCCTTCGGAACCGCTGCCGGAATTCGTCACGATCGTGATTCGCGAAGGCCAGGTCGGTCCGACGCCGGAGAACGTGCGCCTGCTGGAATCGGAAGTGCTGCCTTCATGGCTGAGCCGGCGCCGCTGGTTTGCGTCGAAGGATCAGAAGCTCAATGCGGTGCGGCTCGCGGCATTGACCACGATTCCGAACGGCGGCTTTGCGTTCACCGAAATCGAAGCGGACGTGGGCAAGCATACGGAACGCTACGTGGTGCCGATCGCGATTACGTGGGGCGGCGAAACCACTTTCCCGCTGTTCAAGCAACTGGCGTTGGCGCGCGTGCGGCGCGGCCGCAATGTCGGTCATCTGACGGACGCGTTCGCCCTGCCGATCTTCGCTCATGGTGTAATGCGCAAGCTGCGCGAACGCGCCGTGGTGCCGACCGTGCAGAAGAGCGAAATCAAGTTCCTGCCAACCGAACGTTTCGCCGAACTCGAAGGACTCGGCGAACGGCCGGAGATCCGGTGGCTCGCGGCAGAGCAGAGCAACAGTTCGCTGATCATCGCGGACGCCGCGGTGCTGAAACTGGTGCGCCGTCTCGTGAGCGGCATTCATCCGGAAGCCGAAATCAGCCGCTACCTGACGCAATTGGGCTATGCGAACACCGCGCCGCTGTATGGCGAAGTGGTGCGTGTGGACCCGGAAGGCGTGCCGCACACCCTCTGCATTCTGCAAGGCTATATCGACAATCAGGGTGACGCGTGGAACTGGTCGCTCGACTATCTGCGCCGCTCGGTCGACGAACTCGCCATCGCCGTCGATACCGAAACGCAGTCGGTGCCGGACCGGTCCAACGAGGCGATTCTGGTGGAAGGCTACAGCACGTTGGCCGGCATCATAGGCAGACGCCTGGGCGAACTGCACGTGGCGCTCGCCTCGCCGACGGACGACCCGGCATTCGCGCCGGAACCCGCCAGCGCGGAGCAGGTGAAGGCGTGGGTCGACGGCACGCAGGCAATGCTCGCGAGCGCGCTGGATCTGCTCGCGCCGCGTATCGAGCAGATGAGCGATCCGGAAACCAGGGCACTGGCGCAGAGCCTGATAGACCGTCGTGCGGCGCTGGTTGCCGCTGTCGACTCGCTGGTTTCCGCCAACGCGGGCGCGCTGCGCATTCGCATTCACGGCGACTTCCACCTCGGCCAGGTGCTGGTCGCGCAGGGCGACGCGTATCTGATCGACTTTGAAGGCGAGCCGGCACGGACGCTCGAACAACGTCGTCAGAAATCGAGCCCGTTGCGCGATGTGGCCGGCCTGCTTCGCTCGCTCTCGTATGCAAGCGCAGCGGCGCAATCCACCACGGAAGCCGCGCCGCAACAGACCGCCGATCGCAAGCGCGCGCTGTTCGACCGTTTCCGCGCCCATGCCGCCGACAAGTTCCTCAACGAATATCGCGCGGCCGCCGCGGAAGCGGCAACGCCGCTCGTGGCGCCCGAAGCCGAACAGGCGTTGCTCGATCTGTTCCTGATCGAAAAAGCGGCCTACGAAATCCGTTACGAAGCGGCCAACCGCCCGACGTGGCTCAGCCTGCCGGTACGCGGCCTCGCCGCGCTCACCAGCCGCCTGCTCGGCGACACCGGTGCGCCGGGCCACGACACCTCAAACCAGGCGCCAGGCGCCGCCACACCGCCTAATCCGGCCGAGGGCGACTATGAGTGAGCATGATCCGGCCGCAGGCCTCCAACCGCTCGATATCGACGCGCTTGTCGAAGCGCGCCACCCCGATCCTTTTTCGCAGCTCGGGCTGCATCACGCTGAAGCAGGTCCGGTGGTGCGCGCGCTGTTGCCGAACGCCGCGCACGTCAGCGTGATTTCGCGCGCCGACGGTTCCGCGCTCGGCGAGCTCGAACAGTTGCGCCCGGGGCTCTTTGCCGGCCGCATCACGTCCGCGGCGCCGTACCGTTTGCGCATCGACTGGCATGGCGTCGTGCAGGAAATCGAGGATACCTATTCGTTCGGCCCCGTTCTCGGCGACGAGCCGCTCGGCCGGCTCGCAGGCGGCGATCCTTACGCGGTGCTCGAATGTCTCGGCGCCCGCCCGATGGAAGTGGACGGCGTGCCGGGTGTGCGCTTCGCCGTGTGGGCGCCGAACGCGCGGCGCGTCTCGGTGGTGGGCGACTTCAATGCATGGGACGGCCGCCGTCATCCGATGCGGCTGCGGCATCAGGCGGGTGTGTGGGAACTGTTCGTGCCACGGGTCGGGCCGGGTACGCGCTACAAATACGAGTTGCTATCGCGCGACGGCCATCCGCTGCCCTTGAAGGCCGATCCGTGCGCGATGCAAACCGAGAAGCCGCCGGGTACGGCCTCCATCGTTGCGCATGTCGACGAAGTCGAGCAGTTTCCGTGGAGCGATCACGAGTGGATCCAGTCGCGTGCCGACAAACAGACCGCGCGCTCGCCCATTTCGATCTACGAAGTGCACGCCGAATCCTGGCTGCGCGTTGCGGAAGAAGGTCAGCGCGGGCTCGATTGGGAAGAGCTCGCGGAACGGATGATTCCGTACGTGAAAAGCATGGGCTTCACGCATGTGGAGTTCATGCCGATTGCGGAGCATCCGTTCGGCGGATCGTGGGGCTATCAGCCGCTCGGGCAGTTCGCGCCGTCCGCGCGCTTCGGCAAACCCGAACAGTTCGCGAGGTTCGTCGACAAGGCGCACGAAGCCGGACTCGGCGTGATCCTCGACTGGGTGCCCGCGCACTTTCCAAACGACGCGCATGGTCTGATCGACTTCGACGGCACGCCGCTCTACGAGCACGCCGACCCGCGCGAAGGCTATCACCAGGACTGGAACACGATGATCTACAACCTCGGCCGCAACGAGGTGAGCGCGTTCCTGATCGCCTCCGGGCTGGCCTGGTTGAAGCGCTATCACGTCGACGGTTTGCGCGTGGATGCTGTCGCGTCAATGCTGTATCGCGACTATTCGCGCGCCGCCGACCAGTGGGTGCCGAACATTTACGGCGGCCGCGAGAATCTCGAATCTATCGCGTTCCTCAAGCGCCTGAATCATGAAGTGGGCTATGTGCCGGGCGTGCCGGGCGCGATCACGATCGCCGAGGAATCGACCGCGTGGCCTGGCGTGACGGCGCGCGTCGAAGACGGCGGCCTCGGTTTCCAGTTCAAGTGGAACATGGGCTGGATGCACGACACGCTGCACTACATGGAAGAAGATCCGGTCTACCGCCAATACCATCACCACAACATGACGTTCGGCATGGTGTACGCGTATTCGGAGCGCTTCGTGCTGCCGCTCTCGCACGACGAGGTCGTGCACGGCAAAGGCTCGCTGCTCGGCAAGATGCCCGGCGACAGGTGGCAGAAGTTCGCCAATCTGCGCGCGTACTTCGGTTTCATGTGGACGCATCCGGGCAAGAAGCTGCTGTTCATGGGCGGCGAATTCGGCCAGATGGCGGAATTCAATCACGACACGTCGCCGCATTGGCATCTGCTCGACGATTCGAATCACCACGGCGTGCAAATGCTGGTGCGCGACCTGAACCGTCTGTATAGCGACGAGCCCGCGCTGTATCTGCTCGATTGCGAGCCGGGCGGCTTCGAATGGCTGATCGGCGACGACAGCGGCAACAGCGTCTTCGCCTATCGCCGCACCGACGGCGCCGGCCGCGAACTCGTCGTAGTCTGCAACATGACGCCGGTGCCGCGGCTCGGCTACCGGATCGGCATGCCGCGCGGCGGACGTTGGGTAGAAGTACTCAACACGGACGCCGGCGTCTACGGCGGCTCGAATATGGGCAACGGCGGGCTGATCCATACCGACTCCCAATCGAGCCACGGCTGGCCGCATTCCGCGGCGCTGACGCTGCCGCCGCTCGCGACGATCGTATTGCGCGCGGACTGACGCAGGTGCAGTAAGGCGAGCGCGCGGCGTGCGTCATTTTCGCGCCGCGCGCTCGTTGCATGAAGACCCACGATAGCGTTCAACAATCAGAACAGGAAGGGGAATCATGTCGCATGCAATGCCCGACCGGCTTCTTGCCGGCTCGCCCTATCCGCTCGGCGCCAGTTGGGATGGCCTCGGCGTCAACTTTGCGGTGTTCTCGGCGAACGCGCAAAAAATCGAGCTTTGCCTGTTCGATCCCACCGGGCGCAAGGAGTTGCGCCGTTACACGCTGCCCGAATGCACCGACGAAGTCTGGCACGGCTACCTGCCCAACGCGCATCCCGGCACTGCCTACGGGTTTCGCGCGCACGGGCCGTATCAGCCGCAGCATGGGCATCGCTTCAATCCGCACAAGCTGCTGCTCGATCCCTACGCGCGCAAGCTGGTCGGACAGTTTCGCTGGTCGGATGCGCTATTCGGTTACCGCGTGCATTCGAATCGCGCGGACCTTTCCGTCGACCGGCGCGATTCGGCGCCCGCCATGCCGAAATGCGTGGTGATCGACGAAGCGTTCGACTGGTCGCACGACAAGCGGCCGAATGTGCCGTGGGGCGAAACCATCGTCTACGAAACGCATGTGCGCGGCGCCTCGATGTTGCGCGCCGATTTGCGCCAGCACGAACGCGGCACGTTCGCGGCGCTGGCTTCGCCGGAATTCATCGACCATCTGCTGAAACTCGGCGTGACCGCGGTCGAATTGCTGCCCGTGCACGCGTTTCTCAACGATCGCTTTCTGGTGGAGCGTGGCCTGCGCAACTACTGGGGCTACAACTCGGCGGCATTTTTCGCGCCGGAACCGTCCTACCTCAGCACGCACCGGCTCGACGAAATGCGCATTGCCGTGCGCCAGTTGCACGCGGCCGGCATCGAGGTCATTCTCGACGTGGTCTACAACCACACCTGCGAAGGCAACGAGATGGGCCCGACGGTGTCGTGGCGCGGCCTTGACAACGCCAGCTATTACCGCCTGATTCCCGGCGACGAACGTCACCATATCAACGACACCGGTTGCGGCAACACCGTGAATCTGCCGCATCCACGCGTGCTGCAAATGGTGATGGATTCGCTACGCTACTGGTCGACGGCATTCAATATCGACGGCTTCCGTTTCGATCTCGGCGTCACGCTCGGTCGCGAGCAACACGGCTTCGATCCCGGCTCCGGTTTCTTCGACGCGTTGCGCCAGGATCCGATCCTGTCGCAACGCAAGCTGATTTCCGAGCCGTGGGATATCGGGCCGGGTGGTTATCAGCTCGGCAATCATCCGCCGGGCTTCGGCGAATGGAACGACCGTTTCCGCGACACCGTGCGCCGTTTCTGGCGCGGCGACGCCGGCTTGCGGCCCGATCTCGCCGCGCGTCTGACCGGCTCGGCCGATCTGTTCAACCGCCGCTTCAGAAAGCCGTGGGCATCGGTCAATTTTGTCACGTCGCATGACGGTTTTACGTTGGCCGACGTCACCGCCTACGAGCAGAAGCACAACGAAGCCAATCGCGAAGACAACAACGACGGCCACAACGAAAACTGCAGCCGCAACTGGGGCGCCGAAGGCGAGAGCGACGACCCGGCGATTCTCGCCACCCGTAAACGCGTGGCCCGCTCGCTGATCGCCACGCTGCTGATGGCGCTCGGCACGCCGATGGTGCTGGCCGGCGACGAATCGCTGCGCACGCAGCACGGCAACAACAATGCGTACTGCCAGGACAACGAACTGTCGTGGCTCGACTGGGAGCGCGCGGAATCGCCGGACGGTCGGCAGATGACCGAATTCGTCGCGCGTGTGATCGCGTTGCGCAAGCAACATCCGCTGCTGCGCGAAACGCGTTTTCTGTTCGGCGATCGTGAAGTGTTGCCCGGCCTGTTCGATGTGGGCTGGTTCGACGAACGGGGCGACCCGCTCACCATCGAAGCCTGGCAGGATCCCGAAGGCCGTGCGTTCACATTGCGCCGCGCCGGCCCAGGCTTGAACGGCGAAACAGAAGTATTGTTGATGATGCTCAACGCCAACGAGAAAACACTGCGGTTTACGCCTCCCGCACCGCATCTGGAATGGCATGTGCTGTTAGACACTGCTGAACCGGAGAACGCACCGCATCGGCTGGCGGTCGCGGAGATCGAAGTGGCCGCGCACAGCCTCGTGATGCTGGCCGCGCGGCCGGTAGGCGAAGCAGACTGGCAGGCAGGCTGGAAGCCCGGCCCACAGCATGGGCCGCGGCTCCTGACGGCGCTTCCGCCCGATCCGGGTGCGCATGCGCCCACGAGCGACGCGTCGCCGACCACCTAGACGGCGGCGGCGCCGAGAAGCGGGAACAGTCAGGGCGGCCGCCCGGTTACGCGCGAGGTATCACAGGTGCGATCGGCGCGTTAAAGGCGGCTCGAAAGTAAAACTGAATGGTGACGAATCATGTCCGAAAGTCCAATTGATCCCCATGCGCATCATCACGCGCACTGTTTGCCGTTCGGCGCGCAACTGATCGGCGCGACGGCCGCGAAACCGCGCACGCGGTTTCGCTTCTGGGCGCCGTCCTGCAAGCACGTTCAGGTGGAAATCGAGAACGGACCCGCGCAAGGCACGCACGACATGACGCCGGCCGGCAATGGCTGGTTCGAAGCCAGCGTCGACAGCGGCGCGGGCACGCTATATCGCTTCCGGCTGGATGGCGAGCGTGCGGTGCCCGACCCGGCGTCGCGCTTCCAGCCACAGGACGTGCACGGGCCGAGCGAAGTCATCGATCCGCGCGCGTACCGTTGGGAACAGACGAACTGGCATGGCCGGCCGTGGGAAGAAACGGTGTTGTACGAATTGCACGTCGGCACCTTGGGCGGTTATGCGGGCGTGCAGAAGCGCCTGTCCGAGCTCGCCGCGCTCGGCGTCACCGCGATCGAACTGATGCCGCTGAACGACTTTTCCGGCACGCACAATTGGGGCTACGACGGCGTATTGCCGTATGCGCCTGACTCAGCGTACGGCCGCCCCGAAGACCTGAAAGCGCTGATCGACGCCGCGCATGGTCTCGGTCTCATGGTATTTCTCGACGTGGTCTATAACCACTTCGGACCGGACGGCAATTATCTGCACGAGTACGCCCGCTCGTTTTTCCGCGAAGGCACGCATACGCCGTGGGGGCCAGCCATCGATTTCGAGCGCAGTGAAGTGAGCGATTTCTTTACCGACAACGCGGTTTACTGGATCAACGAATATCGTATCGACGGACTGCGTTTCGACGCGGTGCACGCCATCGACAATCATGCCTGGCTGCGCGAATTGTCCGATCATATCCGCGCCAAAGTGCAGCACGGCCGGCATGTGCATCTGGTGCTGGAAAACGAACACAACAGCGCGAACCTGCTGGAAACCCATTTCGACGCGCAGTGGAACGACGACGCGCACAACACCTTGCACGTGCTGCTGACCGGCGAAACGGAAGGTTATTACCACGCATATGAGGACCAGCCGATCCGCCGGCTCGCGCGTGTGCTATCGGAAGGCTTCGCCTATCAGGGCGACCCGTCGCCGATTCATGACGGCAAGCCGCGCGGCGAAGCGAGCACACATTTACCGCCGACTTCTTTCGTGATGTTCCTGCAGAACCACGACCAGATCGGCAACCGCGCATTCGGCGAGCGCCTGCGCAAACTGACCTCGGACGAAGCGCTGCGCGCCGCCACCGGTTTGCTTCTGCTGTCGCCGCAAATCCCGCTGCTCTTCATGGGCGAGGAATACGGCTCCACGCAGCCGTTCCTGTTTTTCACCGACTACACGGGCGATCTCGCCGACGCGGTCCGCGAAGGCCGGCGCCGTGAATTCGCGCGTTTTTCATCGTTCAGCGACGAGAAACGGCGCGCACAGATTCCCGATCCGAACGACGTGAAAACCTTCGCGACATCGTCGCCGCCCGCGCCGGATGAAACGTCGCAGCACACCGACGACGAAGCAAAAGACCGACTCGACTGGATGCACTTCTACAAATCCGCGCTGACCGTACGCGCGAAGCTGATCACACCGCGCCTGAAACACAGCAAGGCATGCGGCGTAACCGTGCTGAGCGCCGCGAACGGGGGCGATGCCAATGCGCTGATCGCCCGCTGGAAACTTGCCGACGGCGAGACGTTGTCGATCGCGCTGAATCTCTCGAAAGAAAACGTCGCGCTGGCCGACCTGCCGGCCGGCAAAGTGATTTTCGAAACGCCGCCGCGCGTGCGCGAACAGGTCGACGTCAAGGTGTTGCCCGCGCACGCGTTCGTCGCGTGGCTGACCGGCGACGTCAGCGACTATGCCATCCACCACGATGCGCGCATTGCCAGCCAACAGGAGCGCCACGCGTGATTACCCGACGCCATACCGACACCATCGTCAATCTTGCCGCGCGCGCCGGTTTCGAGGTGGAGTGGCAGGACGCGCACCATACGACGCAACATGTGCCCGAGAACACGCTAGCCGTGCTGCTCGAGCGGATGGGTTTGCCGTGCGGTAACGCGACGCAAATCCGCCAGAGTTCGGCCGTGCTGGAGGCCGAACTATCGGGCCGCAAACTGCCGCCGCTGATGACCGCGGAGGTCGGCCGCGGCATCGCCCTGCCCGCTGCGGCGATCAGATCGGGCAGCCATTACCGGATCGAGCTCGAAAGCGGCTCGATCATCGACGGCCGGTTCACGGCGCCCAAAGGCGAGGAAGCCCTGCTTGCACCGATCGACGAGCCCGGCTATCACACGCTCGTGATCAACGAGCAACGCGTGACGCTCGCCGTCGCGCCGCCGCGCTGCTACACCGCCGCCGACGCGTGGCGCACGCTGCAAGATGACGACGCCGGCCGCGACAAAGCCGCGCCGCCACTGTGGGGCATCGCCGCACAGTTGTACGGCTTGCGCCGCATCGGCGACGGCGGCATCGGCGACTATTCGGCGCTTGCGCAGATCGCCGTCGAAAGCGCGAAGCGTGGCGCGCACGCGCTCGCCGTCAGCCCGACTCACGCGATGTTCAGCGCGGAACCGAACCGCTTCAGTCCATATTCGCCGTCGTCGCGTTTGTGGCTGAACGTCACGCATATCGATCCCGCCGCCGTGTTCGGCACGGACGTGGCCCAGGCCGCGCTCGAAGCCGCGCAGGCCGGCGACGCCTGGTCGAAACTCGAAGACCTGCCGTTGATCGACTGGCCGAGCGCGGTCGTCCTGAAGCTGAAGGTTTTGCGCGCGCTGTACGAGCGGTTCTGTGTGGACGAACGCGCGCAGAACACGCCGCGCGCGCTGGAATTTCACGGCTTCTGCGAACGGGCCGGACGCGCGCTCGAAGATCACGCGCGCTTCGAAGCGCTGCAGGCGGCGCAACTCTCGCAAGAAGGCGGCAATGGACATTGGCGTAACTGGTCCGAAGCGCTGAGCGATCCGCGCAGCCCGGAAGTCGAAGCTTTTGCCGAGGCCAATCGTCACGAGGTCGATTTCCATCTGTTTCTGCAATGGCTCGCCGCCAAGGGGTTGTCGCACGCGCAGCACGCGGCGCGCGAAGCCGGCATGGCGGTCGGCCTGATCGCCGACCTCGCGGTCGGCTGCGATAGCGCCGGCAGTCATGCATGGTCGTATCGCGACGACATGCTGCAAGGCGTGTCGGTCGGCGCGCCACCGGATCTGTTCAACCAGGCCGGCCAGGCATGGGGGCTTACCACGTTCTCGCCGCGCGCCATGCGCATGCAGGGCTTCTCCGCCTTCATCGACATGCTGCGCGCGGCCTTCGCGCATGCCGGCGGCATCCGCATCGATCACATTCTCGGCTTGCGGCGGCTGTGGCTTGTGCCGGAAGGCGAAAGCGCACGTAACGGCGCGTATCTCCGCTATCCGCTCGAAGACCTGCTGCGTCTGATCGCGCTCGAATCGTGGCGGCACCGCGCAATCGTGATCGGCGAAGATCTCGGCACCGTGCCGCCCGGTTTTCGCGAGCGGCTCGAAGAGCACGGCATTGCCGGCATTCGCGTGCTGTGGTTCGAAAGCGCGCACGACGGCAAGGGGTTCAAGCCGCCCCAAGCCTGGGACCGCAATGCGGTCGGCACCACGACCACGCACGATCTGCCGACGGTCGCCGGCTGGTGGCGCGGCAGCGACATCACGTGGCGCAACCGGATCGGCCAGACAATGGCGCGCGCCGACGGCCGCGATCCAGAGGAAGCCGCCCAGGAAGAGCGCGCGAAAGATCGCGCATTGCTGTGGCACGCGTTCCAGCAGGCCGGCGTGGCCGCGCACGACGTCCCTGCGCCGCCGCCCGACAGCGCGCCGGTGGACGAAGCGCTCGCTTTCGTGGCCGCCACGCCCGGCCCGCTAGTGACGTTTCCGCTAGAGGATCTGCTCGCGCAGGTCGAGCAGCCTAATTTGCCCGGCTCGATCGACGAGCATCCGAACTGGCGCCGCCGCGTCACGCTGCCGGTCGACGAACTGTTCCAGAACGACACCTTCTGCGACCGCCTGCTCGCGGTCGATCGCGAGCGCCGCGCCGCGGCCGCCTCGGTTCCTTCTTCCAACGCTTCTTCGGAGCCTGATACGCCATGACCGTCCCGCGCTCCACGCTTCGACTCCAGTTCCATCGAGGCTTCACCTTCGACGACGCCGCCAAGCATGTCGACTACTTCGCCGAGCTCGGCATCAGTCACGTATACGCGTCGCCCGTCACGACCGCCGAGCCGGGCTCCATGCACGGCTACGACACCGTCGACTACACCCAGGTCAGCGCCGAATGCGGCGGCGAGGCGGCTCTAAAGCGCCTCGTCGACAAACTGCGCGCGCGCGACATGGGGCTGATCATCGACACGGTGCCGAACCATATGGGCGTCGGCGGCGCCAGCAATGCCTGGTGGCTCGACATCCTCGAATGGGGCCGTCACAGCGCTTATGCCCGCCATTTCGACGTGGACTGGCATTCGCCCGATCCGGCGTTGCGCGGCAAGGTGCTGCTGCCCACGCTCGGTGCGCCGTACGGCGAGGAACTGGCCGCCGGCCGCATTGCGCTGCATTTCGCGGCCGACATAGGGCGTTTTTATATCGGCTATGGACCACACGTGTTTCCGGTGTGCCCAATCGACTACGCGTCGATCCTGCAAAGCGCCGACCGTCCCGATCTCACCGCGCTCGCCGAGCGCTTCCACGGACTGACCACCCAGCCCACCGATCATCCGCGCGCCGCCGAAGGCCGCGACATGCTGCGCGAATTCGTCGTGCAGAACGGCGGCTCGGCGATCGAGTTCGTACTCGAAACGTATTCTCCGGACGACCCGGTAACGCGCGACCGCCTGCATCGGCTGATCGAGCGGCAACACTTCCGTCTTGCGTGGTGGCGCACCGCGTCCGACGAGGTCAACTGGCGGCGTTTCTTCGACATCTCCACACTTGCCGGGGTGCGTGTGGAACGGCCCGAGGTGTTCGAGGCGGTACATGCGCTGCCTTTCCGGCTGTATCAGGAAGGCGTGGTGGACGGCTTGCGAATCGACCACGTGGACGGCCTCGCCGAGCCGCGTGAATACTGTCAGCGTTTGCGGCAGCGTCTCACGGAACTGCGTGATACCGCGCCGTATGTGGTAGTCGAAAAAATTCTCGGTCGTGGCGAACCGCTGCGCGACGATTGGCCGGTAGACGGCACGACCGGCTACGACTTCATGAGCGACGTCGGCGCGCTGCTGCACGATCCGGCCGGTGCCGCGCCGCTCGCGCAGACGTGGACCGAACTGACCGGCCGCAGCGGTCTTTTCGCAGACGAAGCGCTCGCCGCGCGCCGCCAGATCCTCGCCGAAAACCTCGCGGCGGAACTCGACCGCGCAGCGCGGGCATTGCATCGCATTGCCCGCGATTCGCTAACCACGCGCGACTTCACCTTCACCACGCTGCGTCGTGTGCTGATCGAACTGGTCGTGCATTTTCCGGTGTATCGAATCTATCCGCAGAACGGTCTGCGCAGCACGGCGGATAACGTCTACTTCGAGCAGGCTCTGGAGGGCGCGCGACGGTCGCTTTCGCGCGCGGACCATGTCACGCTCGAACGCGTGAATGCGTGGCTCGGCGGCAGCGCCGAAGAAGCGCCCACCGGACGAAGCGGCCTGCCGACGCAACCCGGTCAGAATGGCGTGCCGCCGAGCCATGCCGGTTCCGCGCGACGCACCGCGCAGACGCTGTTTGCGCAGTTGACCGCGCCGGTCGCGGCGAAAGCAGTGGAGGACACAGCGTGCTATCGCTATGGCCGGCTGTTGTCGCGCAACGAAGTCGGCTCGGACCCGGGCGAGTTCGCGTTGTCGGTCGAACGGTTTCACGCGGCGAATCTCGAACGGTCGCAGCGCTTCCCTCACGCCATGCTCGCGACGGCCACCCACGATCACAAACGTGGCGAAGACGTGCGCGCGCGGCTCGCTGTGCTGAGCGAGATTGCCCACGAGTGGAGCGCGACGCTACGCGCATGGTCCACGCTGAATGCGCCGCATCGTCGTGCGCTGGACGGCAAGCCGGTCAGCAGTGTTGGCCAGGACACGAGCTACGACTGGGCGCCCGGCCCCGCCGCCGAAGCCATGCTGTATCAAACGCTGGTGGGTTGCTGGCCACCGGATCTGCAACCGGACGACGAAGCCGGCGTAAAGGAACTGGCCGAACGCGTCGCGCAATGGCAGTTGAAGGCGTTGCGCGAAGCCAAGCTGCAAACCAACTGGCTCGCGCCCGACGAAGCGTACGAGGCCGGTTGCCGTGACTTCCTGTTCGACATTCTCGCTCCGCAGCGGCGCGATGGATTCCTGAAGGAATTGTCCGCCTTCGTCGCGCGAATTGGGCGCGCGGGTGCGCTCAATAGTTTGCAGCAGACGGTATTGCGACTGGCATCGCCTGGGATTCCCGATCTTTATCAGGGCACCGAGTTGTGGGACTTCAGCCTGGTCGATCCGGACAATCGCCGGCCCGTCGATTTCGCCAAACGCGAGGCGTGGCTCGCCCAAACGCCGCCATCGGAATTCCTACCGGGCTGGCATGATGGACGCGTGAAGCTCGCGGTAGTGCAACGCGTGCTCGCGTTGCGGGCGCATTTGCCGGAGTTGTTGAGTCAGAGCGAATATCTGCCGCTCGCCGCGCGCGGCAAGCACGCGTCGAGTGTGATCGCGTTTGCGCGCCGCCACGGCAATGCATGGGCCGTGGTGGTGGCGAGCCGGCTCGCTGCCGGTTTGCTCGGCGAGCAAGGCGATCTGCCAATGGTCGATCCCGCGAAATGGGAGGACACGGCGGTGGAGATGCCATCCGATCTGTCCGCGAGAGCGCTGTTCGACTGGCTGAGTCCCGCCGCGCCGAAGGTCGACGAGAAGGGGCTGTTGTATCTGCGCGATGCGCTGGCCGCCATGCCGATTGCGGTGTTGGTAGAGGACGGCGTGCCGCGCAGTTGATCTGCGAGATTGGCGGGTCCGGAAGCGGGCGCGATTTTCGGTGAGTGTTTGAGGCCTCAGTCGTCCAGGCCGATCGTTCAAGCTAGCGGCCCGCGGCCCACAGTAACGAAAGCCCCGACGACAGCATCAAACCGTCGACGACCAGTTTGAAGGTGGCGGGACTCATCCGGACCACGATTATCCGCGCGGCAAACGACCCAACCATCAGCGCGGAGCCGGTGATCAAGCCGTCGATCACCACGTGCAAAGGCAAAGCGCCGAAATGGTTGAAAACCGCGACTTTGGAGGCGTAGACGGTCAGTGAGCCCGCCGCTTCGGTGGCGAGAAAAGCGCCTTTCACGAGGCCATAGGACATGAACACGGGCACCGTGATCGGCCCGGTGGAGACGACGATTCCGGTGAGAAAACCCACCACGCCGCCAATCATCGAAAGCTGCCAGAGCGAGAACCTGATGGCCCGCCGCGCGAGCCACCGCCGCGTGGGCACCATCGCGACAAAGAAGAGTCCCAATGCAATTTCGACGGCATGAGGCGGCAATGCGAGCAGCGTTCGCACGCCCAGCGCCGCGCCCGGCACTGCGGTCGCGCAGTAGGCGCCGCACGCCCGCCAGTCGATCTCGCGCCACCACGCGAGAACCTTGCCGAAGTTGCCCATGATTGCGGCGATCGCCATGATCGGCACCGCCTCTTGCGGACCGAACAGCATCACGAGGACGGGCATCAGCATCATCGACGAGCCGGTGCCGACCACGCCGCTCAACATGCCGGCCAGTAATCCCACGCACAGCACCAGCAGATATCCCATGTCGCCCCCAATGGTGTGGAGGCCAATTCTACCTGCGCGATGCTGCTGCGCGCTCTGCCGGATTCAGCGCAAAGTGGAATCCGGCACGGCTCTATCGCGCTCTAACCACCTTCGTCGTCGAAAGCTTTCGGATAAACCCGCACGAGCACGATGCGCGGCCCTTTCATTTTCTTGACCACCACGTCGAAGCGATCGAACTCGACTCGCTGGCCTTCGGTCGGCAAATCGTTGAGCGCCTGAATGACGAGGCCGCCAACCGATTCGGCCTTGCCTTCGTCGATATCGATCCCCAACGCGCGTTCCAGCGACACCACCGGCAAACTGCCCTTGCCCATCAAGGTGCCGTCGTCCATGCGGGTCCAGTCGGCGTCGCCCTGACGGAATTCGTCGTGGATCTGGCCGACCAGTGCGCCGAGCAGATTGTCGAGCGTCAGGAAACCGATCGGCTTCTCCCGCTTGTGGCCGACCAGCGCGAAGTGCGGCGCGCCCTTGCGGAAGCGGCGAAACAGTTCCAGCGCCGGCAGATCCGGCATGACGTACTGCACCGGGCGCGCGTATTTGGAAAGATCCTCGAGCGTGCTGCCCGCGTGGCGGGCCAGCAGCAAGTCCTTCAAATGGATCATGCCGGCCACGCGTTCGCCGGATGCGTCTTCGAACAGCGGATAGCGGCTGAAGCGGTGCTGCGCCACCACCTGCATGTTTTCCCGCAACGGCAGATCACGCCGCAGGCCGACCATTTCGTAGGCCGGACGCATGAGGTCCGACACGGTCATGCGCGAAAAGTCCAGCGAGTGCGCGATCGTGTTCCACTCATCCTGGCTGTAGGCTCCCTCCGGCGAACCCAGCTCCGTGGCGACGTTGGCGCGGCGGCCGCGCAGGATCAGCTTGAGTTCGTCGGTCGAGTAGTGCGAGTCGTGGCCGTGGTCCGCGTCGAGCCGGGCTAGCTTGAGCACAGCGTTGGCGCTCGTATTGAGCACCCAGATCGCCGGATACATTGCCCAGTAGAAGCCATACAGCGGCGTGGCGGCCCATAGCGAGACTTTCTCCGCCTCGCGAATCGCCAGCGACTTGGGCGCGAGTTCGCCCACCACGATGTGCAGAAACGATATGCACGAGAACGCGAAGAAGAGCGAGATACCGTGGATCAGTTTCTCCGATTCGACGCCGAGCAGGCTGAAGACCGGCGTGAGCAGTTCCGCGAACGCGGGCTCGCCGATCCAGCCAAGCCCGAGCGACGCCAGCGTAATGCCCAACTGGCACGCGGAGAGATAGGCGTCGAGGCGTCCGTGCACCTTGCCGAGCAGACGTCCGCGCATGCCATGCGCGGCGGCAAGGCTTTGCACGCGCGTCTGCCGCAGTTTGACCAGACCGAATTCAGCGGCCACAAAGAAGCCGTTGAGGGCGACGAGAAACAACGCACCAATAAGGGCGACGACCTGAATCAAAGCGGCAAGCTCCGGCAACAAAAGTTGTCAGTATAGAGGGTGAAAGCTCTGTGAAAACTAATCGCGCGGAGTACGCGGCTGAGTCGAACCGTTCATTTCGGCGCCGTTGCGCTCAGCGGCACGCGCAGAGCGAGCGCGGCTGTGTCGCTGCCTGTTGCGTCGCCTTGCTCGAAACTGCCGCCGTGCGCTTCGGCAACGCGCTTGCACAGCGCCAGCACCCACGCGATCCGCTTCGCTTCGCGCGGCTCGCGCGCCTGCTTGCGGGCAAACGCTTCGAGCACATGCGGCAAGGCGGGATCCTCCAACGCGGTGCTGTTGGCCTCGTACTTGACGCTAGCGTGCCATGCATTCGTATCCGCTTTCGTGACCAGGGTGATCGTCGCGCCTTCCGCGCTCGTTTCGACCGCGAACATGAGCATCAGCCATAGCGCGGCGGCAAGGCGCTCCCGGTCGCCGTTGAGTTGCTCGGTGGCCAGTTGCGAGTCGACCGTGACTTCCACGCCGCGCGCGCGACCCAGACCCGAGCGGATTTCTTCTACCGTTTCTTCGATTAACGGATGCAGGGAAAACTGCGCGTAGGCAAGCGCCAATGATTTGGTCTCGGCGCGCGTGGCGTCGACGATCGTTTCGAGCAGCTTGACCTGCTGATCCACGCCATTGCGAATGCCAGTAACGGCGCGCTGCGCGTTGGGGTCGTTCGCGTCGAGCTTGCGCTCCAGCACGTACGCCCAGCTATGAATGGCGTTCAACGGACCACGCAGGTCGTGCGACACCAGCGACAGCACATAATCACGCATGAACAGCGCGGTTTCCGCGCGCAGAAGCGCGGTGCGTTCGGATACGGCGAAGCCGGAAGGCACCGGCTTTTCGCCAGCAGTTCCGGTTGAAGACGTTGTCACGATCGAGCCCTCTCAGGCGGTGCATGATGATTGAAAGAAGCCCCATTATAGGCATGCCATCCAGCGCGACCAGCCTTGCCGGACGACCCGCATTCACGCAATCCGCGTGCCACGCGGCAATCCTCGGCGACGCGGCGTCAACACGCCTACAATGTCGGTTTTTACGTTTTTGATCTGAGGAGCGACACATGTCTGTGACTACCGAATCCGGTTTGAAATACGAAGACATCGTTGAAGGCACCGGCGCCGAGGCAGTGGCCGGCAAGACCGTCAGCGTCCACTACACCGGCTGGCTGACCGACGGCCAGAAGTTCGACTCCAGCAAGGACCGCAATGATCCGTTCGCTTTCGTGCTGGGCGGCGGCATGGTCATCAAGGGCTGGGACGAAGGCGTGCAAGGCATGAAGGTTGGTGGCACCCGCAAACTGACCATCCCGCCGCAACTCGGCTACGGCGTGCGCGGCGCGGGCGGCGTGATTCCGCCGAATGCGACGCTCGTGTTCGAAGTCGAATTGCTCGGCGTCTGAGTTTTCGCTGTTCCCTGTTACCGCGTATCGCCGATGAGTCACGCCGCCGTCACCGCGCCTAGCGTTTCCCTGCGCCGCTACGGCGCGATCGAGGCCTCGGACGTGCACGACTTTCACCAGGTCGTGCTCGGGCTCGACGGCGCGATGGTCATGACGGTACACGGCGTCGCGCATCAGATCGACGCCGGCTCCGCGTGGCTCATTCCGGCGGGCGCACGGCACGATTACGCGGGCGTCGGCGAGAACCGGCAGCTGGTGCTGGACTTGCCGGCTTCGTCGCTGGCCGTGCCGGAACGGCTTTTCGACCGTGCGCGGGCGGTCGCGGTCGACGGCTCGCTGACGCAACTCGTGCATCGCATCGCGGCGCACGCTGCCGGCGGCGCTCAAGGCAATGATCTGGACGCACGGCGTTTTCATTGGGACGCAGCCGCGCGGCTCGGCGCGGCGTTGGTGGCCGACGCGGGCACGACGGCCGGCGCGCAGGCAGCAGGCGCCGGTCTCGACTTTGCGCGCATCGACCGCTGGCTGCGCGCGCATTTGTCGGAGCCCGTGCGGATCGCCGACCTCGCCGCCCATTGCGGGTTCGGCATGCGGCGCTTTCATCAGCTTTTTATCGAGGCTTTCGGCGAGACACCGCATCGCTATCTGCAGCGTCTGCGGCTCGATACGTCGCTCGCGTTGCTGGCTGACCCGCGGCTTTCGTTGACCGATATCGCGCTGGACATCGGCTTTGGCGATCAGAGCGCCTATACGCACGCGTTCACGCGGCGTTTCGGGCTGGCGCCCGGTCAGTGGCGCGCGCTGCGCCACTGAGTTTTCACTGCGCTGTGTTTTTGCTTCGCTGAGTCTTTACTACGCTGTGTTTTTGCTGCGCCGCAGTCTTACTGCTCTGGGTGTTATTGCGCGAGCCGCCTGACAGCGCGGCCCGCTTGCCCTGCATCGAGCTTTCGCTGTGACCTTCACTCAACCCGCCAGTCCGCGCTCCAGATCGCCGCGGATATCGCCGGCGTTCTCCAGACCCACAGCAAGACGGATCAAGCCTTCGCTGATGCCCGCCGCCGCGCGCGCTTCCGGCGTCACGCGACCGTGCGTGGTCGTGGCCGGGTGCGTGATAGTGGTGCGCGTATCGCCGAGATTGCCGGTGATCGAGCAGATCTTCGTGTTGTCGATCACGCGCCATGCATTCGCGCGCATCTGCTCGGGCGTGTCGCCCTTCAACTCGAACGACAGGATCGCGCCGCCCGCTTTCTGCTGGCGCATGGCCAGCGCATGCTGCGGATGCGATTCCAGCCCCGGATAGAACACGCGATTCACGGCCGGATGCGTTTCCAGCCAGCGCGCGATTTCAAGCGCATTCGCCGACTGCTTTTCAACGCGCAGCGATAGCGTTTCCATGCCCTTGAGCAGCACCCACGCGTTGAAGGCGGACAGCGTCGGCCCGGCGCTGCGCACGAACGGGAACACCTTCTCCATGATGAACTGCTTCGAACCGACCAGCGCGCCGCCCAGCACGCGGCCCTGACCGTCGAGGAACTTGGTGGCCGAATGCATCACGACGTCCGCGCCGAGCTTCAGCGGCTGTTGCAAGGCCGGGCTGCAGAAGCAGTTGTCGACCACGAACAGCGCGTTCGATGCCTTGGCGATCTTGCCGATCGCTTCGATATCGGCGACTTCGGTCAGTGGATTCGACGGCGTTTCGAGGAAGAACATCTTCGTCTCCGGGCGCACGGCATTCTTCCACGCGTCCAGATCGGTCGGATCGACGAACGTCGTCGTGATGCCGAACTTGCTGAAGATCTGCGAGAACATGCCGAGCGTCGAGCCGAACAGTGCCTGCGAGCTCACCAGATGGTCGCCCGCCTGCAACGCCGACATCACCACCGACATGATCGCGGCCATGCCCGAGGCCGTCGCCATGCAGGCTTCGCCGCCTTCGAGCGCGGCCAGGCGATCCTGGAACATCGAAACGGTCGGGTTCGTGAAGCGCGAATAGGTGTAGTTGTCTTCGGAGTTCTTGAATTTCTCGGCGGCGTCCGCGGCACTCGCGAACACGAAACTCGAGGTCAGGAAAATCGCTTCCGAATGTTCGTTGAAGTCGCTGCGCACCGTGCCCGAGCGGACTGCCAGCGTATCGAAGTTCAGGGAGTCGTCCATGTTGGTTCTGGTTTCCAATGTTCCATGTGGCTGCGTTCGGCGTGTGCGGCTCAGATGCAATGAATCGAGCGTACAGGCCGAACGGCAGCAACAAAAAAGCCCGCTTTTGCGTCGGCATAAGCGGGCTTCATGTGCGGGGGAAAGCTGGAGCGGAGGCGGATGAGTGTGGCTTTTCCACCCTTCGCTTTAGCTGTTTCGGGTTGCCCCGCGTCCGCAAGCTGAGATCAAATCGACGCAAGCCGTCATGCTAACACGCTCCCGGCGTGGCGTGCAGCGTGCCGCACCGGAAGCGGAACCGTTCAGCCCGCGCTCAACCTACCGACAGTTGCAGATGCAGTTGCGAACGGGCCGGGCCGCCGCCGTCGAGCGCTTCGCTTGCGGCGTCGCGGTCCGATTGCGAGGACGGTGCGAGACGCGCGGTTTCGATGCGGTCCAGGTACTCGGTGGTGACGTCGCCGGTCACGTAGTTACCGTCGAAACACGACGCTTCGAATTCCTTCAGCGCCGGGTTGATATCGCGCACGGCCTGCTTGAGCGCGTCGACATCCTGATAAACGAGATGGTCCGCGCCGATCATGCGCGCAACTTCGTCGTCCGAGCGGCCGTGGGCGACGAGTTCGCCGCGCGTGGGCATGTCGATACCGTAGACGTTCGGGAACTTCACCGGCGGCGCCGCCGAAGCGAAGATCACCTTGTTCGCGCCGGCATCGCGCGCCATCTGCACGATTTCATGCGACGTGGTGCCGCGCACGATCGAGTCGTCGACGATCAGCACGTTCTTGCCCTTGAACTCGATGCCCATCGCGTTCAGCTTCTGGCGCACCGACTTCTTACGCACGGCCTGACCGGGCATGATGAAGGTGCGGCCGACGTAACGGTTCTTGAAGAAACCTTCGCGGTATTCCACGCCCAGCTTTTTCGCGACCTGCATGGCGGCCGGACGGGACGAATCGGGAATCGGCATCACGACGTCGATCGCGACGTCGGGCAACTCGCGCCTGATCTTCTCGGCGAGGTAGTCGCCCATGCGCAGACGCACGTTGTACACCGGCACGCCGTCGAGCACCGAATCCGGACGCGCGAGATACACGAGTTCGAAAATGCAGGGGTTCAGGCTTGGGTTCGTCGCGCATTGCTGCGAGTGCAGATTGCCTTCGAGGTCGATGAAAATCGCTTCGCCCGGCGCCACGTCGCGCACGAATTCGAAGCCGATACCTTCGATCGCCACCGACTCCGACGCGAGGATCCACTCGACGCCTTCGGCCGTTTCCTGCTTGCCGAGGCACAGCGGGCGGATGCCGAACGGGTCGCGGAAGCCCAGCAGGCCGTAACCGGCGATCAGCGACACGATCGCGTACGAACCGCGCACCCGGCGATGCACGCCCGACACGGCGTTGAACAGCGCGGCCGGATCGAGTTGCAGGCCCGAGCTGGAGAGCTGCAATTCGTGCGCGAGCACGTTGAGCATCACTTCGGTGTCGGAGTTGGTATTGATGTGGCGGCGATCGATGCGGAACATCTCATCTTTCAGTTGCTGCCAGTTGGTCAGATTGCCGTTGTGCGCAAGGATAATGCCGAACGGCGCGTTCACGTAGAACGGCTGGGCTTCTTCCTCGCTCGACGCGGAACCAGCGGTCGGATAGCGGACCTGGCCGATACCGGTCGTGCCGGGCAGGCTGCGCATGTTGCGCGTGCGGAACACGTCGCGCACCATGCCGTTCGCCTTGTGCATGTGGAAATTGCTGCCGTTCGCCGTCGCGATGCCGGCGGCGTCCTGACCGCGATGCTGCAGGAGCAGCAGGCTGTCATAGATCAGCTGATTGACCGGAGAGTGGGAAACTACGCCTACGATGCCGCACATGGCATGTCCTTCAAAGGTACGAAATTCGTCATGGCGGCCGCTGCCTGCGATGGCGTCCCGAGGAACGCCCTTCGGGGCGTTCGCAAAGCTACGCGACCGAACGTAAAGGCAGCCGGTTTGCGCCGGAGTCCTGCTGCGGTTCCCTAACCACTCGCCTGATCGTCACACTCGGACGTAAGCAGCCAGCGTCTCGGGAAGCAGCGGTTTCATTACGTGCACGCCCTCGACCGCATAGGGCCGAAGCAAGGCGTTGCGCCAGAATTCCTGTTGGGGCAGTTCGGTCAAGCCAGCCAGGGCGACCAGAATCAGCACCAGAATGACCCCGCGCACGAGGCCGAACATCAAACCGAGCGAGCGGTCCACGCCGCTCAAGCCGGTTGCCTGCACGATGCGGCTCAGAAGGGCATTCAACACGCTCGCCACCAGCACCACACCGATCACCACCAGCGCGAAGGCCAGCAGCCACTGGGTCAACGCGCCGCCCGGCCAGTTGGACGGGATCAACGGCACGACGTAACCCACAAAGCGGCAAGCAATGAAAAACGCCGCAATCCAGCCGATCAGCCCGAATATCTCCGACAAAAACCCGCGCCATGTGCCGCGCAGCGCCGACAAACCGATCACCGCCATTACAGCGTAGTCGAAGGCAGTGAACATCGCCGGCTTACTGTGTAGCGCCGCTGGTCGCGCCCGACATCAAGCCGGCCTCGCGCACCTTTGCAATGGCGGCGCTTGCCGCCGCACGGTCGGCGAACGGCCCGGCTCGCAGCAACGTGAGCGTGGAGCCGTCAGCCTGCTTCCGATGTTCGGTATATGCGGGCACGCCCGCCGCTTTCAACTTGGCTGCCCAACTACGCGCGTTGGTGTCGTTTGCAAACGCGCCGAGTTGCACGGCGAAACGGCTGCCCGGCGGCGAAGCCGGCGTGCCGGAATTCGCGTCCGCGCCGGCGGCCGTGTTGGTGTCGTCGGAGTGCGGGGCCTGAGCGGTCGGCGCCGGAGTGGCGGGAGCGGTCGCGGCGTTATGCGTGACCGGCGGTTTGGCCGGCTTGGCGGCCGCAGCGGGCGCCGCTGGCGTGGTGTTGGCAGCGACGGACGGCGCCTGCGGTTTCACCACCGGCCTGGCCGCGGACGCTGCCGTTGCGTTCGTTTCCGCGCCCGGCTGCTTCGTGGCGCCGGACTGGCCCTGTTTCGCTGCCGTAGCCGGTGCAAGGCCGGACGCGGCAAGTGCCGCGTCGGGCGTGGGATTGTCGGGTGCTACACCGGCCTGCGTGTCTTCCTCGGCTTTGGCGAGTTTCGGCGCGGGGCGGCTTGGAATGTCGATGGAAATGTCGTCTGTAACGGGCTTGGGATGCGAGTCCAGCACCATTGGCAAGATGACGACCGCGGCCACGACCATCGCGATAGCGCCAACGAGGCGGCGACGCGCTCGCTGCTTTTCCGGCAACGTAGGGTCGAGCAGCATCGCATCGGCGTCGACGGTGCGCTCCGTGCGGCGGGTCCGCCGCTCCACGCGCTCGCCACGGGCGGCGCGGGTGGAACTGGTGTTTGCGCCGCGCCGGGTGGGCGCGTCGTCTTTCTTGCCGAACGAGAAAATTCCCATGAATCGCTTGGTTCGAGGCTGGCGCCCGTTCAGTGTTGCTGCGATTTACGGTAGGCCATGACGCCCGCTACCGTATAGAAACTGCCGAAAACCACGATTCTATCATTCTCTGACGCTCGTTTTAGCGCGTCTTGGAAAGCCTCGGCCGGCGTTGCGTAGCGCGTCACGCTGCTGTCGGCGCTCTCGCCCACGCCCTGCTCGCGCAAGGCCGCTTCGAGCTCTTCCGCTGAAGCCGCCCGCGGCGTTGGCAGATCGGTCACGCACCAGTGGTCGATTTCGCCCTTCAGATGCGACAACAGGCCGGCAATGTCCTTATCGCGCATCGCGCCGAACACCGCGTAGGTGTACGGGAAAAAACCCATGTTGCCGAGGTTTTGCGTCAGCACAGCCGCGGCGTGCGGATTGTGGCCGACATCCAGCACGATGGCCGGCTTGCCCGGCAGCACCTGGAAACGCCCCGGCAGTTCAACGTTGGCGAGGCCGAGGCGGATGTCCTGCGCCGACACCGGCAAGCGGTCGCGCAACGCTTCGAGACCGGCGAGCGCCGCCGACGTGTTGATCAGTTGATTCGCGCCGCGCAGCGCCGGATAGGCCAGCGCCGAACGCCGCATGGTCGGGCCGATGTAGCTCCATTGCTGGCGCTCGCTGCCGGCCTGCCCTTCATAGCGGAAATCGCGGCCGAACAGCCACAATTGCGCGCCGATTTTTTCCGCGTAATCGATCAGCGATTGCGGCGGCACCGGGTCCGCACAGATCGCCGGCTTGCCTGGACGGAAAATGCCGGCTTTTTCGAACGCGATTTTCTCGCGCGTGTCGCCCAGATAGTCCGTGTGATCGATATCGATGCTGGTGATGATCGCGCAATCCGTATCGAGGATATTCACCGCATCGAGGCGGCCGCCAAGACCGACTTCGAAAATCACCGCGTCGAGTCCGCGCGAAGCGAACAGGCTCATGATCGCCAGCGTCGTGAATTCGAAGTAGGTCAGCGTGACCGGCTCGGCGAGGCTCAGGCGCGCGGCTTCGACGGCTTCGAAATGCGGCAGCAGATCCACGTCGCTCGCCATTTCGCCATTCACCCGCGCTCGCTCGTTGAACGACAGCAGGTGCGGCGACGTATGGCAGCCCACCGTGTAACCCGCGCGCAGCAGAATGGATTCGAGGATCGCACACGTCGAACCCTTGCCGTTGGTGCCGCCGACGGTGATGACCGGACATGCGAACGACAGTTGCAGCGCGTCACGCACCTGGGTGATGCGGGTGAGACCCATGTCGATGCCGACCGGATGCGCGGATTCAAGGTGCGTGAGCCACGCGTCGAGGGTGGGGAATGTGGTCATCGGATGAATCGCGAGTGAATCGGTTTGGCAGTGTTGCGAATGTGCGCCGGTCGGCTGCGGCTGCGGCCAGAGCCGGGTCTGCCGGGCGGGTTTATGCGCGGAAACCGGAGGCTGCCCGCGCTGGCCGTCGTTTGCAGCCGGCGCTGCGTTGCGAGACCGTGATTATCCCGGAAATGACAGCGCGCCGCTTGATCACTCACGCGGCGCGCTGTTTTTACTGCTTTTCCGGCGGTGCTCACGCTTGAGAAGCGCAGCGACGATTCACCGTGACGCCGGCTTACGCCACCGCGTCAGCCGGCTGATGGCTCAGGAGCGCCATCAACTGGGCGATCTCTTCACGCAGCTTGCGACGGTCGACGATCATGTCGATCGCGCCCTTCGTCAACAGGAACTCGGCGCGCTGGAAGCCTTCCGGCAGTTTCTCGCGCACGGTTTGCTCGATCACGCGCGGGCCGGCAAAGCCGATCAGCGCCTTCGGTTCCGCGATCACCACGTCGCCGAGGAACGCGAAACTGGCCGATACGCCGCCCATGGTCGGGTCGGTCAGCACGGAGATGAACGGCAGCTTGGCTTCAGCGAGCTTCGTCAGCATGGCCGTGGTCTTCGCCATTTGCATCAGCGAGAGCAAGCTTTCCTGCATCCGCGCGCCGCCCGAAGCGGTAAAACAGATGAACGGCACTTTCTGTTCGAGCGCGTTCTGCGCGCCGCGCACGAAACGCTCGCCGACCACGGAGCCCATCGAGCCGCCCATGAACGAGAACTCGAAGCAGGCCACCACCACCGGCAGCGTATGGATCGCACCGCCCATGACGACCATCGCGTCGGTTTCGTCGGTGTCGTCCATCGCTTCTTTCAGACGGTCCGGGTACTTGCGGCTGTCTTTGAACTTGAGCGCGTCGACCGGGACGATTTCCTGGCCGATTTCGTAGCGGCCTTCCGGATCGAGCAGGCCATCGAGCCGCTCACGCGCGCCGATGCGCATGTGGTGGTCGCACTTCGGGCAAACATGCAGATTGGCCTCGACGTCGTTGCGGTACAGCACGGCTTCGCACGACGGGCACTTGATCCACAGGCCTTCCGGAATCCCCTTGCGGTTCTTCGGGTCGGTTTGTTTGATTTTCGGCGGCAGCAGTTTATCGAGCCAGCTCATATTGAATCCTTCTGGGGTCTACGATCGCGCAAACGGCGGGCCCAAGCCCGCCGCTCACACTACAGAAGACAAAAATTAACTGTTATCGGACAGTAGCGACGCTATCCAGCGCCTCGCGCACTTCTGCGACGAAACGCGTAAGCGTCGCGGCAGCGCTTTCGGGCGCCGCCTGTTCCAGCAATTGCACGATACGGCTGCCAATTACAACAGCATCGGACACTTCGGCCACCGCACGCGCCGTCTGCGCGTCACGGATACCGAAACCGACGCCCACCGGCAGGGGGACGCGCGACTTGATGGCCGGGATTTTACTCGCGATGCTGGAAACGTCCAGATTTGCCGCTCCGGTCACGCCTTTTAACGACACGTAATAGACGTAGCCGCTGGCGATTTTGCCGACTTCCGCGATGCGTTCGTCGGTCGACGTGGGCGCAAGCAGGAAAATCGGGTCGATGCCCGCAGATCGCATCTGTTCGGCGAAATTAGCGCACTCTTCCGGCGGATAGTCGACAACCAGCACGCCGTCCACGCCGGCCTCCTTTGCGGCCTTGGCGAAGGCCTCGGTGCCCATGCGCTCGATCGGATTTGCGTAGCCCATCAGTACTACGGGCGTCGTGTCGTTGGTTTCGCGGAAGCGCTTGACGTCGGCGATCACATGGCGCAGCGACATGCCTTGCGCCAACGCGCGCTCCGACGACTGCTGGATGACCGGGCCGTCGGCCATAGGGTCGGAAAACGGTACGCCGAGCTCGATCACATCGGCGCCGCCGGCGGCGAGTGCATGCATGAATTCGACGGTACGGGCTGGGTCCGGGTCACCGGCCGTCATGAACGGAATCAGGCCTTTCTTGCCTTGGGCGGACAGCGCAGCAAACGTGTTCTTGATACGGGACATGGAATATTCTCGGATTGAGTTACCGCGCAACGTGCTCATGCACGCCGGTCATTGCACTTCGGTCTGCCGTTGAGTTTTGGCTTTGACCCGGCGCGCTACCGGCGGCGCGGCAGCAGCGCTGACGCGTTCACGCGCGATCGCGCAGTAACTTTCATTAATCTCATAGCCGACGAATTCGCGCTGCTGACGGGCGCAAGCGACTGCGGTGGTGCCACTGCCCATGAAAGGGTCGAGCACGCGCCCGCCCTTCGGACAACTTGCCAGCACCATCCGCTCGACGATTTCCAGAGGCTTCTGGGTGGGGTGCGCGACGCGCTCGGCGTGTTGCCGATGCAGCCGCGATACCGACCAGACATCTTTTGGATTATAGCCAACCTCGAGCCACTTACTGCCTTCGAACAATTTACGCGAACGCGCCTTCTTCGTGGCGGCATCGTACGGGATGCGGACGGGATCGAGATCGAAAAAGTAATCTTTCGATACCGCGAAAAAGCCGATGTTGTCGTGCACCGAAGTAAAACGGCGCACCGTACCGCCCATGCTCGGCACACGCCGGTCCCAGATGATTTCGTTGATCATCGTGAGTTTTGTCTTCAGGAAGCTGAAGATTTCCGGCGCGTACTGCCATGTGCAGAAAATGTACAGCGAACCCGACGGCTTGAGCTTCGGGATAGCCAGTTCGAGCCAGCCACGCGTCCAGGCGAGAAAATCGTCGCCCGTGCGCATGTCGGAGTCGTTGCCGTAATCCTTGCCCAGCCCGTAGGGCGGATCGCACAAGATAAGGTCAATCGACCCGTCGGGAATGTTCGCTACATCGGACAGAAAATCGCGGTTCAACAGCTGGATGCCGGTGGGCACCTGCGGTAACAGCGTTGCAGGCGTGCCGGCCGCCGGTGCGTTGGCGACCGGCGTGCTTTCAATTGCCGGCTGCGGCTCGTCGAACTCGTCGCGCATCGTCGCGGCGCTCAGAACTGAATGCCCGATCGCTCGGCGACCGTATGCATGTCCTTGTCGCCGCGGCCCGACAGATTGACCAGAAGGTATTTGTCCTTCGGCAGCGTCGGTGCGAGCTTCGCGGCATAGGCCAGCGCGTGGCTGGATTCCAGTGCCGGAATAATGCCCTCGATACGGCAGCAGTCGTGAAACGCCTTGAGCGCTTCTTCGTCGGTGATGCCGACATATTCCGCGCGTTTGCTCTCTTTTAGCCACGCATGCTCAGGACCGACGCCCGGATAATCGAGGCCCGCCGACACCGAATGGGTTTCGATGATCTGGCCGTTTTCGTCCTGAAGCAGGTAGGTGCGGTTCCCATGCAGCACGCCGGGGCTTCCGCCGATCAGCGAAGCGGCATGACGGCCGGTTTCGATGCCGTCGCCGGCCGCTTCGACGCCGATCAATTTCACCGAAGCGTCGTCAATATAGGGGTAAAAGATCCCCATTGCGTTCGAACCGCCCCCAACGCACGCGATCACTGCATCCGGCTGACGACCGACCAGCTCCGGCATCTGCACCTTGCATTCGTCGCCGATTACACGCTGGAAGTCGCGCACCATCATTGGGTAGGGATGCGGTCCCGCCACTGTGCCGATGATGTAGAACGTATCTTCCACGTTAGTAACCCAATCGCGCATGGCTTCATTCAACGCGTCTTTCAGCGTACGCGAGCCCGACTCGACCGGCACGACAGTCGCGCCCAGCAACTTCATGCGGTACACGTTGGCGGCCTGGCGGCGCACGTCTTCGGCGCCCATGTAGACCACGCACTCCATGCCGAAACGCGCGGCGATGGTGGCCGTGGCCACGCCGTGCTGGCCGGCGCCGGTTTCCGCGATCACGCGCGGTTTGCCCATGCGCCTCGCGAGCAGCGCCTGGCCGATGACGTTGTTGATCTTGTGTGCGCCGGTGTGATTCAGATCCTCGCGTTTGAGGAAAATTTGCGCGCCGCCGAGCATTTCGCTCCAGCGCTGTGCGTGATAAATCGGCGACGGACGGCCGACGAAATACTTCAATTCGCGCTCATATTCAGCGACGAATTCCGGGTCTTTCTGATATTTTTCGTACGCTGCACGCAACTCGTCGAGCGCATGAACCAGCGTTTCGGCGACGAACGTGCCGCCAAACTGGCCGAAATGGCCTCTTTCGTCAGGCAAGTTATACATTGCGATCACTCTTCTCAGTGTGGCGCGCGGCTCTCGTGCGAGAGCACCGCGGCGCCGGAATCATTCGGCGTCCGCTGCGCGCACCGCGCGTACGAACGCCGCCATCCGGGCGTGATCTTTCACGCCCTTGGCGCCCGGGGATTCGATGCCGCTCGAGACATCGACCGCGTACGGGCGCACGCGATGGATCGCATCACTGACGTTTTGCGCGCTCAACCCACCACTCAAAACGGCCCGACGCGCGAGCCCTGCTGGAATAAGTGACCAATCGAAGACCTTCC
>Ga0255336_100461_pt1 | contig 63651 bp, 61 predicted proteins | sample MeOH1_35cm_T3_17_FD_189102 | JGI IMG/M metagenome (GOLD analysis project Ga0255336, IMG submission 189102) | Sandy soil microbial communities from University of British Columbia, Vancouver, Canada - MeOH1_35cm_T3_179 | ecosystem: Engineered > Artificial ecosystem > Sand microcosm > Unclassified ... | reverse complement strand
ACCGGCAGGCGTAGCCGCCGATACGCGGACGACCGTCTCCGCAAGATTCGCGTCGCGCACGGCCGGCAACTGCACCGATTGCTCGCCCTGGCGCACGCGCACTGCGTCGCCTTCCTTCAAACCCAGCTTGTCGAATAGCGCGGCCGGCAGACCGACCGAGTTCGCCGTGCGCGCGGCCGCCGTCAGATGCAGCGATTCGGCGCGACGCACCAGCGCGTCGGCGTGGTAGATCGGCACGTCGGCGATGCGCTCGAACTTGCCTTCCCCTGCCTTCGCCGACTTGCCGCGTGCAACCGCAACACCCGTCTTGTTCGACAGACGCGACTTCAATTCGCCGTCGCCGAGGGCTGCGGCGCGTACTTCTTCCGCGGTATCGAATTCGAAACCCGACGCGCCGAGCAGGCTGCCCAGCACGCGCAGCACCTTCCATGCGGGACGCGTGTCGCCCAGCGGCCGCACGACACCGTTGAACGTCTGCACCGTGCCTTCCGCGTTGACGAACGTACCGGCCGTTTCCGTGAACGGAGCGATCGGCAGCAGCACGTCGGCGTATTCGGCGCCCGTCTGGAACGGCGACATCACGACGACCATTTCCGCCTGCTTCAGCGCGGCCAATGCCTGCGCCGGATTGGCCGTATCGAATTCCGGCTCGACGTTCAGCAGCACGTAACCCTTGCGCGGTTGCTCGAACGCTTCACGAGCGTTCAAACCGCCCTCGCCCGGCAGCGCGTTCACGAGATGCGCGCCGACCGTGTTCGCGGCTTCCGTGAGAAAGCCCAGCGTCGCGCCGGTTGCGTCCGCGATCCATTGGGCCGCCGCGTGAATCGCCGCGAAATCCGGATGACGGACCGCGCCGTTGCCGAGCAGCACCAGACGGCGTTCGCCAGAGGCGAGCGACTTCGCGACCTGCTTGTCGGCGTCCGTCGGCTGCGTGCCGGCGAGGGCTTCCGGCAGGGTCGCGCCGTTGGCCTCGGAGACCGCGCCGGCGATACCGGCCAGTGCGTCGAGCCATGCCGACGGCGCTGCGACCACGCGTTGCGCTTGCGGAATCAGTGCGTCGTCGCGAGTAGCTTGCACGAGCGTGAGCTTCGCGCCGCCCTTCGCGGCCTGACGCAGACGCGCTGCAAACAGCGGGTGATCGCGACGCAGATCGGAGCCGATTACCAGCGCCGCGTCGACGTTGGACAGATCGGCGATTGCGGTGCCAAGCCACGGCGTACCGTTGAGCGGCGCGGAGAAATCAGACTGACGCAGACGGAAGTCGACGTTGGGCGTGCCGACCGCTTGCGCCAGTTGCTTCAGAAGGAACAGTTCCTCGACGGTGCTGTGGGCGCTGCCGAGCGCGGCCAGCGCATCCGCGCCGTGGTCGCCCTTGATGCCCTTCAGCCCCTTGACCACGTATTCGAGCGCGGTTTGCCAGTCGGTCTCGACCCACTTGCCGCCCTGCTTGAGCATAGGCTGCGTGAGACGTTCCGGGCTGTTCAGGCCTTCATACGAGAAGCGGTCCTTGTCCGAAATCCAGCATTCGTTGATGGCTTCGTTTTCGAACGGCAGAACACGCATCACGCGGTTGTTCTTCACTTGCACCACGAGGTTCGCGCCGACGGAATCGTGCGGGCTCACCGACTTGCGGCGCGACAGTTCCCACGTGCGGGCGCTGTAGCGGAACGGCTTGCTGGTCAGCGCGCCGACCGGGCACAGATCGATCATGTTGCCCGACAGTTCGGAGTCGACCGTCTTGCCGACGAACGACGTGATTTCCGCGTGCTCGCCGCGGCCCAGCATGCCGAGTTCCATCACGCCGGCCACTTCCTGACCGAAACGCACGCACCGCGTGCAGTGAATGCAACGCGTCATTTCTTCCATCGAGATCAGCGGGCCGACGTTCTTGTGGAACACGACACGCTTTTCTTCGCTATAACGCGACGACGACTTGCCGTAGCCCACCGCCAGATCCTGCAACTGACACTCGCCGCCCTGATCGCAGATCGGGCAATCCAGCGGGTGATTGATCAGCAGGAATTCCATCACGGCTTGCTGGCCCTTCACCGCCTTCTCGGACTTGGTGCGCACGATCATGCCCGCCGACACCGGCGTGGCGCATGCGGGCACGGCCTTCGGCATTTTTTCGACATCGACCAGGCACATCCGGCAGTTGGCCGCAATCGACAGCTTCTTGTGATAGCAGAAGTGAGGAATGTACGTGTCGACCTTATGCGCAGCCTGGATCACCATGCTGCCTTCAGGCACCTCTACTTTCTTGCCGTCTATTTCAAGTTCAACCATGATGGTCAATCTTCCTTAACCTGTTACCGCTCAATCGTTCGCCCTGTTCATCGCCGTGTCAGGCGATGAATTCCGCGGATGACGTGCTCTGATGCGTACCTGTTGTTCAGCGTACTCAGGCAGCCACTGTTTCCGACGCCGATGCCGCGCCGGCATGACTGCCGACGAGACAATGCTTGTGAGCGACGTGATATTCGAATTCGTCCCAGTAGTGCTTGAGCATGCCGCGCACCGGCATGGCCGCCGCATCGCCGAGCGCGCAAATCGTGCGGCCCATGATGTTTTCAGCGACCGAGTTCAGCAGATCCAGATCTTCCGGACGGCCGAGCCCGTGCTCGATACGATGCACGACGCGGTACAGCCAGCCGGTGCCTTCGCGGCACGGCGTGCACTGACCGCACGACTCTTCGTAATAGAAGTACGACAGACGCAGCAGCGAGCGCACCATGCAGCGCGTCTCGTCCATCACGATGACCGCGCCCGAACCCAGCATCGAACCGGCCTTGGCGATCGAGTCGTAGTCCATGTCGGTCTGCATCATGATGTCGCCCGGAATTACCGGTGCCGACGAACCGCCAGGAATCACGGCCTTGATCTTCTTGCCGCCGCGCATGCCGCCGGCGAGTTCCATCAGCGTGGAGAACGGCGTGCCGAGCGGAATCTCATAGTTGCCCGGACGCTCGACGTCGCCTGCCACCGAGAAAATCTTCGTGCCGCCGTTGTTCGGCTTGCCGATCTCGAGGTAATTCTGCGGGCCGATTGCGAGCAGGAACGGCACCGCCGCGAACGTCTCGGTGTTGTTGATCGTGGTGGGCTTGCCGTACACGCCGAAGCTCGCCGGGAACGGCGGCTTGAAACGCGGCTGGCCTTTCTTGCCTTCCAGCGATTCGAGCAGCGCGGTTTCCTCGCCGCAGATGTAGGCGCCGTAACCGTGGTGCGCATGCAGTTCGAACGAGAAGCCCGAACCCATGATGTTCTCGCCGAGGAACCCGGCGCGGCGCGCTTCTTCTAACGCTTCTTCAAAGCGTTTGTAGACTTCCCAGATTTCGCCGTGAATATAGTTATAGCCGACCGTGATGCCCATCGCGTACGCGCCGATCGCCATGCCTTCGATCAGCGAGTGCGGATTGAAACGCAGGATGTCGCGGTCCTTGAAGGTGCCCGGTTCGCCTTCGTCCGAGTTGCAGACGAGATACTTCTGGCCGGGAAACTGGCGCGGCATGAAGCTCCACTTCAAGCCGGTCGGAAAGCCCGCACCGCCACGGCCGCGCAGACCCGACGCCTTGACGTCGGCGATCACCTGCTCGGGCGGGATCTTTTCTTCCAGAATGCGGCGCAGCTGGGCGTAACCGCCGCGCGCCACATAGTCTTCGAGATGCCAGTTGTCGCCGTTCAGGCCGGCGAGAATCAGCGGTTTGATGTGACGATCGTGTAAAGACGTCATTTCGAAAGTTCCTCGAGCAGCTGGTCGATCTTCTCGCGGCTCATGAAGCTGCACATGCGATGGTTGTTCACCAGCATCACCGGCGCGTCGCCGCACGACCCCATGCACTCACCTTCTTTCAAGGTGAATTTGCCGTCTGCCGTGGTTTCGCCGAAGTCGATGCCGAGCTTCTGCTTCAGATATTCAGCGGCGCTGTCGGAGCCGCCATCCGGGCCGAGCTGGCACGGCAGGTTCGTACAGAGCGTGATCTTGTATTTGCCGACCGGCGAGGTCTCGTACATCGTGTAGAAGGTAGCGACCTCCTGCACGGCGACTGCCGGCATGCCGAGATAGTCCGCGACGAACTGCATGAGTTCGGGCGACAGCCAGCCATGCTCTTCCTGAGCAGTGGCCAACGCCGACATCACGGCGGACTGTTTCTGATCGGCGGGGTACTTCGCGATCGCACGATCGATTTCTTTCAGGCCTTCAGCTGAGATCATTTTCAGACACGACTCTTTCAATTCCTACCGAACGAAAACCTGTCGCTTACGTCATGCTGCGACAGACCCGGCGTTCCTTTGCTTGACGCGCGCTTCGCTGCAACCGGAAGACGCGCACCGATGAATACGTCCTAGCGATCCACTTCGCCGAACACGATGTCCTGCGTGCCGATGATCGTCACGGCGTCGGCGATCATGTGACCGCGCGCCATTTCATCGAGCGCGGACAGATGCGCGTAACCCGGCGCGCGGATTTTCAGGCGGTACGGCTTGTTTGCACCATCCGAGATCAGATAGATGCCGAACTCGCCTTTCGGATGCTCGACGGCGGCGTACGCTTCGCCTTCCGGTACGTGGAAGCCTTCCGTGAAGAGCTTGAAGTGGTGAATCAACTCTTCCATGTTCGACTTCATGCCGACGCGCGACGGCGGCGCAACCTTGTGATTGTCGATCATCACCGGGCCCGGATTCTTACGCAGCCACTCAATGCACTGTTTCACGATCCGCGTGGACTGGCGCATTTCTTCGACGCGAACCAGATACCGGTCATAACAATCGCCATTCACGCCGACCGGAATGTCGAAATCGAGCTTGTCATAAACTTCGTACGGCTGCTTCTTGCGCAAATCCCACTCGATGCCCGAGCCGCGCAGCATCGCGCCGGTCATGCCGAGTTGCAGCGCGCGCTCCGGGCTGACCACGCCGATACCGACGAGGCGCTGCTTCCAGATCCGGTTGTCGGTGAGCAGCGTTTCGTACTCGTCGACGCAATGCGGGAAACGCGTGAAGAAATCGTCGATAAAATCGAGCAGCGAGCCTTGGCGGTTTTCGTTCATCTTCGACAATGCTTTTGCATTGCGAATCTTCGACGCCTTGTATTGCGGCATTGCGTCAGGCAGGTCGCGATACACGCCGCCCGGACGGTAATACGCCGCGTGCATGCGCGCGCCGGACACGGCTTCGTACACGTCCATCAGGTCTTCGCGTTCGCGGAACGCATAGAGAAACACCGCCATCGCGCCGACGTCGAGCGCGTGCGCGCCGATCCACATCAGGTGGTTCAGCACGCGCGTGACCTCGTCGAACATCACGCGGATGTATTGCGCGCGCACCGGCACTTCGACGCCGAGCAGCTTTTCGATCGCCATCACGTAGCCGTGCTCGTTGACCATCATCGACACATAGTCGAGACGGTCCATGTACGGCACTGACTGGATGAACGTTTTGGTTTCGGCGAGCTTTTCGGTCGCGCGATGCAGCAGGCCGATGTGCGGATCGGCGCGCTGGATGACTTCGCCGTCGAGCTCGAGCACGAGACGCAGCACACCGTGCGCTGCCGGATGCTGCGGACCGAAGTTGAGCGTGTAATTCTTGATCTCTGCCATGGCGTTCTCTTAATGTTTCAGACCGCCATAGCGATCCTCACGGATCACGCGCGGCGTGATTTCCCGCGGCTCGATCGTCACAGGCTGATAGACGACGCGCTTCTCTTCCGGGTCGTAACGCATTTCGACGTAGCCGGAGACAGGGAAATCCTTACGGAACGGGTGACCGATGAAACCGTAATCGGTCAGGATGCGGCGCAGGTCCGGATGGCCCTCGAAGACGATGCCGTACAGGTCGAACGCTTCACGCTCGTACCAGTTGGCCGAATTCCAGATTTCGACGACCGAAGGGATGATCGGCACTTCGTCGTCCGGCGCGAACACGCGCAAACGCAGACGCCAGTTGTTCTGCACCGACAACAAATGCAGAACGGCCGCGAAACGCGGACCGTCGTAAGCGCCATCGGCGTAGGTCTGATAGTCGACGCCGCACAGATCGATCAATTGCTCGAAGCCGAGCGAGCGGTCGTCGCGCAGACGCGTTGCCACATTGAGGTAATCGCTCGCCTTTACGACGATCGTCAACTCACCGATTGCCTCGGTGGTGCTCAACAGGAGGCCGCCAAAGGCCGCCTCGAGGTTCGCTTTCAGAGTCTCGAGTTTGCTTGCCATATTGTGGGGAGGCGTTGGCCTTATTGACGGGCGATTGTATTGGTGCGGCGAATCTTGGCTTGCAACTGGATCACGCCGTACACCAGCGCTTCCGCCGTTGGCGGGCAACCCGGCACATAGACGTCGACCGGCACGATCCGGTCGCAGCCGCGCACTACCGAATACGAGTAGTGGTAATAGCCGCCACCGTTCGCGCACGAGCCCATCGAAATCACCCAGCGTGGCTCGGCCATCTGGTCATAGACTTTGCGCAGGGCCGGCGCCATCTTGTTGCACAATGTGCCGGCGACGATCATCACGTCCGACTGACGCGGACTCGGACGAAACACCACGCCGAAACGGTCCAGGTCATAACGGGCGGCGCCCGCATGCATCATCTCGACCGCGCAGCATGCGAGACCGAACGTCATTGGCCACAAGGAGCCGGTGCGCGTCCAGTTGATCAGTTTGTCTGCCGTGGTGGTGACAAACCCTTCCTTCAAGACCCCTTCGATACTCATTTGCTTTCCACTCCAGACGGGGCGGCAAGCCTTGGCCACCCACGCAAACCGGCGATTAATCCATCATTCCCAGTCGAGGCCGCCCTTCTTCCAGATATAGGCGAAGCCCAGCAGGAATTCGAGCAGGAAAATCATCATCGCCATGAAGCCCGGCCAGCCGATGTCGCGCAGGGCCACACCCCACGGGAACAGAAACGCGGTTTCAAGATCGAAAATGATGAAGAGAATGGCGACGAGGTAATAGCGCACGTCGAACTTCATGCGCGCATCTTCGAATGCCTCGAAGCCGCACTCGTACGGTGCGTTCTTCTCGGTATCGGGCTTGTTGGGACCGAGGATCTTGCCGATACTGACCAGTGCTACGCCTAAACCGGTGCCCACAATGAGGAACAACAAGACGGGGAAATAGGCTGCGAGGTTCAAGACTATCCTCAATCGGTTGGTTCTGAATGCCGTCAGGAGCATAGCACTCCTGACGCGAAATCACTTCTCAAACGCGCACACCGTAAGCCCAATACAAGCTGCGCGCCAGAAGTGAAAATGCCAGCCGAAGCGAAGCAAGCGGCTGGCATTTAGATAACATTTGGTGCCGACGGCGAGACTCGAACTCGCACAGCTTTCGCCACTACCCCCTCAAGATAGCGTGTCTACCAATTTCACCACGTCGGCACTAACTGCAATCCGGGAAAACAACTTATAAAACCCGCGAATCGCTTCAAGACTTGAATTGTAACGTGTCTAAACAGTTTGTTCAACGCACAAAAGCACTTCGAACGAAAAAATTATTTCGGCACTTCAGTGGCCGGAGCGGACGCAGCCGAGGCCGGCAATGTAGCCGAACCCGCTGCCGGAGCCGACGCGGCGGAAGCCGCGATCGGCGCGGTCACAGCCGCACCCAGCACGCCTGCGGAAGGTTTCGCGCGATATGCACCGAGGTAGGTGAGCGTCAATGTGGTGACAAAAAACACCGCTGCGAGCACCGCGGTTGTACGCGATAAAAAGTTCGCCGAACCGGTCGCGCCGAACAGACTGCCTGACGCGCCGCTACCAAAAGCAGCGCCCATATCGGCGCCTTTGCCGTGCTGCAGCAAGACGAGGCCGATGACCCCGAGTGCCGACAACAGCTGAACGACGATAATCAATGTTTTCAAATACAGCATCACACTCACCTGAGTCTTTATTTAACCGCGCCACACAAAGTATGCCGCGCGGGATGGGTCATCCTCGCCGAGGCGCCCTGCTTAATCAGCGGTGCTGGTTGCAGCCGCCGCCTTGCAGATCGCCAGGAAATCCTGGTCTTTCAACGACGCGCCGCCGATCAGGCCGCCGTCGATATCCGATTGACGGAACAATTCCTCCGCGTTCTCCGGCTTCACGCTGCCGCCGTACAACAGCGGCACGTCCGCCACCGCCGCGCCCTTGGCCGCGAGACGCGAGCGCAGGAACGCATGAACCGCTTGCGCCTGTTCCGAGGTGGCGCTCTTGCCGGTGCCGATCGCCCAGACCGGCTCGTAGGCGACGACAATACGCGACGCCTCCTGCTCCGACAGTTTCGCCAGCACTTGATCCAACTGCTCGCCGACCACCTGCTCGGTCGCACCGGCTTCGCGCTGTTCGAGCGTTTCACCGACACAGACGATCGGCGTCAAGCCAGCTTCCAGCGCGCGCTGCGTTTTCACCGCAACGAGTTCGGCGCTTTCCTGATGATAGGCACGGCGCTCCGAATGCCCGACGATCGCGAGCGTCGCGCCGAAATCCGTCACCATTGTCGCGGCGACTTCGCCGGTATAGGCGCCGTGCGTGAACGCGGAAACGTCCTGCACGCCCCACACGACCCGGCTGCCCTCCAGCAACGATTGAGTCTGCGAAAGATATGGACACGGCACGCAAACACCGACACGCACGCCAGCCGCCAATTCGCCGGCGCCCTGAGCCACCGCCTGCAACAGCGTTGCGTTGTCGGCAAGGCGCCCGTGCATCTTCCAGTTACCGACTACCAGCTTGGCTCGTTGTTTCGACATCGTCTCGTCCTGGCTTGGCGGCGAACTTTGCTCGCGTCATATTGCGCTTACAGTCCGCCTTCCGGTTTCATGCGGCGTGCGCAAAACGCGCAATTTTACTGCGTGGTGTGGATCGGGTCAAACCGACCGCGTCAAGCGTCCTGACCCCACGTCAGCACGATCTTGCCGACGTGCGTGCTGCTCTCCATCAACGCATGCGCCTCGGCCGCCTGGGCCGCCGGAAACACCCGATGCACCACGGGCTTGATGCGTCCTTCCTCGAGGTGCGGCCACACGCGCTGCTTAAGTTGCGCGGCGATCCGCGCCTTGAATTCGATCGGCCGCGGACGTAGTGTCGACCCGGTCACCGTCAAACGGCGGCGCAGCACCTCGTTCAGATTCAACTCCGCCTTCGCGCCGCCCAGCAATGCGATCAGCACGATGCGCCCGCCGTCGGCCAATGCCGTCAGCTCGCGCGACACGTAACTGCCCGCCACCATGTCGAGAATCACGTCGACGCCGCGGTCGTTCGTGAGCGACTTGATCACCTCGACGAAATCCTCGGTCTTGTAGTTGATCGCGCGCTCGGCGCCGAGCGCTTCACACGCGCGACACTTCTCGTCCGAGCCGGCGGTGGCGAACACGCGAAAACCGAGCGCATGCGCGATCTGGATCGCCGTCACGCCGATGCCGCTCGAGCCGCCCTGCACCAGCAGCGTTTCGTTTGCGCCGCCCTCGCCGTTGCCGAGCTGGGCGCGGTCGAAAACATTGCTCCACACGGTGAAAAACGTCTCCGGCAGCGATGCCGCCTCGACATCCGACAAGCCCGCGGGCACCGGCAGACACTGGGGCAACGGAGCCGCCGCATATTCCGCATAGCCGCCGCCCGCGAGCAACGCACACACTCGATCGCCGATTTTCAGACCGAACGGGTTGTTCTTCTCATCGATCACGCCGCCGACGATCTCGCCCGCCACCTCCAGCCCCGGCAGATCCGAGGCGCCCGGCGGCGGCGCATATCCGCCCTTGCGCTGGAACACGTCCGGCCGGTTGATGCCCGAAGCCGCCACCTTGATCAGCACCTCGCCCGCCTTGAGCTGCGGCGTCGGCCGCTCTGCCAGCTTCAGGACGTCCGGCGCACCGAATTCGGTGATTTCGATCGCTTTCATCTGCGTCAACTCCAAGATTGGATTGCGTTGCACACCCGCTGCGTGCCAACTGCCCGCGCTACCGACCAATCGTCCGACCTGCGACGAACCGACCGGAGCAAACAGAGTACCCGCTTATGCCCCTTCGCATACGCGCTCGCACCAGCGCGCAACGCGATCCACCCTGCACCCTGCATGAAAAACGGCCGGCGCGCGTTTCGCGCCGCCGGCCGTCGTCCCGCTACCGCATTACTGCGGTGTCGGCTCGCCTTGCGGCGCACCCGATGCGGGGTCGTTCAGCAACGCCTTGGCCGACAAACGCACGCGGCCCTTTTCGTCCGTCTGGATGACCTTGACCTTCACTTGCTGGCCGTCCTTCAGGTAGTCGTTGATGTCCTTGATACGCTCGTTGGCGATCTCGGAGATGTGCAGCAGACCGTCCTTGCCCGGCAGGATGTTCACGATCGCGCCGAAATCGAGCAGCTTGAGCACAGTGCCTTCGTACACTTGGCCCACTTCGACTTCCAGCGTGATGTTCTCGATACGCTTCTTCGCTTCGGCCATGCCTTCGCTGCTCGTGCTGGCGATGGTGACGACGCCGTCGTCCGAAATATCGATCGTCGTGCCGGTTTCCTCGGTCAGCGCGCGGATCACCGAACCACCCTTGCCGATCACGTCGCGGATTTTCTCCGGATTGATCTTGATGGTGATCATGCGCGGTGCGAACTCCGACAGTTGCGTGTTCGCGCCCGAGACAGCCGAGGTCATCTTGCCGAGAATGTGCATGCGGCCTTCCTTCGCTTGCGCGAGGGCGACCTGCATGATTTCCTTGGTGATGCCCTGGATCTTGATGTCCATCTGCAGCGCGGTGACGCCTTGCTCCGTACCCGCCACCTTGAAGTCCATGTCGCCGAGATGGTCTTCATCGCCGAGGATGTCGGTCAGCACGGCAAACTTGTTGCCTTCGAGGATCAGACCCATCGCGATGCCCGCGACGTGCGCCTTCATCGGCACGCCGGCGTCCATCAGCGCGAGGCAGCCTCCGCACACCGAAGCCATCGACGAGGAACCGTTCGATTCCGTGATTTCCGACACCACGCGAATCGAGTAGCCGAATTCGTCGGCGCTCGGCAGGCACGCGGCCAGCGCGCGCTTGGCGAGACGGCCGTGACCGATTTCGCGGCGTTTCGGCGAACCGACGCGGCCCGTTTCGCCGGTCGCGAACGGAGGCATGTTGTAGTGAAGCATGAAGCGTTCGCGGTACTCGCCTTCGAGCGCGTCGATGTTCTGCTCGTCGCCCTTCGTGCCGAGCGTCGCGACCACCAGTGCCTGCGTTTCGCCGCGCGTGAACAGGGCCGAACCGTGCGTACGCGGCAGCACGCCGGTACGGATTTCGATCGGGCGCACCGTGCGCGTGTCGCGGCCGTCGATACGCGGCTCGCCGTTCAGGATCTGCGTACGGACGATCTTCGCTTCGATGTCGAACAGCACGTTGCCGACGCTCGCCTTGTCGGCTACCACGATGCCGCTTGCCGAGGCTTCTTCTTCCAGCCGGGCCGACGTCGCCGCGTAGATTTCCTTCAGCTTGGCCGAACGGGCCTGTTTGTCGCGGATCTGATAAGCGGCGAGCAGATCGGCTTGCGCCAGCTCCGTCACGCGTGCGATCAGCGGTTCGTTCTTTGCCGCCGGTTGCCAATCCCATTCCGGCTTGCCGCCTTCACGGACCAGGTCATGAATCGCGTCGATCGCGATCTGCATTTGCTCATGGCCGAACACCACGGCGCCGAGCATCACTTCTTCGGTCAGTTGCTGCGCTTCCGACTCCACCATCAGCACCGCGCGTTCCGTACCGGCGACGATCAGGTCGAGCGCCGATTCCTTCATTTGCGGACGCGTCGGATTCAACACGTATTCGTTGTTGATGTAGGCCACGCGTGCCGCGCCGACCGGGCCGTTGAACGGCAGACCGGAGACGGCGAGCGCCGCCGACGCGCCGATCAGCGCGGGGATGTCGGCGGGAATTTCGGGGTTCAGCGACAGGACGTGGATCACGACCTGGACTTCGTTGTAGAAGCCTTCCGGGAACAGCGGGCGCAGCGGGCGGTCGATCAGGCGCGAAATCAGCGTTTCGCCTTCCGACGGACGGCCTTCACGACGGAAGAAGCCGCCCGGGATCTTGCCGGCGGCGTAGGTCTTTTCGAGGTAGTCGACGGTCAGCGGGAAGAAGTCCTGGCCCGGCTTGGCGGTCTTGGCACCGACCACGGTGGCCAGCACGACGGTGTCCTCGACATCGACGATCACCGCACCGCTCGCCTGGCGAGCGATTTCGCCCGTCTCGAGGCGAACGTTATGTTGTCCCCACTTAAACTCTTTGACGATCTTATTGAACATAGTCATTGCTTTTCCTCATCGTTACGCCGCGCGGACCAGAAGCGGCGCGGCAACGCCAGGACCGGCGCCGCATGGGAAGAGTAGTGTTATGCCATTCCAGAGAACCACGCCCTACTTCGAGTACGCGCGCGAACCGCTGGAATGACACAAAGCTCCGCCCTGAAGCCCGGCCATGTTTCTCTTTTGCTGCTTTTTTTACTACTTTTTTCCGCTCCCCGCCGCATGAATCAGCACGCTGCCGCGGAAAACGGAGGGCGCGCGTCACATGAAGCGCACCGTGCAAAAACAAAATGCCTGCATCAGTGGAACTGACACAGGCATCTTGCTGAACGACCGGCCGATTACTTACGCAGACCCAGCTTTTCGATCAGTGCGCGGTAACGATCCGCGTCCTTACCTTTCAGGTAGTCGAGCAGCTTGCGACGGCGGCTCACCATGCGCAGCAGACCGCGGCGGCTGTGGTGATCTTTCGCGTGTGCCTTGAAGTGAACGGTCAGTTCGTTGATGCGGGTCGTGAGCAGCGCGACCTGAACTTCGGGGGAGCCGGTGTCGTTAGCTGCGCGTGCGAATTGCGCGACGACTTCGGACTTCTTGCTTGTTTCAACTGCGGACATATCGATTTCCTTGAGAACTAGACAGGCGGTCACGGAAGAAAGGCCGTGCCGTGGGTTACCCGTGTGCATTGAAGCCGCTATCACAACGGGACGCGTATTGTAGCACAGCCCCATCGGGCCGCGAACCCCGCTGTGCCGGGCCGGATCATGAACTTTTCGCCGTTGCCGACGAGGGGTTTCACGGACGTTTCATCCTGCAAACGGTCGGCGGCACGGTGCGCTCGGAGGGCAACGCGAGCACCGTGCGGAAACCATAACCGGACCCTTCGTTATCGAAACGCACCCCCGGCTTGCCGGCCTTGTCCATTTCCATCACGTAAAGGGGCTGGATGAGTTGATGATCGTCCGCGCGCATCCACGATGGATGGAAGCCGTTGTCGAACCTGATCCCTTCGAGCGCGCGAGCAACGGCCGTCGGATCGGCACTCCCGGCGCGCTTCATGGCGGCGGCCAGGGTTTCGATCATCGACGCCATGCGCAGCACCGGGTAATCGTCCTGCGCCGCCGGGAAACGGGTTCGAAACGCGGCGTACCAGGCGTCCGAGGCCGCGCCGCCAGCGTTCGGATGCCAGTCGGCGACCGCGATCACGTGCCCGACCCCGGCGTCGCCCAGCGCGGCGGGCGCGCCGAGACTATTGCCGTAGAACGTGTAGAACTTCGTATCGAGCCCCTGCTCCCTCGCCGCCTTGACGAGCAGCGTGAGATCGTTGCCCCAATTGCCCGTGACGACCGCGTCCGCCCCGCTCGCGCGGATCTTGGCGATGTACGGCGCGAAGTCCTTCACGCGTCCGATCGGATGGAATTCGTCGCCGACCACCGCGATGTCTGGACGCTTCACCGCCAGCGTCGAACGCGCGAGGCTGCTCACGTCGTGACCGAAGCTGTAATCCTGGTTCAGCAGATAAACCTTCTTCACCGCCTTGTCGCGCTGGATCACGTCGGCCAGCGCGTCCATGCGCATGCCCGCATGCGCGTCGAAGCGAAAGTGCCAGAAGCTGCAATTGGCGTTGGTCAACGCGGGGTCGTCGGCGGAATAATTGAGGAACAGTTCGCGGTTGCCCGGCTCGCGGCTGTTGTGCTTGTCGATCGCGCCGATCAGCGCGGCGGCGACAGCCGAACTGTTGCCTTGCATCACGTAGCCGATGCGGCGGTCGGCGGCCGCGCGCAGTTGCGTGAGCGCCTCTTCGGCGCTGCCCTTGCTGTCGAACACCACCAGTTCGAACGGATGCGCGCCGTCGGCGAGCGTCACGCCGCCACGCGCGTTCACCTGTTCGACGCCGTATCGCAGGTTGCGCTCGACCGCGGCGCCCGCGTTCGCGAACGGGCCGGACATGCCTTCGATCAGCGCCAACTGGATCGGCGCCCCCGTGGCCTTGCTCGCCGGGTTGCCCACCGGCTTGCCTGCCGGATTGACCGCGGTTTCGCCCGCTGCATAAGCCGCGGCAGCCACCATCATCGCCGCCAGCGTTGCTGCCGCCCGTTGCCACTTCGCCATCGTGATTGCCCCGCTCGAAAACGTCGAAGCGCGGATCATAGGGCGGGCAAGATGGAATAAGCAAGCCGGCGAATCCGTTATCGTGCATACCCGCCGGCGGCGAATGACGTGCCGGTCTTTCGCCGCGGCGCGTGTCAAAATAATGCGTCTCGAGGATAAAAACCGCCACTAACACGCCATCGGAGGAATCCATGTTCAACCGCCACCACTTCACGGCGGACTCGATCGGAGCGACGGCCGCCGCACGCGTGCGCCGCGCGGCGCTCGTCTGCCTGAGCGCGCTGGCGCTCGCGGGCTGCGCGCAGCCGTGGCAGCAATTTCAGCAAGGAGCGGACGCATCGACCATCGTCGCCCGTCTCGGTCCGCCGCGCGAGAGCTACGACTTGCCGAACGGCGGCAAACGGCTCATGTGGCCCACGCAGCCGATGGGCGAAACCACCACCGCCGCCGACATCGACGCCACGGGCAAGATCGTCAGCGTGCGCCAGGTGCTGCAGCCCAACGAGTTCTATCGCGCGGAAATCGGCAAGTGGACCAAGAGCGACGTGCTGGTGAACTTCGGCCGCCCGGTCGAAACCGCCTACTTCCCGCTCATGAAGCGCGAGGTCTGGACCTACCGCTATCTGGAAGACAACGTCTGGTACATGATGTACAGCTTTTATTTCGACGACCAGGGCATCGTGCGGCTCACGCAGAAAACGCCGGATCCGTTGCACGATCCTGATCGCCGCAATCTTTTTTGAACCTGCGTTTCAAGCCACTTTGACGCGCTGCGCATCTTTGTGCGAATGCCGCCTCCCCAGGCGGCATTTTTTTATTCGCCGCGCATCGCAACGAATTTTTTTCGCGCACAGAGGATTATTTTTTTGATAGAAAGGCTTTCGTAAGCATTGAATCGGTGGCAGTCCAGTCCCGGCATTGCCCGGGCGCAACCGCGGACTCGCCTTCGAATCGATGCGCCCCACTTACGGAGCCGCTAACCGATGAACCGTCCCAAACGCCTGCTGGTCGCCAACGTCGCATGGGCGCATGAAACCGCCGCGCGCAACCCTCAGTTTTTCCGTGATCTGGTGCAAGGCCAGAATCCGCACGTGCTGTGGATCGGCTGCTCGGACAGCCGCGTGCCCGCCGAAACCATCACCCACTGCGAACCGGGCGACCTGTTCGTCCACCGCAACATCGCCAATCTCTTCGATCCCGACGACGACAACTCCGGAAGCGTCCTCGAATACGCCGTGCGCGTCCTCAAGGTCGGCCACGTGATCGTCTGCGGACACTACGGATGCGGCGGCGTGCGCGCCTCGCTGCTGCCGCCGGAGCCGAGCCTGCCGCATGTGAACCGGCGCATCGCGCCGCTCTGCGCGCTCGCGAGGACGCATCGCGAGGAACTGGATGCGCGCCCCAGCGAGCGCGAGCGTGTCGACCGCCTCGCGGAACTGAACGTGCTCGAACAGGTACGCCAGTTGCGCGCGAGCCCGATCGTGCAGCAAGCCGACCCCGCGCCGCTCGTGCACGGCTGGATCTTCGCGCTGGAGGACGGCCGCATCAAGGTGCTCACATCCGGCTACGAAGCCGACGATGCGATGACCTGCACGACAGCCGCGCATAGCGCCGCGTAATCCGCGGAGTTCACCGCCTTTTCCGCACCGGTGCCGCCCCCGATCCAAGGGGCGCGCCGGGCTCTACCCCATTACCGCACGGACACCATGAACCTTCGAGCTTTCTTCTCTACGTTTCAGCGCGACCTGCTTGCGGGCATCGTCGTATTTTTCGTGGCGCTGCCGCTGTGCCTCGGCATCGCCAATGCGTCGGGCGTCGAGCCGTTCGCCGGGCTCGTATCGGGCATCGTCGGCGGGCTGGTGGTCGCCGTACTGAGCGGCTCGCGCCTGAGCGTGAGCGGACCGGCTGCGGGCCTCGTCGTGATCGTCGTCGACGGCATCGCGCAGCTCGGCAGCTTCCCCGCTTTCCTCGCCGCGGTGCTGCTCTCCGGCATGATCCAGTTCGGCTTCGGCATGCTCAAGGCCGGCCGGTTTGCCGCGTATGTGCCGTCGCCGGTCATCAAGGGCATGCTCGCGGCGATCGGCATATTGCTGATCATCAAGCAGTTTCCGCTTGCGCTCGGCCTCTTCGGCACTTCCGCGGCGGCCGGCTCCCCAGCGGCCGCCGCGGTGGCCCCCGGCACGATGATGACGCCGTTCGGCACGATCTCGCTCGCGGCATGCTTCATCACGTTGCTGTCGCTGGCGATTCTGGTCGGCTGGGAAACGCGTGCGATGCGCCGCTTCGCGGTGGTGCGCCTCGTGCCCGCGCCGCTCGCGGTGGTGCTGCTCGGCATCGGCGCGACCTTGCTGCTCGGCCTGCTGGCGCCGTCGCTCGCGCCGCCCGCCGAACATCGCGTCGCGCTGCCGCCGCTGGAATCGTTCGCCGCATTGCAGGTCGCACTCGAATGGGCGGACTTCGGCCCGCATTTCGCGCAACTCGTCAATCCCGATGTTTGGCGCGTCGCCATCACGTTGGCGATCGTCGCGAGTCTCGAAACCCTGTTGAGCCTCGAAGCCGTCGAACAGATCGATCCCGAGCGACAGCCGGCCGCGCCGGATCGCGAACTGAAGGCGCAAGGCGTGGGCAATCTGATCGCCGGCGCAATCGGCGGCTTGCCGATCACCGCGGTGATCGTGCGCAGTTCGGCCAACGTGTATGCGGGTGCGCAAAGCCGGCTTTCGGCGATCATCCACGGTGTGTTGCTGCTCGTCAGCGTGTTTGCGCTCACCAGCGTCATCAACCTGATTCCGCTGGCCTGCCTCGCGGCGATCCTGATCTTCACGGGACTGAAGCTCGCCAAGCCGTCGCTGTTCGTCGCCATCGCGAAGCAAGGCTTTGCGCCGTTCGTGCCGTTCATCGTGACGCTGGCCGGCGTGCTCATGACCGATCTGCTGATCGGTATCGTGCTCGGCGTGCTGTGCAGCGTGCTGCTCGCGCTGTATGCGAACCTGCGCAGCCCGATCGTGCTCGCGCAGCACGGCGATCACTATTTGCTGACCTTCCGCAAGGACGTGTCGTTTCTCGCCAAGGTGCCGCTCAAGCACTATCTGCAACAGATTCCCGATGGCGCAACCCTGATCGTCGACGCGACGCGCGCTGACTTCGTCGATCACGATGTGCGCGAGTTGCTCGACACGTTCGCTGAAGAAGCGCCGCCGCGCGGAATCGCCGTGGAAGTGCGGCATCAGGTGCGGACGCAGGCACGCGCGGCGCGCGGGTGGTCGATGCGGCGAGCAGCGACGGAGTAACGCGCGCGACGTCCGCCTTCAAGTGAAAAAGCCCCGTGCCTGTTTGACGGCGCGGGGCTTTGACTAATACGGATCGGAAACCACGCGATCCACACGCGGCGCTCAGATCACTCCGAGCGTTGCGGATTCAGTTTATCCACGTTCGAATACAGTTTGTTGAGCGCCGAGATATACGCCTTCGCGGAAGCCGCGACGATATCCGGATCCGTACCCACGCCGTTGACGATGCGTCCGCTCTTCGACAGGCGCACGGTCACTTCGCCTTGCGCCTGCGTGCCGGTGGTGATCGCGTTCACCGAGTACAGCAGCAACTCGGAACCGCTGCCCACTTCCGTTTCGATCGCATTGAGCGTGGCGTCCACCGGACCGTTGCCGCGCGCCTCGCCGGTGACTTCCTTGCCTTCCACCGAAAAGACGATCTTCGCGTGCGGCTGCTCACCAGTTTCCGAATGCTGCGACAGCGACAGGAACTTGTAGTGCTCCTTCTCCTGCGCTTCGGCGGACTCTTCGGTCACGATCGCGATGATGTCCTCGTCGAAGATTTCCGACTTGCGGTCGGCCAGTTCCTTGAAACGCGCGAACGCCGTGTTCAATTCGCCTTCGCTATCGAGCGCGATGCCCAGTTCCTGCAAGCGCTGCTTGAACGCATTGCGGCCCGACAGCTTGCCGAGCACGATCTTGTTCGCGCTCCAGCCCACGTCTTCGGCACGCATGATTTCGTACGTGTCGCGCGCCTTCAGCACGCCGTCCTGATGGATGCCCGAAGCATGCGCGAACGCATTCGCTCCGACCACGGCCTTGTTCGGCTGCACGACGAAACCCGTGATCTGCGACACCAGCTTCGAGGCCGGCACGATCTGCGTCGTATCGAGACCGAGTTCGAGGCCGAAATAATCCTTGCGCGTTTTCACCGCCATCACGATTTCCTCGAGCGACGTGTTGCCCGCGCGCTCGCCGAGACCGTTGATCGTGCATTCCACCTGACGCGCGCCGCCGATCTTCACGCCGGCCAGCGAGTTCGCCACCGCCATGCCGAGGTCGTTATGGCAATGCACCGAAAACACTGCCTTATGCGAGTTCGGAATGCGTTCGCGCAGCGTCTTGACGAGCTGGCCGTACAGTTCCGGCACGCCATAACCGACCGTATCCGCGATGTTGATGGTGGTCGCGCCTTCGGCGATCACCGCTTCGAGCACCCGGCACAAGAAGTCCATGTCGGAGCGGCTGCCGTCTTCCGGCGAGAACTCGACGTCGTCCGTGAACTTGCGGGCGAAACGCACCGCCAGCTTCGCCTGTTCGAACACCTGGTCCGGCGTCATGCGCAGCTTCTTTTCCATGTGCAGCGGCGACGTTGCGATGAACGTGTGGATGCGGAAACGATCGGCGGGCTTGAGCGCGTCGGCGGCGCGCTGAATGTCCTTGTCGTTCGCCCGTGCGAGCGAACAGATCGTGCTGTCCTTGATGAGGCCGGCGATCGTGTGGATCGAATCGAAGTCGCCGTTCGAACTGGCGGCGAAGCCCGCTTCGATCACGTCCACTTTCATCCGTTCCAGTTGCTTCGCGATCCGGATTTTTTCTTCCTTCGTCATCGACGCGCCGGGCGATTGTTCGCCGTCGCGCAAGGTCGTGTCGAATATGATCAGTTTGTCGGACATCTCTGGGCTCCTCGGGAGTCGTTCAATTGTGGGAATGGAAGAGTGGAATCTGGCGTTTGCGCCACCGCTGGCGACGCTTGTATCGCGGACGAGGCGGACGGAAGGCGAAAAACGATCAGCGTGAAAAACGCGCCGGCTTTAGCGCGCCTCGCCGGGGGTCGCCGCCGTTCAGTGCGGTTGGCATTGCAGGACTCGCGTTTCGATCGAGCGGGGAGCGTGAACGCATCATCCAACGACTATAGCGGCATTCCAACCACCGTGCAATTGGCGTCATACCCGCGTCCAGACGGCGCTGGAGGCGGACTCGGAGGCAGGCTCGAACCAACGAAAACGGCGGCTCGAAGGCCGCCGTTGTTTCATCTGCCGATCAGCTTGCCGACACGCGCAAGACCGCGCGCGCCGACCTGACCTCACCTAATCCCCCGTTACCGAGCGGGCGGGATTCCCTCTGCCGCGCAGCGCCTGATAGCCCCAAAACACATAGCCCGACAGACCGTACAGCACGAACAGGCCGAACAGCATCAGCGGCGGGTCGGACGACACCAGCACGAACGCGACCACCACCAGCAGGATCACGCCGAACGGCACGCGATGCCGCACGTCGAGCGCCTTGCCGCTGTAGAACGGCGCGTTCGACACCATCGTCACGCCGGCATAAATGGTGAGCACGAACGCCACCCACGGCAGCCACACGAGCTTGAGCGGCACGCGGTTATCGGTGGCGAGCCACACGAAACCGGCGATCAGCGCGGCGGCCGCCGGGCTCGGCATGCCCTGGAAGAAACGCTTGTCGACCACGCCGATGTTCGTGTTGAAGCGCGCGAGACGCAGCGCCGCGCCCGCGCAATAAACGAACGCCGCGAGCCAGCCCCAGCGGCCCAGATCCTTCAGCACCCACTCGTACATCACGAGCGCGGGCGCGACACCGAACGACACCATGTCCGACAGGCTGTCGAACTGCTCGCCAAAGGCGCTTTGCGTATGCGTCATGCGGGCAACGCGCCCGTCCATGCCGTCGAGCACCATCGCCACGAAGATCGCGATGGCCGCGACTTCGAAGCGCACGTTCATTGCCTGCACCACGGCAAAGAAACCGCAGAAAAGCGCCGCCGTGGTAAACGCGTTCGGCAGCAGATAAATGCCGCGCTTTCTCAGGAACTGCTGACGCTGCGCGCGCCGGCTTTCGACCACCGGCGACTCCGCCACGATCGGCTTGTTGCGGCGAAACGGGCGCGGCAGCGGTCCACTGCTGCGCGGGCGACGCGGTTTGAATGCGGCCATTCGGAAACCTCCTGGGTGCCGCTTAGAGTTCAGCGAGAATCGTGGACGACGCCGAAACCTTCTCGCCGATCGACACTCGCGGGCGGCTGCCGACCGGCAGATACACGTCGACACGCGAGCCGAAACGGATGAACCCGTACCGTTGACCACGCGTGAGCGGCTCACCCGCCCGTACGTAGCAAAGAATGCGCCGCGCGATCAACCCGGCGATCTGCACCGATGTAACCGTCTGGCCGCCGGCCATTTCGATCACCACCGCGTTGCGCTCGTTTTCGACCGACGCCTTATCTACCGCGGCATTCAGATACGCGCCGGGGAAATATTCGACCTTGGAGATCGCGCCGTCCACCGGCGAGCGTTGCGAGTGAACGTTGAAAACGTTCATGAACACGCTGATCTTCAGCGCTTCGCGGTTCGCATAGGGATCGTGCGCGGTTTCCACCGCGACGATGCGGCCGTCCGCCGGGCACAGCACGGCATTCGCCTGGGTGGGGATCGGACGCGCCGGATCGCGGAAGAACTGCACGACGAAGATCAGAATCAGCCAGAAGAGCCACGCAATGCCGAACCCCGCGAACGCGTGAACCAGTAAGGCGACAACGGCCGCGATGGCGATGAACGGCCAGCCTTCTCGCGCGATGATCGGATGAGGGTAATTCATGGATGGCTTCTGTGTTTTTGTAAAACCGTAGGATAGCAAAAGCCGTCCAGGGTTCAGCACCCTTGGACGGCTTTTTGATGTGTCCGGCTTGCGGCGCTGCGCCGCAACGGACAAAAGCGACAACCGGCTTAGTTCTTCGACTGATCGACCAGCTTGTTCTTCGCGATCCACGGCATCATCGCGCGCAGCTTCGAACCGACCTGCTCGATCTGATGCTCGGCCGTCAGACGGCGGCGCGATTGCAGCGTCGGCGCGCCGGCCTTGTTTTCGAGGATGAAGCTCTTGGCATATTCGCCGGTCTGGATGTCGGTCAGCACGGCCTTCATCGCCTTCTTCGTTTCAGCCGTCACGATACGCGGACCCGTCACGTATTCGCCATATTCGGCGTTGTTCGAGATCGAGTAGTTCATGTTGGCGATGCCGCCTTCGTAGATCAGGTCGACGATCAGCTTCAGTTCGTGCAGGCACTCGAAGTACGCCATTTCCGGCGCATAGCCCGCTTCAACCAGCGTTTCGAAGCCGGCCTTGATCAGGTCGACCGTACCGCCGCACAGCACGGCTTGCTCGCCGAACAGATCGGTTTCCGTTTCTTCGCGGAAATTCGTTTCGATGATGCCGGCACGGCCGCCGCCGTTCGCCGCTGCGTACGACAATGCGATGTCACGTGCCGCGCCCGACTTGTCTTGCGCAACCGCGATCAGGTGGGGCACGCCGCCGCCTTGCGAGTAGGTGCCGCGAACCGTGTGGCCCGGCGCCTTCGGCGCGATCATGATCACGTCGAGGTCGGCACGCGGAATCACTTGACCGTAGTGCACGTTGAAGCCGTGCGCGAAAGCCAGCGCAGCGCCCTGCTTGATGTTGGCGTGCACTTCCTTCGCATAGACTTCGGCGATCTGCTCGTCCGGCAGCAGCATCATGACGACGTCCGCGCCCTTGACGGCTTCCGCCACTTCCTTCACTTGCAGGCCGGCGTTCTCCGCCTTGCTCCACGATGCGCCGCCCTTGCGCAGACCGACCGTCACCTTGACGCCGCTTTCGCTCAGGTTCAGCGCGTGCGCATGGCCTTGCGAGCCATAGCCGATGATGGTGACTTGCTTGCCCTTGATGAGGGAGAGGTCGGCGTCCTTGTCGTAGAAAACTTTCATGTCGGTTCCTTGGCTAGATTCGATGATTCAGTGAAATTCAAATACCGCGAATGTTGTGTTGCTTTGGCCGGGTTCATGCAGGCACGGCCCGGCCTGTGGATCGAGACGGTATGAACGCTCGCGCGTCATACCTTCAGAATGCGCTCGCCGCGGCCAATGCCCGAACTGCCCGTGCGGACCGTTTCGAGAATCGCCGTGGAGTCGAGCCCTTCGATGAAGGCATCGAGCTTGTCGCTCGCGCCCGTCAGTTCGATCGTGTAGGTCTTTTCGGTGACGTCGATAATGCGGCCGCGGAAAATATCCGACATCCGCTTCATCTCCTCACGCTCCTTGCCGACCGCCCTCACCTTGATCAACATCAGCTCGCGCTCGATGTGGGCGCCCTCGGTAAGGTCGACCACTTTCACCACCTCGATCAGGCGGTTCAGATGCTTCGTGATCTGTTCGATCACGTCGTCCGAGCCAATGGAGACGATGGTCATGCGCGACAGCGAATGGTCTTCAGTCGGAGCCACCGTCAAGGTTTCAATGTTGTAGCCGCGTGCCGAGAAGAGACCGACCACGCGTGACAACGCGCCCGGTTCGTTTTCCAGCAGGACGGAAATGATGTGTCTCATGTTTCGCTTCTTCCAGATGTTTTGTCGATGTATGCGAGCCGTTCGCGCCGCTTCGTCCGCGTTTGCCTTTCGTGAAGGCGGGCATGACGAAGCCGGCGTCGGAAACGCTCGTTATAGATCTTCCGAACCCATGAGCATCTCGGTGATGCCCTTGCCGGCCTGAACCATCGGCCAGACGTTTTCGGTCGGATCGGTCTGGAAGTCGAGAAACACCGTGCGATCTTTCAGGCGCAGCGCTTCCTTCAGCGCCGGCTCCACGTCCGCCGTGCGTTCGATACGCATGCCGACGTGGCCGTAAGCCTCGGCGAGCTTGACGAAATCCGGCAGCGCATCCATGTACGAATGCGAATAGCGCTTGCTGTATTCGATCTGCTGCCACTGGCGCACCATGCCCAGATAGCGGTTGTTCAGCGAAATGATCTTCACGGGCGTCTCGTACTGCTTGCAGGTCGAGAGCTCCTGAATGCACATCTGGATCGAGCCTTCGCCCGTGATGCAGAGCACGTCGTCGTCCGGGTGCGCCATCTTCACGCCCATCGCCGCCGGCAGGCCGAAGCCCATCGTGCCGAGACCACCGGAATTGATCCAGCGGCGCGGCTTGTTGAAGCGATAGAACTGCGCGGCCCACATCTGGTGCTGGCCGACGTCGGAACACACGAAGGCGTTGCCGTCGGTCAGTTCCCACGCCTTCTCCACCACGTACTGCGGCTTGATGATGTCGCTCTTGCGGTCGAACTTCAGGCAGTCTTTTGCGCGCCAGGCTTCGATGTCCTTCCACCAGTCGGCGAGCGCCGCGGTGTCGGGGCCGTGCTCGGCCGTTTGCAACTGCTCGATCAGCTCCTTCAGCACTTCCTTCACGTCGCCGACGATCGGAATGTCGACCTTGACGCGCTTGGAGATGGAGGAAGGATCGATGTCGATATGGATGATCTTGCGCGGACGCGAAGCGAAGTGCGCCGGGTCGCCGATCACGCGGTCGTCGAAGCGCGCGCCGATCGCGATCAGCACGTCGCAGTGCTGCATCGCCATGTTGGCTTCGTAGGTGCCGTGCATGCCGAGCATGCCGAGGAACTTCTTGTCGCTCGCGCGGTAGCCGCCCAAGCCCATCAGCGTGTTCGTGACGGGGTAGCCGAGCAGATCGGCGAACTGGTTCAGCTCACGCGACGCGTCCGCGAGGATGATGCCGCCGCCGGTGTAGATATACGGGCGCTTCGCCGACAGCAGCAAGGCGACCGCCTTGCGGATCTGGCCGGAGTGGCCCTTCGTGACCGGGTTGTAGGAGCGCAGCGACACGCTCTTGAGCGGCTCGTACTGGCAAGGCGTTTTCGACACGTCTTTCGGAATGTCGATCAGCACCGGGCCGGGCCGGCCGGTACGGGCAATGAAGAAAGCTTTCTTGACGGTGGCCGCGAGATCGCGCACGTCCTTCACGAGGAAGTTGTGCTTCACGCAGGGACGCGTGATGCCGACCGTATCGCACTCCTGGAACGCGTCCTGGCCGATCGCGCCAGTCGGCACCTGGCCGCTGATCACGACCATCGGGATCGAATCCATGTAGGCGGTGGCGATGCCGGTCACCGCATTGGTGACGCCGGGGCCGGAGGTCACGAGGCACACACCGACCTTGCCGGTGGAACGCGCATAAGCGTCGGCGGCGTGAACCGCGGCCTGCTCGTGACGCACGAGAACGTGCTGGAACTTGTCCTGCTTGTAGAGCTCGTCGTAAATGTAGAGTACCGAGCCGCCGGGATAGCCCCAGATGAACTCGACGTCTTCGTCGGCCAGTGCCTTCATGAGCACGGTGGCGCCGATAGAGTCGGCTTCGGGATGGGGGGTCGTATCCGACGTGGAGAATTCCGCGCTGGGCATATTCATTTATTCACCTTTCGAATTTTCGGCAAAAAATTGATCGGGTGCTCTCTGCCGGGCTTGTGGCTCGGGTTCAAGCGGCGCGTCCAGTTGACAGGTGAGCTTCTTGGGCCACACCTCAATTGAGACAAGTCACTTATGTTGCGAACCAGCGAAGATATCTGCTGACGCCCGCGCGGTCAAGCAAATATTGCCGCAGCGTCCTGTCCCCTGTCCCGATATTGACCGGCGCGCTGTTATAGAGATGCAAGGTCGATCACGTTTCGCCCCGGCCGACGCAAAAATTTGTTAGCATCCGCGAGTTTTACGACATTTTTCGACCGATTACGCGCACGCTCGCTGCGCCGACCCCCAACGGATGGCATCAGACAAGGAACTCGCCGATTTTCTGGCGGGCGTCGAAAGGCGCGCATTCAAGCAGACGGTCTACGCCGTGCGGGACGACGACGCCTCGCTCGATATCGTGCAAGACGCGATGATCAAGCTCGCCGAAAAATACGGCGACCGCCCGGCCGCCGAATTGCCGCTTCTGTTTCAGCGTATTCTGCAGAATGCGATGCACGACTATTTCCGTCGTGCCAAAGTGCGCAATACTTGGGTTAGTCTGTTTTCCTCGCTTGGCAACGCCGACGACGACGAATTCGACCCGCTCGAAACCTTCGAGGCCCAGCAAGGTTCGGCGGGCGCCGAGAGCAACGAACAGAAACTCGAACGCGAACAGGTCTTGCAGTCGATCGACGACGAGATCCAAAAGTTACCGGCACGTCAACGGGAGGCGTTTCTCATGCGTTATTGGGAAGATATGGATGTCGCCGAGACTGCCGCCGCGATGGGCTGCTCCGAAGGCAGTGTGAAAACGCACTGCTCGCGGGCCACCCACACGCTGGCGCAAGCGCTCAAGGCCAAAGGAATCACGCTATGAGCTCCCTCGAAACCAAAGAACTCGAGTTCGCCCGCCAGGTGCGCCGCGCGCTCGACGAAAACGCCGCCCGCATTCCGTCCGCCACCGTCGATCGACTCGCCGCGGCGCGCCGTGCCGCGCTCGCCCGCAAGAAGCCCGAAACCGTGAGCGCGCCGGTGCTCGTGCCCGCCTTCGCCGGCGCGGGCATGCCGCAGCTCGACACCCCGCAGCGCCGCCGTTCGCCGCTGCGCCGCTTCGCGCTCGCGTGGCCGCTCGCCGCGCTGGTGGCGAGCCTCATCGGCATCGCCTACTGGGAAGACCAGCAGCGCACCGCCGAACTCGCCGATATCGATGCCGCCATGCTTAGCGACGACCTGCCGCTCAATGCCTATCTCGACCACGGCTTCAACGCGTACCTTTCACGCGCCCACTGAGCGGGAGATTTTTCGGGTGAGTTACAAGCGCGGCCTGGCCGTTGTTTTCGGATGCGCGATCGCGGCCCTGGTGTCGTTTGCCGCGACGTATCCGCGCTTTTACCCGGCGCCGTCGACCGCCAGCGCGCCTGCCGCCGCCGGCGGCAACGCCACCGCCAAGACTCGCGCGCCCACGCTCGCCGTCGAATTGCCCAGCCTGCCGGGCAGCAATAGCCCGATGGCGTGGACGCGCCTCAGTTCCGCCGAACATATCGCACTGGCGCCGTTCGAGTCCCAATGGGATTCCTTCAGCGACGAGCGCAAGCGCAAATGGCTCAAGATCGCGTCGCGTTACCCAAAAATGTCGCCGGAAGCGCAAAAACGCCTGCATGAGCGCATGGCCGAATGGGTCCGCATGACGCCCGATCAGCGGCGCGTCGCTCGCGAGAATTACCAGGTGTCGAAGGAATTGCCGCGCGAAGCTCGTCAGAACGCGTGGAAGACCTATCAGGAACTGTCCGAGGACCAGAAGGCCCGCCTCGCCGCCAGCGAGCGCAGGCGCCGGCCCAGCGTGGTCAGCGCGCCGCCTTCGGGCAAGAGCGAGATCAAGGGGCTCGACCGGCTCGTGATCGCCCGCGAGCATGGCGCGAGCGGCGCGGCGGCAGCGAGCGCCGCGGCCGCCGCGTCGTTGCCGAGTCCGACCCTCACGCCGGCGATTCCGGCCGCGGGCAGTTTCGTGCCCGCCACGCCGCTGCCGGTTTCGCCGGCCGAAGCGCCGTCGATCTTCAACGGCTCCTGAGCCGCGCCCGACCGTGTCCCAGCCGCTCGCGAGTTCGTCCTTGCCCGCCGGGTCGTCCGGCACCGTTCCCACCGTTCGCCGGCGCCTCGCGGCGCTCCTCTACGAAGCAATGCTCCTGTTCGGCGTCGTATTCATCGCCGGCTATCTGTTCAGCACGCTGACGCAGCAGCGCAACGGCCTGGCCCACCACAATCTTCTCGCGGCATGGATCGGCCTCGTGGTCGGGCTGTACTTCGTCTGGTTCTGGACCCACAGCGGCCAGACGCTGCCGATGAAAACCTGGCGCCTGCGCGTGGTCGCCGCTGACGGCGCACCGCTTTCCACCGCACGCGCGATCGTCCGCTACGTGCTGGCGTGGCTGTGGTTCCTGCCGCCGCTCGCGCTGCATCCGCTGCTCGGGCTCCGCGTGCCGCAAACGCTGGCGGTCGCCGCGGTGTGGTTCGTCCTGTGGGCCGCCACCGGCCGCTTCGGTGCGCAGCGTCAATTCCTGCACGACCGCCTCGCCGGCACGCGTGTGATCAGCGTCGTGCGCTGAGCACGCGCCTCGCCTCGCTCCGCCATTCACACCACCTCCCCGCTCTCAGCGCGGTAATAAGAACTTCTCGTGACTGTCACGGCAGGGTCACGCGCAACTGGCGCAATACGGGCACCGCAACTCGACGCGTGAGCCATGGACCCCAAAACGTCCGCGACGTCCCTGTTCCGCCAGACCGGCCCGAGCGTCGACGCCGTCGCGTTCCGCCCGGAACCCAATCCCGGTCACGGCTTGCCGCTGCCCGTGGCGTCGCTGCCGCACGACGCGCATGCCGGCCATCACGATGAAGAGCACGCCGAGCCGCATCGTTACCGCACCATCTGGCTCTCCGACATCCACCTCGGCTCGAGCGGCTGCCAGGCGCCCTATCTGCTCGACTTTCTGCGCCATAACGAGTCGGAGTATCTGTACCTCGTCGGCGACATCATCGACGGCTGGCAGTTGAAGAAAGGCTGGTACTGGCCGCAGGCGCACAACGACGTCGTGCAGAAGGTGCTGCGCAAGGCGCGCAAGGGCACCCAGGTCATCTACGTGCCCGGCAACCACGACGAAGCCGCGCGCCAGTTCTGCGACCTCGCGTTCGGCGACATCCACGTGCGCGGCGAGGCGTTTCACACGACGCTCGCCGGCAAGCGCCTGTGGATCGTGCACGGCGATCTGTTCGACGGCGTGATCCAGCATGCCAAGTGGCTCGCGTATCTCGGCGACACGCTCTACACGATGATCCTGATCCTGAACCGCTGGTTCAACCGGATCCGCAGCCGGCTCGGTTTTCCGTACTGGTCGCTGTCGCAGTACCTGAAGCATCAGGTGAAGAACGCGGTGAATTTCATCTCGTCGTTCGAGCGGGTCATGACCGACGAAGCGCGCCGCCGCGGCTGCGACGGCGTGGTCTGCGGACACATTCACAAGGCCGAGATACGCGACATCGACGGCGTGCTGTATTGCAACGACGGCGACTGGGTCGAAAGTCTGTCGGCGCTCGTCGAGACGTATGAAGGCGAACTCAAGGTGATCTACTGGACCGTGATGCGCGCGCCGGAAGTGCGCGCGCAAAAGGCCCAGGCGACCGCGTAGTCCCTCTTAACTTCCAAGGGCGCAAACCGATGAAGATCATGATCGTCACCGACGCATGGGAACCGCAGGTCAATGGCGTCGTGCGCACGCTGAAGAACACCACGCGCGAACTCAGCGCGCTCGGGCACCGCGTCGATCTGCTCACGCCGCTCGAATTCCGGACGATTCCGTGTCCGACCTATCCTGAGATTCGCCTCTCGCTGCTGCCGCGCCGCAAGGTTCGCCAGCGTATCGACGAATTCGCGCCCGACGCGCTGCACATCGCCACCGAAGGTCCGCTCGGCATGGCCGCGCGCGCGTATGCGATCCAGCACAAGCTGCCGTTCACGACCGCTTATCACACGCGCTTTCCGGAGTATGTGCAGGCGCGCTTCGGCATTCCGCTCGCCGCGACCTACAAGTTCCTGCACTGGTTTCACAAGCCCTCGCTCGCCGTGATGGCGCCGACGCCCGTCGTGAAGCAGGACCTCGAAAAATTCGGCTTCACGAATGTCGTGCTGTGGACGCGCGGCGTCGATCTCGACATCTTTCACCCGATGGACTCGAAGGTGCTCAACACCGCGCGGCCGATCTTTCTGTATGTGGGACGCGTGGCGGTCGAGAAAAACGTCGAGGCGTTTCTGAAGCTCGATCTGCCCGGCTCGAAGTGGGTCGCCGGCGAAGGCCCCGCGCTCGCCGAACTGAAGTCGCGCTATCCGCAAGTGAATTATCTGGGCGTGCTCACGCAAGCCGAACTGGCCAAGGTGTACGCGGCCGCCGACGTGTTCGTGTTCCCGAGCCGCACCGACACCTTCGGGCTCGTGCTGCTCGAAGCCCTTGCGTGCGGCACGCCGGTCGCGGCCTATCCGGTGACCGGTCCGATCGACGTGCTCGGCGACGGCGGCGCGGGCGCGATGCATGAAGACCTGCGCGAAGCCTGCCTCGAAGCGTTGAGGATCGACCGCAACCATGCGCGCGCGTGGGCCGAGCGCTTCTCGTGGGCGGCGGCGTCCGAGCAATTCGCGGCGCATCTCAAACCGCTGCCGCACGCGTCGTATCGCGAGGAAAGCGCCGCCGTGTGACGCGGCGCGCCGAACCGCTCATGCGAGAAAGAAACGCTACCGTGACGCACGCGACGAACGGCGCGGCGCGCACCCCGCGCACCTCGCGCACCTCGCGCACTACGCGCTCCCTTCGCGCCACCGAGGCCGACGCCGCCAGCGTCGAACCGTTCGACGACGTGCGCGAGCCCGAGATGCCAGATCATGCGGGCGATGCGAACCATGCGCATGGCATCAACGGGATGAACTCGTCGAATGACAACCACGGCGACCCTCGCCACGAACCCCTCAGCCCCGACGATCCGCTCGCGCCGCTACCCTTCAACCCGTACAAGGGCAATCGCGGCCTCACCCGCGCCTGGCATGCGATGAAAAACTCGCTGGCGGGGTTTCGCGTCGCGATCCGCGAGGAAAGCGCGTTTCGCCAGGAGCTCACGCTTGCCGCGATCCTGATTCCATGCGGCGTGCTGGTTCCGGTGGAGCCGGTGGCGCGCGTCCTGCTGCTCGGCTCGGTGCTGCTGGTGCTGATCGTCGAGTTGCTGAATTCGAGCGTCGAGGCGGCCATCGACCGCATCTCGCTGGAGCGCCACGAACTGTCGCGGCGCGCGAAGGATCTCGGCAGCGCCGCGGTGATGGTCGCGCTCGGCATGTGTCTGATGACCTGGCTGCTGATCGTCGGGCCGCTCGTCGTCGCGTGGGTCAAGGCGTGGCTGGCGGCATCGCCATGAAAACCGCGGCATCCCTCGTGAATGCGCGCTGAAAACGCCCGAGGGAATGAAAACCCTGAGTCTCCGTTCGAGATAAGAACGGTCGGTTTATAATCGTCCGACAGTCCCACAAGAAAACGCTGGGCCGCTCCCTGGTTTTCTTGCCCCTTTGGGGAACCTGCCGCGCAGCGGCAAGTTTCGGGGCGCTCAACGATACCAACCGCGTCCGGGTGGATCACGCAGCGGCGACATGCCGCCGCGCGCCTAGCCCGGCGTTACCAGGGCCGGACGATATGGAAGCCAAACCTCCCCGCCGCACCCGCGAACGGATTCTCGAACTGTCGTTGAAGCTGTTCAACGAAATCGGCGAACCGAACGTCACGACAACGACGATCGCCGAGGAAATGGAGATCAGCCCAGGCAACCTGTACTACCACTTCCGCAACAAAGACGACATCATCAACAGCATCTTCAGCCAGTTCGAGCAGGAGATCGAAAAGCGTCTGCGCTTTCCCGAAGACCATCGCGCGACCATCGACGAGATGTGGTCGTACTTGCAGTACATGGTCGATTTCACGTGGCGCTACCGCTTTTTGTATCGCGATCTGAACGACCTGCTGGCGCGCAACCGCACGCTCGAAACGCACTTCAAGCAGATCATCAGCCACAAGGTGCGCTTTGCGAGCCAGTTCTGCGAGCAGCTCGTGGCCGACGGCGAAATGGTCGCCACGCCGCAAGAGCTGCACGTCATCGCCACCAACATCGGCGTGATCGCCACGTACTGGCTGTCGTACCAGTTCGTGATGAACCCGCGCAAATACAACGAGCAGGAAACGATTCGCGCGGAACTGCATCAGGTGAGCGTGCAGATCGTGTCGCTGATGGCGCCTTACCTGCGTGGCCGCTCGCGGCAGATTTTCGACGACCTCGTGTCGGGCAAGCTGCCCAAGCGCGAGTTTTACGACTACCTGCCGCCCAAGGAAGGCGCCGCGCCCCGCAACGAACCGAAGGACGTTTAAGCATGAAGTCGGTGTGTGTGTATTGCGGCTCCGCCAATGGAGCCAAACCGTTGTATGCCCAAGCCGCGCGCGCATTCGGCCGCGCGCTGGTGCAGGCCGATCTGGCGCTGGTCTACGGCGGCGGCAAGGTCGGCCTGATGGGCGTGATCGCCGACACGGTGATGGCCGAAGGCGGCCGCGCGATCGGCGTGATTCCCGAACTGCTGGTCAACAAGGAAGTCGGCCATGACGGCCTGACCGAACTGCATGTCGTGCCGGACATGCATCAGCGCAAGAAGATGATGGCCGACCTGTCGGATGCGTTCGTCGCGATGCCGGGCGGCGCGGGCACGCTCGAAGAACTGTTCGAGGTCTACACGTGGGCGCAGCTCGGCTATCACCAGAAGCCGGTCGCGCTGCTGAATATCGACGGCTTCTACGATCCGTTGATCAATCTGCTCCAGCACACGGTCGACGAAGGCTTCATGCGGCAGACCTACTTCGATATCCTGCAAATGGATGCCGATCCCGCCGCGCTGATCGGCAAGCTGCAACGCTATCAGCCGCCCGCCAGCGACAAATGGGCGATCAACCGCGACGCGGTTTGAGGCGCGCTCGCCGCGCTCGTTGAGCGCGGGCGCACGGAATCTTCACCGCGCGTTCCGCGCGGACCCGAGAACGATGAGGTTGCAATGACGAAAGCCGTCCTGATCACCGGTGGCAGCCGCGGCATTGGCCGCGCGAGCGCGCGCTTGCTGGGTGCGCGCGGCTGGTCCGTTGGCGTGAACTACGCGCAAAATCTCGCGGCCGCGCGGGAAACCGTCGCCGAAGTCGAACGCGCCGGCGGCCGCGCGTTGGCGATCGCCGGCGACGTCGCCAACGAAGCCGACGTGATCGCGATGTTCGACGCGCTCCAGCAGAAGTTCGGCCGGCTCGACGCGCTCGTCAACAACGCGGGCATCGTCGCGCCTTCGATGCCGCTCGCGGACATGGACCTCGCGCGCCTGAAGCGCATGTTCGACGTCAACGTGCTCGGCGCGTATCTTTGCGCGCGCGAAGCCGCGCGGCGCATGTCGAAGAATCGCGGCGGCGTGGGCGGCGTGATCGTCAATGTGTCGTCGGCGGCGTCGCGTTTGGGCTCGCCGAACGAATACGTCGATTACGCCGGTTCAAAAGGCGCCGTCGACACGATGACGATCGGCCTCGCCAAGGAACTCGGCCCGCAAGGCGTGCGCGTGAACGCGGTGCGCCCAGGCCTCATCGACACCGAGATTCACGCGAGCGGCGGCAAGCCCGAGCGCGCCGCGCAGCTCGGCGTCACGACACCCTTGGGTCGCCCCGGCACGGCTGATGAAGTCGCCGAGACCATCGTCTGGTTGCTGAGCGACGCCGCCTCCTACGTAACCGGCGCGTTGCTCGACGTCTCCGGCGGACGCTGAGCGCGGCACGCCTTTTTTCCTCGCGCGGCACGCGATCGCACGCGGCCGCCTTTCTCTCCACGCGCCCTTTCCCTTGATCCGACAGGGACGCGGCACGATGCGTCCACTTCGCTCAATCCCTCGGTCTTGCTGTAATCGGTCGTAAGGATCGGAGACTACAATCGCAGCGAATCTCCGCGAATCGCCTGCAACCGCACGCGACGCGGAGCGAGAACATAAGTACGCGGCCCATGCCGCCGTGTGCGGCGACCAGAGACTTCCATGCGAGAAAACCCGTCCGCGCCGGCGAACGCCGTCACGCCCGCCGATCCGGCACATCCAGCCGACCGCTCCGCCCGTGGCATCAGGCGCATGCGCGCGCTCGCCGCCGTCCGTCCGCTGATGTGGCTCGCCGCCCTCGCGATCCTGTGTACATGGCTTTTGCCGGGCACCTTGGGACACGAGCCGTGGAAGCAGGACGAGACCTACACCTTCGGCATCGTCCAGCACATGCTCGAGACCGGCGATCTGGTCGTGCCGACCAACGCCGGCCAACCCTTCGTCGAAAAGCCGCCGATCTACGATTGGGTCGCCGCCGGGCTCGCGTGGATGTTTGGCCGCTACCTGCCCTTGCACGATGCGGCGCGCCTCGCGAGCGCGCTGTTCGCCGGACTGACCGTCTACTACACGGCGCGCGTCGCCCGCCGCGCGGTGGCCGCATCGACTTGGCTCGACGTGCGCGTGATCGGCACGCTCGCGCTGTTCGCGGGCACGCTCGTCGTCGTCAAGCACGTGCACGACATGATGACCGACGTCGCGTTGATGGCCGGCGCCGCGCTCGGCTTTTGCGGACTATTCGAACTGGTGCTCGTCTATTTGCGCGACGATGCGCGTGCGCCGCCGCTCGACCCAAGCCGCCGACGCCACGCGATACTCAGCGGCGCCGCGATGTTCGGCGCGGGTGTCGGCGTCTCGTTTCTGGCCAAGGGCCTGTTCGTGCCGCTCGTGTTCGGGGCGACCATCCTCGCGGTACTGGCCTTGTATCCGGCGTGCCGCACGCGCGGCTTCGCAGGGGCGCTCGGACTCGCCGCGCTAGTGTGCGCCCCGTTCGCGCTGATCTGGCCGATCTGCTTCTACCTGCGCTCCGACACGCTCTTCAAGCTCTGGCTGTGGGACAACAACCTCGGCCGCTTCTTCGGCTTTTCGGTCGCCGAACTCGGCTCCGAAAACGAAAGCCGTCTGTTCGTGCTGCGCACCGTGCTGAGCGTCGGCTTTCCCGTGGTGCCGCTTGCGCTCGCCGCGCTTGCGGGCGGCGCGTGGCGGCGCTGGCGCGATCCGCGCGTGGCGCTGCCGATGATCTTCGCGGGCACCGGCTTTGCGGTGCTGCAAAGCTCGGCGACGGTCCGCGAACTGTACATTCTGCCGTTCATCGCGCCGCTCGCGCTGCTGGCGATGCAGGGCGTCGAACGGCTTCCGCGCCGTCTGCATGCAAGCTGGGATATGGCAAGCCGCGTACTGTTCGGCAGCACGGCCGCGCTGGCTTGGATCATCTGGTCGATCATGAGCAACCCGGCGAGCACGCATGCGTCGCTACATCTGCTTGGCCGCTGGTTGCCGCTCGATTGGGTGCTGCCGGCCAAAGCGGGGTTGATCGCGGCCGCGTTGCTGATGACGTTCGGCTGGCTGTGGCTGCTGCCGGTTTTCAAGTACACCGGTAAATGGCGCGGCGTGCTGAGTTGGTGCGCGGGCGCGATGCTCGCGTGGGGGTTGGTGAGCACGCTGCTGCTGCCGTGGCTGGACTACGCGAAGAGCTATCGCTCGGTGTTCGAAAGCCTCGGCGCGAAGATCAAGGTCGAATGGAACGATGGCGACTGCATGGCCAGCACGGGGCTGGGCGAATCGGAAGCGCCGATGCTGTACTACTACACCGGCATCGAGCATCAACCGACCGCAAACGCCGCAACCACCGAATGCACCTGGCTGATCGACCAGAGCCGCCGTGACCGCACGCGCGCGCCGGCGGGCGAGTGGCGACTGTTCTGGTCGGGCGCGCGTCCGGGCGACACGGATGAATCATTGCGGGTGTTCGTGCGGGCGCCGGCCGGCGCCGCAAACGCGCGCAGCGAATAAAGCGTCGCTGCGTCTAGAACGACGAGCCGGGTTCGCGCAGAAAGGCGTTTTCTTCATCCGTCGAAGCACGTCCCAGCAATGCGTTGCGATGCGGAAAGCGCCCGAACCGCTCGATGACCTTCGCGTGCCGCACCGCGAACGAGTAGTAGGACGCGCCGCCCGGCTCGGCTTCCAGCACCTTGAACAGACGCAGCGATTCCTGCTGGCTGGCGAGTGTTTCGTCGTGTTCGAACGGCAGATAAGCGAACGCCCGATGATGCGCGGTAGGCAATAACCGATCGGCTCCGCTTGCGACCATCTGCTGCGCCGTGTGCAAGGCTTTTTGATCGGCGGCGAATGCGCGCGGGGTGTTGCGGTGGCAATTGCGCGAGAACTGATCGAGCACGACGATGAGCGCCAACGCACCGAGCGGCGTTTCCTTCCAGTGGTCGAGCGAACCTTCGCGCGCCGCGTCGATGAGCGTGCCGAAGCGTTCCAGCAGCATCGCGTCGAAGGCCTTGTCGCGTGAGAACCAGAGCTTGCGCGCCACCCCGAAATCCGGTGCATCCGGCGTACCGAACCAGCAATCGAGCACGGCGCGCGCCTCGGGAGCCAGCGCGGCGTAGTCCGCCGAAGCCGTGTAGGGCGGCTGGTCCAGACCCAAACCCAACCGGTTAGCCATTGCGATTGCGCATCCAGTCAGCGGTCTCGAAGAACGACGCAAGCAGACGCTCCCGCAGCGGCTCGGCGAGCCCGACGTCTTCCATCGCCCACGCCATGCAGCGCAACCATTGATCGCGCTCGCTCGAAGCAATCGCGAACGGCAAGTGCCGCGCGCGCAAACGCGGATGGCCGAAGCGGCTGATGTAATGGTCGGGTCCGCCCATCCAGCCGCACAAAAACCAGAACAGCTTGTCGCGCGAGCCGTCGAGCGACTCGGGATGCAAAGCCCGAATCCCGGCGAATTCCGCTTCGAGATCCATCAAGTCGTAAAACCGGTCGACCAGTTCGCGCACGCGCGCTTCGCCGCCGACCAACTCGAAGGCCGTCGGCTGCGCCGCGGACACTTCGTCATCCAGATCGCTCATACCTGCTCACATCAAAAAGAAAAATCACGCGTCCCGCAGCGATTGCAACGCGGGCCGCGCCAGCACATGCCGCAAGCTCAGCCAGCCGCCGAGACCCGCGCACGCGACGCTGGCCACGATGCCCGCCGGCAGCAACCACGGATTGAAGCTCAGATAAAACTCGAACACGCGGGTCGCCAACACCCAGCCGATCGCCTGTGCGCCGAGCGCCGCCATCAACCCGGCAAGCGTCCCCACCGCGACGAATTCCGCGACCTGCACCGCGCGCACCTGGCGATGCGACGCCCCCAGCGCGCGCAGCAGCGCGGATTCTCGCATGCGCTCATCGCGCGTGCCGGCGAGCGCGGCGTAAAGCACCAGCACGCCCGCCGCGAGCGTGAACGCGAACAGGAACTGCACCGCGCCGATCACCTGCTGCAACACGCGCTGCACCTGCGCGAGAATCGGCGCGGTGTCGATCGCCGTGAGGTTCGGATAGGCGGCGATCAGGCCGTCGATGGTCGACTGTTTGTCACGCGGCAGATGGAAGCTCGTAATGAATGTCGCCGGGAAATCCTGCAAGGCGACGGGCGGCATCAATACGAAGAAGTTGACCTTGAACGACCCCCAGTCGAGCTTGCGCACGCTCGTCACCGGCGCGTCGATCTGCAAGCCCGTCACGTCGAAGCGCAGCACGTCGCCGGGCTTCACGTCGATCACCTTCGCGAGCCCCTGCTCGATCGAGATCTGTGGGGTTGTGCTGTCGCCATACCACGTGCCCGCCGCGAGCCGGTTGTCGTCGGGCAATTCGGTCGTGTACGACAGATTGAACTCGCGATCGACCAGGCGCCTCGCATCCTCGGTCTTGAACGAATCGGGATTCACCGGCTTGCCGTTGATCGCGATCAGCCGCCCGCGCACCATCGGCGAGAGCACCGTGCCGGGCAGGCCATGCGTGTCCAGGTATTGCGTGACGGCTTCGCGCTGATCGGGCTGGATGTCGATGATGAATTCGTTCGGCGCATCGGGCGGCGTCGATTTGCGCCAGCCGGCCACCAGATCGTCGCGCGTCATCGCAATCAGCAACAGGCACATCAGGCCGATGCCGAGCGCCGTGATCTGCAGCGCGCTCGCGCCGCTGCGCCGCTCCAGCGACGCCAGCGCATAGCGCCAGCCGATCCCCGCATTCACGCGCTCGCTGCGCACGACGCGCGCGGCGCCCCACAGCGCGACTCGCGCGATGCACGCGAACACCAGCAGACCGCCCGCGAAGCCGCCCGCGACGATCCCGCCGAGCTTCAACTCGCCCGCCGCGACGATCAGCAACGCGGCGAACAGCACGATGCCGAGCGCGTAGGCGGCCCATGCGGTGCGGCCCGCCTCGCCCCATTCGCGGCGCAACACGCGCACCGGCGGCACGCGCGTGAGCGGCAACAGCGGCGGCAGCGCGAAGCCGAGCAGCAGCACGAGGCCGGTGGCGATGCCTTGCAGCGCGGGCCACGCAGTCGGATAAGGCAAGGCGACGTCGATCAGACTGCCGAGCCATGTCAGCAGCGCGAGATGCCCGAGGTAGCCGAGCGCCACGCCGAGCGCGCCGCCGATCAGGCCGATGCCGACGAATTCGAGCGTGAAGAGCGCGCGCAGCGTGGCCTGGCTCGCGCCGAGGCAGCGCATCGCCGCGCAGCCGTCCAGATGCCGGCGCATGTACCGATGCGCGGCCATCGCGATCGCCACCGCCGCGAGCAACGCGGTGAGCAGCGACACGAGTGTGAGAAAGTGGCCCGCGCGGTCGAGCGTCTGACGCACTTGCGGCTGGCCGTCCTGCAACGATTCCAGCGCGACGCCGCGCATCTTGCCGCCGTCCACGCGGCCGTGCGCGAACTGCGCGAAACGCGCGACCGCATCGTCCGCGCCCGCCACCAGCAGCCTGTGCGTCACGCGGCTGCCGAAGGCGATGAGTCCGGTCGATTGAAGTTCGTCGGCGCGCAGCATCAAGCGCGGCGAGAAGTTGACGAACGAAAAGCCGCGGTCGAGTTCGCGGGTGATCAGCGCGCCGATCGTGAAGCCGCGCTTGCCGACCTTCACCGTGTCGCCGACCCGCAGCTTGAGCGCATCGAGCAGCGCCTGATCGACCCACACGGTGCCCGGCGGCGGAATCGATTGGGCCGGATGGTCAGCCGCGCCCTGCGCCGAGGCGATCCGCAATGCGCCGCGCAGCGGATAACCCGGCGACACCGCCTTGACGGCGGCGAGCCGCGCGGCCGGCTGCGCGCCGGTCGAATTGATCATGCTGGGAAAGATCGCCGTGGTGGCGGTGTTCAGGCCGAGCGCCCTGGCTTTTTCGGCGAATTGCGGATCGACCGGATAATCGGCGCGCACGATGAAATCGGCGGCGATCATGCGCCGCGCGTCGCGCTCGAGTCCCTGATGCAGACGGTCAGCCAGAAAGCCGACACTCGACAACGCCGCGACGGCCAACACCAGCGCCAGCAGCAGCATCGTCAGTTCGCCCGCGCGCCAGTCGCGCGCCGTCATGCGGATGGCCTGGCGCAGCAGATCCATGCCGCCGAAGCGGCGCGCCGTGCCCGCGGTCCCCGTCGCTGCAGACGCGGCGCGCGCCGCCGCGGTCCTTACCGTATCGCTCAATCGTGCCTGCTCCTCGCCAAACGCGACACCATATGCGTCGCCATGCCGCGAAAACCGCCCTGCACGCCGCGCCAAAGCCGCGGCAACGCCCAGCCGGCCAGGATGATGAAGCCCACCATCAACACCAGAAACACGAGCGGCACGAATAGAGCAAGCAGCATGCCGCCGAACACGAGCCCGTCTTCAGCGGTGGAGGTCACGATATTCGACACCGGTTCCGGCGACAGATTGATCAGCGCGCGCGTGCCCGCTTTCGCCAGATGCGCGCTGCCGGCCAGCGTGCCGCCGGCGAGCGCGGCGACCGTCAGCAGCGCAGGATCGGCATGACCGAGCGCGCCGGCCGCCAGCATGGCGCCGGCCGGAATGCGGATAAACGTATGGATCGCGTCCCACAACGAATCGAACGCGGGAATCTTGTCGGCGAGAAATTCGGTGAGCGTCAGCACGCCGGCCACGCCGATCACCCACGACGAGGACAGCGCGGACAGCGTATCGGGTAGATGGATGAGGCCGAGGCGGGCGAATACGCCGGCCAGCAGGACCGTCAGATAGAGGCGCAGGCCGCTGCCCCACGAGAGGCCCGCCGCAAGCGAAAGTGATTCAAGCATGGCCGCCTCCGGGCGCGCTGTGCGTGCCGGGCGCTTCGGCGAGCATGGCGGAACGAGCCGCCGCGCCGAAGTCGTCAGACCCGCGCCAAGCCGGCCGCGCCCCGTAGGCCGCGGGCAACATTCAGTTTGGATTCAGTCTCATTATAGCCACGTTAATTCGCAGAACGCAGAGCGGCGAACAAATGGCGCAATCCGGCGGGACACAGGCGGCGCGGGCACGGGTGCGCCGCACGAATCGGGGAATGAAGCGGGCAATGAGCGGCCAATGAGGCTCAATGCCCTGACGACAGCTTCAACCCGATCAGTCCGACCACGATCAGCGCCGCGCTGGCCACGCGCGCGACGCTCAACGCCTCGCCCATCATCACGATGCCGAAGATGAACGCGCCGACCGCGCCGATGCCCGTCCAGACGGCATAGGCCGTGCCGAGCGGCAACTGGCGCATTGCGAGGGCGAGCAGCACGAAGCTGCCGAGCGCGGTCACGATCGTGAACACGGACGGCCAGAGCCGGGTGAAACCTTCGGAACTCTTGAGGCCGGCCGCCCAGGCGACTTCGAGCAAACCGGCGATCAACAGAAGAATCCAGGACATGAGACAGCTCGTTGGTCAGATGGGGCCGTCCCCGTTTGTGAATGTGCGTAAGGTCGTCCTTACGGTCCGTAATTCTAGCAAACGGGGCGCGATGCCGTCGCGACCCGCGTCCGTCGGTCAGACCGTGCCGACCAGCCGGTAGCCAACCCCCGTTTCCGTGACGATATGCTCCGGCTGCGCCGGATCGCGCTCCAGCTTGCCGCGCAGATGCGCCATGTAGATGCGCAAATAGTGACGGCTCTCCACATGCGACGGCCCCCATACGTCGCGCAGCAGTTGCCGGTGCGTGAGCACGCGGCCGGCGTGGCGCACCAGCGTCGCGAGCAGGCGGTATTCGATCGGCGTGAGATGAACGGCGACGCCGTCGCGGCTCACTTGCCGCAAGGCCAGATCGACGGTGACCGCGCCGAAGCGCACCAGCGGCGACTCGTTCGCGCCGCCGTGATTGCGCCGCCGCATCTGCGCCCGAATCCGCGCCAGCAATTCGGACACGCCGAACGGCTTGGTGAGGTAGTCGTCCGCGCCGGCGTCGAGCGCGGCGACTTTTTCGCTCTCCTGGGTGCGCGCCGACAGCACGATCACCGGCAGTTCGCTCCAGCCGCGCAGTTCGCGGATCACGTCGAGGCCGTCCGTGTCGGGCAGGCCGAGATCGACGATCACCAGATCGGGCTTGCGCGTCGCGGCCTCCACGAGACCCTGCTTGCCGGTTTCGGCGTCGTGCACGACGATGCCCTCGCCTTCCAGCGCGCTGCGCACGAAACGGCGAATCTGCTTTTCGTCTTCGATCAGGACGACGGTGATGCCGGGGTCACTCATGGGTAGGCTTGGGATGCGGGTGAAGTGTCGGGTCGTCGTGGCCAAGCGGATCGGCGAGAGGATCGGCGAAGCGATCGGCTCTTTCGTCATTCAGCGGATCGGCGCCCTCATCGTCCAGCACGTCCAGCACGTCCAGCACGTCGGGCGCGTCGGGCGGCGTTTCCACCGGCAGCGTGAACCAGAAGCGCGCGCCTTCCACGCGCCCCTCCGCCGACATCCGGTTGAGCGCGCCGATTGTACCGCCGTGCGCTTCCACGATCGCGCGGCAGATCGCGAGGCCGAGGCCGATGCCCGGCTTGGCCGATTCCTTCTCGCCGCGCGTGAACTTCTCGAACACGCGCGCTTCCATGCCGGCGGGCAGGCCCGGTCCGTTATCGTCGACGGTGACGCGCACGAACGATTGGCCGTCCGCGTCGAGACGCTGCGCGCCGATCGTCAACGGCGTGTGCGGCGCGGTGTATTTCGCCGCGTTCTCGAACAGGTTCGAGAACAGCCGCTCCATCAGCACGGCGTCGAGATGCAGCAGCGGCAAGTCCGCGGCCAGTTTGACCTGCACGGGATGCTCGGCCAGCACGCGTTTGCACGCCCGCAGCGCGGCGCCCACGGTTTCCTCGAGCAGCGTCCACTGCTGATTCAATTGCAGGCTGCCGGCCTGCAAGCGGGCCATGTCGAGCAGATTCGTGACGATGCCGGTCATGCGCAGCGCTTCCTCGTGGATCGCTTCGACGAGATCGTCGTCGGGCCGGGCGCCGGCCCTGGTGTCGGCGCCGGTGTCGGCGTGGGTGTCAGCACGCGTGTCGCGCGATTGCGCGAGCATCGACGAGAACCCGACGATGGTCGTCAACGGCGTGCGCAGATCGTGCGAGATCGCCGACAGCAGCGAATTGCGCAAGCGCTCCGATTCCATGTTGACGAGCGCGTCGCGCGCGATATCCACGTAATGCACGCGTTCCAGCGCCAGCGCGATCTGCGCGGCGAACGCGTCGAGCATGCGCTGCTGCTCGGGCACGTTCAGCTCGCGCTCGTCGCGCAACGCGACGGCGAGCACGCCGCGCGTGCGCATCGGCGCCTTCAGCGGCAGGTACAGCGCGGCGGCGGCCGGCAGCGTGTCGGTGCCATGCCCGGCCGGCTTCTGCTGATCGTAGACCCACTGGCCGACGTCGCTATCGAGCATCTCGCCGTCGAGCAGCATCGCCGCGTCGGGGTCCTCGATCTTCTGCTTCACCTTATCGGCGCTGTCCGGCAACAGCATCGCGACGCGCGCGCCGAACACCTCGCTCACATGCCGGCTGCCGATCTCGACGATCTGCTCGGTGGTGAGCGCCGCGGCCAGTTCGCGCGCCATCGCGTACATCGCGCCGGTGCGCTGCTCGCGGCGGCGCGCGACGCTCGCCTCGCGGCGCAGGCTCGACGTGAGATGGCTGATGACGAGCGAGGTGAGCAGCATGCCGAAGAACGTCAGCAGATACTGCGTATCGGAAACCGACAGCGACATGCGCGGCGGCACGAAGAAGAAATCGAACGCGGCCACGCTCATGAACGACTGCATCACGCCCGGCCCGCGTCCGAGCTTTACCGCCGTGAAGATCACGCCGAGCAGGTACAGCATGACGAGGTTCGTCAGATCGATATGGCCGCTCAACTGGCTCGACAGGAGCGTGATGGCCGCGCAGATCGCCAGCGCGAAACCATAGGCGCGCGGCGGCGAGCGGCGTTCGCGCGCCGCACTCAACGCATCGCGCCACGCGTTCGCGGTGGTGGTGAGCAGGCGGCGCTGCTCGCCGCCGTCGCGTTCGGACGACGCGCGGATCAGCGTCAGATCGAGTTCGCCCGCGTGCTCGGCGATGCGCTCGCCGAACGGCCGGCGCAATCGGCGCAGCCAGCCCGCGCGGACCGACGCGCCCGCCACCAGCTTCGACACGTTGCGAGCCTGCGCATAGCCGATCAGCGCGGTGGCCGCGTCGGCGGCCGCGAGCGTCGCGGTTTCGGCGCCGAGTTCGGCCGCGAGCTTGAGCGCGTTGAGCGTGCGTTCGCGGCGCGCGTCGGGCAGGCGTTGCAGCGCGGGCGTTTCCACATAGACCGCGATCCAGTCGGCCTTGAGACTGGCGGCGAGGCGCGCCGCCGCCCGCACCAGCATCGGCGCTTCGGGGCCGGGCCCGACGCAAACCAGCAAGCGCTCGCGCGCCTGCCAGATGCGCTCGATCGACCGGTCGGCGCGATATTCCCGCATCTGCGCGTCCACGCGATCCGCGGTGCGGCGCAGCGCCAGCTCGCGCAGCGCGATCAGATTGCCCTTGCGAAAGAAGTTGCGCACCGCGCGCTCGGCCTGCTGCGGCAAATACACCTTGCCGTCGCGCATGCGGTCGAGCAGTTCCTCGGCGGGCAAGTCGACCAGCGTGACTTCGTCGGCGCGATCGAACACGCGGTCGGGCACCGTCTCCCAGACGCGGATGCCGGTGATCTGGCCGATCACGTCGTTCAGGCTTTCGAGGTGCTGCACGTTGACCGTCGTGTAGACGTCGATGCCCGCATCGAGCAGTTCGTACACGTCCTGCCAACGCTTCAGATGCCGCGCGCCCCGCACGTTCGAATGCGCAAGTTCGTCGACGAGTATCAGCTGCGGCTTGCGCGCAAGCGCGGCGTCGAGATCGAACTCGCCGAGCGTGCGGCCGCGATAGTCGATCTGCGCGAGCGGCAGCACGTCGAGCCCCGCGAGCAGCGCGGCGGTTTCGCCACGGCCATGCGTTTCGGCGATGCCGACCACCACGTCCGCGCCTTCATCGTGACGGCGGCGCGCGGCCTGCAACATCGCATAGGTCTTGCCGACGCCCGCCGACGCGCCGAAAAAAATCTTCAGCTTGCCGCGCTGACGTTTTTCTTCGTCGCGTTGCAGCTTGTCGAGCAGTTCGTCAGGATCGGGGCGGTTCATGCTCAATGGTTTTCATAGTTGGGCGAGCGGCGGTGTGTGCATGGTGGCACGGCGGCGAGCCGGCCGCAAATGGCGATACAGGGCGATACACGGCGATACACGGCGACACCCGGCGGCATGACAACGTCGCGATGCGGGCGGCGCAAAAAAACGAAGGCGGGCGCGTGAGCCCGCCGCCTTCGGGCATCGCTTGCGTTCAACCGCGCTTCATCTCGTCCAACGCCAGGTTCAGTTGCAGCACGTTCACGCGCGGCTCGCCAAAAATGCCGAACTGACGACCGCTCGTATAACGATCCACGAGCGCCTGCACGTCGTTCGCCGCGAGCTTGCGCGCCTTCGCCACGCGCTCGATCTGGTAAGCCGCCGCAGCCGGACTGATCTCGGGATCGAGACCGCTGCCCGAGGACGTCACCAGATCGACCGGCACCGGCTTCGACAGATCGGTGCCGGCGGCCTTCAACGCGTCGATGCGGCCTTTCACTTCATCGATCAGCGCCGGGTTGGTCGGCCCGAGGTTGGAGCCGCCCGAGCCTTGCGCGTTGTAAGGCATCGGGCTGGTGGCCGAGAGCCGGCCCCAGAAGTATTGCGGCGCGTCGAACTGCTGGCCGATCAGCTTCGAGCCGACCACCTTGCCGTCCTGTTCGAGCAGGCTGCCGTTGGCCTGCGCGTGGAAGAACGTCTGACCGACGGCGGTGATCAACGCGGGATAAGCGAGTCCGGTGAGCGCGGCGAGCACCGCGAAGATCACGATCAGCGGACGGAACAGATTTTTCATGATTGGCAATTCCTCTTAAACCCAGCCGAACGCGGCCAGCACCATATCGATCAGCTTGATGCCGATGAACGGCACGATGATCCCGCCCAAGCCATAAATCAGCAGATTGCGGCGCAGCAGGATCGCCGCGCCGAGCGCGCGGTAACGCACGCCCTTGAGCGCCAGCGGAATCAGCAGCACGATGATCAGCGCGTTGAAAATCACCGCCGACATGATCGCCGAGGCGGGCGTCGCCAGATGCATCACGTTCAGCGCGTTGAGCGCCGGATAGGTCGTGGCGAACGCGGCCGGAATGATGGCGAAGTACTTGGCGATGTCGTTGGCGATCGAGAACGTGGTGAGCGAGCCGCGCGTCATCAGCATCTGCTTGCCGATCTCGACGATCTCGATCAGCTTGGTCGGATTCGAATCGAGGTCGACCATGTTGCCGGCTTCCTTCGCAGCCTGCGTGCCGGTGTTCATCGCCACCGCGACGTCGGCTTGCGCGAGCGCCGGAGCGTCGTTGGTGCCGTCGCCGGTCATCGCCACGAGGCGCCCTTCGGCCTGGTGCCCGCGGATCGTCGCGAGCTTCGCTTCCGGCGTGGCTTCGGCGAGGAAATCGTCGACGCCCGCTTCGGCGGCGATCGCCGCCGCGGTCAGGCGGTTGTCGCCCGTCACCATGATGGTCTTGATGCCCATCTTGCGCAGTTCGGCGAAGCGCTCCTTGATGCCGCCCTTCACCACGTCCTTCAGTTCGATCACGCCGAGCACGCGCGCGCCCTGCTCGCCTTTCTCGGCGACCACGAGCGGCGTGCTGCCGCGGCGCGCGACGTCGGCCACCGCGTTGCCGACTTCGTTCGGGAAACGGCCGCCGTTCGCCTCGACGTAGAGCTTCACGGCGTCGGCCGCGCCCTTGCGGATTTCGCGGTCAACGAGATCGACGCCGCTCATCCGCGTTTGCGCGGTGAACGCGAGAAACACCGCGTGCAGCGAAGCCATGTCGCGTTGGCGGATGTTGAAACGCTGCTTCGCCAACACGACGATGCTGCGGCCCTCCGGCGTTTCATCCGCGAGCGACGAAAGCTGCGCGGCGTCCGCGAGCGCTTCCTCGGTGAAACCTGGCGCGGGCACGAACTGCGACGCCTGGCGATTGCCGAGCGTGATCGTGCCGGTCTTGTCGAGCAGCAGCACGTCGACGTCGCCGGCCGCTTCCACCGCGCGGCCCGAGGTGGCGATCACGTTCGCCTGCATCATCCGGCTCATGCCGGCCACGCCGATGGCCGACAACAGCCCGCCGATGGTGGTCGGAATCAGACACACGAGCAGCGCGACGAGCGCGGTGATCGTCACCACGTGACCCGAGGAATTGCCCAGATGCGCGGCCTCGACGGAGAACATCGAGAACGGCAGCAGCGTGGCGGTGGCGAGCAGCATCACGATCGTCAGCGCGACCAGCAGAATGGTCAGCGCGATTTCGTTCGGCGTCTTCTGACGCTTCGCGCCCTCGACCATCGCGATCATGCGGTCGAGGAACGCCTCGCCCGGATTCGCGGTAACGCGCACCACGATCCAGTCCGACAGCACGCGCGTGCCGCCCGTCACCGACGAAAAATCGCCGCCCGACTCGCGGATCACCGGCGCGGATTCGCCCGTGATCGCCGATTCGTCCACCGACGCGACGCCGTCCACCACTTCGCCGTCGGCCGGAATCACGTCGCCGGTCTCGACCAGCACGACGTCGCCCTTGCGCAGATCGGAGGCGGTCACGATGCGGATCGGCGATTTCGGATGCGGCTCGTTGAGCTTCTTCGCCATCACGTCTTTCTTCGCGCTGCGCAGCGACGCGGCCTGGGCCTTCGAACGGCCTTCGGCGAGCGCTTCCGCGAAGTTGGCGAACAGCACCGTGAACCACAGCCACAACGTGACCGCGAGAATGAAGCCCGCGGGCGCCTCGGCCTGGCCGCCGAGCGCGGCGAGCCACAGAATGGTCGTCAGAATGCTGCCGACGTACACGCAGAACATCACCGGATTGCGGAACTGCGTGCGCGGCGTGAGCTTCCTGAAGGAGTCCACGATCGCCGGGCGCAACAGCGCCGGGTCGAACATGGACCGCGTTGAGTTATGTTCAGTCATTGAATCCTCGAATTTCCCGTTGGCGCGTCGCTTTTCGATCACTTGTCGTCATCACCGGGCTCAATGCGCGCCCATCATCATCAGATGTTCGACGCCAGGCCCGAGCGCGAGCGCGGGCACATAGGTCAGCGCGCCGACCAGCAGCACCGTGCCGAGCAACAGCACGACGAAGAGCGGACCATGCGTGGGCAAGGTGCCGCCCGTCACGCCGATGCGCTTCTTCGCGGCGAGCGAGCCGGCGATCGCCAGCACCGGCACGATCGTGCCGAAGCGGCCGAACCACATCGCGATGGCGGTGAGCCAGTTGTAGAACGGCGTGCCCACGGTGAGGCCCGCGAACGCGCTGCCGTTGTTGTTGGCGGCCGAGCTGAACGCGTAGAGGATCTCGGAGAAACCGTGCGCGCCGGGGTTCAGAATGCCCGCCTTGCCCGCGTCGCTGAGCACCGCGATCGAGGTGCCGACGAGCACCAGCAGCGGCGTGAGCAGCACGACGATCGACACCATCTTCATCTCGTACGCCTCGATCTTCTTGCCGACGTATTCGGGCGTGCGGCCGATCATCAGGCCCGCCACGAACACCGCCAGCAGCGCGAACACGAGCATCCCGTACATGCCGGAACCCACGCCGCCGAAGATCACTTCGCCGAGCTGCATCAGCAGCATCGGATAGAGGCCGCCGATCGGCGTCAGCGAGTCGTGTGTATTGGCGACCGCGCCGCACGAAGCCGCGGTCGTCGCCACCGTGAAGATGCCCGATTGCGCGATGCCGAAACGCGTTTCCTTGCCTTCGGCGTTACCGCCCGACTGCAACGCGCTCGCCGACTGATCGACGTGCAACGCGGCGAGCGCCGGATTGCCGCTCTGCTCCGCGCCGATCTCGCCGAACACGCAGACGCCGAAGCCGATCGCCATCGCCGCGAGCACGGCCACGCCCTGCCTGCGGTCGCCGATCATGCGGCCGAACAGCAGCGCCAGGCCGGCGGGAATGATCAGGATCGAGAAGATCTGCAGGAAGTTCGAGAACGGCGTCGGGTTTTCGAACGGATGCGCGGAGTTGCCGTTGAAGAAGCCGCCGCCGTTGGTGCCGATCATCTTGATCGCTTCCTGCGAGGCGACCGGACCCATCGCGATGGTCTGCGTCTTGACCGGCGTATCGACGGTGAGCGGGTTGCCCTTCGCGTCCTTCATCGGGTTGCCCTGGGCGTCGAGGCGGGGCGCGGCGTAGCTCGTGGTTTGCAGCGTCGGCACGTCCTCGTAGGCCTTGAAGTTCTGGATCACGCCCTGGCTCATCAGCAGCGTCGCGAGGATCAGCGACATCGGCAGCAACACGTAAAGCGTCACGCGTGTCAGGTCGACCCAGAAGTTGCCGATGGTTTGCGCGCTGTGACGCGCGAAGCCGCGAATCAGCGCGATCACCACCACGATGCCGGTGGCCGCGGAGAAAAAGTTCTGCACGGTCAGGCCGAGCATCTGCGTCAGATAGCCGACGGTTTGTTCCGGCGTGTAGTCCTGCCAGTTCGTGTTGGTGACGAAGCTGATCGCGGTGTTGAACGCGCCGTCGACCGTCATCGGGCCGAACTGCTGCGGGTTGCCCGGCAGCCAGGCTTGCACGCGCAGCAGCGCGTACAGGAACGCGACGCCGAGCACGTTGAACGCGATCGTGGCGATCGCGTAGTGCTTCCAGCTCATTTCCGTCGACGGATCGACGCCCGCGAGGCGATACAGCAGGCGCTCGATCGGCGCGCCGATGCGAAGCACACGCGAGATGCCGTTGGGCTTGCCGTTGGAATTGCCGTCCGGGTTCGCGTTCGGGTTTGCGTTCATCACGGCGCTCAGATAGCGCGACATCGGCACCGCGGCCGCCAGCAGCACGACGATGAAAAACCCGGCCTGCAGGACATTGTTCGAGTTCATTCAATGTCCTCCGCGCGCAGAAGCGCATAGACCAGGTAAATAAACAGCAGCGCGGTGGCCGCGCCCGACAACCAGAGCATCCAGTTCATGACCGCGCTCCCTGTCCACGACGGAACTGCATCAACTTCTCGCAGCCCGCGATCAATGCAAAGGTCAGCGCGGCGAACAGCGCCAGGCCCCCGACATACAGCACATCCATTTTTATTCCCCATTCACGGACTTCGGATGGACGCAACGTTATGCCGAAGCGCGTAAAGGGCCGGTCAAAGATGGCGTGGCGCGTATAAAAATCGCGTAAACGGAAAAGGCCGTTCCATCGTGGATGGAACGGCCTTTCAAACGCTGGGGTTGGTTTGGCGCGTGTTACGGCAGCAGAATGGTCGAACCCGTTGTGCGGCGCCCTTCGAGATCGGCGTGCGCGCGGCCGACGTCCGTCAGCGCGTAACGCTGATTGATGCTCGTCTTGACCTTGCCCGACACCAGCACGTCGAACAGCTCGGCTGACATCGCCTCGTAATCGCTGCGCTTCGCGATATAGGAAAAGAGCGTCGGGCGCGTGAAGAACAGCGAGCCGCGTCCGGCGAATTCCGATGAATCGATCGGCGGCAACGGTCCCGAGGCATTGCCGAAGCTCACGAACATGCCGAGCGGCGCGAGGCAGTCGAGCGAAGCCGTAAACGTGTCCTTGCCGATGGAGTCGTACACCACCGGCACGCCCGCGCCGTTGGTGATCTCGCGCACCCGCTTCGTGAAGTTCTCGCGCGTGTAGACGATCGCGTGATCGCAGCCGTGCGCCTTCGCGATCCCGGCTTTTTCGTCGGAGCCGACCGTGCCGATCACCGTCGCGCCGAGCGCCTTCGCCCACTGGCAAACCAGCAGGCCGACGCCGCCCGCCGCGGCCTGGATCAGGATCGTGTCGCCGGCTTTCACCGGGTAGGTCCGGCGCAGCAGATATTGCGCGGTCAAGCCTTGCAGCATCACCGAGGCCGCCTGCTCGTCGCTCAATGCGTCGGGCAGCTTGATCACCTGCGCCGCCGACAGCACGCGCTCCTGCGCGTAGGCGCCGGGCGGCCGCGCGACATAGGCGACGCGATCGCCCGCTTTCAGACCGCTCACGCCCGAGCCGACCGCGGTCACTTCACCGGCCGCCTCCATGCCGAGACCGCCGGGCAGCGGCAACGGATACAGACCCGTGCGGAAATACACGTCGATGTAGTTCAGCCCGACCGCCGTCTGCCTGATGCGGATCTCGCCCGCGCCCGGCTCGCCCACTTCCACGTCGACCCATTTCATCACCTCGGGGCCGCCGGTTTTATCGAATCGGATTGCTTTGCTCATCATGTCTCCTGGATGTGTGGTCTGGGTTCGGCCTGGATCGGCATTGCGCAAGCGCGCGTTCTCATACCTGTTGCGTCAGGCGCAAGGTCAGCACGTCGAGAATCATGCGCGCGGTCGAAATATTGGTCGCACAGGGAATGTTGTGCACGTCGCACGCGCGCACCAGCGCGTTGATGTCGGGCTCGTGCGGTTGCGGCGTCATCGGATCGCGCAGAAAGATCACCATGTTCACGCGCCCTTCCGCGAGTTGCGCGCCGATCTGCAGATCGCCGCCATGCGGGCCCGACAACATGCGCTCGACCGTCAGGCCGTGCGCCTCGGCGATGCGCGAGCCGGTCGTGCCGGTCGCGATGATGTCGCAGCGCGCGAGCGTATCGACGTATTCGCCGGCCAGCTTGACGATGTCGTCCTTCTTGTGATCGTGCGCGATCAGCGCAATGCGGGTGGTCATGACGTAAGACTCCTGAAACCGTGGTGGTTGTCGTTGTTGTAGTGAGCGTGAGGGTGAGCGTAAGGCCGCCGCCGCGGAACGCGCCGGTTAGAACGTGCCCGGATACGCGCCGCCGTCGATCAGCCAGTTTTGCCCGGTGATGTAGCCCGCATGCACGCTGCACAGGAACGCGCAGGCGCGGCCGAATTCATCGCGATTGCCGAAACGGCCGGCGGGGATCGTTTTCATGCGCTGCCGGCGCGCTTCCTCGACGGAGATGTTTTGCGCTCTGGCTTGGGCATCGAACGTGACGGCGATGCGGTCGGTGTCGAACAGACCGGGCAACAGGTTGTTGATCGTGACGCCGGTGGGCGCCATCTTGCGCGCGAGTCCGGCGACGAAGCCGGTCAGCCCCGAGCGCGCGCCGTTCGACAAACCCAGCACGTCGATCGGCGCCTTCACCGCCGAACTCGTGATGTTGACGATGCGCCCATAACCGCGGGCGCTCATCGAGTCGATGGTCGCGCGGATCAGTTCGATCGGCGTGAGCATGTTGCTCTCCAGCGCGCGGATCCAGTCGTCGTGCGAGAAGTCGCGGAAGTCGCCCGGCGGCGGCCCGCCCGCATTGTTGACGAGGATGTCCGGTTGCGGACAGGCGGCGAGCGCCGCGGCGCGGCCTTCGGGCGTGGTGATGTCGCACGCCACCGTTTTCACTTCCACGCCGCTTTGCCGGCGAATCTCGGCGGCGGTCGCCTCCAGCGTCTCGGCGGTGCGCGCGACGATCGTCAGGTTGACGCCCTCGGCGGCGAGCGCTTCCGCGCAGCCGCGCCCGAGTCCCTTGCTGGCCGCGCAAACCAGCGCGGTGCGTCCTGCGATTCCCATGTCCATGTGTGTTTCCTTGTGGCGAAGTTCTGGCGCGATGGCGGGGCTGCGCGAGCCTGGCGCGGCGAAGTCTCCCCCGATTCTAGAAGAATCGGTGCCCGATTGCGCCGGGCCGCTGCAATCTCCGGTATCTTCGGGCGGCACTCTTTCGGTAAACTTGCGCCGTGGCGCGCGCATCTCGCCGGTTTCCGGCCGTGCTGGCGCGCCGAACCGATCCCTCTAGCCGCCGCTTCGCGCCCCCGCCATGACTCAGGACAGCCGTTTCCCCAATCTTTTCATCCTCGATCACCCGCTGATCCAGCACAAGCTGTCACACATGCGCGACCGGGACACCTCCACCCGCACGTTCCGCGAGCTGCTGCGCGAGATCACGCTGTTGATGGGCTACGAGATCACCCGCAACCTGCCGATGACCACGCGGCGCCTGACCACGCCGCTCGTCGAGATCGACGCGCCGGTGATCGCCGGCAAGAAACTGGCGATCGTGCCGGTGCTGCGGGCCGGCATCGGCATGTCGGACGGCTTGCTGGAACTGGTGCCGTCGGCGCGCGTGGGGCACATCGGCGTATATCGCGCCGCGGATCACCGGCCGGTCGAATATCTGGTGCGCCTGCCGGATCTCGAAGACCGCGTGTTCATTCTGTGCGATCCGATGGTCGCGACCGGCTACTCGGCCGTGCACGCGGTGGACGTGCTCAAGCGCCGCAACGTGGCCGGCGAGAACATTCTGTTCCTCGCGCTGGTGGCCGCGCCCGAAGGCGTGCAGGTGTTCCAGAACGCGCACCCGGACGTCAAGCTGTATGTGGCTTCGCTCGATTCGCATCTGAACGAGCACGCGTATATCGTGCCGGGTCTCGGTGACGCGGGGGACCGGCTGTTCGGGACGAAGAACTGAAGGCGGGTTGAAAGAAGGGGCGGCGGCGGGCGGCAATCGCCGTTGCCGCCGGGCATGTGCGTGTCAGGCCGGAACGATCGACAACTCGAGTCGCTTTCCCAGTGCGGCAAGCGCCGCCGCGATCGTGTCGATCTTGGTCGCGTGACCGAGGTCGATCACACGCTGGATGTCCTGCGAACGCGTGTGAAGGCGCCTGGCGAGTTCGGCAGGCGACACTTTTTGCGCCAGCATCTCGTTGAGCAGCAGCACCTTTGCGGCCAGGCTGGCAGGCAATTCGATCAGCGTTTCGCCGCGCCGCGCCTTTGACGGCAACGGCACCGGGCGTTTGTCTTCGAAGTAGAAATCCATCGCGGTCGCCAGCGCGTCGGCCGCCATTTCACGCGCTTCCTCAAGTGTGCCGCCGCTGGTCAGCGCCTCGGGAATGTCACGAAAGGACACGGTAAAACCGCCTTCATCCGGTTCGATGCGTGCGGGATAGCGAAACATAGGTCAATCTCCGGTGGTGCGTAAGGGAAAGGCTCGGGCGGTGACGAAGCCCCTCGCGGGGCTTGCCTCTATTTGCATTTCAGTTGTTTGAGAATTGCTTGACGAAGCGGCTCCGAGATCTCATGAGCGGGATGCCTCGGCAGCGTGGTCTGCCGACCGTTCAGATACATCTTCAAATGCTTGCTGCCTTGCTGGAAAGTCGCTCCCTGGTCAGCGAGCCAACGTCTGAACTCGCTTTGCTTTACCGGCCCTCCTGTGTCCGTGAACACAGCGCCAATTATAAGCATAAATGTTTATAAACGAAGCGCCTGCGGCGGCCTGAAAAACCCGCTTGGCCAGGTCCATGTGCGCCGACGAGCCGCTGCCGCCTGCTTTCCGCGCACTTTCCCGCCACGCGCCCCTCTGCCACGCCCCATCGGCGTGATAAAATTCGAATCCGCTCAAGGAGCGGCTCAACTTGCACCGCCCGCTTGCACCATCGGCACCCGCGCCTCGCGCGTCGCGCCTTTACGCGGAGCCTGTGGTAACCGGCGCGGTTGGAGCGGCACTCAGCCGTGCGCTGGCCGCACGCCTCGTCCCAACCCCAACCGCGCTGCCGACTTTCTGTCCCGTGAGCCGGGGCCGGCCGGGCGTGATCAAGCTGAAAGGTCCAAAACCAGGCTGACATCGGGCAGCCAGGCGGTCCGGCATGGGACGGGTCCGACCTCGAGGCGCAAGACCGCGATTCGCACGCGCAAGCGCCCGGCATCGCAACGACAATTGCACAATGCGTGCGCCCCGCTGGCGCGCGCGACGGAGAAAGGTATGGCGGGTCATTCGAAGTGGGCCAACATCAAGCATAAGAAAGCAGCGGCCGATGCCAAGCGCGGCAAGGTCTGGACGCGGCTCATCAAGGAAATTCAGGTCGCGGCGCGCATGGGCGGCGGCGACATCGACTCGAACCCGCGTCTGCGGCTCGCCGTCGAAAAGGCGTACGACGCCAACATGCCCAAAGACAACGTCAACCGCGCGATCCAGCGCGGCGTGGGCGGCGTGGACGGCGCAAGCTACGAGGAAATCCGCTACGAAGGCTACGGCATCGGCGGCGCGGCGGTGATCGTCGATACGATGACCGACAACCGCACGCGCACGGTGGCCGAAGTGCGTCACGCGTTCTCGAAGAACGGCGGCAACATGGGCACGGACGGCTCGGTGTCGTTCATGTTCGATCACGTCGGCCAGTTCCTGTTCGCACCCGGCACGGCTGAAGACAAGCTGATGGAAGCCGCGCTCGAAGCCGGCGCCGACGACGTCGTCACGAACGACGACGGCAGTATCGAAGTGCTGTGCCCGCCGAACGATTTCCCGAAGGTGAAGACCGCGCTCGAAAGCGCGGGCTTCAAGGCCGAGCTGGCCGAGGTCACGATGAAACCTCAAACGGAAGTCGAATTCACCGGCGACGACGCAGTGAAAATGCAGAAGCTGCTCGACGCGCTGGAGAATCTGGACGACGTGCAGGAAGTCTATACAAACGCCGCCATCGCCGACGAATGAGCGCGCCCCCGCGGCGCGCGGCGCGGGTTCGCACCGAACACCGCGCCACGCCGCCGGCCGGCCCTCGCGTCGTTGCTGAACGGGCGTTGGCGGACGCTAGCGGGCCTTCGCGCCCGCTGCCCGCCACGGCCACTCCGGTTCGCTTATGTGCCCTGCGCCACTTCCCGGCTGCGAGCGCTGTGCGAATCTTGCTGATATCCACGGCTGAGCGCGCGCTGCGTCGGCCGTTCATGGTTTTTAAGTCTCGGGGATTCTCATGAAGTTACTCGTCGTCGGTTCCGGCGGTCGCGAACATGCGCTCGCATGGAAGCTCGCGCAATCGCCGCGGGTCCAGCTCGTCTACGTGGCGCCAGGCAACGGCGGCACCGCCCAGGACGAGCGTCTGCGCAACATCGACGTGAGCGAGCCCGCCGCGCTCGCCGACTTCGCCGAGAAAGAGCAGATCGCCTTCACGCTGGTCGGGCCGGAAGCGCCGCTCGCCGCCGGCATCGTGAATCTGTTCCGCTCGCGCGGTCTGAAGATTTTCGGGCCGACCAAAGAGGCCGCCCAGCTCGAAAGCTCGAAGGATTTCGCCAAGGCCTTCATGAAGCGTCACGCGATCCCGACCGCCGAATACGAAACCTTCGCCGACGTCGCCGCCGCGCACGCGTATCTGGACGCCAAGGGCGCGCCGATCGTCATCAAGGCTGACGGCCTCGCCGCCGGCAAGGGCGTGGTGGTCGCGCAAACGCTGCAAGAAGCGCACGCAGCGGTCGACATGATGCTGTCGGACAACAAGCTCGGCGACGCCGGCGCGCGTGTCGTGATCGAGGAATTCCTCACGGGCGAGGAAGCGAGCTTCATCGTGATGGTGGACGGCAAACACGTGCTGCCGCTCGCGTCGAGCCAGGACCACAAGCGCCTGCTCGACGGCGACCAGGGCCCGAACACCGGCGGCATGGGCGCGTATTCGCCCGCGCCGATCGTCACGCCGCAACTGCATGCGCGCGTGATGCGCGAAATCATTCTGCCCACCGTGCGCGGCATGGAGAAGGAAGGCATCCGCTATACGGGCTTCCTGTACGCCGGTTTGATGATCGACGCGCAAGGCAATCCGAAGACGCTCGAATTCAACTGCCGCATGGGCGACCCCGAAACGCAGCCGATCATGGCGCGTCTGAAGGGCGACTATTCAAAGGTGGTCGAGCAGGCAATCGCCGGCACGCTCGATACAGTCGAACTGGAATGGGACCGCCGTACCGCGCTGGGTGTCGTGCTCGCCGCGTACAACTATCCTGACACGCCGCGCAAGGGCGACCGTATCAGCGACATTCCCGCTGAAACCTCGGATTCGGTCACGTTCCACGCCGGCACCACGCTCGCGGACGGCAAGCTCACCACCTCGGGCGGCCGCGTGCTGTGCGTGGTGGGCCTGGCGGACTCGGTGCGCAGCGCCCAGTCGGTCGCGTATGAAACGATCAACCAGATTTCGTTCGACGGCATGCAGTATCGGCGCGACATCGGCTACCGGGCGTTGAACCGCAAGCACGACGCCAGGACCGAAGGCAAGCAGTAGGCCATGCCCCACTCGCCCGCGTGCGGCGCCAACGGCGCTACACTGCGGGTTTTCGCGACCGGTTTCGCGGCCGTTTCCGTGCTCATTGCATCAGGCGATGCCGATATCGGCTCATGCGGGCCAATAGCCCGACTGCCCGGCGCGAATCACCGTACCGCCGCGCCTTCGCAGGTTCATCCTGCCGATGGCCCGGCCGTCGCCCTTCACGAAGAACCCGCGGCACGACGAGCGTGCCGCCCTCAGCACCTGCATTCATGAACGATTCGAGCTTCGACGCACAGGCCGTGCGCAGCTGGCTGCAAGGCCTGCAAACGCAGATCGCGGACACGCTGGGCGCGTTCGACGGCACGCCGTTCGCAACCGACGCATGGCAGCGCGCCCCCGGCGAGAAGCTGCGCGGCGGCGGCTGCACGCGGATCCTGGAGGGCGGCAACTTCTTCGAGCGCGCCGGCATCGGCTTCTCCGACGTCGCGGGCGACGCGTTGCCCGGTTCGGCGAGCGCGGCGCGTCCGCAGTTGGCCGGGCGCGGCTTCGAGGCGATGGGCGTGTCGCTCGTGCTGCATCCGCACAATCCGCACTGCCCGACCGTGCATATGAACGTGCGCTTGCTGGTCGCCACCAAGGCCGGCGAGGAGCCGGTGTTCTGGTTCGGCGGCGGCATGGATCTCACGCCCTACTACGGCTACGAGGAAGACGCACGGCATTTTCACCGCGTCTGCCGCGACGCGCTGCAGCCTTATGGCGCGGAGCTTTACCCGAGTTTCAAGCGCTGGTGCGACGAGTATTTCTTCCTCAAGCACCGCAACGAACCGCGCGGCATCGGCGGGATTTTCTTCGACGATTTCTCCGCGCCGGGCTTCGCTCAATCGTTCGCGATGGTGAAGAGCGTCGGCGAGGGATTCCTCGAGGCGTATCTGCCGATCATCGAAAAGCGCCGCAACATTCCGTATGGCCAGGCCGAGCGCGATTTCCAGGCTTACCGGCGCGGGCGCTACGTCGAGTTCAATCTGGTGTTCGACCGTGGCACACTGTTTGGGCTGCAAAGCGGCGGACGCACCGAATCGATTCTGATGTCGATGCCGCCTGTGGTGAACTGGCGCTACAACTGGCAGCCCGAGCCGGGCACGCCGGAAGCGCGCCTTTACAGCGATTTTCTCGTGCCGCGCGAATGGGTGTGAGGCCGGGCTGGCCCGCACGCCCCTGCACGTGGACACGACAAAGGATCCTCACCTGAAGCCGAACGCTCATCCTGTCGCCCTGCCTCGCCGGATCGGACTGCTCGGCGGCACGTTCGATCCGATTCACGACGGCCACCTCGCGCTCGCGCGGCGTTTCGCCGAGGTGCTGCGCCTGACCGAACTGGTGCTGCTGCCGGCCGGTCAGCCGTGGCAGAAGTCGGACGTGTCGCCGGCCGTGCATCGACTCGCGATGACACGCGCCGCGGCAAGCGAACTGGTGCTGCCCGGCGTGACCGTGCGGGTCGCGACCGACGAAATCGAACACGACGGCCCCACCTATACGGTCGACACGCTGCAACGCTGGCGCGAACGCGAAGGCGGGCAAGCGTCGATCGCGCTGTTGATCGGCGCGGATCAGCTCGTGCATCTCGACACATGGCGCGACTGGCGGCGCCTGTTCGACTACGCGCACATTTGCGCGGCCACGCGGCCGGGCTTCGACCTCGCGTCGATTCCAGCGGCGCTGGCGCGGGAAATCGACGCGCGCCGTGCCCGCGCCGAGGTGCTGCAGGCCACGCCCAGCGGCCACTTGCTGATCGATACGACGCTGGCGTTCAACGTCTCGGCCACCGACATTCGCGCGCATCTGCGCGAACAGGTGAGCCGGCGGCTCGCCCAGCACGCGAGCGGCGAACCGCAGGACCAGAAACAGCGCGAGCGCGCGCAAGCAAGCCAGGACCAGGCCAAGGCCGTGAGCCATGTCCCCACCGCGGTGTGGGACTATATTCTTCAACATCATCTGTACCACCGGTAACCTCATGGATATTCGCAAACTGCAACGCGTGATCGTCGACGCTCTCGAAGACGTCAAGGCGCAAGACATCAAGGTGTTCAACACCAGCCACCTGACCGCGCTGTTCGATCGCGTGATCGTCGCGAGCGGCACCTCCAACCGACAGACCAAGGCGCTCGCTTCGAGCGTGCGGGAAGGCGTGAAGGAAGCCGGCGGCGACATCATCAGCACCGAGGGCGAGGACATCGGCGAATGGGTGCTGGTCGATTGCGGCGACGCGGTCGTGCACATCCTGCAACCGGCGCTGCGCCAGTACTACAACCTCGAGGAAATCTGGGGCGACAAGCCGGTACGCATCAAGCTGTCGACGCCCGATCCGTTCGGCGGCGCGCGCTCGAGCGAGCCCGACGACGAGGACGAGGAAGACGAAGCGCCCGCCGCGAAACCAGCGCGCAAGGCGACGGCGCGCCGCAAGTAAGCGCGCGTTGCCGGCCCGCCGCATCGTCCGCAAGACAAGTTCGCGACCGCATTCGTGATGAAACTGCATATCCTCGCCGTCGGCCACAAGATGCCGGACTGGATCGCCACCGGCTTCGACGAATACGCGAAGCGCATGCCGCCCGAGCTGCGCATCGAGCTGCGCGAGATCAAGCCCGAGCAGCGTTCGTCGGGACGGCCGGCGGAAAGCGTGATGGCCGCCGAGCGGCAGAAGATCGAAGCCGCGTTGCCGAAGAACGCGCGCATCGTCGCGCTCGACGAACGCGGCAAGGACTGGACCACCATGCAGCTTGCGGGCGCCCTGCCCGGCTGGCAGCAGGACGGCCGCGACGTGGCGTTTCTGATCGGCGGCGCCGACGGGCTCGATCCCGATCTGAAGGCGCGCGCCGATATGCTGCTGCGCGTGTCGAGCCTCACCTTGCCGCACGCGATGGTCCGCGTGCTGCTCGCCGAGCAGCTTTACCGTGCGTGGACCATCACGCAAAATCACCCCTATCATCGCGCGTGAGCGAAACGGCTGGCGCCGCGCGGCAGGGCGATCGGCTCGTTGCTCGTTGCTCGTTGCTCGTTGCTCGTTGCTCGTTGCTCGTTGCTCGTTGCTCGTTGCTCGTTGCTCGTTGACTTGCGTTGCCGCGCATCTGTGCAAATGCTTATCCCTGCATCAAGCCGTGCGATTACGCACGCGGGTAAGCAGGCAAGCGCGCACGCCTCGCTGAGCGCGCGTGTGTCCGCGCGTCGGATTGCGAGCAAGGCTCGCGCGACGCCGCGAGCAACGCGCTCACTCGCAGCTTGACGCCATCCGTTTCATCGAGACCTGTTCATGCCCATGCCCGCCGACTCGCTGCATCCGTTCGTTTATCTCGCCTCCCAAAGTCCGCGCCGCCAGGAGTTGCTGCAACAACTCGGGGTGCGCTTCGAATTGCTGCTGCCGCGTCCCGATGAAGATGCCGAGGCGCTCGAAGTGGAACTGCCCGGCGAGCACGCGCGCGATTACGTGCAGCGCGTGTGCGTCGCCAAGGCGCACGCGGCCCGGGCGCGCCTCGTGGCGGGAGGGCATGCCGCACGGCCGATCCTGGTTGCGGATACAACCGTCACGATCGACGACGCGATTCTCGGCAAGCCGGTCGACGCGGACGACGCCGTCACGATGCTTGCGCGCCTCGCCGGACGCGCGCACGAAGTGCTGACCGCCGTTGCCGTGGTGGACGCGCAAGGCGCGCTGCTGCCCGCCGCGCTATCGGTGTCGAAGGTGCGTTTTGCTGCAATGCACGCAGACGCGATCCGTCGCTATGCGGCGAGCGGCGAGCCGCTCGGCAAGGCGGGCGCCTACGGCGTGCAGGGACGCGCCGCCGAGTTCATCGAGCATATCGACGGGTCCTATTCAGGTATCATGGGTTTGCCGCTTTTTGAAACCGCTGCGCTCCTGCGCGCAGCGCGCATCGACTTCTAAAACAACACCATGAATGAAGAAATCCTGATCAATGTCACGCCGCAGGAAACGCGCGTCGCGCTCGTTCAGCAAGGCGCCGTCCAGGAACTTCACGTCGAGCGAACGCTGTCGCGCGGGCGCGTCGGCAACGTCTATCTGGGCAAGGTCGTGCGTGTATTGCCGGGCATGCAATCGGCTTTCATCGACATCGGTCTCGAACGCGCCGCGTTTTTGCACGTAGCCGATATCTGGCATCCGCGCATTGCCGGCGAACCGCAGCATCAGGCGCCGCATCAGCCGATCGAAAAGATCGTGTTCGAAGGGCAAACGCTGATGGTGCAGGTCGTCAAGGATCCGATCGGCACCAAGGGTGCGCGGCTCTCCACGCAAGTGAGCATTGCCGGGCGCACGCTGGTGTATCTGCCGCAGGAACCGCACATCGGCATCTCGCAGAAGATCGAAAGCGAGGCCGAACGCGAAGCGGTGCGCGCGCGCTTGACCGCAGTGCTGCCCGCCGATGAAAAAGGCGGCTACATCGTGCGCACGATCGCCGAAGATGCAAGCAGCGAGGAACTCGCCGGCGACGTCGCGTATCTGCGCAAGACGTGGGCGACGATCATCTCGCAAGGCCAGCGCATGCCGCCCACCAGCCTGCTGTATCAGGATCTGAATCTCGCGCAACGCGTGCTGCGCGATTTCGTCAACGACGAAACGTCGCGCATTCAGGTCGACTCGCGCGAGACGTATCAGATGCTCGCCGACTTCGCCGCGGAATTCACGCCGGCGGTGTCGTCGAAGCTGCATCACTACACCGGCGAGCGACCGCTCTTCGATCTGTACAACATCGAGGCGGAAATTCAGCGCGCGCTGTCGCGCCGGGTGGAGCTGAAATCGGGCGGCTATCTCGTGATCGACCAGACCGAAGCGATGACCACCATCGACGTGAACACCGGCGGCTACGTCGGCGCGCGCAACTTCGACGACACGATCTTCAAGACCAATCTCGAAGCCGCGCACACCATCGCGCGGCAATTGCGGCTGCGTAACCTCGGCGGCGTGATCATCGTCGACTTCATCGATATGGAAAACGTCGAGCATCGCGACCAGGTGCTGGGCGAATTGAAGAAGGCGTTGTCGCGCGATCGCACGCGCGTGACCGTGAATGGTTTTTCGCAGCTCGGGCTGGTGGAAATGACGCGCAAGCGAACACGCGAATCGCTCGCGCATGTGCTGTGCGAGCCTTGCCCCGTGTGCCAGGGCAAGGGGCAAGTCAAGACGCCGCGCACCGTGTGCTATGACGTGCTGCGCGAGATCCTGCGCGAATCGCGGCAGTTCAATCCGCGCGAGTTTCGCGTGGTGGCGTCGCAGCAGGTGATCGATCTGTTTCTCGAGGAAGAGTCGCAGCATCTGGCGATGCTGATGGATTTCATCGGCAAGACGGTGTCGTTGCAGGTGGAGTCGAATTTGAGCCAGGAGCAGTACGACATCGTGTTGATGTGAACCGCCACGCATGATCGACCGGCCTGGAATGCGCCAAGGGTGGCCACCGGATTCTCGATCAGCGATGTAATTGCCGCAGTCCTTTTATTCCGTTCGAAAGCGCATGCAATTGGCATTCGGGTCGCCCTGGCGATTGACAACAGGGCGTAACAAACGCCTAACAGTTTGGCATAAAAGGTCGCGGCCAACCGTCCGCGCGCCGCTTTTTAAGCCCCGCTCAGCGGGGCTTAATTGTTCTGCGAACCGGATCAGTGTCGATGTTTCATCAAATCACGAAGATGGTGCTCCCTGAACCACTGACTTAGCCGCTCCTCATTGCTGGATGCGGCCCAAATCGCAGCGCCACATGCAACGACGATAATCCCCAACAAAATCGCCAACATTGAATCCGACATGGCGGCCTCCTTTTATCAGGTTGCGACCATGCTTACATTTTAGGCGATGATCAATCGACAATTTGACGTTGGCAGTTCGCGGAAAATTAACCTAGTCTATTCGTTAGACGCAAATAAATAGAGCCTTCGGCCGAACACGAGGAATGACACGGGAGATATATGAATATCCTTATCGACCAGGATATTGCGCATATCAGTCGCGTGATGCGGCTGTCGTCGTATGGTGAGCTGGGTGATCCTCATCTCTCAACCCATTACTGGCGACAGCGGCTCAACGCGCTCCTCGATTACGACCACCTCACGCAAGCTCAGCTTCGCGCAGTGGACGGCCTGCTATTGGAACTCGACGAACTCACCGACGACAGTCCGTATTAGATCGGTTCGCTCAAACCGATTGCCAGGCAACGACGAGGAGGGATGTGCCATGCACGCCGATCGAGTTCAATACAAGACATCGACCATCATGCCGCTGGCGCCCATTTCGATACCGGGCTATGCGGCGATGGCCGTGGTGACGCATCGAAACGGCAAGCGGGAGACGTTCGGCATTCTGGGGTACTTTGCGTCCGAGAAGGCGGCCTGTCAGTTCGCTATCGAGTACGCGAAAGCCCGTATCGACGGACGTCGTCGGCCCGTGCCGGGACGCGAGGGCCAACAAGCCGCTACCCCCGCGGCAACGCCGCCTCGATAAATACCGCGCACAACGCCTCCATCCCCTTCGCATCTTCTTCGTCGAAACGCGCGACGACCGGACTATCCACATCCCATACGCCGATCAGCGTGCCGTCGGGCGCGACGAGCGGCACGACGATTTCCGACTGCGATGCCGAATCGCACGCAATGTGCCCCGGAAACGCGTGCACGTCGCGCACCACTTGCGTCTGCCGGGTTTGCGCAGCCGTGCCGCAGACGCCCTTGCCGAGCGCGATGCGCACGCAGGCCGGCTTGCCCTGGAACGGGCCGACCACCAGTTCCCGGCCGTCGTGAAAGTAGAAGCCGGCCCAGTTCAGATCGCTCAGCGAATGGAACACGAACGCGGAAAAATTCGCGGCGTTGGCGATCCAGTCGGTTTCGCCGGCGAGCAGTGCGCGCGCCTGCCCGACCAGTTCTTCGTATTGCGCGGCCTTGGGCAGATGCGTGGTGGAGGAGACTTCGAACATGGCGACGTCCGTGATGAAAGCGAAAAGAGGAACAGCAAGGCCGTGCAGTTTAAATCAAGCGGCCATTTCGTTCAGCACGGGTGCCGATCCTCATTCGACACCGAGAATCACGCTCGATGCCTTGAAAATCGCCGTTGCCGACTGACCGCTCGCGAGACCCAGGCGTTCCACGCTTTCGTTGGTAATGATCGCCGCGATGCTTGCGCCGCTCGTCCCGCCCGCGCTGATCGTCACTTCGGAATTCACCGCGCCCTTCGTCACCGCGGACACCGTGCCGGCGATGCAATTGCGCGCCGACACCTGGTGCTTCTCCACGTCGACCATCACGATCACCGACGATGCCTTGACCAGCGCGAACGCCTTCTTTCCTGGCGCAAGCTCAAGCGATGTGGCGCTACCGTGTGTGACGATCGAGACGATCTCGAGACCGTCGTCGGTACGCAGCGTGACTTCGTCGTTCACCGCGCCGCGTTTGACTGCGGTCACTTCGCCGGCGAATTGATTGCGGGCGCTGGTTTGCATGCCGTTCTCCTGGTTTCGTGGATACCTGGTTGAAGCAGCCTCGCAAAACGCGTTTCGAGGCAAAGGGTTGAACAAGCAAGGCGAGTGTAGCGGACCACTCGCCGCGCGTGGCGGGATCGTGCGAGGCGCGCTATCAACTCAGTCAACGCCAGTCAGCAGTCAGCCCCGGCCCGTTTCGATCCGCATCGACCACCCCGCCGCGCCGCGCGACACCGTATCATCGTGCCCTGGACCTTCCACGCCGAACCCTATGCCTGTCGCCGTTTTTTCCCGCCTTGCCGCCGCGTTGCCGAGCGCCTGCCGCGCCGCCGCGCTGTGCACCGCCTTCACCGCTCTGGCGACGATCGCCGCCTGCAGCAACCCCTCGTCGCCGCGCGACGCGCATGCGCCGCTCGACACCGTCGCGCTCTACCCGATCGCCAATTACGACCAGAACGTCGACCACTGGCTGGAGCCGGATAGCCCGAGCTACGACCGGCCGTTCCTGAGCCCCGCCGAACAGCGGGCGCACTTCAAGGCGCTCCACGCGCGCTACTTCGGCACCGGCACGAGCGCGCCCTCGCCGTGGAATTCCGCTTACGTGACGATGCGCGTGTATCGCCAGCAAGGGGCGGACATCGCCGCGTTGCAAGAGCGCCGCATCGCCAAGTTCGACAACACCGGCAAGCGCGGCGCGGCCGTCGGCTACGGCGAAAATTTCCGGCCGCACGACAAGGCGTGGATCG
>Ga0255336_100460_pt1 | contig 63770 bp, 59 predicted proteins | sample MeOH1_35cm_T3_17_FD_189102 | JGI IMG/M metagenome (GOLD analysis project Ga0255336, IMG submission 189102) | Sandy soil microbial communities from University of British Columbia, Vancouver, Canada - MeOH1_35cm_T3_179 | ecosystem: Engineered > Artificial ecosystem > Sand microcosm > Unclassified ... | reverse complement strand
ACCAGCGTCTTAGCGGCGGCCCGCGCTCCTATCCCAAGCGCGCGGCCAAAACGTACGGAGTCCATGTGGTTGAGTGTAGCTGTTCGACCCCCTTCCGCAAAAGACTCGTACACGTTCCATCAAACGCAAATACCGCCGGCTGCATCCAAGCGATCAGTAGGGGCTCATGGAGGTCGGGATGAGAGGGATCTTCCGTATGACAGCCGGATTCTGTGCTGCTGCCGTTGGAGTGGTCGTATGGAATCCCGAGAGAAGGATTCCCATTCAGGATCTCGCCCATCGTCTTGAGCTCGCCTGGTCCGATTCACGCCCAACAATTTAGTCGGCCTCGATAGTGGAAGAGATCTTCGCCCTTCTTCAAAAAATGGATGAATCATGAAGGGTTCAAACTCGTTGCAGCGTTCTTGCAGATGGGCGTATTCTGTCCTCAAGTTAGTTCGCAGTGCCCGCAATGCCGTTCCCGCCAGCTCTTTTCTCCCGGGAATACCCGATGCGAGGTCAGTTTCCCTATCGAGCAGCCCGGAGGTGGCATTGAATCAGAAGGTTAAGAACCTTATCCAGAAACTTGGCGAGGCCATTCACGAGACGGTCTCCGAGTCCGAAGACATCGCTGTCGTCGTCAAGGACATCCGCGAGCAGGGCTTTGACGTCCTGCTGATGCTCGAGGCCACCATCGGCCTCAATGAGGTCGAATCTGGCCCGGAAGAGACTGCGGAAACTACGGAGGAAATTGAAGGCCCCTTCACGACGAGTGATCTCACCTTCCTCAAGTCACTGCGGATCAGCGTGGACGAAATCGGTCCTTCTCCCGAAGCTTAGGCCGATCGCCATCGTGTCGTTCCTGACGGCCTGCGTATCTCCTGGCGCAGGCCGTTTCTGTCTGCATTTTTTTGCTTCTTCCCGCATGCTTCCCGTTCTAGAACACAAAAGCAATCTTCGCGTGGTAGACTCGCGTCTTCCTGGCACCTGGTAGTCGTTTTTTGCATCCCAACACAAACATGTCCTTTCCGGGACTAACCATGAGGTCGCAGAGATGAGAGATACGCTTGGTGTTCTATTAGCCGGTGGTGCCGGTGAACGTCTTTTTCCCCTGACCCGGGATCGCGCAAAGCCCGCTGTTCCCTTTGCGGGCCAGTACCGCATCATCGATATCACCCTGTCGAACTGCATCAACTCCGACCTGCGTCGGGTCTACATCCTTACCCAGTACAAGGCACTCTCCCTCAATCGGCACATCCGCGAAGGCTGGGGTCCTGTCGTTGCCAACGAGCTGGGTGAGTTCATCGAGATCCTCCCGCCCATGCAGCGCGTCTCCAAGTCCTGGTACCAGGGAACCGCCGACGCCGTCTACCAGAACATCTACTCCATCGGCTCCGAGCAGCCGAAGTTCGTCATCATCCTCTCCGGCGATCACATCTACAAGATGAACTACGCCCTCATGCTCGAGCATCACCTCGCCACTGGAGCCGACGTCACCATCGCCACTCTTCCCATCAGCCCCGACGAAGTCTCTGCCTTCGGAGTCGTTGAAGTCGCGCGCTCCGGCGAGGTCACCGGCTTCATCGAAAAGCCCAAAGAGACCAGCGTCCGCTCCCCGTTCAACCCCGAGATGGTCGACGTCTCCATGGGCATCTATCTCTTCAATACCGATGTGCTGCTGCCCGAGCTCATCAGGGACGCCGACGACCCCCAGTCCAAGCACGACTTCGGCCACGACATCCTGCCCAAGATCCTTGGCCGCTTCAAGATGCACGCCTACAACTTCGTCGACGAGAACAAGCAGAAGGCCCTCTACTGGCGCGATGTCGGCACCCTCGAGGCCTACTACGAGGCCAACATGGACGTCGCCGGCATCACCCCCACCTTCAACCTCTACGACAAGTCCTGGCCCATGCGCACCCGGCCCTACCAGTACCCTCCGGCCAAGTTCGTCTTCGGCGAACCCGGGCGCACCGGCATGGCCATCAACTCCATCGTCTCCGCCGGGTCCATCATCTCCGGAGCCGTCATCCGCAACTCAGTCCTCTCGCAGGACGTCCGCGTCAACTCTTACGCCGACGTTGACTCCTCGGTCGTCTTCTCGCACGTCAACATCGGTCGTCACTGCCGTATTCGCCACGCCATCATCGACCGCGACGTCCACATCCCCGACGGAACCGTCATCGGCTACGACCCGCAGGAAGATAAGAAGAATTACTTCGTCTCCTCCAGTGGCCTCACCATCGTCACCCGCGACTACTCCGTCTACGAGAACCCCGTAGCTCCCGGCTTCCTCCAGCAGAGCAACGGTCAGTAGGTAGTGGAGCAACAGTCAGTAGAAGTTAAATAAAAAAGCGGGCCCGTCGCAGGGGCCCGCTTTTCTGTCGGCTGTTTGGCCGATTCGATCTTTATCTCTTTCCGAACCGGTACACCACACCGCCCGAAACTCCGAAGAAGGTTCTGGTCTCTGTACCGAAGTGCTCCAGAATCAGGTCGGGAGAGAGCCGGAAGGCGACGTTCTTCGAGTGATTGATATCGATACTCGCGCCCAGCGCTGCAATCGGCTTGGTCCTGTCGCTATACAGCCCGATCGTCGGAAGAACCTGCGGCGGAACTACGCCCGTGCCTCGGTTGAAGCTGCCATGCGCCGCGCCGAAGTAGCCGTGGAAGTTCAGGGCGGCATACTGGTTCTTGGGTCCGCGGTACTGAGCCCCGATCATGCCCATATTCAGTCCCACCAGGGGACGGCCTTTGATGTACGGATTCGGAAACACCGGAGTCGTTCCCCAGAACCCACGCCACTCTGCCCCAACGCCCCATTTTGGAGTCAGCCAGTAGGTCCCCAGCAGCTCGGCTCCGCCGAGATTCATACGGGTCGGAAGAGCCTGGCCGGCCTGAAAGTTCATGAAGGCGAGACCGCCATAAACCTCGTACTTGTTGTCGTAGGTCACCGGAGCGATAAAGCCAACTCTCTGTCTCGCGGTGGGTGCGGCTCCAGAACTCTGCATCTGGGCGTTCTGCGCCACTGCGGTTCCAGCCAATAGAGCGACGGTCAGCGCTCCCATCCATGCGCGAAGTCCAAAAAATCGCGCTCTCCTGGTCATTTCGGGCAACACGAACTCCTGCGTCTTCTTCTCCAACATCTGCTCCTGCATTTCGCTTACCCTTCCAAGATATAACGTTCGGTGCACCTCTGCTTTGCAGCTCTCTCGGAAAGATGTCATTTCCCCTCACCGGCAAGGTCCCAATACCGTCATAGCCAGGCCTTAACCACCGTCGTAGCGAGGTCCCAACTACCGTCATTCCGAGCCGCAGGCGAAGAATCCCTGTATTTTTGCAGGACGCTGGCGGTCCCGCAAAACGCTTCTCCGCACTCTCGTCAAAAAACAGCGGCTATAGGGCCTCTGTCCCATCCCTACTGGTCCTCCTCCTGTGCGACAATAATCCGTACCGCCAACCTGACAATGTGTGAGGTTGGCGGATGCAAGGGGAGAATTAAATGGGTGAACTATTTACACCGACGCATCTGATCGTCCTCGCTGTTGTCGTGCTCGTACTGTTCGGCGGTAAAAAGCTGCCCGAGCTGGGCAAGGGACTCGGAGAGGGGCTTCGCGGCTTCAAAGAAGGCATGAAGGGCGTTACCGACGAGGTCAACAAGCCCGATGCGCATGCCGTGACGCCGAAGCCGGGAGAGACGGCGAAGTAAGCCGTGATCGTCGCCAGGCGAGTAAACCCGCCTGCGCTCCCTCTGCATCTGTATCCAGACGCAAGGTCGAGGCCTGGCTCATCGGATGAAGCTCAAATCGCCCTACCTGGTTAAACCCAACGCGAAGGTCAGACTGTCGCGGATCGCGACTGACGACACCGGCTCTTTCAAGCACGAGGATGCCGCCAAGGCCGTCCTCGATCGCCATCGAGACAAACTCGCCGAGCTGCAGGAGGTCTTCTACGCCAGTCAGCGGAAGGCCCTCCTCATCGTGTTGCAGGGAATGGACACGGCAGGGAAGGACGGGACCATCCGTCATATCTTTTCGGGCGTTAACCCGCAGGGCTGCAATGTCTCCGGGTTCAAGGAGCCTACACCGATTGAGGTTCGCCACGATTTTCTGTGGCGGGTTCACTCTCAGGTTCCGCCCCGCGGCATCATCCAGATCTTTAACCGGTCTCACTACGAGGACATCCTCGTCCCCCGCGTTCATAAGCGCATCTCTGCGAGCAAACTCGAGCAGCACATCGAAGACATCCTCGAGTTTGAATCCATGCTCTACGACAACGATGTCGTCATACTGAAGTTCTTTCTCCACATCTCCTACCCGGAGCAGACTCGCCGGATCCAATCGCGTATCGACACACCGGATAAGCACTGGAAGCTCTCCGAGAGCGACATCAGGGAACGCCAGTTCTGGGATGGATATGAAGAGGCGTACAACCACCTGATCGGAGCGACCAGCCGCAAGCATGCGCCCTGGTTCATCATTCCCTCCGATTACAAGTGGTATCGCAACGTGGCCATCTCCCAGATCCTTGTGGAGGCAATGAAGAGCCTCAAGCTCGAATATCCCAAGCCCGCCCTGGACCCCAGCAAGATTCAGCTCTAAAAACTGCGGCAAGCCCCAAATCATCCTAAGTCGAACAAACGGAATAGGATATTGAGTGCCGATAAGTTCCCTTGCCTTTCATAAAATGGAAGAAGGGGTAAAACGACAATCCTGCAGGGGATCAAAAATGGGTGGGGTATCCTTCTCATTCCAGATACTTTAGGGATAAAGTATCTGAATGCAGGACTTTACAGAGATGTTATCTGTTAAATTGCAGATATAAATAGACTTATATCGATTTAGTCGGGGAGGGGAAGGGCTCACAAGGTAATCATGATTACCGCTGCCACTGCGACCAGCATTCCCAGCCCCTGTCTTCGCGTAGGCCGCTCATGCAGAGTCCATGCCGCGAGCAGGATCGTGGACGCCGGATAAAGCGAAGCTAATACTGCGGCAACGTCCAGCCTGCCGGCCCTTGTAGCGGCGATGAAGAGCATGTTGCCGGAAGTATCCAGCATAGCCGTCGAGAGCGCCCAGAGAACCGCCCTGCGAGGCAGCCATCCGGCGGCCTCCGTGCTTCGCGCTCCGGTCAGCGTCACAACCAGAAGCAGAAGGGAGCAGGTCGTCAGGCTACCCATCCTCGCGGTCGCCATCGGCCAGACCACACCAGCGGCCCCGGCAAACTTCAACGCGGCAAAATAGGCGCCAAAGCCCGCCCCTGAGAGAATTGCCAGCCACATCGTCTCTCTGGAGACCGGCTTGGCCTCGGGATTGTCGCCCGCGGCGATCATCCAGATCGCTGCTCCCGCAACCACAAATCCTGAGATTCGCAGCCATCCGGGCCAGCCCTCCTGAGCGATCGAGACTCCTGCTGGAATCGCCGCCGCCAGCAGCCCACTGATGGCTGCCGAGACGCCCATGGCTCCCCGAGCCAGGGCCACATAGAAGCCTGTAAGCGAGAGCCCGCCCATCACACCGGCCGCGATCCCCCACATCAGAGGATGGCCCTGCGGAAAGCGATCCCCTCTGAACAGAGCAATCGCGACCAGAACGCAGAAGCTGGCCGCGTGGCTGGTCAGAACGACACGCAGGGCTCCCCGCATCGAGCCGCCCGCCTGCTTGACCCCCATACCGCCGGAGAAGTCACCGCCGCCCCACAAAACGGCAGCAGCCAGCGCCAGCAATGCATTTCCTTCCAGCATCGTTCGCTACAGGACGTTCTTATTTATTCGGAGTGATGACGTTTACCGGACCGGAATCGCTTGCCGTCGGGTAGTAGCCCTTCTTGGCGATGACTGTCAGGTTCGGCCGCAGAACGCGCACGTCGATCGACCGGTACTTACCGTCGATAAACGGCTGATGCGTGTAGTAGCCGATGGTGTACTGGGTCCGGACCTCTTCGAAGATCTTCTGGAAGCTCTCTTCGATTCCGCGCTGACGGTTTTCCGCGTCCAGATTACCGCCGGTCTCTCCGGTATAGAGCGGAAGCACGTTATCCCGCATCGTCATCGGAAGATGGATCTTGTCCAGGAAGCCGACAACAGGGAGAGCCGAGTCGCCCACCAGCGTTCCGTAGACCGCGATCTTGTTGGTCTGAAGGTAGCGGATTACGTCCTTGGTCTTGGCCTTGCTGCCGTACTCCTTGCCGTCGCTGATCACATAGATCACGCGCCGACGGCCCTTGCCGCGGGTGGTCATCGACTTCGCCGCTTCGAGGATCGCATCGTTGAGTGTATGGACTTCCTTCGGAACCTTGAGTTCAATCGAAGGGCTGTTGCGGACCGGGGCCGTATTGGGATCGAAGTTGCGTCCGTTGATCACCGTCGTCTGGGCCAGGGGACCGCCCATGTTCATGTAGACTTCGCGTCCGGTGCTCTTGGAGGTATTGAGGGCAAACTCCAGCCTTGCGCTCTGCGCAGCCGTAAAGTCGGTCCACTTACGAGGACCGTTGTTGTACGTGTAGAGCGCAACCTCATCGTAAGGAGCAAAGGCGCCCTGCAGAGCGGCCAGCGAGTTGTTCACTTTGGACATGCTGTCCGGCGTAAGGCTCTGGTCGATCACGATTGCGACCGAAAGCGGGAATGGGTCGACCGTGAATATGCTGATCCTCTGCGGAAGGTTGTTCTCGTAGATCCTGACCTCGCGCCAGGTGATTCCCGGGACAAGGTGCTGCTTGTTGTCCTTGACGGTGAAGGGAACTTCGACGAAGTTCGTCCGCACGACCAGCTTGAAGGCATCTACGCCCTGACCGGAGGCAGGCAGATCCGGCGGAGGGCCGTCATCGGGTCTCTGCTGGGCCGCAGGGGAAGCGGGAAGGCTGGATGGAGGTGCCTGCTGGTCGGCAGGTGGCTGTTCGCCATTGGAGTTAGGCGTAGTTCCCATGCCGGGCTTCACGGTGTTCAGCGTAGGCAAACCAACCTGCGGGCGTGGCGCATCGGGGATCTGTTGCGCTGCCGAGGTCTCCTCGGTCGTCGTCTGTGTCTGCTGCCCCAGCGTCATAAACGCCAGAACTCCCGCCAATACGCTTTGCCTGACCAATCAAAACCCCCGTACATCTTTCACCCAGGCCAATTCGTCGGCACCGAGCATTCACAAATACCAGAGTATCAGCGCCCGGGTGTGGAGGCTATCCTAATGATTAGGAACCTCTGCCTCCCGTCTGTAGGACGCAGCGCCCCCATCGAACGTTGCGCTCCTGGGTTTGTTGCCCCGGTATTACCGTCGAACCGGCAAAGATCATTTTTCCGCTGACTCAGCGGCCGGCTGTCCCGTCTAATCAACACATGCGCTCCTCTTTGGCTACCTTCGCTGCTCTGTGCGTCTTGTCGTTCGGTCTTACTTCCACTTTGCGTGCCCAGGAGGCTCCTTCGCCCGGGGGACCGCCCCCGCCCAGTACCGCCGCCGGAGAGCAGCCTACAGACATCGGCGACGTCCAGACCCTGAAGGTGAACGTCAACCTGGTGAACGTCTACTTCTCGGTCCGCGATAAGAACGGATACATCACCAACCTCCACAAGGACGACTGCCAGATCTCCGAGGACAAGGTTCTGCAGAAGACCAAGAACTTTACCCAGGAGAAGAATCTTCCCCTGACCATCGGAATCCTGCTCGATACCAGCGGAAGCCAGCAGAACGTCTTGCCGATGGAGCAGGACGCGGGAGCCGAATTTCTGAAGGATGTTCTGACCCCGAAGGATGAGGCCTTCCTGATCTCCTTCGACATCAACGTGGACCTGCTGGCGGATTACACCAACTCGCCGCGGGAGCTGAAGCGTGCCCTCGACAAGGCCAGCATCAACACGGGAGCCGGAACCGGCTCGGTCACCGGCAATGGTTCACCGCGAGGAACCCTGCTGTATGACGCCGTCTATCTCGCCGCGCATGACAAGCTGCACCAGGAGGCGGGGCGCAAGATTCTGGTCATGCTGACGGACGGACAGGATCAGGGTTCGCAGGAGAATGTCAGGACAGCCATCGAAGCCGCCCAGAAGGCAAATGCGATTATCTACGTCATCCTGATTGCGGATCGCGGCTTCTATGGAGGCATGGGCTACTTTGGCGCAGGTGATATGGACCGTCTTGCCCGTGAGACCGGCGGGCGTGTGATCAATGTAGGGAACAACGGCAAGAAGCTGCAGGAGGCCTTCAGCCAGATTCAGGACGAGCTGCGCACGCAGTATCTCGCCAGCTATACGCCGACGAATCTGAAGGCCGATGGAAGCTTTCGCACTCTGAGCATCGCCTGCGGCAAGGACACTAAGGTCCAGGCTCGCAAAGGGTATTATGCGCTGGCGGATAGTACAGGGGACAATTAGGGTTGGTCCCCTGGTTTAGCTCTGCAACCGTGCAGGCGGAATGCAAAATACAGGGGATTCTTCGCTTCGCCTCAGAATGACGGGTGCAGGGTGAGTACCGTGTTCTATGCCTCCATCGCGCCTGAGTACACTGCCATTCCCGCTACAGCATCGACACCCATTGCATCGAGCGCATCGACTTCGGCGCGCTCCTTGATACCGCCCGCTACGATGAGCTGCTTTGCTGTTGTCGCGCGCAGAATTGCGGCGACGTCGATGGGGAAGCCGGTCATCGTGCCTTCCGTATCGACATGGGTGTAGAGGAAGGCCGCGCAGTAGTCCTCGAGCCAGGTGACGGCCTCTTCGGGGGTGAGCGCTACGTTCTCTTTCCATCCACGCACAGCCACCTGACCGCCCTTGGTATCGACCGAGAAGACAAGCTGCTCTTCACCGAGCGCATCGCGCAGTTTCCCGGCGAAGTCGAGGTTGATGAGCGGATGACGCTTGCGGTCGAGTTCGTTGTCTCCACCGAAGAGAGAGGAGCCATAGATGACGCGCTTTGCGCCGAGGTCGAGCATGCGCTTTCCATCTTCAGCCGTACGAAGGCCTCCGCCAACCTGACAGGGAAGCTTCGTTGTGAATTGCGAGATAAGGTCGGCGTTCGAGCCCTGGCGCATGGCGGCGTCGAGATCGATCAACTGCACAAGAGGATATTTGCTGAAGCGTTCGATCCAGTAGTCGAAGTCATCGAAGGCGAGCTTGAGTTTTTCGCCCTGAACGAGCTGGACGATGCGGCCGCCCATGAGGTCAATTGAAGGTATCAACATCCTTTATCTCCTGGAGAGGTGCCATCCTGAGCGAGCGCGAAGCGCAAGTCGAAGGACCTGTGTTTGCATTGGTTATTTAAGTCAGCAGGGAAGGCGTACAGAGACGCCTGCGCGGGCGAGCTCGGCCTTGAGCTCGCGGGAGTCGGTGACGCCGAAGTGGAAGATGCTGGCGGCGAGTGCGGCGTCGGCTTTGCCGCGGCTAAAGACCTCGGCGAAGTGTGCGGCGGAGCCTGCGCCGCCCGATGCGATGACGGGGATCTGCACGGCCTGGGAGACGCGAGCTGTCAGCTCGCAGTCGAAGCCGGAGCGCATGCCGTCGGTGTCCATGCTGGTCAACAGAATCTCGCCTGCGCCGCGCTGTTCGGCTTCGATGGCCCACTCGACGACCTTGCGTCCGGTTGGCTTGCGGCCTCCTGCGACGTAGACCTCGGCGTCGCCGACGGGATCGGAGGAGTTGACGGCGCGGCGGGCGTCGATGGCGACGATGACGGCCTGCGCGCCGAAGCTCGCGCCGATCTCGCCGATCAGCTCGGGGCGTGCGATGGCGGAGGAGTTGATGCTGACCTTGTCGGCTCCCGCGTCGAAGACGGCTGCGGCGTCTTCGGCAGAACGGATGCCGCCGCCGACGGTGAAGGGGATAAACAATTCGGCGGCAGTGCGCTTCACTGTGTCGAGCAGCGTGCCGCGGCCCTCGTGCGTGGCGGTGATGTCGAGCAGGACGATCTCGTCGGCCCCTGCAGCGGCGTGGCGGTGCGCCAGCTCGGCGGGGTCACCGGCGTCGATGATGTCGACGAACTGAACGCCTTTGACGACGCGTCCGTCGCGGACGTCGAGGCAGGCGATGATTCTCTTCGTCAGCATGGGTTGATCCTTACGGGAGTTGCGGCGAAGACGGGCTGCTCCGTGCCTTCGGCGACGATGCGCGCGACGGCGGCTTCGGGATCGATCGGCTCGCCGCTTTGCGCGAACCACTCGACGAGCAGGCCTTGCAGCGGTGCGCGGAGGTGGAACTCGTCTGCGTCGTCGGAGAGGACCGCGATGTTCTGTCCGGTCCCTACGAGCGTGCCAACGGGAACCAGTTGTTGAACGAACGTGTAGGCGGGCTGCGGAGTTTGTTCGGCGAGTGTCAGTTCATAGACGAAGGGCATCGGTTATAGCTCCACGAAGTTCTTGAGGATCTTGAGGCCGGTTTCGCCGGATTTCTCCGGGTGGAACTGGACGCCCATTACGTTGTCGCGCTCGACGGCTCCGGTGAAGGGGCCACCGTAGTTGGTGGAGGCTGCGGTGTCGGGGCTGAGAGGAGCGCGCCACGAGTGCGTGTAGTAGACGAAGCTGCCGGGGGTGACTCCGCGCAGAAGGCGGGCGTCCTCGCGGATATCCTCGATGGAGTTCCAGCCGACGTGTGGGCTCTTCAGCTCGGCGTTGTTGTAGGTCGCGGGGAAGCGCTCGCACTTCGAGGCGAAGTGTCCCAGGCCCGGAGTGTTTTCGGACTCGGTTGAGCCCTCGTAGAGCCACTGGAGGCCAACGCAGATGCCGAGGAAGGGAACGCCGCGAGCGATGGCCTCGCGGGTGGCCTCGGTGAGGTGAAGATCGTGCAGAAGCTGCGTCGCCTGGAAGTGCCCAACGCCGGGAAGGACGATCTTCGTCGCGTTACGCACGTCGTCGGGCGATTGCGTGACGTGCGTCTCCGCGCCGAGGTAGTGCAGCGCCTTGAGGACGCTGGTGAGATTGCCCGCTTTGTAGTCGATGACTTGAATCATTAGACCGCAGAACCTCCAAGCAACAGCCAAAAGATCACGAGAATTGCTCCAATTGAGACTCCAACAGCTCGATAAATTCTTGTGCCAAACGAACAAAGAAAAGCACCGAGACAAGCAGACAAGAATCCCCAGGCTAGCCATGGAAAGGCCTCACGAGCTTGCTGTATGTAATCGGTTGATTTGACCTCACGCGTGTAAGAGCCAATCAGTGTCGTAACCGAAACAACGATTGCCAGCACTCCGAGCGCATAGAGTATCCGTCGTGTTGTTGAAGAGTAAGGCATTGATTTGGTGTTACAGCAATCCCTTGGTGCTTGGCAGAATCTCGGCCATGCGCTCGTCGCGGGAGCAGGCTCCGCGCAGGGCGCGGGCGAAGGCCTTGAAGATGGCTTCGATCTTGTGGTGGTTTGAGCGGCCGTACATTGTCTTGACGTGGACGTTGGCCTTGGCTCCGCGGGCGAAGCCGTCGAAGAAGTCGGCCAGCAGCTCGGACTGGAAGTCTCCCACGAGGCGGACCTTCACCTTGTCATCGACCACGTAAGCCACGCGGCCCGAAAGATCGACGGCGGCGACAGCGAGCGTCTCGTCCATCGCCATGACGAAGTAACCGGCGCGCAGGATGCCCTTCTTGTCGCCGAGAGCCTTGTTGAAGGCCTCGCCAAGAGCGATGCCCACGTCTTCGACGGTGTGGTGCTGATCGACGTCGAGGTCACCGTTGCAGGTGAGCGTGAGGTCGAAGCCGCCGTGGCGCGTGAAGAGCTCGAGCATGTGATCGAAGAAGCGGATGCCGGTCGAGACCTTGTAGACGCCTGTGCCGTCGATGTTGAGCTTCAGAGCGATCTGGGTCTCGGTGGTGTCGCGCTTGATGGTTGCCGTTCTTGGCTTATAGCCGGTGGCCGTTCGTGTTTTGCCGGTCGCTGTGCGTGTCTTCGCCATTCTCTTTAGAACTCCCGTGCTGTCTTGTTTTCTGTAGTGCTGAAGCCGTATGTGGGTCTCCAGCCGATCTCGTCGAGCGATGCCTTGAGAGCTTCAAGGCCGCGTGTGACATGGTCTTCGACGCCGATGGTGATGCGGACGTAGCCGTCGCAGCCTGGGTCCGACGAACGGTCGCGGAGAAGAACACCCCGGTTGCGCATGGCTGTGACGAGCTCCTTGTGGAGCGGTCCGATCTTCATCAGCAGGAAGTTTGCCGCGCTGGGGAAGTAGTGAACGCCCATCTCGTCGAGGCCGCCCATCATACGTTCGCGTCCGATGCGGATCTGTTCGACGTACCACGCGATGTACGCGTCGTCGTCGATGGCGGCGGAGAGGCATTCGAGCGCCACGCCGTTGACGTTGTAAGGCGAGCTGACCTTGCGCAGGTAAGTCAGCAGCTCTATGTTGCCCACGAGCATTCCGATGCGAAGGTCTGCGAGACCGTACGCTTTTGAGAAGGTGCGGGCGACGATGAGGTTCGGTGTTGTGGCGATGTCTCCAAGGACGGTCTCGCCGTGAAAGTGGAAGTAGGCCTCATCGACCATCAGCACGGCGTGCGGTGCGGCGTTGGCGATGGCCAGAAGCTCCGCTCGGCTTACCGTGGCTCCCGTAGGGTTATTGGGGGAGGCGACGATGATGAGCTTGGTACGCTCCGTGATGGAGGAGAGGAAGCGCTCGAAGGGAAACTGCAGCGTCTCGTCGGCCTGCACCTTAACCAGGTGGCGCGTCATCATGGTGACGCTGACGTCGTACATGAAGAAGGAGGGAGTGGCGATCAGCGCCTCGTCGTCTTCTTCGAGAAAGGCACAGCACATGAGGTGGATCGCCTCATCGACGCCATTGGTCAGCAGGACCTGTTTGGAATCGAGACCGAAGTGTGCGGCCACCTTGCGCTCGGCCGGCTCGCGTTCAGGATACTTGGTCAGCTCTTCGGCGGTAATCTGCTTCAATCTGTCCAGCACGAGTGGCGACGGCGCGAACGTGTTCTCGTTGAAGTCGAGACGCAGAGCATTACGGCCAGCGAGCGGAGGGTGATACTCCGGCATCTCCAGAACAGCTTTGCGGGGCACTACGGTTGCAGGCTTGATAGATACGCTCATGGTCACCTCATTCTTATGCGAACGCTTTCGGCGTGGCCGGTTAGTCCTTCGGCGGTGGCAAGGGAGATGGCATGCGGACCCAGTTTGCCGAGTCCTTTGCGAGTGTATTCCTGTACGGTAATGATTTTGACGAAATCGAGAACGCTCAAGCCTCCGCGAACACGACCGACGCGGCCTGTGGGAAGGACGTGGTTGGGGCCGGAGATGTAATCACCCATGGATTGCGGGGCGTAGTCGCCTACGAACACGCTGCCCGCATTCGAGACCCACTTGAGGTCGGCAGCAGAGTCGACGGTGAGGTGCTCCGGGGCGAGCCGGTTGGTCAGCGCTCTTGCTTCTGTAACTGATTGAGTGACAAATATCGCACCCTGTGCCGCGAGCGACTGACGGGCTATTTTGTTTCCGCGAGCCTGGACTTTGACTTCAGCGGCGACTTCCTTCGCGAGGGTTTCGTTGCTGGTGATCAGCACGGCAAGAGTCTCAGGATCATGCTCGGCCTGAGCCACGAGGTCGGCGGCGATGCCCGGAGCAGAGCCACGCTCGCTGGTGACGACGATCTCGGTCGGCCCGGCAGGCATGTCGATGCCGCACTCGGAAGAGACGAGCGTTTTTGCGGCGGTGACGAAGAGGTTGCCGGGGCCGACGATCTTGTTGACCGGCTCGATCGATGCTGTGCCGTAGGCGAGCGCGGCGATGGCCTGCGCTCCGCCGATGCGGTAAAACTCGGTGACTCCTGCCAGCCAGGCAGCGGCGAGGGTCTCGCGCACGGGCTTGGGGGAGCAGACGACGATGCGTTCGACACCGGCGACCTGCGCGGGGGTGACTGTCATCAGCAGTGTGGAGGGAAGAGGGTAGCGGCCCCCGGGAACGTAGCAGCCTACGCTTCCGAGCGGGCGGACGATCTGTCCGGTCCTGACGCCGTCGGTTGCGGAGATGCTCCACTCTTTGGGGAGTTGAGCTTCGGCGAAGGCGAGGATGTTGCCACGCGCAATCATCATCGCTGCCTGCAACTCAGGAGCGGTGGCCTCCCATGCGGCCTGCATCTCTTCCCGTGAGACGCGAAGAGGCTGGTTCTTCGCAAGACCGTCAAACTTAGTGGCGTACTTCTTCAGCGATGCGTCGCCACCTTTACGAATATCCGCAAGGATGCGACGCACGACAGGCTCGACCTTCGCTGTGCTGACCGCGCCGCGTTGCTCGATGGAGGCGATCAGCGCGGCGGCGGTCTTCGCGGTTCGGCCATATGTCTTTACCAGCTTCATCATCTCTCCCGCTCGATTGAGCTGAAACCCAAGTATGACTTGCCAAGGGAGCGGACCGCAGAGCCTTCGACTTCGCTGCGCTCCGCTCAGGATGACACGGTAGAAAAACCTGCCCTCACCGATCGTGAGAGCCCCTTAGATAACGACCTTGCTCAGCGGATACTCCACAATGCCGGTCGCGCCGACAGCCTTGAGCTTGGGGATGACCTCGCGGACCTCGGTCTCGTCGAGGATGGTGTTGAGCGCAACCCAATCAGCATCGCTGAGCTGCGAGACTGTGGGCGAGTTGAGCGCGGGCAGAACAGCGAGCACGAGAGGAAGGTCGACCTTCTTCGCGTTGAGCATCAGGCCCACTCGGCCCTGCGCGGCGATGGCGGCGTTCAGCATCAGCGAGATGTTGTTGATCTTCGCCTGCTTCCACTCGTCCTTCCAGGCATCTTTGTTGGCGATGAGCTGTGTCTCGCTCTCCATCAGGGTCTCGATGATGCGCAGACGGTTGGCGCGCAGCGAGTTGCCGGTCTCGGTGACCTCGACGATGGCGTCGGCCAGCGTGGGAGGCTTGACCTCGGTCGCTCCCCAGCTGAACTCGACCTTGACGGGAATATTCTTCGAGGCGAAGTAGCGCTTGGTGAACTCGACCAGCTCGGTAGCGATGATCTTTCCGGCGAGGTCCTCGGGCTTCTCGAAGGGCGAGTCCTCAGGGACGGCGAGAACCCACTTCACCTTCTGGCGGCTCTGCTTGGAGTAGGTGAGGCTGGTGACGTATTCGACGTCGTGCTGGTTCTCGAGCACCCAGTCATTTCCTGTCAGACCGGCGTCGAGCGCGCCGTGCTCGACGTAGCGGGCCATCTCCTGCGCACGGACGAGCATGCACTCGATCTCGGCATCGTCGATGGCGGGAAAGTAGCTGCGGCCATTGGCGTAGATGTTCCATCCTGCGCGCTGAAACAGCGCGATGGTCGCGTCCTGCAGGCTGCCTTTGGGAATCCCGAGCTTCAGCTTCTTCTTGACGTCACTCATTACTTCGTCTCCGTTTCGATCTTTTTGGTGAAGCAGCTTACGGTTCCCTCGTGGCAGACGAGGCCATCGCCTTCGACCTCGACGCGGAAGAGCAGGGCGTCGTTGTCGCAGTCGGTGGAGGCCTCGATGACGCGGAGGCGGTTTCCGCTGGTCTCGCCCTTCATCCACAGCTTGCTGCGGGTGCGGCTCCAGAAGGTGACGAAGCCTGTCTCCAGCGTCTTCTGATAGCTGGTCTCGTTGAGGAAGCCGAGCATGAGCATCTCGCCGGTCTTCCAGTCCTGTACGATGCCTGGCACCAGGCCGTCCATCTTGGCAAAGTCGATCTTTATTGCGTCTGCCATCTCAAATCTCTCCCGTCTGTTCGTTGACACAAGAAAAGGCCCGCTCGCGGAGTGCGCGTTAGCGGGCCTTTTCAGAATCCTGTGGTCTGCGCTTCGTTACTTCGCAACACCGGACATAGCCGCCAACACGCTCTGCGCATGATGATGGTGATGATGCCCGTGATGGAGGTTCAGCGAACGCATCGCAATTTCAGAGTAGCGTCGCAGCCCGAGGAAGTCAACCGGCCGCGAAACCTGCTCTTCGGACGGAAACGGCTATAAAGCCCCTGATGGCATGGAGTTGGTCGAGATTTGGCGATTGACGGCTAACGCCGTGTCTCGTAATCTTCCCGTGCAACCACATCCGTACTCTATAAACTTCAGGAGTTCCATTCGCGATGCGTATTCTTCGTAATATCTTTCTGGCAGCTGCTCTCCTCTCGACTTTTCCGCTCTCAATGACGGCTCAGAAGGCCAAGCCTGCAGCTGCAGCGACGGACAAGATCGATATCAACACAGCGACGGCCGATCAACTGAAGGCGATCCCCGGTATCGGCGATGCCTACTCCAAGCGCATCATCGACGGACGCCCTTACACGGCGAAGAACCAGCTTGTCTCGCGCGGTATTCTGCCGCAGGGTGTCTACGACAAGGTCAAGGACCAGATCATCGCCAACAAGCCCAAGAAGTAGGCTTTATTTCAATTCCATGACCACGATGCGGCCGTCGGACTGAAAGCTGCCGCCGGTCGCAGTCTTTGCATCGAGCAGTGGATTTGTCGGCGTCACGTAAGCTGCGCTGGAGAAAGCTCCTGTTGCATCGAAGCTCTGGAGCAGGTAATCGCGCTCCTTGTCGATCACAGGGTCGATCTTGTGAGTTACCTTGCCGTTTCGCTGATCTTTCTCGAAGCCGATGTCATGCGTGGCTGAGCCCACCCAGAGAAGACGTCCGTTGACGGTCTTGTCGGTCTGCCACACACGCAGGTGATGGCGCTCAGCGGCGACCAGCAGAGGATCGGCGCGTGCGAACGACATATCCTGCGGCCGTCCGAAGAGATACAGCGTGCTCATCGGCATCTCGGTGTATGCCTCTCGGCTGAGGGTCTTCAGCAGACCGTTGATGATGGCGTCCTGTACAGACTTGTCGACGGCCACCCATCCCGCTGCTTTAAATGCGGCTTCAACCTGTTCCTTGCTCCCTACCAGGGCGAAGTTCACCATGTCCCCCGGATTGCCCTGACCCACAGCGACATCGGAGACTCGGCGCGGGATATCGGTAAAGACTGCTGGGCTGATCAAGGTGCTGATTGGGGCTAAGGGAACGGCTGGATCGGCCTTTGTCTTTGGAGCAGGCAGGAACTTTACCTTCACGGTATAGTCTCCGGTGAACGTCAGGTCGCTGCTTGCGTTGATGCGAAGGTATAGCTCTCCAGTGGTTGGCATAGTGACCTGGCCGGTGGCTCCAATGGAGAAGGGAACTGAGGCTCCCTTGTCGCTGACGCGACCGATCAGGGCACCGACCTTGGCCTGATTGAGAGGAAACTGCCGAAGGAGATCTTTCCATCCACGGTCGACCCCATCCGCGGTTGCTTTGCGTGCATCGGCCATGGTGATCTCCCCCTTGGTCGTGAACGATGCAAGCTCTCCAGCGGCTACGACAGCGCCGGTATCGAGCCATTCGGAGTCTTTAATCGTGAATTCATAGTTCTGTTTATGCGCTGCGACTGCTGCGACAATCTTTATCTGTTTGTCGCGCATGCTCGCAATTCCTTCGACGCGAGGGCCAACCGGTGGAGAGGAGGTTGCTGGCGCAGGGAGTGGAGGCTCCGGAGTCGTAACTGGAGCCTGTGGAGGGACAGGAGGTGCGAACTGGGAGGGCGTCTGCACGTCGTCGGGAGCGGAATTTGTCTGGGCTATAGCCGCAGTAAGGCTGCAGCCTGCCAGGAGAAAGCTCAGCAGAGCAGAGGTGCGAAGAGATTGCAGCCATCGCTTCGCGGGCAGAGATCGTTTAGAGTGGTTCATAACGCTTCCCGATTTAAAGATACTCAACACGGGACAACGGTTTATGTCGCTCCATTCTTTCGTCAGGAAGGCTTTCTCGTGGATTGCCTCGGGGGCGTGTGCCATTACGCTGTCCGGATGTCAGGGTGCTCTCTTCAACCCAAATCATTCACAGGTCCGCATTATCGATGTCTCCCCCGATGCGCCTGATCTCGATGTCTATCAGAATTCGTCGGCCATCGCTTACAGAATGGGCTTCGGCACGATTACATCCTATGTCGCAGTCGATCCCGGAGCCTACACGACCACGGCGACGATGTCCGGAACCAGACAGGCGCTTGCCTCCTCAAAGGTAATGATGGCGGCAGCGGAACAATATACGGTTCTGATCGGTAACTTCTCTTCGAACATGCAGCAGTTTGTGCTCAAAGACCAGAGTCAGCCGGCTCCTTCGGGACAGATCGCTCTGCGTTTTATCGGTCAGGCGGCCAGAATTGGTCCGGTGGATATCTACCTGACCCCTGCCGGTCAGAAACTCACTGCCGTTGCGCCGGTTGTGACAAATGTCAGCTTTGGTGCCAACACCGGCTATCTGAACTTTCCCGCAGGCAGCTACACCCTTGTGATGCTTCCTGCGGGTGAGCTTCCGGGAGGCGACACGGAGGCAGCTTATACAGGTGCGCAGGTGTCCTATGCCTCAGGTTCCGCAAGTACGATTGTGCTGATCGATCAGCAGCGCCTTTCAGAGCCCCCGGATCTTCAGGTGATCATTGCTCCGGATTATGTTCCGGCCGCTAACCAGCCAAGGTAAAAGAAAAGCCGCTGAATATATCGGCGGCTTCTTCTCTTCGATCGCCGGTTTCTAGTAGCGATACTGTTCGGACTTGTAAGGACCTTCGACAGCTACGCCAAGATAGTCTGCCTGCTTCTGCGAGAGTGTCGTCAGTTTGACGCCAATCTTTTCGAGATGCAGACGAGCGACCTCTTCGTCGAGCTTCTTGGGAAGGATGTAGACACCCGGCTTGTAGGTGTCCTTGTTCTTCCAGAGGTCGAGCGCAGCCAACGTCTGGTTGGAGAAGCTGTTCGACATCACAAAGCTCGGGTGGCCGGTGGCGCAGCCCAGGTTCACCAGGCGGCCCTCGGCGAGCACGAAGATGCTGTTGCCCGCGGGCAGCGTGTACTTGTCGACCTGAGGCTTGATGTTCAGGCGGGTAACGCCCTCACCTGCGTTCAGGGCATCCATCTGGATCTCGTTGTCGAAGTGGCCGATGTTGCAGACGATCGCCTGGTCCTTCATCAGCTTCATGTGCTCGTAGGTGATGATGTCGAGGTTGCCGGTGCAGGTGACGTAGATGTCGCCGATGCCGAGTGTCTCTTCGATGGTTGTGACCTCGTAGCCTTCCATCGCGGCCTGCAGGGCGTTGATGGGGTCGATCTCGGTGACGATGACGCGAGCACCAAGGCCACGCAGCGAACGCGCAGAGCCCTTGCCAACATCGCCGTAGCCGCAGACGACCGCGACCTTGCCCGCGATCATGACGTCGGTGGCGCGCTTGATGCCGTCGACCAGCGACTCGCGGCAGCCGTAGAGGTTGTCGAACTTCGACTTGGTCACCGAATCGTTGACGTTGATGGCGGGAACCAGCAGCTTGCCCTGCTCCATCATCTTGTAGAGGCGGTGAACGCCGGTGGTCGTCTCCTCGGCTACGCCACGCCACTCCTTTGCAATCTTCTGGAAGTAGGAAGCGTCTTCAGCATTGATCTTCTTGAGGAGATCCTTGATGACCTGCTCCTCTTGATTGCCTGAGGGAGTATTGACCCAGCCATCACCCTTTTCGAGCTCGACGCCCTTGTGGATCAGCAGGGTGACGTCGCCGCCGTCATCGATGACGATCTGCGGACCAAGTCCACCCTTATGTCGCAGAGCCTGATCGGTGCACCACCAGTACTCTTCGAGGGTCTCGCCCTTCCAGGCGAAGACAGGAATGCCTGCGGCAGCGATGGCGGCGGCGGCGTGGTCCTGCGTGGAGAAGATATTGCAGCTCGCCCAGCGCACATCGGCTCCCAGGGCAACCAGTGTCTCGATCAGCACAGCCGTCTGGATCGTCATGTGCAGCGATCCGGTCACGCGAACGCCGGCCAGCGGCTTTGCAGGAGCATACTTGTTACGGATCGACATCAAGCCCGGCATCTCCTGCTCGGCGATGTCGATCTCCTTGCGTCCGAAGTCTGCCAGCGACAGATCCGCGACCTTGTACTCGCCTGCTACCGCTGCTTTATCGATGGTTGCTGTCGCCATAAAGACACCTCATTTCGAATCAAAAATATTGGAAAAATAGATTGTTTTCTTCTCTTCAAGAATATCAGGGTCAAACGGTCAAAAAAGGGAAGATCGAGCCTCGATGTTTCAGGGGTGGAGGCTTTTCTGTTCTTTGAGCCATCGGGTTGTAAGCCCTACTATTGCCGCTACGACCGCCAAGGCACTTATTGCATAGAGGCTGTGCGAAAAGCTGTGAGTCGCGTCCCGTAAAAGTCCGGTTACATAGGGTCCGGTGAAACCTCCCAGACCGCCGAGTGTGGTGATCAGGGCCACTCCGGCGGCAGCTGCTGTTCCCGCCACCGTGCGAGTCATCAAAGCCCAGAAGGGACCCATGGTGCTCCACAACCCTATTGCTGCCAGAGAGAAAGCGCATAAAGCTATTCCCACGCTGCCTGCTTTGGCAGCCCACGCAAAACCGATTGCCGTAAGCATCATGCATCCCGCCAGATGCCCGCTGCGTTCGTTCCACCGATCCGAGCTCCATCCCACAATAACCGTAAAGACCGCGGCCAGAAGATAAGGAACTGTGGCATAACGAGCAATCATGCTCGCGTCGTGTCCCGCTCCGTTCGAAAGACTGTCAAGGATAAGAGGCATCCACAGGTTCACGGTATAGACGCCGATCTGAATAGTTACGTAGACGAAGGCAAGCATCCATACAGCGGGAAGTCGAAAGGCATCCCCCAGAGCATGATGCCTGGTCGCTCCATAACGGGCGCGGTCGAGTTCGATCTCACGAACCAGCCATTGTTTCTCTTCCTGACTCAGCCAGTTGGCCTGCATCGGACCATCTTTCAGCACGAACAGTACTGAGATTCCGAGCAGCGCAGTCGGAAGGCCCTCAGCAAGAAAGAGCCACTGCCACCCGTGCAGGCCGGCAAAACCATCCAGCCTTAGAAGCGAGCTGGACAATGGGCCTCCGACGACTCCTGCCAGCGAGGTTGCGGTCATGAACTTGGCCACTGCGCGTGCTCGCTCGTGCGAGGGAAACCAGTACGTGAGGTACAACAACATGCCAGGAACGAAGCCGGCCTCTCCGATCCCCAGAAAGAATCGCAGGAGATAAAACGAGCCTGCCGAGTGTACGAACATCATGCACGCTGCGATCAGGCCCCATGTAATCATGATGCGTGCGATCCACAGCCGTGTTCCGACCCGCTGCATGATCAGATTGCTCGGTATATCGAAGAGCGCATAACCGAGGAAGAACATTCCCGCGCCGGTTCCGTATACCGTATCGCTGAAGCTGAGTTGCCGCTTCATATCGAGCGCCGCAAAGCCGACGTTCACGCGATCGACGTAGGCGACGATATAAAGCAGAAACAGATACGGAATCAGTCGCCGGGTGATCTTACGATAGAGAGCGTGCGCGTCAACGGCGGTGTAGTTCGCTGTCTCGTTTTGCATCGCTCCCACTGTATCCGTCTCAGGAGAAAAGAGCGACCTTCTTCTCTGCCTCCAGCAGCTTTCGCTTTCTCTCCGTCCCCCATCGATAACCAGTCAACGAGCCGTTTTTTCCTACGACTCGATGACAGGGGACCACAACTGCGAGGGGATTTGCAGCGCATGCTCCTGCAACTGCACGAGTCGCCGTAGGCGAACCGAGCTCTGCTGCAAGCTGCGAATAGCTGCGCGTCTCGCCTCGGGGAATCTCCTGAAGAGCCTGCCATACGCGCTGCTGAAAGGCGGTAGCGCGCATATCAAGCGGAAAGGTGGCTGCTGTGGGATGCTCTCCCATCTGGCCGGTGATGAAGTTGACTGCCTCCGTGAGCCATCCTGTCTTTGGTGTCTCCGCAGTCAGCTCTGCGTTAGGGAAACGGTGCCGCAGAACCTCGATTACCTCGGCATCATCTTCTCCAAACGCAATTGTGCAGATTCCCTTGTCGGTGGTCGCAACCAGCATTCTCCCCAATGGACTTTCCGTTGTCGTGTAACGGATCGCAATTCCATGGGCGCCGTTTCTCATCTCCCGCGGTGTCATGCCCAGTCGCAGTCCGCTGTTCTCGTATAGTCTGCTGCTCGATCCGAAGCCTGCATCGTAGATTGCATCTGTTACTCGCATGTTCGACTCCCTTATGTTCTTGTTGAAGGTCTTCAGGCGCTGCTGCCGCGCATATTGAGCGGGGCTGATTCCAAAGATTCGCCTGAAGGCGCGGTGAAGTGTCAGTCGGTTGATTCCGGCTACGCCCGCCAGTTCATCGGTTGTCACCCGTTCGCCGGTGTGCTGTTTCAGGTATCGGGCGGCACGTGCAACTGCCTTGGCCTGTGGATCGGGCGCCGGTGTAGTGCGTTCCGGATGACAACGTTTGCAGGGTCGAAAGCCTGCCTCCAGGGCCTCAGCGAGAGTCGGGAAGAATTGGACGTTCGCTCGTGTCGGCCTTCTGCTCGGGCAGGTTGGCTTGCAGACGATTCGAGTCGACCGGACAGCGTAGAAGAATCTGCCATTGGCGCTCGGATCGCGTTCCAGCACCTGTTGCCATTGCCTGGCGGAGTGGATATCGGTGATCTTGCCTGCGGACATCGTCATGCAAGTATCTTCCCTCAGCCGCGCACACGCCACACTCCGTTTTGTTCATTCAAAGTAGCCTGAACGGGATTATTTAGATCGGTTCAGAGGCAGGAGAGGCCGGGATTGTGCCGGTCAAAGCAGTGGGAAGAGGCACCTTGTCTCCCGATTCATCAATCTCGTTGCTCTCCACATAAAAGTGCGTCAGATAAGCGGCTCCGAAGCTGGTCGTGATTGCGACATCTGTAGCATCCCGGCCGGTAGCCATCAAGAGGCGTCCTATGCGAGGCACATTATGGCGAGCATCCATCGTCCACCATCGACCGCCAAGATAGACCTCGTACCACGCGCTGAAATCCCCAGGCCCACCATAAGGAACACGGATGTCGCCGAGATATCCGGTTACATAACGGGCGGGAATATTCATCGATCGGGTAAGCGTAATAGCCAGGTGTTGAAAATCACGGCACACGCCGATGCGCTCGGTGAAGACATCGAGCGCTGTCTTCGTCGATCGAGCAGCGTTGTAATTGAACTGCACATGGTCGTGAACCCAGTCGCGAATCGCAATCGCGCGCTGCCATCCCTCAGGTGTAGAAGCAAACAGATCGCAGGCAATCTGCGACAGTCTGTCGACCTCGCAATAACGGCTGCTCAAAAGGAATTGCAGCATTTCATTCGGAAGATCTTCGATAGCGTGCTGAGCAGCCTCTACATTCACTTCGTCGCAGTTGTCGGCGGAACGAACCACGCTCGCTCCAGCGAGCCGCAACGCACCCGCAGGAACGTTGAAGCGCAGGCAGCGGTTTCCAAATCCATCGATGTATTCATGGCCTGTCAGCTCATGCTTGGCTTCCAGATCGATGTGTTCGATCTTCAACGATTCAGGCTCATCCAGAGACGCGTCGAGCGACGGGTGAAGGCGAAGCATCGCGATCATGGCCGTAGGCGCAGGGAGATGAAACTGGATGTCGTACTCAGATCGAATCAGCATAGGCCTTTGATTCGGATGCGAGGATTGTAAGCGGCGGTTGTGTTCCACATTCTGGCGCTAAAGGAACGGCACCCAAATAACAAGGGCGAGCCTTGAAGGGCTCGCCCTGATTTGCTAGTAGATTGAAGGCTTTACTTGGCAGATGCGACCGCGAGGGCCTGCTCTTTGAGGGTTGCGGCCTTATCGGTCGCCTCCCACGTAAAGCTCTCGCCGGTACGGCCGAAGTGCCCATAGGCCGCCGTCGACTTGAAGATCGGGCGACGCAGATTCAGGCTCTCGATGATGCCCTTCGGGGTCAGCGAGAAGTTCTTGCGCACCAGTTCTTCCAGCTTTGTCTCGTCTACCTTGCCGGTTCCGAAGGTGTCGACCAGAACGCTGACCGGCTCGGCGACGCCGATTGCATAGGCAAGCTGCACCTCGCAGCGGTCAGCAAGACCGGCAGCGACGATATTCTTGGCGACGTAGCGCGCCATATAAGCAGCCGAGCGATCGACCTTGGTTGCATCCTTGCCGCTGAAGGCTCCGCCGCCGTGACGGCCCATGCCACCGTAGGTGTCCACGATGATCTTGCGCCCGGTCAGGCCGGTATCGCCCATCGGTCCGCCGACGACGAAGCGCCCGGTCGGATTGATGTGGTACTTGGTGTTCTCGTCGAGAAGCTTGGCGGGAATGACGGCCTGAATTACGTTCTTCAGGATGTCGGCGCGCAGCTCTTCATTGCCGACGGTCTCGGCGTGCTGGGTGGAGATGACAACCGCATCCACGCGGACGGGCTTGTGATTGGAGTCGTACTCCACCGTGACCTGGCTCTTGCCGTCGGGGCGAAGGTACGGCATGCTGCCGTTCTTGCGGACCTCGCTGAGCTTGAGCGCGAGACGGTGCGCGAGGGAGATCGGGGTCGGCATCAGCTCGGGAGTCTCGTTGGTCGCGTAACCGAACATCATGCCCTGGTCGCCGGCTCCGCCGGTGTCGACGCCCATGGCGATGTCGCCGGACTGCTTGTTGATCGTCGAGATCACAGCGCAGGTATTGGAATCGAAGCCGTAGAGGGCGTTGTCATAACCGATCGAGGCGACGACGCCGCGAACCAGGTTCTGGAAGTCTACGTAGGCCTTGGTGGTGATCTCACCTGCGATGACAACCAGACCCGTGCAGGTCAGCGTCTCGCAAGCCACGCGGCTATAGGGATCCTGTGCAAGGCAGGCGTCGAGAATGGCGTCAGAGATCTGATCGGCGATCTTATCCGGGTGACCCTCGGTGACAGACTCGCTGGTGAAGAGAAAGCGCTCGCGTGTAGCCAAATGAAACTCCTTCAAAACGTGCCCGCTAGGGCATCGGCGGTGTGCAGCATACAACCTGTCTATTCTATCCCTTCCGGTTGAAGGAAGTGTCCGGACTGCAGCTATTGGTAGTTATCGCTGTCCTAATGGATAAATTCCGCATTGAGCGGCAATAGCTTGAGCTTGCTATACCTGGGCTGTGCTTGAAGATTCCGTGGCCGGATGATGTTGCGAACTTTAGCGATTCGGGGCTAAAGAAAAAGTCTTCCGTGAAGGACAAACTTCCAGACGCTCCATCCAAGTACGACGAGCATCGCGATCATGACGGCAACTCCGATCCATCGGGAGTCCAACCCTGATCCTCGACTGCCGGAACGGTTTCGTTTGACGTTTTCCGCGAATTCGACCCAGCCCTCCTCTTCGCTGCCCGCCGCCCCGCTCGCTCGCAGGGTGGCATCGAAGCGTTCGAGCCAGTTTTCCTCTTCTGCCCCAATTGCCCTGAGATAGCCCCGGACAATACCTTTTCGAAAGACACCGCCGGGAAGTTCGGCGTATCTTCCATCTTCAAGAGCTTCAAGGTGACGAACAGAAACCTTCGTAACGTCACAGATGGTCTCGAGCGTAACCCTCCTTCGCTCGCGCTCCATCCGCAACTCGTCGCCGAATCGTTCCATTCCGTTTCAGCCCGTTTCCGTCGTATCGTTCGATTTTAACTGCATCTAAATGCAGTTTCCGGCAGAATAGTCCTGATTCTTGGTCAAAGTCAAAGCCTCAAATGCCTCATACCTTGCTGGAACCAAAGTGGTTAGAGCGAAATGTCCCGGATTGATACAACGTTAACCTGTTTTTATTCCGGGCTTTTGGGCTTTGACTCGCGCGGGAGGAGGCTTCTATCATCGAAATGTCCTTTAGAATCCGTTCCGTTACGGATACATTGCGGTAGCGACACACCTGAGAAAGACCTTCCACAAAGCCTTTGGGGCGGTTTCTTAACTAGGTAGAGGTAGAGGAGTCGAAAGAGAGAACGAGTGCGTATCCCCTTTCCAGTTCATGTTCCTCTGTCGCGTGTTACCTGTTTTGCAGGAATTCTTTTTCTTATTCAACTAAGTCAGGGGACCTCGGCTGTCTTTGCCATCTTCTGCTTCATATTCATCTTCCTCACAGGAGCCACCTTCAATCTGGCGGGAGGTTTTTCACGTACCTCCGGGGTATATGTCTTCGCGTATGCCGTCCTGGTGGTGATCCTCGGAGTTTGCTGGAAGGCTGTACTCGGAGAACCGGCCGACTCCAACCTCGCTCAACCGCAGCTGACGATGAAGATCTATGCAGGCTCCATGGCCGTGATGTTCCTGGCCGTTGGTGTCAGCCGGAAGCTGACTCTCAAGCGCCCTGTTCTGGGCAACCTCGTGACGGATGCAAACATGCAAAACGCCACGGTGGGGTGCCTGATAACCGGTAGCGTGATCTATTTCCTGATGCTGGTAACGGATCAGCGTCAGGAGGGAACACTCCTGAGCGCGCTGTCTCAGGTGAATCGTTTTCTTCCCATGGCGCTCATCTTCGGCGTGATCCACGAAGTGAGAAAGACTGGGGGCAGAAGAAGCGTCAACCTTGCCGTACTGCTGTCGGGTGGAATCATCCTGTTCATCGGACTGATCGGGTTCTCCAAAGAGCTTATCTTTACGCCCTTGCTCTGCTGGATTCTCGCTGTGGGGTCGCAGGGATACAGACTTTCAAAGGCACAGGTTGCGGGACTGGTCTTTGTTGTCTTCCTGATGGTTCATTATCTCGTCCCATACTCTCAATATGCTCGAAATTTTGAGGTGGAGACGGTAGGAGCCCGTATAGGCGTTGCAGTAGATCTGCTGGGAGACCTGGAGGATGTTCGCTACAAGTACCAGGAGGCGAGACTGGATTATTACGCCAATCAATCTCAGGCCTACTTCAATACTCCCCAGGGCTTCATGGATCGTCTGCAAATGATCTCCATGGATGACGGTCTGATCGACATTACGGAGAAGCGCACTCCCATTGGACCTATTCCCATTCTCATGGGCTTCCAGAACCTGGTTCCGCATTTTATATGGCCGGGTAAACCGGCGCTTCACTTCGGCAATATTTATGCGCACGAGATGGGAGGACTGTCGGCCGATGACGACACAACCGGCATCTCGTTCTCTCCTGCAGGAGAGGCCTACCACATCCAGAAATGGTTCGGAGTCCTGATCTGGGCTCCTCTGCTCTGGATCATGCTCTTCGTGGTCTTTGACTCACTCTGCGGAGATCTGCGTACTCATCCGTGGGGACTCCTCGTTGGTGCCTTCTTCGCTCACCTCGCACCCGAGGGAATGCTGGGCGGAATTATTCACGCCGTAGGAGTCACAGGCTTCGGTCTGGTCATGGCGGCGTTCGCCGCTGCCTACCTCATGCCGATTCTGGGCGCCCTCATCAAAGGACCGGAGCGGGTCACGATTCGTCGAATCGGGCCAGTGCGCAGCATTCCTCGACGCGATCCCTACCCCGTTCCGCAACAGGGGATCGGACAGTAAGCTATCCGGTTGCCATACACTGGTAAAACATGAACAAACTTGTAGTAGGCAATCTTGTCCATCGCCCTCTTCGCTCCGTTATCAGTTCCCTGGCGGTTGCGATTGAGGTCATCATGATCCTCTCCATTACGGCTATCCTGATGGGCAAGCTCAACGGCTTCAAGATGCGGCAGAACGGCATCGGTATGGACATGCTGGTGCGTCCCAGCACGACCAACAACTTCGTCGGCATGAGTCCGGCCGGAGCTTCTATTAAGGTTGCCGAAGTTCTTCAGCAGATTCCTCATATCAAGGTCGCGGCGCCGGTCAATATACAGATCACGGGCGCGCTCGACAGTATTTACGGGATCGATTTCAAGAGCTTCAACGGCCTGCTGCCCTTCGTCTTTATCGAAGGCGGACCGTTTCAGGCCCCCTATGACGTCATCGTCGACGACTATGCGGGTAAGGGCAAGAAGGTCGGCGATACCATCGAAATTCTGAACCATCCCTTCCGCATCTGCGGCATTGTGAAGCACGGCCGTGGCGGGCGCAAGTTCATGCCTATCGACACCATGGGCGAACTGACCGGCACCGAGGGCAAAGCTACCGCGTTCTATCTGCGTACGGAGGACCCGCCAAAATTTGAAGAGGACGTCCGCAAAGCCATCCTTGCGACCCCCGGAATGCAGACCTATGACGTCAAGACTACCGAGGAGTGGCTCTCTATCATGACTCCCGAGACGTTGCCCGGTTTCAATATCGGTCTGGAGGTAGTCGTCGGCATTGCCGCTGTCATCGGATTTATGGTGATCTTCCAGTCCATGTATACCGCCGTCATGGAACGCACCCGGGAGATCGGCATCTTGAAGTCGATGGGAGCCTCGCGCTCGTACATCGTGATGGTTGTCCTGTCGGAGACAGGCCTGCTGGCCACAACGGGGATCATAATCGGCATCGTTGCCAGCTTTGTTTTAAGCTCGCTGCTCAATGCACGCTTCCCGACGCTGGACTTTGTGATTTATGTTCCGTATGTCTGGAAGGCTGTAATAATTGCCTTTGCCGGAGCGGTTCTGGGCGCCTTCTACCCAGCACTCAAGGCAGCAAGCAAAGATCCTATCGACGCTCTGGCTTACGAGTAGGTTCTTGTAAGCTCTTGCATCCTTTGTTTTTCCGCCTTAATCTCAAGAAGAAGATTTTGTTTGCCTGCGGGCTTTAATCGAACGGGAACATCAGACTCCCTTCGTCGATTCATCTGCTTTGAACGTAGTGAGCTTCGCGTTGTAGGCAACTTTAACCAGGTCTTGACCCATGAAATCATCTGCTATTACCTCTGATTCCCATCTCAGGACAGCGGTCCTTGTCTGGATCAAGCTCACTCTGTTGGTGGTGGCTGCAGTGTTTCTTGCGCTGCATCTGTTCCACCTTCGCGCCGATTTCCCCAATCATTCTCCCTGGATGGACTGGGCGAAGTACACCGATGAGGGATGGTACGGCGACGCTGCCATACGTCACTTTCAGCGGGGAGACTGGTATGTCCCGGGCGATTTCAACCCCGGGGTTGCTCTCCCGGTTTGGCCCCTCGTGGAGTCAGTCGTCTTTCGATTTGCCGGAGTCAACGTCGAGGCCGCTCGTGCTCTTACCGTCGGCATCTTCGCCCTGATCCTGCTGACCGTATATCTTCTTGTGCGTCGCTGGCAGCGGTCTTCGGACGGTAGCCACAGGCCATCGTTTGCTCCTGCTGTCTCCGTTCTCCTTCTGGCGGTCAGTCCGTTCTGCTACGTCTTCAGCCGGATGGCCATTCTGGAGCCGATGCTGATTCTTCTGACCCTGCTCTCCTTGCTGGCTGCGTCGTACATCTCTGAATCCGGCGGTGCGTCGTCCCTGTCAGATCGGCTACGGCGAGCGACTCCTATCGGGGCGCTCGGACTTCTGCTGCCGCTGATGGTTCTTACCAAAACTACGGCCCTGTTCCTGTTTCCTTCTATCGCGTGGTTGCTGTTTGCGCGTTCCGGGTATCGTCTGGGAAGAGCTCTAAAGGTAGGCGTGCCGGTTGGAATCATGGCAGCGGTGGTCTGGGCAGCCTATTATGGCTTTGTCGTCCGGCCATACTTTCTAAGCGACTACCGGTATCTCTTCTCCGCGAATGCCTATACAGGAATCACAAGCCTGAATGCCTTCGAGGTTCTGCGCGATACCTTCCTCGATGGAGCCTGGATCGATCCGGTCCTGTATCCCGTGGCCCTTGCGGCAGCGGTGATAGCTCTTCTGATTCGCCCGCGTCTGCTGCGCAATCCTCTGCTTCCGGCGCTTCTTCTGTGGATTGCGGGTTACGTGTCCTTCATCGCTTATCACAACAATCTTCAGCCGCGGTACTACCTTGTGATCGCAGTTCCGGTCACGCTGCTGGCGGTAGTCGTATTTGAGAGTCTCTGGCATCAGAGAAGCGCGCTGTTGTCGATATCTTCGCTCGGCGCATTTGCCTGCGCCGGGGCACTCATCGTTGTGTTCCTGACGGATGCACAGCAGACCGTCAGCTATGTCCGTCACCCGGAGTACACCTTCAACAGTGCGGCTGAGCGAATCCACGAGATCGTGACCTCAGACCACACCCATAATCCTCTTGTGCTCTCGATCAGCGGCTCAGATCTCTCTCTGATGACAGGTCTGCCGTCGATCTGCGATGACTTCGGCACTGCGGAGCTCTCCGAACGAGTCAAGTCCTACCACCCCGGCTGGTACGTCGCCTGGAATCAGGTGGACGATGACAAGATGGATGCTCTAACCCCCATCTATCGCCTGAAGCGGGTTGCCTCATTTCCGGCGATGGACGATCCTGAACGCAATCTTCTGATTCTCTACCGCCTCGACCCTATCGAAACGACTCACCCGGGTTCGCGCCCGAGACGTCTTCCTCGGCTTCTTGAGACTGGTTTTGGTCAGTCCGCCAACGCTGTCCAGCTTCAGCATTGATGTTTTCTTTTAGAGAAAGAACTCCTGCATCCATGCTCGTCGCCTCTGCATCCATGCTTAGGCGAGGTAATGTATCCTCTGAACTATCAGGAACCTGTCTGGTACGTTCTAAAGATGTAGCCGCTCCTCGTGAACGGCTTCCAGAAGACTTGATTTTTCAAGGAGAGATATGCCGAGTCAGCAGGAGGTGCGATGGTCGCAGTTAAAGGTAGGCCTTATCGTCCTGGTGGCTTCCGTCATTCTGGTGACGCTGCTGTTTCTGATGACCAGCTCCGCCGGCCTGGGGGTTCTCTCCCACAAGCTGACCATTACGACCTATTTTGAGAACTCCGCAGGCCTGAAACCGGGTGCCGCCGTGAACCTGCAGGGAGTCACCATCGGAACCGTCAAGACGGTTACCGTAGTGGCAATTCCTGAGAGGAAGCTCACGCCCGTCCGGGTCGTAATGAAGCTGAATGAAAAATACTCAGATGAATTGAAGAAGGACTCCAAAGCTTCGCTGACGACCATTGGCGTGCTGGGCGATACCGTGGTCGATATCAATAGCCAGTTCGCTGTCGGGCCACCCTTGCGGGACGGCGACGAGTTGAAGACGCTGGAGACGCCAAGTCTTACCGACGTCGTGAAGGCCAGCCAGGGAACAATCGAGAGCCTGAACGTCATTCTGGCCAAGATGAATACGATCGTCGATAACCTGCAATCGGGTAAAGGCTCGATCGGGCAGCTGATCAACAACCCTGATCTGTACAACAAGCTTAACGGCACCGTGGACGAGCTGCACAAACTGACGGTCAACCTGAATAACGGCAAGGGAACCATCGGCAAGCTGGTCAGCGACGATGCCTTTTATACCCGGCTGAACGATACGGCGGGCAAGCTTCAAAACATCGCCAACGAGCTGGACAGTGGTAAGGGAACGGCAGGCAAGCTCCTGAAGGACCCATCTCTTTACGAAAACCTGAACTCTACCCTGAAACATGCCAACTCCCTGATGAACGAGGCAGATGCGGGTAGAGGCGGCCTGGGGTTACTGCTGAAGGATGCGCAGTTCCGCAAGCAGCTTGAGGACACGTTTACAGAGGTAAACCACCTGGTTACGGGCATCAATCAGGGCAAGGGTACCCTCGGCGAGCTGGCGACCGAAGATACCTTACACACGAACATGAACAATCTGCTCACCAACAGCAACGACCTGGTCTCGGCAATTCGGCAGAATCCCAAGAAGTATCTGACGATTCGCCTCAAAATCTTCTAAGACACGGTGTCCCTGTTCCTGACCGGAGTCCTCAAGTTCTCCTTTTCTTTGCATAATTGCGGGAGTACTGTGTGGTTACCCACGATGGAACCGCTGTAATTCTTTGAGGAGAGCCATGAATCAAATGTCGTTGAAGTGCATTATCCCCACCTTGGCGTTGGCTGCCGGCCTGCTGGTTTCGGCTGGAGCCGAAGACGTCTCCGGGCCGAAGTCCGTTCCTAAAAAACCTGTGATCCTTGATCTGTCCGCGATCGATACTTCAGCTGATCCCTGCACCGATTTCTATCACTACGCCTGCGGAAACTGGCGCAAGAATAATCCGATTCCCGGGGACCAGACTCGCTGGGGAAGGTTCAACGAGCTCGCGGAGTACAACAACTATCTCCTCTACTCGGACCTCAAGGCTGCTGCGGATGCTCCCAAGACCCCATTGCAGAAGAAGTACGGAGACTACTTCGCGGCCTGCATGAACACCGATCTCTCCAACCAGCTTGGAGCCAAGCCGATCGAGCCGATTCTAAAGACCATCGCAGGCTGGAGTGATCGGAAGAAGTTGGCGACCTTGTTCGGGGAGACTGAAAACAAGTACGCCATCGGCTATCTCTTCAACTTCGGCTCTGACCAGGACCAGAAGGACTCCAGCAAACAGATCGGCGAGGTCGATCAGGCTGGACTCGGCCTTCCTGACCGCGACTACTACCTCAATCAGGATGAGCGCTCAAAGACCCTTCGCGCGCAGTACGTCGAGCATGTGACGAAGATGTTCACCCTTCTGGGCGACTCACCCGAAGAGGCCGCCAGGGAAGCCAAACATGTTCTCGACATCGAGACGGCACTGGCTGAGGGTTCCATGTCGCGTGTGGATCGTCGCAAACCGGCGAACGTGTACCACGTCATGACCATCGCCGAGCTGCAATCGCAGACCCCGGACTTCGACTGGAAGGTGTACTTCGATGCGAAGAAACAGAGCGGGCTCAAGACTGTAAACGTGGCTTCCCCCGGCTTCTTCAAAGCAATGAACCAGCAGATCAACACTGCGGATGTGGATGCCCTCAAAAGCTATCTGCGCTGGCATACGGTTCATCGTTACGCTCCTAACCTGAGCGATGCCTTTGTCCAGGAGAACTTCCACTTCTACGCTGCAACGCTGGCGGGTCAGAAAGAGCTTGCGCCGCGCTGGAAGCGCTGCACCACGGCGACGGACCGTGCCCTGGGCGAAGCGGTCGGTCAGGACTGGGTGGCTAAGAACTTTCCTCCTGCAGCGAAAGACAACATGGAGCACCTGGTCAAGGCGCTCGAAGCGGCGCTCGCCGAAGACATCAAGCGCCTGGACTGGATGAGCGACACCACGAAGCTCGAGGCCAAAAAGAAACTCGATGCCTTTCGCGACAAGATCGGCTATCCCGAAAAGTGGCGCGACTACTCCTCTGTGAAGGTTGAGCGGGATAACCCCGTAGGCAACGTGGAGCAGGTGGCCGCCTTCAACGACCGGCGCGATCTGGCGAAGATCGGCCAGCCGGTAGACGAGAAGGAGTGGGGCATGACGCCGCCGACGGTCAACGCCTACTACAATCCCGCGATGAACGACATCAACTTCCCGGCGGGTATCCTGCAGCCTCCGTTCTACGACTTCAAGATCGATCCCGCGGTGAACTTCGGCGGTATTGGCGTCGTTATCGGGCACGAGATGACGCACGGCTTCGATGATGAGGGCAGCCAGTACGATCCTCAGGGCAATGTCCGTAGCTGGTGGACCGACGAAGACAAGAAGAAGTTCGAAGAGCGCACCGACTGCGAGGTAAAGGAGTACAGCGGCTTCGAGGTGGCTCCCGGACAGAATCTGAACGGTAAGCTGACGCTGGGTGAAAACACAGCCGACAATGGCGGTCTGCGCATCGCCTACCAGGCGCTGATGAGTACGCTTGCCCAGCAGCACGCATCGACGACGGAAAAGATCGACAACTACACGCCTGCCCAGAGATTCTTCCTGGGCTTCGGGCAGGTGTGGTGCGAAAACGTCACCGAACAGGCAGCACGGTTGAGGGCGAAGACCGATCCGCACTCCTCCGGTCGCTGGCGTACCAACGGCAGCGTCCAGAACTTCGATGAGTTCGGTAAGGCCTTCGGCTGCAAGGTCGGCCAGCCCATGATGCCAGTGAACGCCTGCCGCGTCTGGTAGGCAATTCCAGCTTCGCAGCGAACCCGGACTTCGGTCCGGGTTTTCGCTGCAGGAAAGAAGCGGCGGAGGATTCCGTGCCACGAAGGTGGCACAAACTCGCCTCACCTTCTACAATGTCCAAAGGAAATTATCCCTAAGAGTTGCTCGCAAGTAGCGGCGCCAGAAGTCGGCGTCGGCGAGGATTAAGGAAGCGCATGAGGTTGAGCAGTGTTGGCCGGGTTTCGTTGGCCTTTGTAGTGTCCGTTGCAATGGGTCTGGGCATGACAGCGTGCGGTGGCGGCACGGTCGCCTTCATGTGGGTGCTTGGAGCCCAGTACAACCAGATCGCTGGATTCAAAGTCGACAACTTTACGGGCAACCTCACATCGGTGGTTGGTTCTCCCTTCAGTTCGAACGGCACTAACCCTATCTCCATCGCGGTCAAGCCCGGTGGACGCTTTGTCTACGTCGTGAATAAGGGAGTTCCCGCCACCATCAACAACTCTGGAACTCCGGGCAATATCGCGCTCTTCAGCGTCGGCGGCGACGGTGTTCTAACCTTCCAGCAGGCCTATACGAGCCGCGGAAGCACTCCCGTCTGGGCGACGGTCAGCGGCGACGGCAACTATCTGTACGTGCTCGACACCAAGTACCCCGACACTCCGGAGTATCCGAACCCCAATGGTCTCGGCGACGTTACCGTCTTCGCGATCGATGCCAATACGGGCCGCCTCCAGTTGGTTCCCAACCAGCAGATCAAAGATAGCAACCAGACACAGCTGACCTTCTTCCCGGTTGGCGCGGCGCCGATCATGATGCGTGTCTCCGGAGGCTGCCTTTTCACGGTCAATACGGGCGACCAGACTGTGTATCCCTACTCGGTTGGGAACAACGGCCAGCTGACCGTGACGGCAAACTCGACCATCACGACCGGGGCGGGCAAACTGACCTCGATCAGCACCAGTGGCAACTATGTGTATCTGACCGATGCTGCTGTCACGCCGGACAGCCCGGGTGGCCGCGTTCTGGCCTATACCGTCGGCACGGGCTCGGCGGCCTGCTCGCTGAACACCCTTACCGGTGGTCCGGTCAACAACCTGCCGCTGACCTCTAACCCGGTCTATTCCATGGCGGACAACAAGGGCAAGACACTGTATGTTCTGAATCGTTCTTCGCTCGATCCGAACAACAAGACCAGCTCGATCTCGGCCTTCACCATCGACCCCACCACTGGCAAACTCCAGTTCCTGGGAACCGGTGGAAGCCCCTCGGCAGGCAATCCGTATGCTGTTGGCGCAGGCCCCACCTGCATGGTCGAAGATCCGACCAATCAGTGGGCATACACCTCGAACAACATCGATGGAACGCTTACAGGCAAACGAGTGGATTCCAACTCGGGTGAGTTGAGAGAGTTGCCACGAAACTCGACGTTCCCGACTATCGGCCAGCCCACATGCTTGGCACTTAGTCCAAACGTCAACTAGCCGACTGCAGAATATCGGCCAAAGAATCCATCTGCGCCCTCTGTTCGATTGGGAAAGAGGGCGCAGATGAGTGGATCGATTCCTTCCCAAACGGGAGACCGGATCGGCATTGGAGTAAGGAAGCGCATGAGCTTGAAGAAGATGGGCCGTGGAGCGATAGCCTCAATTGTTTCCTTGGTAATAGGGCTTGGCCTCACGGCGTGTGGCCGCGACTATACCGTGGGCTACATCTATGTCACAACGGCACAGGGAACCGCCGGGCTGATCAACGGTTATAAGGTCGACTACCAGCAGGGCTATCTGGTCCAGCTCTCTAACTCTCCCTTACCCTCGGGCGGCAAGAATCCTGTCACCCTCGTTGCGTCTCCGGACCACAGGAGCGTCTACGTTGTTCATCGTGACGATTCGAATGTGGTTCACCTGCTTATCGGAACCGACGGTAAACTTTATCCCCAGAAGACCTACAACATTACGGGAAGCTTTGCGACCGATGCTTCGATTGATGCGGCCGGAAAGTTTCTGTACGTAACGTATACCTACCAGAACACGGATAGTGGGCAGCAGCTTTATACGCCTGCCAATCCTGGACCAGGTGGAGTGACCATCTTCCCCATCAACCCCGATGGCACGCTGGGCTCTCCCTCAACCTTCAAGCTGGGACGAAACCCGGTCAAGATATCGGCCACCAGTCCGAACCATTTTGTCTATGTGATCTCGCAGGACTCCGAGATCACCGCGAATCTCTTTGGTTTCACCCAGAATCCGAATAATGGCAGCCTGTCACCTCTGCCCGGCGTGACAATCAATGCGGGCAATGTTCCCTCGGTGGGATTTCCGTCGGGTATCACCCCCGCGGGTATTCTGGTCGACGCCTCCGGAGGTCATCTCTACGTTACCGATCAGGCCTCGAACGATCTCCTGGCGTATTCGATTACCTCGACTGGATTGCCTAATCTGATCGCGACTGCGGACACCGATTCCTCGCCCGCGGGCATGACCATCGACTCTAGCGGGAAGTATCTCTACGTTGCCAGCTTCGGCGGCGGCGCGATCAATGGATACACCTTCGGTGCGAACGGTCAGCCGATCCGATCGAGCATTGCAGGAAGCGTGCAGGTTGGTACAGGACCGACGTGCCTGGCGTTTATAGGCGCGCCCAGCACGGGAGATCCTACCCACGCCATCTATCTCTACGCTTCCAACTCGCTCAGTAACAGCGTCTCAGGCACGCAGATGAGTGCGACAGACGGAAGTCTCAGACAGGTTCAGAGAACGCCATTTAGTGCGAATGCTTTGCCCTCCTGCCTCGTGGCAGTCCCCGCTATTCCGGGACGCTGACACTGGGTTTTCGAGGTATGAAGATAGAATGATGAAGGCGGTGCGACCGCCGGATGAAGGAAGAGGATGAGTTTGACAGGGAAGATCTTCAAGTCGACGCCCATAGACAAGGCCGCAGCGCAGGTTGTCGGAAAGGCCTCGCTGGTTTCACGGATTGCTTCGGCAGCGTTGTTGACCGGAGCGCTCGGCTTGACTGCCTGCACTCGTGATTACACAGTTGCTTATCTCTATGCGACTGCCGCCGGTGCTGGCATCAACGAATACGCCGTGGACTATCAGTCCGGAGCGCTGGTTCCCATTCAGGGTTCTCCCGTTGCGGCAGGAAATAACCCCACAAAGATTATTGCCTCCCAGAATGGACTCTTCATCTATGTCCTGAACCAGGGGGATTCAACCGTACAGCTGTTTTCCGTGAATTCGGACAGCGGCCAGCTGACCTCCAAGGGGACCTACCCGACAGGATCTCATCCCACGTCGATGGTTCTGGACGCGGCAGGGAAGTTCCTCTATGTCACGTTCACCTACCAGCAGGGATATTCCGCTACGAATCCCGGTCCTGGCGGTGTGAATATCTTCCCGGTCAGCTCAGACTTCACACTGGGGACGCCCACGGTACAGGTGCTTGGCAATAACCCTGTCGGTGTGGTGGCGACCAACTTCAACAACTACGTCTACATCATCGATGCTGAACCTGCTGTTGGATCGGGTTCTCCTATCGGCTGGCTCCTCGGCTTCTCCGAGAACACAAGTTCAGGAGCTTTGACGCCGATTGGCCGGACGACGATCTCGACCGATTTAAGCGGAAGGTCCACTGCCGTAGGTTATGGTGCAGGAACCGTTCCCAGCGGTATCGCGGTTGATCCCACCTCGCGTTTCGTCTACATAACGGACCGGGCCACCAACCAGCTCTATGGAAATATCGTCATCGCGGGCGGACTTATCCAGCCGATGCAGAACTCTCCGTTTGCTACCGGTCTGCTTCCGGTTGCGGTTACGGTCGATCCGCGCGGAAAGTATATGTACGTTGCCAACTTCAACGACAATACTGTGAGCGCTTATGTGATCGATCAGCCGACGGGAGCTCCTGTGGGTTCGGTTGGCTCGAGTGCAAGCAAGGTTGGCACCGGACCGACCTGCCTCTCTATCGAGCCGGCACTGGGTATCTATCTGTACAGCTCGAACAACCTCGACAATACGACGAGCGGCCTGAAGCTCGACTCGCACAACGGGTCGTTGCAGAACGTTCAGAACACTCCGTTCCCCGCAGCCGGCACTCCCACCTGTGTCGTAGCCGTGGCCAACGGATCGCACGCAACCCAGGTCGTCAATCCATAAACGATCTGTATGGAAATGAAATGAGCCTCGCTTCGGCGAGGCTCATTTGTTTCGTGTTTATGCTTTGCGTGAGGTAGGAGGGAAGCGGTTCAATATCGCTTTACGGACCGGATTCTCTACAAAGCGAAAGATCAGGATCGAAAGCCCGATGAGCGCAGCGTATGAGATCCAGGGATCGAGCGCCGTAACGTGGAGCCTCTCGGGAAGGTGGTACTGGTGGATGAGGACAAACACGTTGAAGTGCAGAAGGTAGAGGCAGTAGCTGCTCTCGCCCACGAGCAGCAGTGGCCCCCAGGAGAAGATGCGCGAGATGGCATGTTGTCCGCTGAGTCCAAAGACCAGGGCGGAAAACAGCGGAAGCAAAAGGCCGCCATGCAGGATGAGGTATGGAACATGATCGGCTGCGAAGTAAAAGAAGATTCCCAATCCGAGTAGTGCGGCGGCAGCGATCGCCATCCTCTGCCGCTCGGTGATCGTAGTCGTCAGCTGCAGGCGTGAGAGCGTGATTCCTGAGAGGAAGGTCGCGGCGTAAGGCAGTGGCGTGTACTTCAGAAAACGTATCAGCGTAGAGGATGTGTAGCGATCGACCGGCTGGGACAGATGGTCTGGATTGAGCCAGAGATAAAGCAGCACGGGGACGAGATCGAGCACCCACAGCACAAGGATGGTAAGAACCAGTCGTGATGGCCTGCGTGGCCACGGAAGGCGTATAAGCCACGGGAAGGCCGCATAGAAGGCCATCTCGCAGGAGAGCGTCCAGGCTACCGTGTTCCAGAAGGTAGCGAGCGATGGGCTCCAGCCTTGCAGCAACAGCGGCGTAAGGGCGATGCCCTGCCAGAACTCTGCTTTTGAACGCACGTGCCATTCAAGCTCCAGCATGGGGAGTGAGATCAGCAGGACGAGCAGATAGACAGGGTAGAGCCGGGAGAAGCGCGCCATCCAGAAATCGCGTTTGACCAGATTTCGCCCGCGATCGAAGTAGTTGTACGAGAGGATGAAGCCCGAGATCAGAAAGAAGACGTTGACGAAGACGAATCCATGCTCGACAAAGGGCCGGATCGGCCCCAGGTAGGGCGGCGTGAAATGGAACAGAACGATGTTGAAGGCGAGTAATGTGCGAATACCTGTGAGAGCAGGCAGCGGCGGCTTGCGTGCTGGCTTTACCAGCGGCATCGTTGCGGTGGAGGCCAAATCCTCGTATCCCTGTTTAGATTGAACGCACCTCTGCCGCATTTGATGCGGAGGTGCATCGGCTCAGGCTGTAACCAGGGAGCCGATCTTCTCGCCCGCCACAACGCGGACAATGTTACCTTGTTCGCGCATGCTGAAGACCATCATGGGCATGTTGTTGTCGCGACACAGGGATACGGCCGTTGTGTCCATTACACCGAGGTTGAGGCGCAGAATGTCGTTATAGGTGATCTGTTCGAAGCGGGTTGCTTCGGGATCCTTTTTGGGATCGGCGCTGTAGATACCGTCGACCGAGGTTGCCTTGAGCAGGATGTCGGCCTTGATCTCCATCGCGCGCAGCGCGGCCGCGGTGTCGGTGGAGAAGAAGGGGTTTCCGGTCCCGGCGGCGAAGATGACAATGCGTCCCTTTTCGAAGTGACGGATCGCGCGGCGCCGAATATAGGGTTCGGAGACTTGGTGCATCTCAATGGCGGACATCACGCGGCAGAAGATACCGCGCTTTTCGATGGCGTCCTGCAAGGCGATGGCGTTGATGACGGTCGAGAGCATGCCCATGTGGTCGGCTGCAACCCGGTCCATATCGATGGCCTGCTGGGCGACTCCCCGGAAGAAGTTACCGCCTCCGACGACGATGCCGACCTGGCAGCCGAGCGAGTGCGCCGCTGCGATCTCCTCGGCTATTTTGTGGATAAAAACTGCATCGATACCGAAGCCACGGCCCGCAGCCAAAGCTTCCCCTGAGAGCTTGAGGAGGACTCTTTTGTACATGTCAAGTCCTAGTATCGCATGGAGGAACAGTTATTTCCGGGGATTGCAGGCGTCTGCCGCCGAGACTGCAGCGTAAGACCTCCCCTCCCCATCACTCTGTGCAAAGTATTGATATCAGGATAGATCCCTTCGTACTTCCTCTCGAGACGGAAGAGAGGAAGGAGAGATTTTTCCGGATAATTCAATTCTAACGAGTCGAATGAAATAGATCGGCGAATGTATGTTATTGCATAAAAAAGAGTTATCTATTCACTCTTCTTGACATAAGTTTACCTGGCTTCTTACAGGAAGCAGGTAGATTGTTCGTGAAGAAGAAATGAGATTATCCGTCGGAGTGATGAATGAGCTATGAGGTTGTGATTGCCGGAGCAGGACCGGTAGGACTGTTTCTTGCCTGTGAGCTTGGTCTGGCTGGCGTATCCGTGCTGGTGCTGGAGAAGCTGGAGGATACGCGGACGCCGCTCAAGACGAACTTCATGGGAGCTCGTGGTCTCAATTTTCCTTCTGTGGAGGCCTTCTATCGGCGCGGCATGCTGAAGGCCGTGCGCGAGACGGCATTGGGATGGATGAATGTGGAGGGGGAGCGTGGCTTTGGAATGAAAGCTCGCGACGAGTCGACGGCCATGCCTGCCCCGAGGTTTGCCGGACATTTTGCAGGGATTTTGCTGGATGGAAGCAAGATCGAGTTTGGGAACGACCGATACAGGGTGGGAGGGCCTTCGGCTGCCGGCGGTATGGTGAGTCTGGCAGGCATCGAAGACGTACTTGCCGAGCGAGCCGTAGAGCTTGGGGTTGTGCTGCGTGTTGGAGCCGAGGTTACGGACTTCGCCCAAGAAGAGAATGGCGTGGTCGTCCGTGTGGGCGATGAGGAGATTCGCACTCAGTGGCTGGTGGGCTGCGACGGCGGGCGCAGCATCGTCCGCAAGCGCGCCGGGTTTGAGTTTGCAGGCACCGATCCGGAGCTGACGGGGTATAGCGCAATGGTCGAGATGGCCGATCCTGAGAAGCTGAAGCCGGGATGGAACCTGACGGATCGAGGGATGTATGTGAACGGTCCTGCTGCGGGAAGGTAGTGCAAAAATACAGGGATTCTTCGCTTCGCTCAGAATGACGATTAGTGGGCTGGGCTATTCGGGGCGGTCTTTTCTGCTGCTGGATAACCACCTGCGGATGGCATAGACGCCATAAGCGAGTTGAACGAACCAGACCGCGCAGTAGATCAGAACGAGATTGCGATGTCCAAGTGGGGTGTCGATCGCCGGATCATAGGGAATGAGTGACCTAAACATTGGAGATCTCCCTTTGAGTGGAACTGTCGATGATTCGTAATGCTTCTTCCTGCTCCAGCAGTTGAGTGCGGAATTCGGCCAGGTAACGAATGCTGACAATCAGAACTCCCCACGCAACCCATGCGGCTACATTCCATAGAGTTGGTTTCAGCATGCTTGGATCGACACCGGAGCCCTCTGCTCCTCCAAAGACGGGTGCGGGGTGCTGTGTGCGCCACCACGTAGTGGACATGTAGACGATCGGCATATCGACGAAGCCGAAGATCGCAAGAACAGCGCAGAGAGTGGCGCGCGAACTTCCGGAAAACAGATGTCGCGTCATGAGGTAGGCGACGTAGATGAGCGCCAGCATCAGCGTCGTCGTCAGCCGCGCATCCCATGTCCACCAGATGCCCCATTCCACGCGGCCCCACAGGGATCCGGTGGCCAGGCCAAGGGCACAATAGACAACACCCATTTCAGCGGTGGCTAGTGCGAAGGCATCCGCCTTCATGGCTGCCAGGGCGTTCTTGTTTCGAAGCACAAGATACGCGACGGAGGCGAGGAGATTGAGAGGGAAGAATATGCCCGCGCCAATCCAGTTGGGGAAGTGATAGTAGAACGCGCGAATCATGTTGCCCTGTTCGGCGTCGGGAGGCGAGCCCCGGAGTGCGAGATAGAGCCCATAACCAAGGAGACACAGAGTTATGAGGAACCCTGTGCCGAGAAGCGATTTCGCGGTCCTGCTCATTGAGGCTCTCCCAGAGAGGTAGGTAGCACAAGTTCTTTTCCGCAATGATATTTGCTTCGGCGAAGGAAGGGAATTGGAGGAGAGGGTGGGTTCTGTGGCACTACAGGCGAAATACAGGGATTCTTCCCCTGCTAGGGTCAGAATGACGTGGAGTGGAGGAGATGATTCAAAAAGAAACAGGTCCGGGAATTTATCCCGAACCTGTTCTTTTTGCTTAGGGCGCTGAAGTTGCTTACGCCGAAGCTTCTTCTGTGGAAGCCTGTGGCGCGGTGGTGGCGACGGTCCAGTTCGGATCGCCTACCTTGAAGCGGGCGAAGCGGCGGACCGAGATGTTCTCGCCGAGCTTGCCGACGCGGGCGGCGATGATCTGCGAGATCGTCTGCGACTGCTCCTTGATGAACGGCTGGTCGAGCAGGCAGACCTCCTCGTAGAACTTGCTCATCTTGCCCTCGAGCATCTTCTCGATGATGGCAGCAGGCTTGCCGGTGGCAGCGGCCTGGGCGCGGTAGATCTCCTTCTCGCGCTCGATGTCCTCGGGGGTGACGTCTTCGCGGCGAACATAGCGCGGGTCGGCAGCGGCGATGTGCATGGCGATGTCGCGGAGCAGCTCCTGGAAGTCGGGCGTGCGGGCGACGAAGTCGGACTCGCAGTTGAGCTCGACGAGGACGCCGATCTTGCCGCCGGCGTGGATGTAGGTTCCAACCGAGCCCTCGTTGGTGGTGCGTGAGGCCTTCTTGGCGGCAGACGCCATGCCGCGCTTGCGGAGGACGACGAACGCCTCCTCCATGTCGCCCTTGGACTCCTGCAGAGCCTTGAGGCAATCGCCCATCGGGGCGCCGGACTTTTCGCGGAGTTCCTTGACGAGTTTTGCGTCGATCTTTACGGCGGTGTCAGACATGCGTAATTCCCTTCTTGGTGTAGAGCGTGTTTCAGACAGAGGGGGCGCGGGCTTGAAGACCCGCGCCCCCCTGATGAGACCAGATGGCGGTTACGGCACTGCAAATTGCTGTGCTCGGACCGGTGGGGCTTAGGCTCCGGCGTCGGCGATGGCCGTGTCGGGCTCGTCGACGGAGGCTGCGGCCGGGGCCTTGCGGATGTTTCCGCCCAGAACGGCAGCGAGATCGACGTTTTCGTCCTCGTCTTCGTCGGCGGCTGAGATGGAAGCCTGAACCTCGGCAAGCTCACCGTCTTCGCCGACAAACTCAGGAGCGACTTCGGCCTGCTGGACGTCGGCGACTTCGTCAGAGAAGGCGCGCTCGGAGACCATCTGAACACCCTCGAAGGCCGAGTCGGCGATCTTCGTGGTGAAGAGGCGGATGGCGCGCAGGGCGTCATCGTTGCCGGGGATCACGTAGTCGACGACCGTGGGGTCGCAGTTGGTGTCGACGACGGCGACGACCGGGATGCCGAGCTTGCGAGCCTCGGAGACGGCGATGGCCTCGTTGTTGGAGTCGATGATGAAGAGCGCGTCAGGCAGCCGCTTCATGCTCTTGATGCCGGCGAGGTTCGTCGACAGGTGCTTGCGCTCGCGCTCGAGCTTGATGACTTCCTTCTTGGTAAGAAGCTCGTAGCGTCCGTCGGTCGACATGTCGTCGAGCTCCTGCAGGCGCTTGACCGACTTCTGCACCGTGACCCAGTTGGTCAGAAGACCACCGAGCCAGCGCGAGTTGATGTAGGGCATTCCGGCGCGGTTGGCCTCTTCGGCCACGGCGTCCTGCGCCTGGCGCTTGGTTCCGACGAAGAGGATCAGCTTGCCCTGCGCGGTCAGGTCGGTGACGAACTTCGACGCGTCTTTGAACATCTTGAGCGTCTTCTGCAGGTCGATGATGTAGATTCCGTTGCGCTCGCCGAAGATATACTCCTTCATCTTCGGGTTCCAGCGCTTGGTCTGATGCCCGAAGTGAACTCCAGCTTCGAGCAGTTCTTTCATGGTAATGGTAGCCAAATTGATCTCCTTGGTTGAGGTCCAGACGGAGTGTGAACATCCGGGACCCGTATTTATCCCCCGTAGGGGAGATTGGACTCCTTGCCGCAGGTTATGTGCATCCTGCGGGTGTTGCGAACAGGAGCCGGATCGGTGAGATCAGGCTCCTGCCAAAACTGAGGTTCCCGAAAGCGCACAGCAGAGAGCAAAGACTCTGCCGTGAAGCGTTTTTATCGCTTCGAGAACTGGAAGCGTGCGCGGGCGCCCTTCTGTCCGTACTTCTTGCGCTCTTTGGCGCGCGAGTCACGGGTGACGAGGCCTTCGCTCTTGAGCGCCTTGCGGAGCTCGGGGTTGAACTGCATAAGTGCGCGGGCGATGCCGAGCTTGACGGCATCAGCCTGACCCATCACGCCGCCACCGCGAACGGTGGTGATGACGTCGAAGGTCTCGCCGATGTTTTCGATGCCGAGCGAACGCCGGGCGGCGGCGCGCTGCTGCGCCGTGACGAAGTAGACGTCAACGTCCTTCTTGTTGACGGTGAAGTTTCCGCTGCCGGGGCGCAGAAATACGCGCGCGATCGAGCTTTTGCGGCGGCCGGTGCCATAGTACTGGACGAGATCTGCCATGATGCTCCTTGAACCTTCTTGAACCTCAGGGGCGAAAGCCCCCGTCTCGGTGATTCGAACTCTTCGGCACGGCTTCAGCCGTGCCCCTTCAAACTTAGGCGGTCGCCTCGAGCGGCTCAGGCTTCTGTGCCTGATGCGGGTGCTTGTCGCCCTTGTAAACCTTCAGCTTGGTGGCCATCTGGCGGCCCATCTTCGACTTGGGAAGCATTCCCTTGACGGCCTGCTCGACGATAGCCTCGGGGCGGCGCTCCAACAGCTTGATGAAGGACTCTTCGCGAAGACCGCCGGGGAAGCCGGTGTAGCGGCGATAGAGCTTCTGGTCAGCCTTGAGGCCCGTGAGGACGATCTTCTCGGCGTTGATGATCACGACATGGTCGCCGGTATCGATGTAGGGCGTGTAGAGCGGGTTGAGCTTGCCTGACAGCACGTTGGCTGCCTGCGTGGCGAGGCGGCCAAGGGTCTTGCCGCTGGCGTCGAGGACAAACCACTTGCGCTGAATCTCTTTCGCGCTCGGAATCCTGGTGGACATCGTTGTAGTACTCCTTGCTTCTGCCGTCTTCCTTGTTCGGCGTATTGCGGAAGAAATAATGGAACGAATGGGTGTTGCGTTTGCGAAACAAAGTGCTGAAAAAACGAACCAAATGCCTCCCAAACGTTGGACGCCGCGAAGGAGAGGAAAGGCCTCCAAACACGAAAAATCCAACCGTCTGGATTGCGCACAGAGCCTGGTTCCTGGGCCTGAGGTGTGGGTGCTTTGGGAGCGAAGTTCTAATGCCCCGGGTGGATCCACCACGATGTCTCGCTGCCACCTGAATGTACAGACGCACAGACGTTCAGGCGCGAGACTGCGCGAGATTTAAGCTTATCTGAGGTTCAAAGGGGAGTCAACGAAGTTTCTTGCAGAAATCCTCGCTAAAGAGCGGCCCTTCCATGGGATATCCGGAACGGCCACTCTTCCATCCTACGCGTCTTCGCTAGACGCGACCAATCAGGTCGCCTTGCCGCTCTGGGGTGGTTTCCAGGACGAATCCCGGAGCCGCGCCGATACGTCGAAGCGCGTTCGTCAGCAGCCAGGTATAGCCGGCCAGCATTGCGACCTCTAACCCAAGGAAGACAAAGCAGTTAGAGTGTCCGGCGAGAAGTCCCTGATGGAATTGCAGCGCGGTGACCTGGCTCAGAATGCTGGCCCAGTAACTGTGTTCCACTACCGCGACGACTCCCACCAGGGCAAAGCCGATGAGCTGAAGGCGGCGTACCTCGATGAGCAGGCAGATGGGGAAGAGAGCCAGCATCAGGTAGGGCGGCCAGGATTTTTTGGAGAAGAGCAGAAGTGCCAGGGTGAGAGCGGCGAGCGAGAAGGTAATGACCCGCAGACGGCCGACGGGAGTCGATGCGTGGGCTGCGCGCGCGATGAGAAGGAAGATGACTGCGAGGACAGCAAGCAGGAGAAGATCCCAGAGACGCGAAGGGAGGGTGATGCCGAGGATGGACTCGATCAGAAAGGGAAGATTGCCTGCACCCTTGATGTTCCCCTCTTGCTTCAGCGGCGTAAGGATGGGCAGGCCCATGGCGACGGATGTGCCGTAGACCGCGGCGATGGGAATGGCAAGCCCCAGGGTCCAGCGCCACCGCTTTGGCAGGGAGAGAAAGAAGGCGGGGGCAAAGAGCAGGGGGAGGAACTTGATAGAGGCGACGGCGGCGCCCGTAGAGGCTCCGGAGAGCAGCTCTTTTTGCCGTGTGAGGAAGAAGAGGGAGAGGGCAAGAAAGACTGCGACGACGACGGTGTCCTGGCCGTCGATGGCGACGAACTGCAGGCTGACGGTGCTGGTGAGGTAGAGCAGAGTGGCCGTACGGATCTCAGTCTCGGAGAGCAGGTTGCGACCGAATCGGAACCAGAGCGGAAGCAATACGGTTTCAGCGAGGATCGCCAGAAGGATGATGGCGAGCGGAGTGTGCCAGATGCGAATCGCCGCGGCATCAATATAAGAGTGCAGAGGAGCGTAGCTGCTGACGAAGTCCCGGTAAGGAAGCAGGCCGCGAAGGACGGAGTTGGCCTCTGACCAGTAGTAGGCCGGGATGTCTCCCCGAGGCGCGATGCGGAGAACGAAGAAGATAAGGCCGAAGAAACCCAGCCGTGTGACGAGGAAGGTCGCGACAGCGAATCGGTCGAATCGCAGGTTGGGGAGACGCCTAAGGTATGCGTTTGAGCAGGCGGCGATGGAAAGCGCACCTGCAAAGACGCCAAGAACTCCGCGGGCGATCAGAGTCTGCTGGCCGGTCAAGTTGGGGAGGTCCTCCTGTGGGGATTATGGCATTGAGCAGGACAAAAGGGGATAAATGCTTACTCAGGCGCCTTCTGCGATGACGACGGCGAGGGCCAGGTCGCGGCTGTGGGTGAGACTGAGGGAAAGTCGCGCAATACCAATCTGATCGGCGAGCTGGCGGGCGCGCCCGGAGAGGTGCAGGGTGGGGCGTCCGCTGGGCTCGCGCTTGACCTCGATCTCCTTCCAGGTGACACCGCGGCTGATGCCGGTGCCGAGTGCCTTGGCTCCAGCCTCCTTGGCGGCGAATCGGGCGGCGAAGCTTTCTGCTGCGTGCTTCTTGCGCTGGCAGTAGGCGATCTCGCCGGGGGTGTAGACGCGGTGCAGGAAACGCTCGCCGAACTGCTCGATGCTGAGCTGGATTCTTCCGATCTCTATCATGTCGGTCCCCATGCCGAGGATCATTTTCGGTCTCCTGTGCGCTCGTTCGTCATGTGACCACCGTACCTCGCGGCGGCATCACGCTACAACCATTTGATTCCGATGAAGGAGTACGACCTGCTTAATTTCATTGGAAGGCCCCCATAAAACTATGCTCTCCCTCGACATCCAGGGGTTCAGCTACGAAGAACGCGCCGGTGTGCTGCCTGGATTACTGACGTCTCTTGCCGACTGCGGAGGATGGGTGCTGGATCGGCGCACGCTCTCCCCCAACATGATGGAGCTGCGCGTGGAGGTGCAGCTTCGATCCATTCTCGATCTCTATGGATCGATCATTGCTACAGGCCTGGAGCTGACGCGGGCATCGCACCTAGCGCTCACCGATTTGTGTACCTGCCGGAGAAATGTAACAGCCATGACTGATCTGGGGCAGGTGGTGACGCTGAGGATGGAGATCAGCTTCCTGGAGGAGATTACGCTGCACTCATTGCTGGAGTCGGGAGGAGCTCCCGCTTAGAAAAGGGCGATGGAGCGTCGCCCAATTCACGCCCCATCGCCGAAGACCGGTATGGTTAGCCGGAGTCTACTGTTGGTTGCCCTTCACGCCTTCGGCAGCGGTGCGCCGTCGAAAGCGTACTCAACACCCTAGCCTTGCTGTGCCCGGCAGTTGTCAGGAATTTGTCATGAGATTGTGATTTCCTGACTGTGCTGGCCTTCGCGACCCCTCAACGGACGCTGTTCTTGGGCTTCCAAAGCGCTCGCCGGATGGGAAGGCCGACGGAGAACTGCAGGTTCGGTGTGTCGGGCGTGAGGCCAACGCCAAAGCTGAGATCGATGGTCCTGCCCGGGGCATACAGGTAAGAGGCTCCCAGCCGCAACGAGCCTTCGACGAGGAAGGAGGCCGGGACGACCTGCCCATTCAGGGTGGTGGCGCGGGTGAAGCGCTGGTCCCAGCCGACGGTCATCGAGGTCTCGGGATTGAGCGAAAGAATGGAGCCAAGCTGGAAGCCGACCGAGTCTCCCGGCTTGAAGTGGCCGGGGATCATCGCTCCGGGGTTCTCGGGGTCGTTGGCGGGAACAGAGTGGGTGCCATTCAGATTGGCCGTATAGGAGAGGTTGCCAAAGAAGACGACGGGGTCGTTGGACTTGGCCGCGGTGAGATTTCCCTGCACGGCGTAGAAGCCGGTGCCCAGTGCGGTCTGGCTGCTGTTGAGGTTGAAGCTGTCGATGCCGGTCGTCGTCTTGAAGCGTACGTTGGCGAGCAGGTCAGGGATGCGGCCGTGCTCGAGCGTAAGCTGGCGCGAGAGGCCGAAGGTGATATCGCCAAGGCCGAAGGTGCTCTGCGAGGTCTGCGTGTTGTTGACGTCGACCGTGCGATTCAGTTGATAGCCGTAGGGCACGTAGGTATCGAACTGGAGCTTGTGGGGCAGGCCGAGGCGAGCTGAAAACGTGGGCAGCAGCAGGTCTTTGCGGACGCGCTGCGAGGCGATGTCGCCAACGACGAGGACGGGCAGAAGGGCGAAGCCGTCGATGTTGATGCGGTCTGAAGTTGAGCTGAAGTAAGAGGTCGTGTTGTCGAGCTCAACGGTTCCGGGTGGCAGCAACAGGCCTCCGCGCACGATGAGTGCCTGGTCGAGCGCCTGGCTGGCCTGCCGCTCTTCGGCATCGTAACCGGAGTTTGTAACGACGGAGTTGATGGCTGAGACTGCTCCGCGCGGTTCCGGTGCAGGTAGACTCGCTGGAGCCGATGAGGAAGACTTCGCGGCGATAAGCTCTTTGGGTGATGTGGTGAAGCCGCCGTTGACGCGCCATTCCAGCTCCTGCACACGCTCCAGAAGATTGCGGATAATCGCGTCGCGTTCGCGAAGAGCATCATTCAGACGCTGATTGACCGCGGTGAGCAGAGATTCCTGTTGCGACATCGGCACCGCTGCGTTTGCCGGTTGAGGCCGATTCTGTAACTGCGGTTGCTGAGCCTGGGCCTGCTGTACTTCCTGAGCCTGGATTGCCGTGGCCGAAGAGATGAGAGCCCAGCAGATCAGTGCGGCGCAATATTTTCTTATCGTGAGTAACTGCATCGATCATGCCTTTCGTATTGCATCTTTCACGCCGATCAGTAGAGATAGTTGGGTGGGGTCACGACCCCGATCTTTCGCTGGATGATGGTTTCGTCGGGAATGGTGCGCGAGGCTATCGTTGGACGTTTCTCTGAGATCATCAGATCGGTCGGCGGATGAACGACGAAGACGATTCCTTCCTTCCACAGAGATTGAAAGCGGTCGACGCGCATGGTGAGATTTCCGAAGCCGGGATCGGCGATGATGACGCGGCCTTCGGTGATCTGCCGCACGACGATGAAGTGATCAAAGCCCTTGAGTCGGATCGGAACGATCACGGCGGTCTTCTGCGCGACAAGCTCCTGTATGGACATTCCGGCGTAGCCTTCGGCGTGATAGCCGCGAGCCTGCGCGAAACGCTTGAGGTCAAGCAGAGAGAAGCCTCCGCGACTGCGCACGCGCACCGGGTCGACGCGATGAAGGATCCAGACGACGATGGCCGTTTCGGGAGTCGTGTCCTTGAACTCGTAGGTTAGCAGAGTGCTGAGAGCGGCGGCTCCGCAACTCATATCCCACTTCTGACGCACAACACCTTCTTCACGAATCTCTTTGAGGCTGCGAACATCCTTGCCCCCCTGCGGGCTCGCGCTCTCTCTGGTTTGAGAGAACACGAGGGCAGGGAAGAGAAGAGTAATCGCAGTGATCAGTGCGAGCACTCTCAAGCATGACCTGAGCCGTACAGCAGGGGGGAGCATCAGTGTCTTCCATTCAGGTTCGACTGTGTCAGCGTGCCCACAGTGGAGTTGATATTCACATTGAGGTTAAGCAGGACATTGATCTTCGAGTTCACGGCGTTGATGTTCACCAGGGAACTGAGATTCTGCTGCGCATTGCCGTTCAGATTGAGGGTTCCCATGTTGGTGGTTCCACCGATGGGACCGCTCTGAAGAGCAAGCGTGCCTGAGCTCGAGACCAGGCCGTTAGGCGTAGGCGCCTGCCCCTGAAAATGAACCACACCGTCGGAGATCCCGGCCGAGATGGATCCGGCTGTGACCTGATCGAGTGCAGCATCGCTCAGAGGTTTTGCCTTGGTCTGAGGATGGTTCTGCATTCCGGCCTTAGCCGGCGCTTGCGCACCGGCTAGTGTCGGACCTGCTGAACCCAGCAGAATCAGAACCGCTATCACAAGAATTCGTCGCATAAAAGCTCCTTGAATCCAGTGAAGGAGCAACCCGATTGCGAGAGGGATCCGGACAGGGGGGAGTTGCTGGATCCTCTCGCGTCGGATCGCTCTTAGCGGACTTGGTTGATGCTGTTGCTCTGCACGATCGTCGGCGCCGAGTTCATGTTCGACGTACGAGCGATGTTCACGCCATTGGCAACCATGCCGCCGGCAGCGTTGACGATGTTGAGAGCCTTGGCGTTCTGCTGAGCGCTGTCGGCAAGGGCAACGGTGTAGCTGTTGGTGGCCGTGATCGTCGATCCATCGACCGCGACATATTTTCCGCTGGCGGAGTCAAACGCAACTGCGCCCTGCTTGTCGTAGGTCAGGTCGAGCGACTGAACGGTGTGGTTGGAGTAGGACTTCGACTTGGAGGACGCGACGCTGGCTGCGAGCGTCGAGCTCTTGCTGTCGGTCGCTGCAAGCGTGTCGTTGGTCGAGTGGCTGGCATCCAGGCTGGCAGTCTTCGTCGAGGACTTGTCCGTGCTCAGCGAAGCGTTGGCCGAGTTGCTGGTGTCAAGCGAAGCCGACTTGTTGGACGACTTGCTGGCAGAAGCGTTGAGCGAGGCCGACTTGTCGGACGACTTGCTGGCCGAGGTGTCGAGGCTCGCGTTGGCTGCGTTGGAATCGGCCGCCGAGAGGCTCTTGTTCGACGAGCTGTCTTTGCTCGCGGACAGGTTGCCGCTCGAGTTGGAGGTTCCCGACGACGTGCCGGAAGCGGTGCCGGTCACGTTCACAGCAGCTGCGCCGTTGGCGGCTGATGTGTCATGAGCGGTGGTGCCGCTGGAAGACGAGTTGTCGCTTCCGCTGGTTGCCGCGTTGTTATAGGACGTATTGCCGCTGTTGGTCGCAGTTCCATCCGGGCCGGCGATAACACCGTTTCCAGTGAAGTTCAGGTTGCCGCTGGCGTTGTTGGTGCTGGAATTGCTTCCCGAAGCGCTGCCCGTTGAGGAGTGAGTGTTCGATGCGCTGGCATCGAGGGAAGAGCTGGACGACTTCGAAGCGGCGGCCGACAAAGAACCGCTGGCGCTCTTCGAAGAAGAAGCAGACGTCGCCAGGGAGGCATTCGCGCTCTTCGAAGAAGACTTGCTCGCCGACAGCGTATTGGACTTGCTGGCAGAAGCATCGAGTGAGGAGCTATGGCTGTTGCTATAGTCCGTCGACAGGGTGTCAGTCTTTGTGTGGCCGATGTTCAGGCTCTTGTCATGATTGTTGGAGGTGTTGAGAGAGCTGTTGAAGCTGTCGCTGCTCGACGCGCTCTTGTTGACGTCGGACGAGGCTGAAACGCTGAGCTGCGTGTTGGCGCCACGGGTGTAACCGTCGATGGTTCCAACCTGTGCGCTGCTCTGCGTGATGTCGTTGCCCTGTGAGACATCGGCTCCGGTGTTGTTGGCAGGCGAGGACATCGTGCCGCTGTAGACGTTGACGCCGTTGCCGACGAGAGCGTCGGACGAGCTGACGATGTTCACACCGCTGGCTCCGCTCAGAGAGCTTCCGGAGAGGCTAACAGCTCCACTGTTGTTCACGGTAACTGTGGAGTTGTTAGCCGCGACGGCCGTGTTCTCTTCACCGGCGGCGGTAACGTTGTCCATCTGATTGTCGCGAAGTGCGCGAGCCTTGCTCTGCTGCTTCTCGTTCTTCTTCTCAGATGACTTGTTTGAGTCGCTCTGGCCAAAGGCCTGTCCAGAGACGACTAAGGCTGCAACAAGAGTGGTAGTGGTAACAAGATTCTTCACGTAATGCCTCCACGGCTTGGTTAGAAAAAACTCCACCATCTACGCAGACGTAGCTGCATAGTGGCCAATTCGACGCCAGCCAGCGCAACTCACAGGGAGCTGTTGACGGGAATCGCGATTTGAGCCCAAGAGTGCTTCCAGGGGAAGCAAGGAGTACAACCACAACCTCACATTTTGATGTGAGGGACTTTCGGAAGAGCCCATGTACTACGCTGCAGTTACAATCAGCTCCACTTCGCATCCAGCCCGATGCGCGTGGAATAAGGGCCTATACAGCACGGCTTCGGGATAGTGCAATCGTCATGCCAATTCAAAAGCCTACAAATCCCTGTAGGCTGCCGACATCTTTTGCGGCTGTTGCACTTCTTTGCAGGTAAAAGTGAAATCTCAGTGTTTTTTGAATTCAATGAGATGAACGCGGCTTTGATTTCTTGCGATCTACCGCTCGAGTGGAACGGTGACCAACGGATGAAGAAGGCTGTCGCGGTCGCCGATCAGGAGGGCATAGGGAAGCCTGCGACCATGAGTGAAGACAAGTCGAAGATCAGTTGCATCGCTGTCGACCTTGAAGACCGGTTCGCTGATGATCGAGTTGCCGGGTGCGACCGATGTCGAGAGCTGCACGCCCTCAAGTCCCGGAATCTCGTCCCATCGCCGGTTCCGAGAATCTAAAAGATAGGCTTTCAGGTGTGTATCTGCTTTTCGTTCTTCGCGATCGCGGTTGGTAATGCGGACCGAGACTCGCAGGACGCGCTCGCCGTGGGTTGCCAGATAACCGGGAATAACGTCGGTTCGCGTGACGGCGAGACAGAGCGATTCCATGCACTGTTCCTGTCCGCGGGCCACAGGGCGAGGGCGGGTTGTGAGCGAAACAATTACCACCAAGGCTATGTAGAGAAGCCATATGCCAGCTATCCAGGCGAGATGGCGAATGGCTTTGGCGCGTTCTCTCCGCAGGAACGAGAGGGTTACGCCAAGAACGCCGACGACGGTCCAGCCGGTCAATACCAGAAGAAGGAAGTCGGCCCAGTTCATCCCTGTTCGCATGCAGAGGTCCCAATCACGATAAACTCAAAGGTAACTCATGGTGACTCTTTCTTCCTCTGCTTCAGGTGCGGCTCATTCGACTCAACCGATCATCGTCGCCCAGAACCTGGGCAAGACCTATCGTTCTGGCAAGCTTGAAGTTCCGGCGCTGCGCAAGGTTAACTTCTCAGCCGATCCGGGCGAGTTTGTCGCTATCGTAGGCCCTTCAGGCTCCGGTAAGTCCACGCTCTTCTACGTTCTGGGCGGACTTACGCAGGCTACCTCGGGAACGCTGTATATCGACGGCGCGGAGTTTTCCAAACTGTCCGATCTGGAACGTACGCGCATGCGGCGATCCAGGATCGGCTTTGTCTTCCAGCGCTTCAATCTTCTACCCACACTGACCGCGATGGGCAACATCGAGATCGCCAACGACATCGCTAATCTGGGAGTGGCGGAGAAGAAGCCCCTCGACCGGGCTCTGCTGGAGCATCTGACCGATCTGATGGGGATCAAGGGGCGGCTGGACCATCGTCCCAACGAGCTTTCAGGAGGCGAGCAGCAGCGTGTTGCTATCGCGCGTGCGTTGATCTCGCGCCCCGCCATCGTGCTGGCCGACGAGCCGACCGGCAACCTCGATACGAAGAACTCGGATGCTGTGCTCGAGATGCTGCGCCGCTCCAGCCGCGAGCTGAACCAGACTGTGCTGATGATCACGCATAACCCCGAGGCCGCGCAGATCGCCGATCGCATCCTGTATATGAGGGATGGAGAGATCAAGCACATCGAGAAGGGCAAGGGTTTTGTCGTTCACGAGGACTGATGCTTTTGGGGTGCGTTAACTCTTCACATGACTGAAACAAATTTTGCGGAGTTCTATCGTTCGCTGTCGGATTCGGACCTGCTCCAGATTGGAGACGACTGGTATTCGCTGCTTGAAGAGGCGAAGACTACTCTCCTTGCGGAGTTGGGGCGACGAGGACTGGAATTTCACGAACCTGTTCCGGAAGAGGCAGATGAGCTGAAATATCGTGACCTCACCACGATTCGGCAATATCGTGACTTATCAGCGGCAATCGTCGCTCGCGGTGCAATTGAGTCCGCAGGTATCTTTTGTTTTCTCAAAGATGAAAACTTCGTCCGGTTGGATTGGCAGATGTCGAATCTGATTGGAGGAATTCGTCTTCAGGTCGCCGCAGCGGATGTTGAAGCTGCTGAGGCTGTTCTGAGGGAACCGGTTCCCGAATCAATCGCACTAACAGATCAGCCACTGTTCGAGCAGCCTCACTGCCCTCGTTGTGACTCCATCGACATTGCGTGGGAGCGCCATGGAAGAAAGGCTGCATTGGTTTCGCTGTATCTTGCTTCGCTGCCTCTGCCTCGTGGGTCTGAATCGTGGCGTTGCAGCAGCTGCGGTCTGCGCTGGGTCGATGATGACCAGGAATAAGCCGATAAAGAATCAGACTGCGGTTCCCCTAAAGGGATAGATCTGACACTTTTACAGATTGATCGTAAGGACCGTTTCGACCCATACAGTATTGTTGTCAGGCGCCGAAGTCCAAGTTCATCATTATGGTTGTTTGAACCCAAACGGCAGTTCCATTGAGTAGATAAGGCTTGTAAGTCCATTGACGTACTGCTTCCAGTGCGCGTTTTCGCAACGGATCAGGGCACGAAATGACGGTCAGCTTATCGACCTTGCCTTCCGGTGTAATGATGACATGCAGAACGACAGCGCCACTCCGGTAAGGTCCTTCCGAAGCGGGATAGATCGGCAGTTTCCGTTGGAGGATATAGCTGGCCATGACACCAGAAGAAACGCGCGCGGGATTCTTCTCGCTTCCGATAGGGGCTTGGTTATCGGATTGAGTTGTTGATTGAATATCGTTCGGTGTCTGACAGTAAGCGGCTATCGCATAGCTTCCCAGTGTTGAAGCTGTAATCCAGAGAAGGTGTCGTGATTTCATCAACTCACCTCAGCCTGACGCCGCTATTATGCAACAAAAGGCCGCCAGCTTTGAACTGGCGGCTTTTGTTGCGTCCGGCTGATTATTCAGCTGATTTCGTATTGTTGCTGCGGTCGTCGTCAGGGAGCTTATGGTCCGGGTCGATTGTGACCGAGGCGATTGGCTTCTTGTCGTCGGAGGACCAGACATACTCCCCCTTGCTGAGCCACGTCTCCCACGGCAGACGGAAGCGCTCCGAAGTGCCGTCCTTGAACTTCACCTCGACGGTCGCCGGAAGCACAAGCTGATTCTTGTTGGTGAGGGTCATGGTTGCGCCGTCGATCTTCGTGACCGCCAGATCGAACTTCCAGTCGTTGACGTACCATCCACGCCAGAACCAGCCCAGGTCTTCGCCGCCTTCGCTCTGCATGGCGCGGAAGAAGTCCGAGGGTGAAGGGTGCTTGAAGGCCCAGTCGCGGATGTACTTGCGGAAGGCCCAGTCGAACCGCTCTGGCCCGAGAATCTGCTCACGCAGAAGCACGTTGCCGTAGGCTCCCTTGAAGTAGCTGACCGGATGGCCGAGACGGCCCGGGTAGCCGTCGGCAGGGAAAAGAACCGGCGGCACAGCGGGTTCGTCGAGCACCTTCAGGATCATCTCCGGCGGCTCGCCCCCGGCGGAGTACTCGGAGTCGCGCTTGGGGCCGAACTTGCCCCCGGCATACTCGTCGGACTCGAAGATGTCGATGAAGGTGTTGAAACCCTCGTCCATGAAGGCGTTGCGGCGCTCGTTGGAGCCCACGATCATGGGGAACCAGTCGTGACCGAGCTCATGCGCCGTCACCCAGAAGAGGAACGAACCCTTGTCCGGGATGCCGTCGAAGACGATGCCGGGGTATTCCATACCCGTCGAGAAACCTGCAACGTTGATGGCCGCCGGATAAGGATAGGGATACCAGCGTTTGGAGAAGTTCTCGATGGAGTTCTTCACGTACTCGGTCGACTTCGTCCACGCATCGTCGCCCACGCTCTCGGGCGGATAAACGCTCATCGCGAGCGACTTCTTTCCGTCGGGAAGGTTGATCTTCGCCGCGTCCCACACGAAGACCGGCGATGCGCTGAAGGCGACGTCGCGAGTGTGATCCATGTGGAAGTGCCATGTAAGCGTGCCGTCTCTCTTCGGGCGGCTGGCGGGATCGTTTACCTCGGCGGGCGTGCGGATCATCACGGTAGCATCGCTGTTGCGGGCCTGCTCGAGCCGCGTAATCTGTTGTGCGGTAAGAACCTCCTTCGGGTTCACCAGTTCGCCCGAACCGGCGACGAGGAAGTTCGAAGGCACAGTGACGTAATAGTCGAACTGGCCGTACTCAAGGTAGAACTCGCTGCCGAGGTAGGGAAGCGTGTCCCATCCGCGAAGATCGTCGTAGACGCACATGCGCGGATACCACTGCGCCATGTCGTAGATCTCGCCCTGCTTGGACTTGCCCCACGAGGTGCGTCCGCCCCACACGCCGGGGATCTGGTAGTGATACTTGATGTGGATCTTCAGCTGGCCGCCCTTTGGCTTCAGCGGCTCGGCGAGGCGAATCTGCATGCGTGTGTCGGAGATGAGGTAGTCGGCCTTGACGCGCTGCTTGCCCGACTCGATCTCGACCGATTCGAAGGTGTAGCCGTCCGAAGATGGGCGCGGGCCGGTCTCTTCCCCGCCACGCCTCATGCGAACCGCTCCGCCCGCAAGACGCGAGCGCGAATCCTTGCGATAGATGTTCTGCTCCACATGCAGCCACAAGCTGGTGAGCACGTCCGGACTGTTATTGGTGTAGGTGATGGTCTCGGTGGCGCTGAGCTGTTTGGCCTCGGTGTCGATGACGGGATGAAGATCGTAGTCGGCCTCGTTCTGCCAGTAGCTTGGCCCAGGGGCTCCATTGCTGGAACGGTACGCATTCACCGGATCTGGCATCGTAAAGGGTGCGAAGGTCTGGACCGGATCGTAGGCAGGCGCTGCGGGCGAAGCACCCTGTGCACAGGCAAACGGTGCGGCTGCGGCAACTAGAAACACGAAGGCACGGCAGCGGTTCAGCATCGGGGGACGTTCCTCGACTTCAAAATTTGGGTGAGCTTTACCTGCAATAGACGTTAGAGCCGGTACGATGGACGCAAAAGGACTTCAGGAAAGAACGATGCAGCTGCAGCCATAGAAACGGGAGAATAAGGCCTCATGCCGTGGTATCAACTCGATAGCCCACACGATCCGAAGCTCGACGAGCTGGCTCGCCAGTACAACCTTCATCCGCTGCACATCGAAGACGCGCGCAGCGAGGATGAGAGCGTCAAGGTCGACTCCGGCCCCCAGTACACCTTCGCTGTCCTTAAGCCGGTCTATCTGAAGCCCGACCCGGATGCTCCCACCGAGCAGATGCCCACCTTCACCACGGTCGATGTCTTTGCAGGCAAAGACTTCCTCATCACGGTTGTCGATCCGGTCTGTCCGGCGACGAACGAGGCACTCGAGCGCGCGAGGCGCGATGGCGACTCCGAGCATCCCGCCCGGCTTCTCTATCTCATCCTCGATACGATCGTCGACCGTTACTTTCCCGCGATCGATTACTTCGACGACCGTATCGACCAGCTCGAAGACGAGGTCTTCGATAACCCCTCGCCCGAGATCCTGTCCAAGGTCTTCGCGATTAAACGTGAGCTGATCGACCTGCGTCGAGTTCTCGTCAATACCCGCGATGCCTGTCTGCATCTGCAGCGCGATCCCAACACCATCATCGATGGAGAGCACCAGCTCTACATACGGGATACCTACGACCATGTGGTGCGTCTTCTGGACTCTGTGGAGACGCAGCGCGATCTGCTGAACAACACCCTCGATATCTACCTGACGTCAGTCTCCAACAGGACAAACGAGGTGATGAAGGTTCTCACGGTGCTCGGAACCATTGCACTACCGGCACTCGCTATCACGGGTGTCTACGGCATGAACCTCAAAGGGCTCCCTTTTGAGGAGTCTCCACATGGAGCGATGTACATTGGCTTTATGACGATCTGTCTGACGGTTCTGCTGCTGATCGTGCTTCGCAGAATGAAGTGGCTCTGAGGCCTCTACCAGAGGATGCCGTTCACCGGCTCGCTGGCAGGAGGCAGGTTGGACTCACCCAGCATCTGACGCAGATTGATCTCGATGGTCCGCGTGATCGAGGACAGGGGAATGTCGTGCACGGTGCAGTCGAAGGGATCTTCCAGGTCGCGGCCGATCTTGTCGAGCGCCAGAAAGATGAAGCCCACCAGTGTTGATCCCAGCGGAGTGAACCAACCAAGGCTCGAGACCATCACCAGCGGCAGCAGCATGCAGTACAGGTGAGTGCAGAGCTGCGGAAGGAAGTCGTACTGCCGGGGCATGGGAGTGTTCTTGATGCGCTCGGCTCCTCCCTGTGCGTCGACAAGATCGTTCATGCTCTCGTCCATCGCGCGCCATTGCATGGGGTCGATCCATCCACGATCAAGAGCATCGCGCAGAAGTATGCTCTGGCGCTGCTGAATAGCCACAGGCACATTTTTTTCGTTACGCAGCTCGTCCAGCTCCTTCGATGAGAGGAGCGAGCCGAGCTCACCCAACGGATCGAGTCGCCGCAGATGCTGCCGCAGCGAATGAGCCCATGCGATCTGGTAGTAGACCAATCGCTGCTTCATCTGCCGAAGGTCAGACTCGTCGTTGGACCTGCCGACGCGCATCAGCGTCGTGACCTGTCTCCCCAGGCTGCGGGAGTTGTTCACGATGGTGCCCCAGAGAGTGCGGGCCTCCCACCAACGCGCATAAGAGGTCGAGTTGCGAAACGCCAGCAGAACACCGATGGCGGAGCCGAAGAGCGACAGTGGAACCTGCTCCAGAGCCGCCCATCGCAGGTGCTCCGTTTTGTAAGCAACGACGATGATGACATCGTAAGCAAGCAGGATGAGCAGCGTCTTGCCTACGTACTGGAGCGTGAGCAAAACCAGTTGCCGCGTCTTCGGAACGATCATGCTCCCGGGCCCCCGGAGGAGACAGGATAAAAGCGGCGATTTCCGTCTTCTGAGATGCGGACCTGACCGGTGCCGATGTCATAGACCCAGCCTGAAAGAGTCAGCTCTTCCCGGGCTACTGCGCCTGCGACCGAAGGATGAGTCCTGAGGTGCTGCACTTGCAGAAGGACATTCTCTTCGGTCAGCCGCTTCAATCGTTCGCTCGGTTTCTCGTCGGGCTGAGACAGGGAATCGGCGACACTCAACGCCGCTTCGGCATTTCTCATCCAGCTCCTTACCGTGGCCATATGCTCGAGACTCTCCGGATCCAGCAAAGCCTTCATGGCTCCGCAGTCACTATGGCCGCAGACAGCGATGTGTTTGACCTTCAGAGCGCTGACCGCGTACTCGATCACGGCGCTGACACCTCCCAGCATCTCACCGTAGGCGGGAACCAGGTTGCCGATATTGCGTGTGACAAACAGGTCGCCGGTGCTGGACTGCGTGATCAGCTCCGGGTCGATGCGTGAATCTGCACAAGTGATGATGAGCGTTGCCGGTCGCTGCGGCTCGCTGGCTGCTTTGCGAAATGTTTCGGCCTGTGCCGGATAGGTCTCCGTTTGAAACTTGCGGATGCCTTCTTTCAGATGATCGAGAACCTCGTTCATGCTTTTCTCCCCCACTATTGTTTCCATTTGATGTTGCATCCGATGGAAAAGCGCTGGTTCGGATCGGGTCTTTTACCTTCGAGTACGGCATCCATCGCTGCGCGCAGGTCTTTTCCGGTGACAGGAAGATCATTTCCGCCATCGCCCCGGCGCGGACGGCTATCGTCGATCTGTCCGCGATAGACCAGCTTCATCTCGCCGTCGAAGAGGAACAGGTCGGGCGTGCAGGCCGCGTCGTACTCGCGGGCTACCTCCTGAGTCTCGTCGTAGAGATAGGGGAAGCGGAAGTCCAGCCGCTCAGCCTGCTTCTTCATCTCCTCGGGTGCGTCCTGCGGATGCGCGACGATGTCGTTGGAAGAGATGGCAACGATGCCGATCTTGCCTTCGTAGTCCCTGCCGATACGCGCCAGCTCTTCTTCGATGTGTTTTACGTAGGGGCAGTGCACGCAGATAAACATGACCAGCAGCCCCTTGCGGTCGGCGGCGGCATCGTCGCGTCCTACGGCCTTGCCGCTTACTACGTCCATCAACTCGAAGGGAGGAGCAATCGTGCCCAGCTCAACCATTGTGGATTGTGTTCTCGCCATAACCTCTCCGTTGTGGAAGATCTCGTCGAACCATTCTAAGCGGTGGAGGTTAAACTGAACCCCATGGTCATCCATACATTTCTTTTTCGCTGGAAACAGGGCACCACTACCGATCAGAAGCAACGCGCCCTTCAGGAGATCAAGGCTCTTCAGGGGCCCATTCCCGGTCTGCTGGAGGTTTACGTGGGCCACAACATCTCTCCGCGCTCGCAGGGGTATGAGTTCGGCGGCGTGATGAAGTTTGCCGACCACGAGACCTTCGGAGCCTACAATGACCACCCTGTCCATCAGAAACTGCTGTCGTGGCTGATGCCTCTCGTCGAACCTGTCGAGGTCGACTTCGAGATCTGAGCCTATTCTGAGATCAGGGTATGCTTCCCACTCGTACACTTCCGGGCGGACGTGTCAGCCGCAGCGACCTGCGCACAGGGCCGAACGGCCTTCCTCTCTGCCGCTGGTGCGAGCTTGAGATCATCGCAAAGCGCAGGCGAACCTTCTGCAGCGACTACTGCGTGCATCAGTGGCGCCTGCGTACCGACCCCGGCTATCTGCGCGACCAGGTCTTCGCTCGCGATCGCGGCCGGTGCTCCGTCTGCCGGATCGACACCGTCGCCGCCTATGCTGCGCTCAAGCGTGCCCGCGGCCCCGCTCGTGCAGCGGGCCTTAGCCTCTACGGAATGAAGAGCATCTCCAGCCGCCGCAGCCTGTGGGACGCCGACCACATCGTCCCCGTCGCCGAGGGTGGAGGACAGTGCGACCTCGATAATATCCGTACGCTCTGCCTGCTGTGTCATCGCGAAGCTACGGCGCAGCTGCGCGTGCGCCTGCGCGGCGGGAAAGCCCGACTCTTAGTCGCAGATTCTCTTGAACAGGATCAGGAGCAGATACTCTCCTCGTAACTCTCTCTGCTGAGTTGACCTTAGTCTCTGTTATTGTTTCTTCATCTTTCGGCCCCCTTAATTGAATCTCTGGAACCATTTATTCTCCCGGCGTCGTTCAGCTGCAAGGAGCCTTAATGGCAAAGCCCGGTGGCGCTTCTTTCGACCCCATTCTTCGCGAAGCAGACCTGCGTGATGGCGCGGCGCAGTCCTATTGCGATCGCCTCGCCCAGCAGATCGCATCGCACTACGCCGCTCTGACGTCTGATACGGAGAAGGCAACATTCGCTCAATCGTGGCGCATGGCGTTTAAAGGAGAGGTCTCTGAACTGAACTCCGCCACGGTCGGCAACATCTCTCAGTGGCTCTACAAAGAACCGCGCGCACAGGCCCGCATGGCGACACTCGTCGAATACCCTCCGAGCAAGTGGATGCTCGAGCAGGAGCTCGCCGCCCGTGGCTCCTGGCCGCCGCCCGCCGATTCCGGGAAGGACGCTTACGCCGTAGCCGACGACCTCAAGTTGACCGGCATCTGTTTCTCCGGTGGCGGGATTCGCAGCGCCACCTTCAATCTCGGCATCCTGCAAGGACTTGCGGCTGCAGATCGCCTCGGTTCCTTCGACTATCTCTCCACTGTCTCCGGTGGGGGATACATCCATCAGTTTCTCGCCTCGTGGATCTCATGCGAGAACCTCGACAAGGTCAAGCAGCAGCTTCAGCCGCTCCCCGGACCTCCGTCCGAGCGTGGCTCATGGCCCGAGCCCCTGAACTGGCTGCGGCGCTACTCCAACTACCTCACTCCGCGCTCCGGCCTGTTCACCGCCGACACATGGGTCGCCTTCGCGATCTGGGCGCGCAACACCTTCCTCAACCAGATCGTCCTTATCTCTTCCATCCTGCTTGTGCTTCAGCTTCCGCACTTCTACCTCAGCTCACGCGGACGCATCGCACACTTCCTGCTCGATCATGGAATGATCACCGCGGGGGTTATTTTCGGTGGATTTATGTTTGCCTCCGCCATCATCTTCTTTACCCAGCTCATTCATCCTCCCGGCGACTACTGCCATCCGGTAGAGGAGAGCGGCTACGGACAGACAGGAGTCCTCGGTCTCGTCTTTGTGCCCATCCTGATCTCGGTCTTTGCTCTCTGCCCCTACCTCTACCGGTCCTCCTTCTGGGCAGGCAACAATCTTCCGCAGACCACGCCGCACACGGAAGCCGAGCTGCGCCACTGGAACCGTGTCCATCGTGTGGCCAGCATCGTCAACTGGCCGCAGAACGCCGGGATCGTTCCGGCCAGCACCCGCGTCTACATCAGCCATCTGCACCGTCTCGCGCAGAAGGATGAGAAGCCCGCCGCCACCACAGGAGCGGGGAAACCATCCATTCCCCCTCCCGGCGATCCCGACGCCATGAGCAATCTCCGCGCGTGGCAGTCGACCTACTCCTTCCATTGGTGGAAGCCCCTCAATGGCTTCGACGAAGATACCTCCACCTCCTGGGTCTTCACGGCCATGTTGTCTGGAATCGCTCTTCTGGTGCTTTCGGCGGCCCGCGCCATTCCCCAGAACTGGAGACGCCTGATCGTACTGCTCGGAATGGCCGGTGCCGTGGGCTGCGGCTATGTTCTGCTCAACCTCTCGCGCCTGGTCATCTTCATCGCTTCTTTCTTTCTTCCGCTCGAACACGTCACCCGGACGGCGATTCCGCTGCTGCCCTGGTTGGGACTGACGACTGTCTTTGTCTCCGTTGAGATCGCAGGAGGCCTGGTCGGCAACCTCGTCGACGAGTCGGTTCGGGAGTGGTTCGCTCGCCTGCGTGCCTGGAGCTTCCTCTTCGGCATCGTATGGTTCGCTCTTACTGCCAGCTCATTGCTGGGGCCGGGCCTGGTCTCCTGGCTCTTCCACGTCGCCCATGTCGGAAAGCCCCTCTGGGTGGGATGGATCGGAACCACGCTGGCCAGTGTGCTGGCAGGCAAGAGCGCCTTTATCGGAGGTACAGCGAAAGATGGGAACTCCAAGTCGGCAAAGATCCTGAACATGCTGGCAATGATCGGCCCGCCGGTCTTCATCGTCGGCCTCGTGCTCACGCTCTCATGGGTTATCGAAAGAGCTCTCGCCACGCTCGAGTCGCAGATCGGTAACGATACCCTGCCGCACACCGACTTCATCTGCCTCATGGTCCTGCTGGCCGCCACAGCTCTGCTCTTCGGCTGGCGCATCGATGTCAACGAGTTCTCCCTGCACTCCTTTTATCGCGACCGCATCGCCCGCTGCTACGCCGGAGCCAGCAATCCGGACCGTCGCCCCAATCGCTTCACCGGCTTTGCCGCCAGCGACAAACGGCTTCGCCTCATCGACCTGCTTCCCACGCGCTTCAGCCATTCCAGCCTGAAGGACCTCTGGGCCAACGAGTGTGGACCGGATCTCTGCACCATGGAGCCCCGGCCTCCCGTCTATCAGGGACCGTTCCCCATCTTCTGCACCACGCTGAATCTCTCCTTCGGTCAGGACCTCGCCTATCAGGAGCGCAAAGGGGCCTCGTTCGCCTTTACTCCTCTCTATTGCGGCTACGACGTCGGATGGACCGAGACCAACTCCGAACGCGTGCAGTTCAACGGCTATACCCCCACGCGCAGCTTCGCCTACAACGACGGTGGTCCGCGCATGGCG